>Ga0209358_10001478_pt1 | contig 18583 bp, 17 predicted proteins | sample LauGreFa1BDMLBSN_2_FD_187574 | JGI IMG/M metagenome (GOLD analysis project Ga0209358, IMG submission 187574) | Freshwater lake microbial communities from Lake Michigan, USA - Fa13.BD.MLB.SN (SPAdes) (version 2) | ecosystem: Environmental > Aquatic > Freshwater > Lake | place: Lake Michigan, USA... | reverse complement strand
GTGGCAGCAATTTAGGCACGTAACCCTTCCCGGCCTCAAACCCATCATCCTCGTCGCAGTGATCTTGGAGACAGCGTGGTGGTTTAAGCACTTCACTATTATTTGGTTGATGACCGCAGGTGGACCAGCAGGCAAAACTGAGGTAATTAGTATCGAAGTTTACTTGCAAGCCTTCACCAACTTTAACTTCGGCAGAGCAGCTGCCGAATCGGTAATTATTTTGGTAATTCTAATGGCCGTAAGCTTTATCTACTCAAGGGTGCTACGTGATGAATCAGAGTAAACAAAAAACCAGTTTCATGAGTAATAAAAAGTCGAATGAATTGGTGACGCGAATCGCCTCATACAGCATTCTGATTTTCATGACTGCGCTAATCTTTATTCCAATTCTCTGGATTATCTCCACCTCTCTCAAGAGTGAAGATGCAATTTGGGATACGCCGATTGAAGTCATTCCCTCCGACCCAACTCTCTATAACTTCAAGAACCTCTGGTCGACCCACCCCTTCCTGCAGTACTTGCAGAATTCGCTCATCGTGGTCTGCAGCGCAACATTTATCTCGGTTTGCGTCTCTACTTTCGCTGGATATGGAATCTCACGATTTAATTTCCGTGGACGCGGCGCCTACATGGCTTTCTTGCTCGCCACTCAGCTCTTCCCATCGATCATGTTGTTGATTCCTTACTACAAGATCTTCATGACCTTTGGTTTAATCGATAACATCTCGGCGTTGATCATCACCTACGTCTCGTTCACCATCCCGTTCTGTACCTGGATGATGCGCGGGTATTTTGCAGGAATCTCTAAAGACCTAGATCAAGCCGCGTCAATTGATGGTGCGGGACGAATAAAGGTCTTTACTTCAGTAATTCTGCCTATCGCTTGGCCAGGAGTTGCGGCAACTGCGATCTACGCCTTCATCGCAGGTTGGAATGAGTACCTCTTTGCGCTCTCCTTCATCAACACTGACACGAAGAAAACAGTCTCACTTGGTATCGGCCAATTAATTGGTGAGTACCGAATTCTGTGGGGCGAGGTGATGGCTGGTGCGCTCTATGCGCTCGTACCAATGGTCATTATCTTCATCTTCTTCAACCGCTACATGGTCAGTGGATTAAGCGCCGGAGCAGTCAAAGAGTAGCTAGGCGCTTCCTTTACTCAGAGCGGCTTTACTCCACTATTGGCAGAGTAATCGCCGATGCATAGTTCTGGCTGCAGTGGAGAGTGTTCTCTGCGATAACTGTATGGGTATGTTTACCAACCGGTTCGCCAGTATTGGGATTGACATCGAGCCGCGGAAAATTGCTGCTCGAGATATCGACTCGAATGCGATGACCAGCCTTGAAGAGGTTACTTGTTGGCGCCAATTTGATCTGGATTGGATACACCTTGCCGGGCTCCATGAGCTCTTCGCGTTCCCAACTATTTCGATAGCGCACCCGCAGAATTGAATCGACAATATTTAATGCATAGCCATTTGGGTAATCTGGATTGGCTGGCGCGAGATCGATTACTTTCACCGTAAAGTCAGTATCTAGCGCGCTGGAGCTAATCCAAAGATCCGCCGTGATAACTCCGGTTACTTCGACATCGTGGGTCAGGGGCGCACTTTCAAAGACCAAAACATCTGCTCGATCAGCCAGGGCCGGATAAGGCGCTTTGCTGCCGAAGATCTCTGAACTCTCTCGTTGATCCATTCCTCCAATTCCCACAATGTGGCGGAGTTTGAGAACTGGTGAGAGAAATCTGGCCCACATATCGTCCAAGTTCCCACTATCTTCGGGCATCTCCATTAGTCCACATAAACTTCCGCCCACTGTTGGTACAGGATTATTTGGATCAAACCGGTAGGTAAGCGAGCCTTCAGATTCGCTTGAAGGGGTTAATGCCAAAGTTTTATCTACATGCATGAAGTACTTGGTTGGCTTGCTCCGCTCAAGTGGCCAATGCGGTTCACTGCGCCATTTGCCACCATGGAAATATTTACCTTCGCTGGTCTTATGGCCATCGCCACCACCCATCACGAAGATCTCAACTGGACGAGAATTCACCGGCTCTGCAATCCCCTTTAGATGTTGGTCAAAGTAACGTAGTTGTTCCTCAAAATAATGAGCTACTCCCCAGACGCTTGCCGGTCCAAAATCAGCATCGCCAGTGAAGGTTGAATCTCCACGCATTCCCACGTGCGACCACGGCCCCATTACTAAACGTTGTGGCGCGCTATTTTTCTCGGCCATCGCGCTGTAGTAATCAGTCATCGCCAGCGCATAAGGGTCGAACCAGCCCCCGGTATAGAAACCAGGGATATCGGCATGCTCAGGATAGAACGCCTCAAAGTTATTGCACTTTTGCGCCCAATATTCGTCGTACTCGCCTTTGGTGTAGTAATCAAATAAGACTTGTTCAAGTCGAGGCACAACAGCAAGTGGAGTTCTGCCCGGCTGCCATGGCGTTTGCATTACTAGTTTGCGCATATCGCGCAGACCATCCCAAACTATTTTCTGTGCAGCTGGATTATCTGCAATCTCTAATTCATCTTGAGCATGCACAAAGAGCGCCCAAAACATATGGAGCTGCATCGCGCCACCTTCGCGCGCTTGATGAAAGTAGTTATTAGTTGGGGTGACATCTGGCCAAATTGCCGTTAGGTGTGGTGGGCGCTCAAGGGCTGCTGCCACCTGAGTAACTGCTGCGAAAGAACTGCCTACCATTCCCACCTTGCCATTTGACCAAGGCCTGCTGGCAATCCATTCGATGGCGTCATAACCATCAATTCCCTCGTGCGGATTTACGGTGTGAAAGTATTGACCAATCCCTTGCGATTTATAGCGGCCACGAAGATCTTGCAGTACAACCGCATAACCACGAGTAGCGAAGTACTCGCCAATCTCGATATATCTCAGGTCGCTTTTGTTGTAGGGGGTGCGACACAAAATAGTGGGAAACGGGCCGGGCAAGCCTTCACCATTTTCGGAGGGTCGATAGATATCAGTTGCCAACCCAACGCCATCGCGCATGGGCACTAGGACATTCTTGGCAACTACTATCGGGTTAGGAGTTTTATTTGGCGCCTGTTTTGTACTCATTGCCACCTCTAGCCGAAATCCGTAGTGAAATCGCTGATGACGCCGATGCTACCTCAGATTTTTATCGAAACCTATGACTTTTCTCAGCTAATTTGAAACATCTCGTCTGACAAAGAGACCAGTCGCAATCGTTCCGAATATAACCAAATAAATACTTGAACCAACAAGCGCGTATGTATAACTGATGTCGGCATTGGAGCTCTCTGAAATCAAACTCATCAATTGCCCTGGAAGCCACTTATCTAAACCATCAACAGTGAAGGAGAGAATTCCTTCCAAGATGAGAATCCACGCAAGTGATATCGCAATGGAAGAGATTGGGGATCGGAGAATTATTCCCACCGCCATACCAATCGTTCCATATGCGATAACCGAAAGGTAAACATTTCCCAGATTGGAATAAAGCAATTGAAAGGAATCGTTACTAAACCAAGCGTCAGTGTTGACATTTTTAGTTCCAGCGAGCGCAAGTGAGATACCGATACTACCAATCGCGCTGACTATGACTGTCAAAAGTGCGAAGCTACACATCGCGACATACTTGCCGGCAAGGAGTAATAGCCGTTTTGGTTGTCGAACAAGCAAATTGCGCAACGTTCCGTTGGTGTATTCAAGAGCGGTCTGTGCCGCAAAAACAGAGAGCGCAATAGTTCCCAGCAAGCCCGCAAAGTTGGTAAAGCCCAGGTAGAGGCCGGTCGGCAGAGCAAGGCTCTCCCGAGTGATGACCCGACCGCGTGGCCCATTCCCACCATCAGAATCGAGCAATAAAAAGAGGAGCGAGGTGATTAGAACGCTTAATAGAAAGACAATACCTAAGGTGCCAACGAAAAGGGTCGGACGACGGAGCTTTCGCCATTCCGAGAGGAATACTCGAATCATCTCTCATCACCTGTCATCTCAAAGAAGCTCTCTTCAAGTGTGGGTAAATCGATCTGAATAAGTGAGAGAACTATTCCTCTCTCAAAAGCACGTTTATTTAATTGAGCTGCGTAACTCTCGGGAGCTGAAATGATTAATCGATCTCCATCAATCCGAGCGACAAAGCTCTCTTGGGAAGCAATCTCCTGCAACGCCGCTAAATCACCGGTAGAACTTCCTTTTACAATTAACTTAGGGCGATGTGCTGCGAGAAGATCTTTTGTGGAACCATGGAAGATTACCTTTCCATGATCTACGACTACTAAGTGATCGGCAATAACTTCAAGTTCACTCAAAATATGTGATGAAACAAAGATAGATATACCGGAATCGGCCAGTGAGCGAAGTAAATTGCGCACTTCATGGATTCCGGCAGGATCCAAGCCATTTGTCGGTTCATCCAAAATGAGAACTTTTGGATTAGGCAAGAGCGCTGCAGCGATGCCAAGACGCTGCTTCATACCGAGGGAATAAGTCTTAAATTTAGAATCGCCCCGATCGGCGAGACCAACTAAGTCGAGCAAAGTTTCAACACGCTCAAAGGGAAACCCACCGAGCTTTGCCAAGACTTTTAAATTTTCGCGCCCAGATAGAGGCGGATAAAAAGCTGGACCTTCAATCATTGCTCCGACATATGGCAGGTAACGTTCTGGATGCTCAATTGAACTATCCAGAATCTGCGCGCCTCCTGCAGAGGGCTCAACGAGCCCTAGCAACATTCGGATTGTGGTGGTCTTTCCAGCGCCATTAGGGCCCACGAAACCTGTGATGGAGCCTGCCGGAATGTCAAAAGTTGCGTGATCAACGGCGGTGATATCACCATACCTTTTTGTGAGATTTTGCGCTGCAATCACTGGAGTCACTACGCCAAAATAGTGAGTAATTCAATCGGTTGCAAACCTGTTTGAGTGGAGCCTGTCAGGCTACTCACAGGATTTGACGCTGCAGGATCGGGGTAACTTCCCAGATTATTTCCATAACGAGTGCGACAATTAAATAATGGAATCACTCTTTGACACCATTGCCGGACTGCCCGTTCATCCGTTAATCGTCCACTTTGCAATCGTTTTATTGCCACTAGCCACCCTTGGGGTGATTCTCACTATCTTCATTCCGAAACTACGCTCCCGCTACCTTGGCTTAAGCGTGATAGGTGTCTTCCTGGGTGCCGTCGCTACCTTTGTTGCGAAAGAATCCGGTGAAGCGCTCTCGGATCGAGTCGGTCTCCCGGCGCGCCATGCTGACCTTGGCGAGAAGCTTTTGATTCTCTCTGCGCTTTTCTTGCTGCTCACTCTGCTCTGGTTCCGACTCCAAAAACAGCGCGATTTACCGCGCACCCATCTTCTTGGAATCGCTACCAGCATTGTCGGAATTGGCGTAATTGTTTTTTCAGTCATCACAGGTCACACAGGCGCAGAGGCGGTTTGGAAAGAAAAATTAAATCCAACAGCAACCACTCCCTCCGCCGCAACAGGTGATAGCGCTTATGGCGCTATCACCATGAGTGAGGTCGCGAAACATAACTCACCTGGCGACTGTTGGAGCGCAATCAATGGGAAGGTCTACAACCTCACCGAATGGATTGATAAGCATCCGGGAGGTTCAGTAATCATCAAATCTCTCTGTGGCCAGGACGGTAGCGCTGGATTTAATTCGGAACACGGCGGGAAAGCTCGCCCGGAAGCAGAGCTCTCCGGTTTTCTTGTTGGCGCATTGGCTGGCTAACAGACTCTCTATTTCTCTGGAAATCTATTAGAAAGCGACTAAAACTTTCCCAGAGGCTTTAGCATCGCGCGCCGTTTCGAATGCCGTTAAAACATCGTTGATAGCAAAATGATGGCTGATGCATCTTTCGAGTTGGGGAACTTTTTGCAATAAGGTGAGCGCGTCTTCCATTTCATCATTAAATCGAAATGCGCCATTGATTCGTAGCTCCTTTGTAACTACTGCTCCAATATCAATTGGGTGCAACCCTGGGCCAAGCATCCCCACTTGAACAATCACACCACCACGTTGCGCGGCAACGATAGCGCTATTGAGAGCTCGAGGACTTCCACTGCACTCGAAAATCACATCAAAATAATTATCTGAAAGGGATGAACTGCTGACATTTACAACCTTGTCGGCGCCTACATCGATTGCGCGCGCTAAGGCTTCATCAAAAAGATCGGTTGCAGTAACTTGCTCTGCTCCGGCGCTCTTTGCTGCAACAATGGAGAGTAAACCAATGGGTCCTGACCCCGAAACGAGAACCTTCTTTCCAGTGAGCTCGCCGGCAAGCTTCACGCCATGGAGTGCAACTGCAAGTGGCTCAGCTAAAGCTCCAGCTGCAAGCGATACTCCTGTTGGCAATTGTCGAACCATCCCTCGCTTCACAATGATGTATTCAGCCATCCCACCTTGGGTATGTGGATTGGTCGCCGCACTTCCCATGTATCGAACTCCATGCCAGAGATGAGGACGCTCGGCTAACCCTTCAATTGGAACTCCAGGTTGCGCTGGGAAAATTGCTACAGGAGTTCCCTGCGTGAATTCGCCTTGGGGATCGTTATCAATTACTCCTGCTATTTCATGGCCTGGCACAAGTGGCTCTTTAATGGCAAAGCTTCCATTAGCCCCTTCAAAGTAATAGTGCAAATCCGATCCGCAAATTCCGACATGGGAAACCTTTATCCGAAGTTCATCTTCCGACGGCTCAGGAGTTTCACGAGTGGCAATTCGCCCATCTTGTTTGCCATGAATCTCAAAGAGTCGATATGTCGCGGCCATAACTAGAAGCGTATACCGAAGCTCGGAGCTGTGAAAGAATGACACCATCGCGGAGAGAGGGCGGGACGGATATGGCAAAAATTGAGAAAATTGATGTGCTTATCTCTAGCCCAGGCAGAAACTATGTCACCATCAAAATTCAAACGAGCGATGGGATCATCGGTTGGGGTGATGCCACACTTAACGGTCGCGAATTATCTGTAGCTTCATATATAAGTGATCACGTCGCGCCGCTCTTAATTGGGTTAGATCCCGATCGAATCGAAGATATCTGGCAATTCTTGTACCGCAGCGTTTACTGGCGGCGTGGACCCATCACCATGGCTGCAATTGGCGGCATAGATCTTGCCCTTTGGGATATCAAAGGAAAATCTGTTAACCGCCCGGTTTACCAATTACTTGGTGGTGCAGTCCGAGAAAAAATCCTTGCCTACACCCACACCGTAGGTTGGGATCTAGCTGAGTTGAAAGATGCGCTCGACAAGAATCTAGCTCGAGGCTTTAAGGCACTCCGAGTACAAAGCGGAGTCCCCGGACTCGATTCGGTGTATGGCGTATCTCAAGGGAAAAAGAATTATGAGCCTGCTTCTCGTGGCGCGAGCGCGCAATTAGAAGTATGGGACTCTGGCAAATATCTCCGTCACGTCCCAAAAATTATTGAAGGTGCGCGTAACCATGTTGGAGACGACATCGAATTACTCCACGATGCTCATCACCGATTGACGCCCATACAAGCAGCTCAACTTGGAAAATCACTAGAACCGTATGGTCTCTTTTGGTTAGAAGATGTCACGCCAGGAGAGAACCAAGAAGCGCTCAAGCTCATCCGACAGCACTCCACAATTCCTCTAGCAATCGGAGAAGTATTTAATACGATTTGGGATTTCAAAGATTTGATTATCAATCAACAACTCGATTATGTGCGCTGTTCTGTGATGCATGCTGGCGGTATTTCACATACTCGAAGAATCTTCGATTTAGCTGCGCTTTACGGCATCAAATTTGGCCCACACGGTCCATCAGATGTCTCCCCTATCACTATGGCAGCATCGCTCCATGTTGATCTCGCGACACCAAATCTGGGAATTCAAGAGTTTATGGGTTATCCCGAAGTGGTAAGTGAAGTGTTTACGCACGCATATAGCTTGAAAGATGGGTACCTACATCCCGGAGACGCTTCCGGACTTGGTGTGGATTACAACGAGAAGGTGGCAGCAAAGTTTCCTTATGCCCCTGCGTACCTTCCTTATGCCCGCACCTTTGATGGCACCGTAACTGACTGGTAATTAGAGAATGAGCGCTCAACCACTCCAATTACCTACTGCGCCTGTCGATGCGTTGGTGGTTAAGAAACGACCGCTACTTGGCATCGTGCATATCGGAATGGGTAATTTCCATCGAGCCCATTTTGCGGTACATACTGCAGAAGCCATAGCAGAAATGGGCGGTGATTGGGGAATTTTCGGGTACTCCCTTCGTAGCAAGAAACTCACCGATCAACTTGCCAAACAGGATTTTCTTTATACTGTTCTAGATATTCACCCTGACTCTGATAAAACAATTATTCCAAATATTCATGTTGGCGCATTGGGTGGTCCAGAATCTATTAATCAAATTATTGAAATTGCATCAGAACCTTCGGTAAAAATTATTTCGCTCACCATTACCGAAGGTGGCTATTGCTACTCAACGCAAACTGGCGGCCTAGATCATTCACGTGCTGAAATTATTCACGATGTAGCTAATCTTGCTTCACCTAAGTCAGTTGTGGGACTCCTTGCGCGAATTCTGCTCAATCGGGCTGCGTTAAATCATGCGCCAGTAACGATCGTTAGTTGCGACAATCTCACCGCTAATGGTTCGACAACAAAACGTGTACTCCTAGAGTTTGCCGAGCGCTTGTCTTTGCAGGAACGAGAACGGCTGACGACGTTCATTGAAACTTCCACCTCTTTTCCTAATTCGATGGTTGATCGCATTGTTCCTAGCACTGAAGATCGACATATCGAAATGGTTGCGGAGCGCTTAAACGTAGTCGACTTAGCGCCAGTACCTGCAGAGATGTTTTCGATGTGGGTTCTGGAAGATGACTTCATTGCGGGGCGACCGGCATGGGAGAAAGCGGGCGTTATTTTTTCGAACGAGGTCGACGCCTACGAGACCATGAAACTTCGCCTACTAAACGGCTCACACTCGCTTATTGCCTACGTCGGAGCGCTTCTGCACAAAGTTACCGTTCCCGATGCCCGTAGTACCCCTTTGATCGAAGAAGCGGTGCGAAAATTCATGTCAGTAGAGATGCTTCCAACATTTACCATGCCATCAACAATTGAATTCACCTCGTATGTAACGGATTTATTTTCGCGCTGGTCCAACACCGTACTCAATGACAAAATCGATCGAATTGGCTCTGACGGCTCCATCAAACTTCCCCCTCGAATCACTCAGACCACCATTGCGCACTATGCAGACAGAAAATCAGCGCCATTGACCGCGCTCACAATTGCAGCCTGGGTTGCCTGCGTTACATCGATTCCCTCCTTTGAGCCAGGAGAGGTCGCAACCGCTATGAAAGATCCATCACTGGAATATCTTCGCGCTCTTAGCGAAGCAGATTCTTCACCTAGTGCGATTATTGAAAAGTTATTTGGCGAGGGGAGAATTTTTGCTACTGAACTCGGCGCTATTGTTCCGTTTAAAGAGGATGTAGCTTTTTACCTCGAAAAAATTATCAAGGAAGGAGTAGAGAGCGCACTTCTTCTCGCGCTCACAAAGTAGGTATTACCTCTTTTTAAACCCTGTCGGACATTTCGGCGCAGTTCCAGAGACCTTCCGAGTAATTTTTCCCTTGACGCAGGTTATTGAAATTCTCTTTGCAGGCGCCGCAGCGCTCTTTTTACTCTCAACAGTGGGAGCAGCAACTTCACTTTTAGCTGGTTGAGTTGGAGCGGTTGGAGCATTTTGCGTTAATTTAATTTTCAATGTTGGTGATGAGAAGGTAAAACCTCGCGCTTTAAGTCGAAGCCATCCACCCTCTTCTTTCACGCTCTCCGTCGCTAGAGTAGTCTCGCCGCCATCGCTATTAACCACAGAGACAGTTGCAGAGAGTGGACCGGCTCCTTCGAAACCGTAGATGCATCGCGCAATTTTTGAACTCATCACTAAATCATAAGAGCCTTGGAAAACAGATCCATCAGGATTGAGATGGAGCCCTGCTACTTTGTAATTCAAAAATCCGTCGGTGTATTTCGGTGGTCCTGCCGCGTAGGTCAGAGAATTTGTCGTTACTAAACCGATTAATGAACTAATCGAATCGGTTCCGAGAATTGCGCCAATCACTTGGCTTGCTTCAGGTACGCATTTTGCAGCGCTAGCACCTAAACCGGTGAGATCGCTAATTGATTTGCTGCCCGTGCCCGATGTCAGTGGGTTACTCGCTCCCCCTCCGCCTAACACTGAAGAGATACTCCCAAGTGGATTGCTCACGCCTAAGTTATCTGCAGCCGCGCTTGCCACTGACTCTAAGCCCAAAGATCGAAATGACCAGACTTCATCAAGAACCGTCGCTTTTTTGTTAAAGAAATTTTCGAAGAAGAGAAATTGATCCAAAGAGTTGTCTTGCGATGAGTCGTACTTAATTCCACCGCCATTTTGTAACGGAGTTTTTCCTGGAATGATCTCAGTGGTTGCATTTCCTTTTACGCCAGGCACCACTACTGGTTTTCCTGAGACAGTAAGCACATTTTGACGTTGATCAAGTGGTGCAATCGACACCGTCGGCTCCGCTACGCGTCCATGCAACCATGAAGTTAAGTAATTTCCGATGCGAACTTTGAGTGTGACTGTTGCATCAGCGGGGAATGCCTTCTCGCGTCCACACTCGCCAGCTTTCACCCAAAGACAGGTGATATCTCCACCAGTACCTCTAATGGAAGAGCGCCCTAGAGGATTGATGAAGTTCGACAACACGCTGTCAGCAGCGGTAGTGGTTCCTATTTCATACGGAGTGACAATTGCAGAGAATGAAGTTGCTTTCACGCCAACGACAGGAATCTTTTGGAGTTCGACTCGAACTTTTACGCCAAAAGTAGATTGCACTCCAGCGCTTTTAAGTCCTGGTACTTCAAAGAGCGACCAATTTGCACCTGCGGGAAGACCATTTGCAGGATCAGCCTCAAAGACTTTATTTCCCACAGTTCGTAGATATGTTGCAGCGCCACTGGCCACGCGGGGCGTTGTCACTGCGAGCGCCTCAACGCAATTTCCTTCACTCGCGCTCTGACAGTAAGGAAGTACCGCAAAGATTGTCGCCGTCAATGCACAATTTGGATCAGAGAGTGATGTGCATAGTCGCTCACCCTGGATGTTGTAACCAGGAACGCCGCTGGATATATAGGAATTCTCTAGCCCGCCCGCGACTCCATAGTGATCACGAAATTCAACTGAGTAGGTGATGGCGGCGAGCGCGCTCGATGCGGTGGTGATTGCCAGAATCATGGCCGCTATCACGGTGAATGGTTTCAAACGAGAGAGCATGGCTGTACCTTACCTAAGTGCGGAAATATCGGGAATTATTGGCTATCAGGAATACCAAAATTCTCCTCATCACCTCCTTCCCTGCCCGCGTGGCCTACTCAATGGTTGGGCTTGCGCTCTTTTTCAAAGTCGAACGTTTGACCGACTCGGTTGCCTATGCCGGAATAGCTCTTGGACTTAATACTTTCGCAAATTCCGTTACCGCTGGTCTGCGCGGTTCCGCTCTTGATAGGTGGGGGCAAAAGTGGCCGATTCGAATTCTCGTTCCGCTCTATGCATCAGGACTCCTTGTCTTGGAGTTCACGACAAGTAAAACGTGGATATTGCCGCTCTCCCTATTGATGGGCTTGGTCTCTCCACCAATTAATTTGTCAGTCCGACCGTTATGGAAAGTAGCTGTCCCAGAAAGTTCTCTTCGCACCGCATACGCGCTCGATACCTCTGTCATTAATTCCACCCGCGTTTTTGGTCCACTCCTTGCATCAACCCTTGCGCTCTCGCCCTACCCAAGCAGCGCACTTATCCTCTGCGCGCTCTTCATTGCCGTGGGGGGTCTCTCCCTTGGATTTACAAAAATCTCCTCAACGTGGGTGCCGGAAAAGAAAAGCGATACCCATAAATCAGTATGGCGAATTCCTGCCATGCAACTATTAATGGTTGAGGCGATGTTTGTTGGTTTTGGTTGGGGCGCATTCGATGTTGGCATTCCCGCCTTTGCAACGTTAGAGAAAATTCCTGGATGGAGCGGGCCAATTTTTGCCTGCCTTGCGCTCACCTCTGTAATAGGAGGGTTAACTGCAGGTTTGATCTCCAGAAAAACCTCTGCGCTTAAGGGGCTCCTTCGAACATATGGAATGTGGATGTTGGCAACTATCCCACTTGCACTTACCTATCCCGGTTGGAGTATGGCGACCATCGCCCTCTTCATAGGATTTTTCGGCGGCGCTGTACAGGTCTTCTACTGGGAAGTTCTGGAAGCGGTTCGACCAAAAGGGACGGCAGTCAGCGCCTTGGGGTGGATATGGACAGTTGATGGATCATTCATGGCACTTGGTGCAGCTCTTGGCGGAGTTATCGCCAGCGAATTTTCGCCGCGAATTACTCTCCTGGCGACAACAATTTCCGTATCGCTGGGACTGCTCGTACTCTTTTTTGGAAGAAAGGTTTTGGAGCCAGGTAATCGAATTACCTCTGAAGAGGAAGATCGCAGCGCAATAGAAAATAGCGCGCCTCCACAGTAATTGCTGCGGATGGAGCTTCTCTTAAATTTCTTTTAAGGGAAAGAAAATATCGATTTCTAAGCCACCTAAACGACTCTTGCGAAACTCCATAACGCCATGATGTTCACCAACAATCGCACTCATGATGCTCATACCAAGACCCGAACCGCCGCTCTCGCGCGAACGCGAACTATCGAAGCGTTGGAACTGTTGCACGCCTCTGCGGTAGGCCTCCTCTGGGAGTCCTGTTCCACCATCGCCGATTCGAATTCGAACGCCCTCACTTACATAATCAAGTTGGGCATAGAGCGGAGAATCTTTCGGGGTGTGACGTCTGATATTTGAGAAAATATTTGCCAGTAGTTGTTGCACATGCGGCAGATGTCCGATGATGAAAACTTCTGGGGTAATGGAATCTTCGATTTCGCGATTGGGTTCGAGAAGCTTTAAATCTGTTATGTGAATTCTTAGTAGGTCCGAGATATTCACTGCATCTTCTAATGTGCTCTGGCGCTCCCCAATCTCGGCTAAGAGCAGGAGATCCGAGATTAATCTCTCCATGCGGGCTATCTCATTTGTTAAGCGATCAATAGCTCGCTTCTTGCCCTCTCCATCTAACTGCTCTGATCGTTCCAGCAATTCGACATAGCCTTTTATAACGGTGAGCGGGGTACGAAGTTCATGTGAGGCATCTCCAATGAATTCCTGCATCTTCTGACTATTTCGTCGCTCCCCCTCGAGGGCGTTCTGTAAATAACCAACCATCTGATTGAGCGCTTTGCTTAAATCACTCACTTCAGAATTTCCGCCTTCAGAGACTTCAATCTCCCACGTTCGACCATTTGCAATCTCTCGAGCGCGGTTTGCAAGTCGTTCAATCTTTTTCATGTCGGGTCGAATCAACATTCTGGTCGCTACGAATGCCAAAAAAAGCGCTGCAGCTAGAAAGAGGGCTAATCGCTCAATATTATTTAAGCGATTATCATAAATATCTCCGATGGGGTGGGCCAAAATTAAATAGGAGCCTTGAGATAACTCAATAGTTTCCACTCGATACTTCTCGTCAGCGCCGAGTGTTACTACGTTATCAGCCGCTTGCTTTACCTCTGTTGCGGTCAGTTCGAGGCTCGCACCTTCAGCGGAAGTACGGACCGTGGTGAGATCTCCAGAGCTATCTAAGAGCGCTACCAGTAACTCAGAATCACTTTCGTCAGCTAAGAAAACTGCGCTCGACAACGGATCTTGTGGATCTAGCTGAGTGGATACATTTGATATCAAGTCATCAACTCGAAGAATTTCAGAGTTGAACGCCGTCGATATAGCAAAGTAGCCAATTGATAACGACACTAGCGTTGTTATTGCACCAGCGATTAGAGCAAATCGAGTCTGTAATCTCACGCAGGTTCCACGATTTGATAGCCAACTCCACGTACAGTTCGAATGAACTCCAGGCCATCTCGATTTAGTTTCTTGCGCAGGTAGGAAATGTAGGTGTCAAGAACGCTTGTCTCGGTCTCGAAATCTATCTCCCATACATCCCGCAAGAGCGCAGACTTTGTGAGAACTCGACCTTTGCTTCGCATCAATTCCTGTAAGAGTTTAAATTCTGTCGGCGAGAGTTCGATTTCATCATCGGCGTAAAAAACTTTATGTTGATCTTCATCAAGTGCGAGCGCACCACAACGTAAAACGCTGTTCTCAACTATCGCAGCCTTAGTACGACGCAAGATTGCGCCGACGCGTAGCAGCAACTCCTCAAGTCCGAAGGGCTTTGTTACGTAATCATCAGCGCCCAAGCGCAGTCCACGAGTTACATCGGCTCTCTCTCCACGGGCGCTGAGCATCAGAGCCGGCGTGTGATCGCCTTTCTTTCGAAGTTGCTCCAATAACTCAAAACCGTCCATGACAGGCATATTGATATCAATAATCAATAGATCGGCAGCCGCACCTCGGAGGGCGGTGAGCGCGGACATGCCTTCAGAGGCGCTGGAGACGGAGTACCCAGCTACCCGCAAGGCATCTCCGAGCAGGTCGCGCACCCCCTCCTCGTCATCTACGACGAGTATGTGCGCCTTGGGACTTATCGCGTTCACAGTAGCAACCTCCCGCGCTCCTCTAAATAACCAGGCCAATTGAGTTGGCCTGGCTAGACAGGCTACCCGCTGAGCGCTCTACTGAGGAGAGGTTGCGCCCTACCGGAGCAAACTCCAAAGTTCTCGGTACGGTTTTCACAGAATCTTCACATACTCCCAGGCAACCATTGGCTATCTGGTTGAGGAAAGGTCGGTCACCAATGGCATCAGTACGAGCGCTCGCTAAGTCGCTCTCGCTCTCACTCACTCTTTTTCTTGTGGGTGCGCTCGTCGCTCCGACAAGTGCGCTTGCAAATGATCCAACAGGCGCTCCTCAATCGCCAAGCCCGACTGCCTCCCCATCCCCTTCACCTCAGAGTTACCAGCAACAACTCGACTCCTACAAAGTTAAATTAGAAGAGTACAAAGTTGCTTTGGAAAAATGGAACGCTCTTCGAAAGAGCGCTGAAGATGCTTTCCGGATTGAGATGGATAAGTTTAAAGCTGCCCGTGATGCTTGGGATGAAAAGAACGAAGAGTTCATTGAAGAGATAAATAGTGAATTTAAAAAAGATATTAATAAGGCGCGCGCAGATTTCCGAACTACCTTTGCTGCAGCGAAAACTACTGAAGCAAAAGTAGCGGCCCGTAATGCGCTTGGTGCTGCAACACTTGCTGCAACAACTGCGCGACAAGTAGCGATCGAAGCGCTCGGCGAACCGCCAACCCCACCTGCGCGACCCAAAATTGCTCCTCGACCTATCGAACCGATAAGGCCACTTGATCCATCACTAACTAAAAATGGTAAGCGTCAGATTCAACCCCCTCCACCTGGTCAACCGGGTCAGCCGGGTCAGCCACAGCCAGGACCTCGCGATAAGCAAGATAAAGGTGGAAAAAAGGTCAAGCCAGCTCCAAAACCTGAGGGCAACTCAGGCGCTTCTGCTTAATCTTTTAACCTGATACCTTCGCAGGTATGTCTCATCACATCGATCTCTCGGATTTTGACCTCACTGGAAAGCGCGCGCTCGTTACCGGTGGTGGTGACGGCCTAGGCAGACAATTTACGGAAGCTCTTTTAGATGCAGGAGCAGAGGTAGTGATTGCCAGTCGCAGGAAAGAATTTCTCGACACTGTCGTAGCAGAGTTACGCGGAAAATATCCAAAGATCTCTGCAGAAAAATGTGATGTTACCGATTACGAAGATGTCCGCTCGTTGGCCAGTCGGATTGGCCAGATAGATATTCTCGTTAATAGCTCAGGGTTAGCCCACCGCGCACCTTGGTGGGAAGAGCAGTCGGTCGACTGGAAACGAATCATGACACTCAATGTGGAAGCGCCGTTCTGGCTCTCGCAATTGCTACTACCAAAAATGATTGAGAATAACTGGGGGCGAATTATCAATATCTCCTCTATATATGGTGTGGTCGCTGGAGATGAAAAACGCTATCCAGGACTTGGCGTCCATATGCCTTCATATTTCACGAGCAAACATGCTCTTATTGGTCTAACTAAATTTCTCGCGGCTCAAGTTGCCAAGTCAGGTGTAACGGTAAATGCGCTCTGTCCCGGCAGTTTTGATAGCCCCGTAAATAGGCAGTACTTCTCCCCTGGCCCACTTCTCGATGCTGTCTCTGAGGCAACGCCTATGGGAAGAATTGGCACCGATAGAGAGTTGCGTACCGCGCTCCTTTTCTTAGCCGCTCCCGGATCATCATTTATTACTGGGCAAGCGTTGGTAGTAGATGGTGGATGGACGATTTGGTAAATTGCAGACATGACGAACATTCGACTCGTTGGATATACCTCGTTAGCCGTTGGCTTAATTAATTGGCGTTACATTGATTTCAATGCGGGTAGCTTTGCAATTGTTGTTGGAGCCCTCATTCTTATCGCAACGCTTATCAAGCCCATTCAAAGCAAGCTTGTGAAAGGGCCTGGCTTCGTTCTGACCTTTGTTCTCGCTGCCATTGCGATCATCTACTCATTTTTAGCGTGACAAATCTTTTAACTTTAGAAGACATCAAGGACCGCTGGAATGAAGTCCTTGACGAATTACTTCAAATAGATCGAATTCTCTGGTTGGCATTTTTCGATGCACGTTTAGCAGATTTTTCTAATGGAGTTCTTACACTTGATTTTTTAGATTCCGAAAAGTTCGCCACTGAACATAACTATTCCGCGATGCGAAAACCAGAAAGAATTGAGAAAGTGTCACGGATTGCCCAAAATATTCTAGGAGTTCAAATCACTATCGTAATAAAGTAGCAAACATGAAGAGAGAGTCAGATAACTTCCGCTCCCTCTTAGTAATGGCAGCTATTGGCTCCTACCTACTCTGGTCTGCTGGCGCCGCCATCCCACTTCTACGATTTGATCTTGGAATTAGTCGCACTCTCGCTGGTACACACAATATTGCAGTTGGAATTAGCGCAACTTTAGGCGCACGCCTTGCAGTGCCTCTCATTAACAGATTTGGTCGCGAGTGGGTGATGCGAACGATGTTGTTATTGATGTTTATTGGTGTTATTTCTCTCGTCACAGCGCCGACAATTTTTATTACCGTTCCCGCTATTGGAGTTGCAGCTTTCTCGCAAACAATCGTTAACGCGATTAGCCTTGCGCAAATTTCTCACGATAGTGCGCCATCGATGCGTCGTATGATGATTCAAACGGGTATTCAAGCAGTCGTTGGTGCGACGGCTATTTTATTGATTAGCGCATCCTTGCAAGCTGACCAAGGTTGGCGCTTGCCGATAATCATCGGAGCTATTGTCCTTACCCCTATCTCCCTTATGAACATTTGGCGCGTCAAATTCATTGCGCCTGAGAAGGCTCGCCAAGAAATTTCAGATGAAGGAAAGAATAAAGATGATGCAAAAATTCTTGCATTTGGAATTATTAATTGCATTCTCGAGATAGGTGTTGGCTTTTGGGCGCTTGATTTATTAGTAAGTCGCGATGCCCCTGTTGCCTTAGGTGCGCTTGGCTCTGCAATTCTTAGCTATGGAATTGCTATTGGACGATTATCTTTTGCCTACTTCCAGCCTCCAAATAAATTAGTCATTCGATTTGCCGTAAGTGCCATCATTACGGGGGCGTTCATTATTTGTATCGTGACAGATCCATTGCTTACGATGCTCGGTCTAACCATTGCAGCCTTTGGCATCTCCCCACTCTTTGCGCTAGGTGCGTTCCGCGTCTCTGAAGGTTTTGACCATGCTGATCACCGAATTTCTCGTTACATGATGGGGACATCATTCTCGTTCGGTTTTGCGCCATTTATCTTGGCAATCGTCTTCGACTGCTTCGGCTACGTCGTCGGTTATGCAGCGCTCATTCCATTTGCCGTTGCCTGTTACGTAATGTGGAAAATCAACGGCCCGGAAAAGGAGAGATCACCAATCCGCGACTGATCCATCGCTATGGAACCATTGCGTTGGAGCATCTTGTTTATATGGATGTTTCGCCGCCGCAGCATCGTTAATAGTCGCACCAATGCCTGCCGTGGTTGGCGGAAGGATATGTCCATCCACAATATCTGGAGTGCCTTCAACTACTTCCTTACGCCACGGCACATCTGCGCGCATTACCTCTTGGATAAGGAAATTAGGCGTCACTAAACCAAGATGGACATTGACCATCGTCGCAATGGGACCAAGTGGATTATGTGGCGCCATAACAACTCCAAATGCATCACAAAGCGCGGCAATTTTACGAAGACCTGTGATTCCACCGGCGTGGCATACATCAGGTTGGGCAACTTCGAAGACTCCCGATTTAAGGAATGGCAAGAAATCTTGCTGAGTGTAAAGGCGCTCGCCTGCAGCGAGCGGGATGGAGACTTTCTCTTTTACTCTCTTCATCGCCTCGTACTGTTCTGGTTGCACAACTTCTTCGAGAAAGAATGGTCGATATGGCGCTAGCACCTCTGCAAATTGAATTGCCATCGCGGCAGAAGTCCGACCATGGAAGTCGACC
>Ga0209358_10001476_pt1 | contig 18590 bp, 15 predicted proteins | sample LauGreFa1BDMLBSN_2_FD_187574 | JGI IMG/M metagenome (GOLD analysis project Ga0209358, IMG submission 187574) | Freshwater lake microbial communities from Lake Michigan, USA - Fa13.BD.MLB.SN (SPAdes) (version 2) | ecosystem: Environmental > Aquatic > Freshwater > Lake | place: Lake Michigan, USA... | reverse complement strand
TATTATCAAGAAGCATAAGGTTGTGGGGAGTGCGCAGCGAAAAAAGAAAAGAAGTGTAATTCAACATGGAGGAATCTTGCTTGCCCAAAGCATTTACACGCCCTCGTTGCCTGGGATACTTGAACTTTCAGGGATAAAACTTTGCCCGGAAAAACTAGCTGAAACTATTGTTATTGAATGTTGCCATGCTCTAGGCTGGACTTTTAATACTTCGAAATGGTCACATGAAGAAGAAGCAAGAATACAACATTTTGTCGAGCATCGTTTTGCAAATAAAGATTGGAATAACAAAAGATAAAAAAGAAGCCCCGCAAATTTCTTTGCGGGGCCCAGCGGTTGAGGATTATCAGGATTACCAGGCTGAGGACAGTTTGATTTATTAAAACCAACTCCGCCCAACATTAATGTTCATTTTCATGAACAAACCTGCCCATCACACACCTCGAAGTATCTTTCTAATTTAGAAAGCGTTTACTTCTGAGATAGTGGGCACAGGAACGATACTAGCAGATTTACCTGCTGGCAGTTTTTCGGCACCCTTAGGAGCTGCTTTAGGAGCGCTCTCTGGGGTAACTACTTCGCAGCAATCATTCTTGTGCATTTTGGCACGAAGTTTGTCAAGAATGCTTACTTTGCATGGGTCGCATACGTCAGCTTTCTTTTCGCACTTCACTACCTTAGGTGCTTCGCACTTCGGTGCGTCGCAGCAATCTTTCGCCAACTTGGCGCGAAGTTTGTCAAGAAGGCTTACTTTGCATGGATCGCATGCTTCAGCTTTCTTTTCAACTTTCACGATCTTAGGAGCTTCGCACTTTGGTGCGTCGCAGCAATCTTTTGCTAACTTAGCGCGAAGTTTGTCAAGAATGCTTACCTTGCATGGATCGCATGGGTCAGCTTTCTTTTCGCACTTCACTACTTTAGGAGCTTCGCACTTTGGTGCGTCGCAATCATTTTTGTGCAGCTTAGCGCGAAGTTTGTCAAGAATGCTTACCTTGCATGGATCGCATGGGTCAGCTTTCTTTTCGCACTTCACTACTTTAGGAGCTTCGCACTTTGGTGCATCGCAACAATCTTTCGCAAATTTTGCGCGAAGTTTGTCTAGCAAGCTTGGCTTGTCGCAGCAACTGCTATCACAAGTGCTTGTAGAAGTAACAGCAGGTGCAGCTGCAGGAGCAGCGTCAGCACCAGCAACCCATGCTGTGGTCAAAAGTAAAAAAGCAGCGTTCACGAATCAACACCTCCATATAGAGACATATTTATTAGCAACAAGCCCCATCCCAGCGAGACAATCCCGACCGAGCTTGTGGGCCTCTGCCTGCCCTGTTCCTCTTCCGTCTCTCAAAGTGAAGATCCTCGTTTATGTCTCTAAAAACTTAGATCTCGCACTTCACAACTATTCTTTCGGCACCCAATCTTTCCCGGCTTGAACAAGTTTCCCAAAAACTTTTCGCCCCCTATCTTCTGTGTATACCCCTTACTTCCCCTACCCAGATTTACCAAACGCCTAGGTAAAAACCTTTAATACTACGCATTTGTCCCACTCTCACTTTTTTCAGCGTTTTACACTTACTCTTTTTACAACAATTTATGCTCCACTTTTGACCAGTGATTTCAACCTAATCAAATAAAGGGATTAGACTTATGGAAAATGTAAGAATTGGTTTTGGGCACTAAAGCGAGACAAGATGATAGATGCTTTGGATTTGGTTAGGCTTTTGCTTTCAGGTTGCATCGACCTAGAGCAATGCTTTTAGCTCTATGTTTTATCTCAAAATGCGTTTAATTGCCTATCTTACGATTTACTCACAATCGTTTTAGGCGTTATGCATTCACTTTTATTGATGAGGTGTTTTTTTTAAACAGCGAAATGAATTGCCCAAACACTCTATCTTGAATTTGATTGATTTTACGAATTGGAACTCGCTCGCACTTTAATTACCGTAAAAGATCCCAGACAAGATGCAAAGTGACAAAAAGGCATAATAAGTGAATCGAATCATTTCTTTCCTTCTTCATTTCTTTAGAGTTTAAAGTTACTTTCAACTATTAGTTTTTATCGGCATTATTTTGATCGAGCTTGCGCATAATTAGGATGATTCTGATTGGCGAGTTTAGGCAAGATACGATTACATCCTTGTTAATAACTGCCAAATAGTTAAACTCCCTTACAATGAGATAAGGCACACTAGGAAGAAACGTGTCACCTTTTACTTTGCATTTATAACTTCGATTTTAAAAGGAAGTGCTTTTTGTCCGCTTCAAAGAAATGGGTTTTGCTGGCGCACGATACCGAACTTTGTACAAGCCTTGCAAAAAAAGCTAAGATATCGCCTGTTATTGCCCAGCTTCTTATTAATCGTGGGATTGATTCGCCCGAAAATGCATTTCGCTTTCTTAACCCTGTTTTAAAAGGGTTACACGATCCAGCTCTTTTGCCTGGTGCTTTAGATGCTGCAACACTCATTTTGCAAGCTTTAAAAACAGGCAAAGTAATTTGTGTCTACGGGGATTACGATGCGGATGGCATTTCCGGGACCGCTATCCTTATAAGGTTACTTCGCATCCTTGGAGGAAACCCTAGGTTCTATGTGCCAAAGCGTCTTGAAGAGGGTTATGGGCTGAATTCCAACGCTCTTGAATCTCTCGCCCGCTCTGGCGTTCAGCAAGTCATTACTGTCGATTGTGGGATTGCAAGCATCGAAGAAGCGAAAATAGCTAAATCCTTAAACATTGAATTGATTATCACCGACCATCACGAAATGAAGGCCACAATTCCCGAAGCGGCTGCGGTCGTTCATCCGCGCCTGCCTGGGGGCACATACCCCTTCGGCGAGCTTTCGGGTTCTGCGGTAGCATTAAAGCTTGCATGGATGATTGCTGTACTTCATAGCGGAAATTCCAAAGTTGAAGGTTTCCTCAGAGATTTCTTGGTCGAGGCCATCAGCCTAGCCTCTCTTGGCATTGTTGCTGATGTTGTACCTTTACTTGACGAAAATCGAATTTTAGTACGAAGCGGTTTGGAAAGGCTCACAAAGTCTGCCAACTTTGGACTTCAAGCAATGGTCAAGGAAAGTAACCTCAACGAAAAACGAAAACTGAATTCCACTGATATTGGTTTCAATTTAGCTCCTAAGTTAAATGCAGCAGGCAGAATTGGATGCGCACAACTTGTGGTTGACCTCTTGATCACCAACCGCATGGATCAAGCCAGAGAGATAGCACTTTTCCTTTCTGATCAAAACAAACAAAGACAAAAAATTGAAAGGCAAATTCTTACTGAAGCCAAGGAACTTGCAGAATCCGAGGAGTTCCTGCATGATCCTTTCCTAGTACTCGCTGGTACCACATGGCATCCTGGCATTGTCGGGGTGGTTGCTGGCAGACTTACCGAAGAATTTGGCAAACCCTGCATCGTTCTAGCACCCCCTGTTACCTCTTCTACAACTTCCGATACTTCAACCGAAGACGAACCTCTCCAAGTATCCCCAACCATTTGGTCTGGTTCTGGAAGATCTGGCGGCATGGTCAAACTTCATGAACTTCTTGCCGAATGCGAATCGCTTGTAGTGCGTGCGGGGGGGCATGCCGCTGCAGCGGGTCTACAAATTGAAAAAGATAAAATACCCTTACTTCGTCAAAAACTTTGCCAACTTGTAAAAGAAAAATACCCCACCGGGATCAAGCCTGCCAAGTTGATTTTGGATGCAGAGGTGCCATTATCTGCTTTGACTCATTCTTTGGTAAAAGATCTTGATCAACTTGAGCCTTACGGCATGGGGAATAAAAAACCAATTTACCTCGCCACAAATCTTATTGTCGAAAAAGAGCCTACTCTTGTTGGCACGGATGGACTGCACCTTCGTTTCCAAGTTTCACAAGCAGGCGTAAAACTTTGGGCCATTGCTTTTCGCATGGGTAAAAGAAAAGAAGAGTTAATGTCCAATGGCGGAGCTATCTCCCTAGCTTTTACACCCAAGCTTAATGAATGGAACGGCTTTACATCGGTCAGCCTTGAAGTGGTTGATTTTCAACCATTGCAAAACCCAGACCTGGAATAGAGACAAACCATGCAACTGCATTTGCAAGGCCATCGTGGCGCAAGGGGTAACAGGCCTGAAAATACTTTTTCCTCCATCGAATTTGCAATCGATTGTTTAGTGGATTCCATCGAAACCGATCTGCATCTTTGTGCCGACGAACAAGTAGTTTTGTTTCATGACCATTTTTTTTCATTAGCACAATCGAATCACCATTTCCAGATCAACGAATTTAATCTTCAAGCATTGCAGGCTGTTTTCAAAAATGTTCCATCAAAAAACGAAAGGTTCCCCCTACAAGAATTTATCAACGGCCCGCTCTCTACCATTTACTGCAAGCGGCACAATTTGAATTGCTGGGCGCCACCTACCTTGGATCAGTTCTTTGATTTTGTCGATTTCTATGCGGGCGAAGAAGGAAAGACCTTTGGAAAAACGCTTGCACAGCAAAAAGCTGCAGCCTTACTTTCCTTTGATTTGGAAATAAAGCAGCTTCCTTTTCTAGAGTGTAAAAGCGAAATTATCCTGCACATTATCAAGGAACAAATAGACAAGAGAAAATCACAAAACCGGATTATCCTAAGATCTTTTGATCATACTATTTTAAAGCAGGCTAAAAAAATTTTACCTGATTGCACTTTAGGTTTGCTCGCTGATGGAACAATCCAAGTGGATATAATTCGAGAAATGATTGACACGGGGGCTTCGTTATTCTGCCCGAAATTTGACACCCTAAACAAAGTAATCATTGACGAAATGCATAACCATCATTTCAAAATATTACCTTGGACTGCTAATAATCCCACTGAATGGGATAAGCTTCAAAAACTAGGAGTCGATGGCATCACCACAGATTTCCCGGAAGCATTCAGAATTTGGCAAAGTTCTCAAACTCAAAAAAGATAACCCTTGCTTTTAAGGGTTACCTCTTTTTATGGATTGTTTGTTCAACTTTGGGTTGTTAATCCATCGCAGAACAAAACATTATTATCGACGGAAGCTAAGGAGTGATTTCCTACGGGAGTTGGAAGAATCAAATGATTCTACTTCCTTAGGTGCTTCTGCGGTCTTGTTTTCCATGGTAGAAACTGGGCTGGAAGGAACCATTGCTACAGAACCACCACTTGACCTGCCTCTACGGAACATTTTGCTGCTTGATGAAGCAGAGCAATTGCCCGAAGCGCAAGAACTTGCGACCGAAGAAGAACTCGATGCGGAGCATACGCCACCTGCGCACTCAGCGCCCGCAACCGCTTGACCCAAACCTATTGCAAGAATAAAACTAATCATCAAAACCTCCTGAAAAACAAAAGACCTTTTTCAAAGATCTTCCAAAACAATTCCAGACTAGGTTTCTTCCCTGAAACGCTATTTAACAATCCCTGGAACAAAAAACAAACTACCCCTTCTTGAAGGAGCAAGCCATTTGCTATTCAATTGATAACCGTTTGGATTCCATTCCAAGAGTTGGCAGTATCGATGCATATCGATTTGGTGATGTTAGAAGGGTAAAAAGTGAATGGCAACAAAAATAGGTAGATTTTGACGATTTTTCCGATTGTAGCAATTTTTAGATTTAGGCAAAGTGTTACGGTGACTAGGTTAACAATTTATTTCCCACTTTTAAGAATTATTCAGATTTTTCGCCCTATTCTGTACAAAAGAACACTAAACGTGACTGTTTTTCGTCCGTAGTTTGAGTTTTGAAAAATGGTTTGGCTTTTTCAATTATTAGGACTTTTGTTATGCCATTCTTTTATTGGTTATAAAGAAATCCTGACTACATTTAGGTATTTACATTATAATGACGAATTGTCTAATATGGAGATGGAGGTCCTATTTATGAATTTACTTCAAAAACCCACTTATTGGGTAGCCACTGCTATCACTTTGGCGCTTTTGGCACTAGGGTTAAATTCCCTTTTTCCAGATCTTGTAACTTTAAGGGTTAACCTTTTAATTATTGGTTTTATTCTTGCCCTTGCTGCTTTTAGCATTGCCCTCTCACAAAGGCTTCATGATGAAGCCTCGAACGGTGCTCTATCCCTTACGACTTTTGGTCTATCCTTGGCCCTTCTGATTATTACCAATTCCATGGATGCGAGTTGGGACTCGCTTATTCTGGCAGGTTCGGTTTTTACCGCAGTCTCATTATTTTTAGGAATCTTCGTTTTGTTGCCTCTCTTGGCTAAAAAAACCACCGCTATCTGTTTTGTGTTATTTCACTTTGCAAGCATTATCACAGCAGTAACTTCAATCGAGCCACCCAATGCACCGGCTTCTTGGCTTGCCACTAATCTTTGGGCATACTACTTCAGGCATTATTTAACTTTTGCTTATTTGAATAATGCTTACCATTTTTATTCTCCGGAACCTGGGCCACCTGTTCTACTTTGGTCCAAGATCCAATATGAAGATGGAACTTTTCGCTGGTTTAAAATACCCAATCGAACTGAAAGCCCAATTCAGATGCATTATCAGCGCATGCTTTCGGTCACAGAAAGTACGAATGTTGCAAGTAGTCAGACCCCAGACAATTGGGAAGAAAAACTTCAAAGGAGGAATCTTGCGGGTTTGGCTAATCAACCGCAAATTACGCCGCTTAACAGATCAATGTCGCAATCTTATATGTTTAAGGAGCCAGCAGATTATTCAAAAAGAATGCTCGCATCCTATGCCCTTTATCTAACCAAAAAATTTGCTCATCCCGCAGATAAACCTAACATCAACATCGATAACATAAAAATTTACAGGGTCACCCATAGCATCATTACCCCCACAGATATGTCTCGAGGGGAGAACGCCTTAGATCCAACCTTGTATTATCCTTATTTCATGGGAAGCTTTGACAAAAATGGTAATCTCATAGATCCTAATGACGCCTTTTTGTATTTCTTATTACCCATAACACGTAACGCTAATCCTAATGAACCCTCAGTATTGAACCATTCTCTTGATATTCATGCTGGAGATGTAAAAATCGTGCCTGCAAAGGAAGGCGGCAACTAATGAGCACTGGAAAACATTCTGTTTTTGATCGGCCTGCTGCTTCGTCTGCCACTGGAAATCAAAGTAAGGCCAACGTGGAAGATTCAGAGGGGTGGATTAAACAATTCGACCGGTTTTGGTTTACGCCTGTTGCACCTAATGCCATTGGGTTAATTCGGCTTATAACCGGGTGTTTAATTTTCTATATCACCTTGTGCTACAGTTTTGAATTATTAGCTTTTGTTGGCCCCGAAGGGATAGTCAATCAGGGCCTTGCGGATCATTTCAGAAAAGATACGCCCATGTATGTAATGGCGCCTGAATGGTCTGAAAACACGATTGAAATCACTAAATCAAATCTTAGTTGGTCTGTTTTTTATCATGCGACAAATCCTTATTGGATCTGGGCTTTTCACCTTGGTTTCTTAGCTGCGAATTTTTTCATGGCTGTGGGTTTTTTTTCTAGGACTAGTGCGATTATTTCATGGATAGGGGCATTGGCTTATATCCATAGGGCGCCATCCGGACTTTTCGGAATGGATGCGATGATTATCATTCTGCTTTTTTACATGATCATTGCACCGGGCGGAGAGATTTATTCGCTTGATCATTATTTTCAAAAACTGCGCAGGAAAAAAGCGGGCGATCCCAATTGGAACGAACCCCCTAAACCTTTGATCCTTTCCAATTTCGTTACCCGAATGATTCAGATTCATTTCTGCATCATTTACCTTGCTGCAGCAACCTCAAAACTTCAAGGCTCTTCCTGGTGGAATGGGACTGCTCTTTGGGGAGTTTTAGCAAACTATTCTTTTAATCCCATGCATATACCCTTTTACACCTCATTGCTGGTTTTCCTTACAAAGCATAAAGTGCTTTGGGAAATCGTCATGACTACAGGGTGCGTTTACACCATTATGCTTGAAACTTCTTTTCCTTTTTTAGTTTGGAATCACAAATTGAAGTGGTTCATGATTTGTGGATCTATCATGCTTCATACTGGAATTGGACTTTTGATGGGCTTAACCACTTTCAGCTTGTGCATGATAACTTTGGTATTAGCTTTTATTCCGCCTGAATTTATTAAAAACTTGATTGATCGTTACGGAATAGGTTCATTCAAGCGCTCTTCCATTTAGCATGTATTTAGGCCATTAACTTAAGATTTCGTTTATGCAACCCTTGTTTTACTAATTCCTTAAGATTTTTAGCATATCTGTCGATATTTAAAGAAGCCGTTATTTCTGACAGTGTCAGAACAAACGATTTCTTTCCTATGGACATGATAATGGCCCTTTTGAGGAAAATTACTGACTCCTCCGTTTCCGCTAGTTTGCTGGCGTTTTATTGCATTATTTGTACCTCGCTTATCAATGCTGCACCGCCCACAGATACCTATTATTCCAGAGATGCTTCTTTTATCATTCCGTTTTCTTCCAACCCCGCTGACTCTAAGATTCAAAAAATCCTGCTTCATGTTTCTGAAGATTTTGGCAAAACTTATGCCCATGTTGGCACTGCTCTTCCTACCCAAAAACAATTCCTTTTCCGGGCCCAAAAAGATGGCTGGTATTGGTTCTCCGTACAAAGCCAAGAAATCGATGGAAGAATGGTCCCTGCAAATATCAACATCGCCCAACCTTCCTTAAAAGTTTGCATTGATAGTACCCCGCCTTCGGTTGTTCTTAGAGGGGTTTTTAAAGATGGTTCAGCTTCCATCGATTGGGATCTCCGCGATGAAACCTTGGATCTTTCCAGCATGAGGCTGGAATTTCGGAATTCTGATGGCAAGGATTGGGTGCCTTTATCTGCCCAGCAAATTGCTCAGGGGCAGCATGTTTGGAACCCAGGTACTTCGGGAAATATTGAAGTCCACCTCACTGTAAGAGATAAATGCGGAAACTTTGGTGAAAGTTCTATCGTGATTCAACCAAATGGTACAAGGGCTGGAAGCACAACCCAGGAAAATGGATCGGGCAAAGGCAATATATCCATGGTCAAGAGCAGGCGGTTCCAGCTTAATTATAAAATCGATGATGTAGGGCCTTCAGATATTTCCAGAGTGGAAGTTTATGTAACGCGCGATGGCGGCAAAGTTTGGCGTAAGTATGATCAGGATGCGCCCAAACTTCCCCCATGCATTGTTGATGTACCCGAAGAAGGCCGTTATGGTTTTACTCTTGTTGCCCGAAGTGGGGTAGACCTAGGCGAACATCCACCGAAATCAGGCGATCTTCCACAATTCTGGGTTGAAGTTGATGAAACGAAACCTTTGGTTAAACTCATTGGTGTTGATGTTGGCCGGGGCATCGATCAAGGAAACCTTAGCGTAACATGGACTGCTGCTGATAAGTATTTAGGACCAAATCCTGTAAATATTTCGTATGCAAAAACACCAGAAGGCCCTTGGGTTGTTGCTGTCCCAAATCTTCCTAATACTGGAAGATATGTATGGCGTATGCCAGGCGAAGGGCTGCCATATCAATTTTTTATCAGGGTTGAAGCCTCAGATCTTGCAGGAAATATTGGATCTGCAGAAACTACTGGAGCAGTGAAAGTTGATTTATCCACTCCAAAGGCCAGAGTCACAGGCGTGGAGTTTCGCCAGTAGGTAGTGGTGGTGGCTATACGCCACCTGCTAGCCCTTTCAATCAAGATATCCCTGCGGTGCCAGCGCCAAAACCAGCTTCTTCTTTTCCAAATACACCTTCCAGCACTATTCCAAGTAACAATGGTAGTGCACCTGCAAGTCCAACTTCTTTCCCTGGGCTTGGTTCTGAAGGAATGCCGACTTTTCCAACAAATCCAGTTCGACCAAAATAGTCTCGATTTTCCCACGCCACAAAGTAGCATGAATATCATGAACCGATATTCAGTTGGGGAATTTAATGGAAGTTGAACAGTTCTTAAAAGATCAGGCAAAACTTCAATTGCAACCAGTTTATGTAATCACTGGTTCCGAAGATTACCTCCACAGAAAAGCAGGAAAAGCGTTAAAACATCAAATTCTTGCTGGTAACGAAGACCTCGGTTTGGCTTCTTTCGTGGGTGATAAGACCTCGTTTGCGGAAGTAAGGGAAGAACTAACTACGCTTTCATTCTTTGGTGGCAAAAGGCTCGCATGGGTTGAACAGGCGGATGATTTTGTAAGTAAGAATAGGCCAGCACTCGAAAAATATTTCCAGGCACCCAGTTCCAATGGCGTTCTCATCCTTGAAACTTCTTCCTGGCCTTCTAACACCAAATTATCAAAAATGCTTGCCAAGGAAGCTTTAATTACTTGCGAAGCACCCTCCCGAAAAGAAACCCTTGTCGCATGGTGCATTGCACAGGGAAAAAACATTCATGATAAACCACTCGCAAACGATGCCGCAAACCTGCTGGTAGAACTTATTGGCCCCGACTTAGGCAGACTCGATCAAGAAATCGCCAAGCTCGCCTGCTATGCAGCAGACAATCCAAAAATAAACGCCAAGGATGTTGATATGCTGGTTGGCCAAGGGCATGTTGAAAAGGTCTGGGTGCTGTTTGATCATATAGGACAAGGAAACCCAAGGGCGGCATTTCAATTATTATTTGAATTATTCGAACAAGGCGAAGAACCCATGAAGCTTCTTGGGGCATTTAGTTCGCACCTCCGAAAGTTGGCCTACGCAGGAAGATTTGCAATGCAAGACAAACCCATGGCTTTCGCATTAGAAAAAGCTGGGTTTTTCAGTTTCACGAAAACCAGCGCTGAAGCTCAACTTCGGAAAATTGGACGCAAAAAAATCAACAAGGTTTTAACTTGGCTAATTGAAACAGATACAGGAATGAAAGGGGGCAGCCAAATCCCCCCTAAAACACTTATGGAAAGATTACTTGCTATGCTTTGCTCCAAATAACCCTTTTTCAAGGAACAAATCAATGACTCAATCTGGTAACAAAAAAACCAAAATCCTAATCACTATGGGTGATGTCGCTGGGGTTGGCCCTGAAATCATTGTAAAGGCATGGGACGAAATTCTTGCTTTTTGCGACCCAGTGGTGGTGGGTGATCCGGTTTGGCTAGAAAAAGCCATTCATTTACTCAACAAAAATACAAAAGTTCAGATCATCAACGAACCAGAGCAGGCCACGCCACAATCAAATCTTATAAGCTGCACCAAAATCAAAACAGCAGATCTAACTACTGTTAAAATATGCAATGTAAACGCCTCTGCAGGCAAGGCTGCACATGATTATTTAATACAAGCGATTGATTGGGCACTTGAAAAACGAGCTGGTGCGATAGTTACCGCGCCACTTCACAAAGAAGGCCTGCATCTTGCGGGGCTCGATTACCCAGGGCACACCGAAATATTGGCATCAAGAACCAAAGCTCAAGAGCATGTAATGATTTTGGCACTTCCAGAATTGGCAGTAGCCCATGTAACATTACACCTTGCATTAAGAGATGTCTTCGATGAACTTAGCATCGAAAGAATTGTCGCTAGGGCTCAACTCCTTGAAAATTTACTTACAAAAGTTTTAGGCCGAACACCTCGCCTTGCGATTGCTGCACTCAATCCACACGGAAGCGATGGTGGGCTTTTTGGTAACGAGGAGCAAACAATCATCCAACCTGCAGCAATTCTTTGCAAGCAACAAGGGATGACTGTTTCTGGGCCAATCCCTTCTGACACTTTATTTTTAAGAGCAAGCCAGGGGGAATTTGATGGAGTGGTTGCCATGTACCACGATCAAGGCCACATCGCATTAAAACTTCTAGGCCAACGCAGAGCTGTCAACATTACTGCTGGTTTGCCAATTATTCGAACTAGTGTTGCCCATGGCACGGCCTACGACATCGCCTGGAAAGGCATGGCAGACGAAAGCAGCTTGGTGTCGGCAGCGAAATGGGCTGTTAAATTAGGTTCCTAAAAGAAATTTTAATCTTTTTATCATATTTCGACATTTCTGAAATAAAATAGACTTTAAGCTTGAGCTTTAGTAAAAAACTGCAAAATTGTAATATAACTAGGAAACCTTTGCATTGTTAAAGGGTTTAGTAGGTAGGGTGATTTATAATGGGGCAAGTAAGCCCCGTAATCACCAGCCTTGGAAGTTTTTCCAAGGTAAGAGCTGTGATCATTAAATGGGAGTATATCATTATGTTTCGTCGTATGTTTGTAGCTGCTGCTGCAGTTGTTTTTGTTGCTTTTGGTGTTATCGCTGGCGAACACAAGGGTGCAATCACCAAGTACGAAGCTGGCACCAGTCTTACCATCAAAGTTAAGAAAGAAGAAAAGAACCTGAAAATCGCTAAAGATGCCAAAATTGACGATGCAATCGCTAAGAAACTTGGCAAAATTGGTGAAAAAGGCGTTCCTGCAATTGTAATCACCAATGACAAAGACGAAGTAACCGAAATCAAAGCTGGCGAAAAGAAAGCCAAGTAATTCGGAATTATTTATCTAAAAGAAGCCCGACTGCTAACCCAGTCGGGCTTTTTATTTAAATTAAACACTTTCACTATTGATTTCGCCCCATGTAATGATAGGATTTTAGTTTATGCAATAGGTTTATGGACCAAGTAAAGGCTTATGTTAGCCTGACGGAGGTCGGTGGAGAACTATATGTCGATCACTAAGGAACGCAAGTCTCAGCTCATTGAAAAGTATCGCCGTGAGGCAACCGATACCGGGTCACCGGAAGTCCAAGTTGCTTTGTTGACCCAAAGGATCAACGAGCTACACGAGCACCTGCGCAGCCACAAGAAGGATCATGCCAGTCGCCGCGGTTTACTGATGATGGTCAGTAAGCGGTCTGGTTTGCTTACCTACTTGCGAAGCATAGATCACGAAAGCTACACCACATTGATCGGCAGCCTGGGCCTTCGTAAATAAAGTAGGCCAAGTAGTCTACTTAATAGGGCCAGTTTAATTCCATTGGGGAATTCAGGTAAAGCTGTTCATTTTCCGGTTGTTCCCTTGGTCAGGAATTTTGTTAGGGAACATGCAAGTTGGATAGTAGGTTTTGTAATCTGAAGAAAAAGCCGAAAGTTTCCTTCTCTGGAAGGATTCTCAATTCTATTTTCACCAGCAATTTCCTCATAAACTCTGTTCTAGTTCCGCTTAACACATTTCCATTGTTGGCTACCGCCAAGTGAAAATGTTGGAGGTTTTATTTATATGCAGGCAATTCGTGTAGAAAAACAATTGGGTGCTCACACTCTTATCCTTGAAACAGGAAAACTCGCCAAACAAGCTCATGGTGCAGTTATCGTTCGTTATGCAGATACTATGACACTCTCCACAGTTGTGGAAGGCTCCGCTGAATCAACCAAAGATTATTTCCCTCTCGTTGTTGATTACCGTGAAAAAACTTATGCCGCTGGTAAATTCCCTGGCGGGTTCATGAAGCGTGAAGGCAGACCAACCACCAAAGAAATCCTGACTTCCCGCTTGATCGACAGGCCCATCAGGCCTCTTTTTCCCACTGACTACATGCGCGAAGTTCAGATCATGGCTAGCACCCTTTCTTGCGATCGCGATTTCGATCCAGATGTTCTTGCGATGATCGGCTCAAGCGCTGCTCTTCATATTTCCCAGATTCCTTTCCTACAACCCACTGGCTCTATTCGCATCGCCAAAGTTGCTGGCGAACTTATTGTTTTCCCCACCTATGCTCAAGTTCAAGAAAGCGATTTAGATCTAATAGTAGCTGGCACGAAAGATGCCATCACCATGATCGAAGGCTTCGCCAAGGAAATCCCCGAAGACCAAGTCTACGAAGGAATCATGTTTGCTCATGAGCAAATCAAAATCATTGTGGACTTGATCCACGAATTAAGAAAAGCAATGGGCCTTGCAACCAAGGAACTTCCAAAAGCTGCTCCAGTAAATCCTTTGAATGATGAATTCAAAACCAAATTCTACGATGAATTTTCTCGTAGGAAACAAACCACGGGCAAGGCGGAACGCTCTGCTGCGGTTAAAGAAATCAAAGACGAGATCAAGAAAAAGTACCTTCCCGAAGGTGAAGCAAAACCAGTTCACACACCTGCTCAAGTTTCTGCCGCTCTTGGCTGGCTTGAAGAACGAATTGTGCGCGATCTGATTCTTGCAGGCAAGCGTATTGATGGTCGTGATTTGCGCCAAGTTCGCGCTCTTTATTGCGAAGTAAGCCTTCTTCCTAGAACCCATGGCTCTGCTTTGTTCCAAAGAGGCGAAACCCAAGCCCTGGTAACTACCGTTCTTGGCACTTCAAGCGATGAACAACGCGTTGATGGCATCACTGATGAAATCACCAAAAAGTTCATGCTCGATTACAACTTCCCTCCTTTCAGTGTTGGCGAATGCAAACCTAACCGCGGCCCCGGTCGAAGAGAAATTGGCCACGGTGCCCTTGCAGAACGCAGCCTTCAAGCTGTGCTTCCTACTGTCGAAGCTTTCCCTTACACCATTAGGCTGGTTTCCGACATCATGGAATCCAATGGATCTTCCAGCATGGCTTCGGTTTGCGGCGGCACTTTGGCACTTATGGATGCTGGTGTTCCTATCACCAACCCTGTTGCTGGTATTTCCATCGGCCTCGTTAAGGAAAAAGACCAATACTCGCTCCTTACCGATATCATGGGTGATGAAGATCATTATGGCGACATGGATTTCAAGGTCGCTGGTACCGGTATTGGTATTACCGCAATCCAACTTGATCTGAAAATCGATGGCATTGGTGCAGACATTATCAAGGACACCCTTGAACAAGCTCGCGTTGCCCGTCGAGATATTCTGCGAACCATGCTTGCTTCTTTACGACAACCAAGGGCCACTATCAGCGCCTTTGCTCCTAGACTTCTTACCGTGAAAATCAATCCTGAAAAAATCGGTGCCCTCATCGGCCCCGGTGGTAAAAACATCAAAGGCATCCAGGAATCCACTGGTGCTAAAATTGATATCAAGGATGATGGTACTGTTTTCATCTCCCATAGTGACTCCAAAGGTGCTGAAGCTGCAAAAGCAAAAGTTGAAGCTATCACCGAAGAAGTTAAAATTGGCAAAATCTATGAAGGAAAGGTTTCTTCAATCAAAGACTTCGGTGCCTTTATTGAAATCCTTCCCGGCCGCGATGGCCTTTGCCATATCAGCGAACTTGAAGACAAATTCATCAGCAAGGTTGAAGAAGTTTGCAAGGTTGGCGATATTATCGAAGTCAAAGTCATCGCTATTGATGAACACGACCGTATTAAACTCTCCCGAAAAGTAATCCTTCGCGAACGAAACCCTAATCCCCAACCTGAAGTTCAACAACAAAGGCCACAAGGGGATAATGGTGGTGATCGTGGCGGTGATCGTGGCGGTGATCGTGGCGGCGACCGTGGTGGTGATCGCGGCGGCGACCGTGGTGGTGATCGCGGCGGCGACCGTGGTGGTGATCGTGGCGGCGACCGTGGTGGTGATCGTGGCGGCGACCGTGGTGGTCATCGTGGCGGTGATCGCGGCGGAGACCGTGGCGGTGATCGTGGCGGAGACCGTGGTGGCGATCGCGGCGGAGACCGTGGTGGCGATCGTGGCGGTGACCGTGGTGGCGATCGTGGCGGTGATCGTGGCGGAGACCGTCCTGAAAGCGGTGGCGGTTCGGGTGGACATCGTGGGGGCGATCGTGGCGGTGATCATGGCGGCAGACGCCATCATGACAATCGCAGAGGTCACAACGACCATCGCGATTAGTCGCAGATTTGTTTTATCTTTTATTAATCTGGAATCTGAGGGCCCATTTTTTTGGGCCCTTACCAGGAGATTTGAATGAGTGATCCCTACACAGAACTTGCGGAACTCGCAGGTGGGTTCATTCATGAAATTAAAAACCACCTTAGCACTTTTGGCCTCAACCTCCAGTTACTTGCAGAGGATTTTAATGATCCTCAGACGCAACGAGAACGCAGAGCCTTTGAACGAGTTCAGCGACTTCAAAACGAATGCGAACGGCTTGTCGAAGTTTCAAACGACTTTCTCCGATTCTCTCGGATAGAGCAATTAAATCTTCTACCATGCGATCTTTTAGTAGTTCTCGAAGAACTTATCGATTTCTTCGGGCCCATGGCACGCAACTCTAACATCAAGGTCAATCGCTATTTGCCGTCAGACCTTCCCCCAGTTTTTCTCGACAGCGAAATCTTCAAACAAGCCTTACTTAATTTGCTCTTAAACGCAGAACAAGCTATGCCCAAGGGTGGTGAAATTACCATTCAAGCAACTATTTCTCCAGAAACTCTTACCCTCAACTTAATTGATACGGGCAAAGGGATTTCCCAAGAGGGTTTAGAAAAGATATTTAAACCTTTTTATTCCACACGGCCTGGCGGCACAGGTCTCGGACTCCCGACAACAAAAAAAATAATTGAAGCTCATGGGGGCACTATTGAGGCTCAAAGTGAACCGGGGAAAGGAACCAAGTTTTCTATCCGACTGCCACTCAAGATTTCATAGGAGTTTTAGATCGTGACCACACATCAACAACCCGTTGCATTAGCAAATATAAATGGCGAAATCACCCCGCTTTCAGAAGCAAAAATACCTGCATTAGACAGGGGGTTTCTTTTTGGCGATGCTGTTTACGAAGTAATGTGGGTAAATCAGGGCAAAATGTGGCTTGAAGAAGAACATTTTATAAGGCTTGAACGAAGCTTGAATCTTATCCGAATCCAAGGTGTTGATCTTTCATCCCTTGCTGCCAAAGTTTACGAAACCATAACTGCAGGGAAATTTAAAAACGCTATTGTCTACATTCAAATCACCAGAGGGGCCGCTCCAAGGAGCCATGCTTTTCCCAAAGATATAAAACCCTTTGAGTTTCTTTTTGTTCAAGAGTTCAACGATCCTTATGCTGAAATGCGTGAAAAGGGAATCCACCTGCTTTCACGCCCAGACATCCGCTGGGAACACTGCGACATCAAATCCACCAACCTACTTGCAAATGTGTTGGCAATTCAGGATTCGAAAGAAGCAGGGTGCCAAGAAGTGCTGTTTTATTTGAAGGATGGCACCATCACAGAATCTGCGCACTCGAGCTTGTTTGGAGTGTTGGACGGGATTTTATACACAAGCCCCAGCAGCGATTTAATTCTGCCAGGTATTACTCGCAACCATCTACTAAATCTTATCGCCAAGGATGGGATTGCAATCAGGGAAAAGTCATTGCAAATGGAACAACTTGGGCAGATATCTGAATTATTTATTACCGGGACAACCTCGGGTGTGCTACCTGTTGTTGCGGTGGATAAAAAGAATATAGGGGAAGGCAAGCCTGGTCCAATCACGAGAAGGATAGAAAAGGCTTATTGGGATTCAGTCAAAACCTGGAGCCAAAACGCACATCACAACGAAGATAGCACACGGATTTAAATTTCTTATCTGCCTTCAGGTGGGGGCGTTGTACCGGGAACTCCGCCTGTTTCTAAACCACCTTCCAGCAAAAGTCGAAGAACCATATTTTCAGTGGGATCTTCGATTACAGATAAGTCTTGGGTTTTGAGCATTTCGCTTTGAATTCTACGAAGGTCAACAAAGAACTTTTCCCCTTCTAGATTTTCGGTAAAGATAAAGTCAATCCATTCAAGTAGAAATGCTGTCTGTGCTTTTTTCACATCAGCAGAATCCGCAGCCAAGAAATGCTTGTTAAATATTTTTGTAACCAAACTTTGGCTCAATACCACATCCTTGGGAAACATTTCAAAGTCCTTACAAAAAGCCATGAATGCAGTTTGTTTTTTCTTGACTAGAAAATAAACCAAAGCCCATGACTCAGTGTTGAACTGTTCCTGGCCAGCTTGAGGGGTTAGGTTTGCAAGTTTAGAACCCGACATTAGTCTGGAAAGAATCGCTTCAAACTCAATCGGATTCCTTTTGTTTTTGTAAATCTGCCTGAATAGTGGCAGGTGATACGAGTTGGCACTACCAAACGACATCCATGGTGAGCAATGGGGGGTTTCAAACACACCCGCCAAGCCTTCGGAAAACCATTTTGGCAAAACAACATTAGCAGGAAGAGTTTTGGTGGCATAAAAGAGCTGCAAGGTTCCAAAGTTACCGATGGTATTCCAAACTGTTTCTTGATCCAAAGCACGATTTAAAACAGCTAGGGCCCCGGAATAAGAAACATCCAAATGATCTGCTGCAGGTGGGTTTCCCTGCCCTATTGTTCCTTTAAGAAGTTGATTAAAGTCATAACCCTTGGTTGTCCATTCTTTCATTTTAAGGCCCAGCATTTCAGAAATGGGATCAAGCCTTTTGGTGCACATCACAAGCAACTTTTCCCTAGGCAGCATAAACCCTTGAACTTTAGCTTTGTTACCAACCAACGCCAAATGCATTTCGTTGTAAACATCAGGCTTGGTCGTAATTACAACCGAAAGCTTTGTTTTTGGTAACTCAATCTGGGTGCCATTCAACGAAAACCACATAAAAAATGTTGCGTAATTCTTTTCTAACTGCGCAATCCACAATTTCACTTCTGGATCGTTTGGAAGGCCATCGTGAATCACTTCAAAGTGATCTGATTTTTCCTGATTGAACCCTACAAAACTTGTGGCAAGGCTCGCAAAAG
>Ga0209358_10001474_pt1 | contig 18614 bp, 18 predicted proteins | sample LauGreFa1BDMLBSN_2_FD_187574 | JGI IMG/M metagenome (GOLD analysis project Ga0209358, IMG submission 187574) | Freshwater lake microbial communities from Lake Michigan, USA - Fa13.BD.MLB.SN (SPAdes) (version 2) | ecosystem: Environmental > Aquatic > Freshwater > Lake | place: Lake Michigan, USA... | reverse complement strand
TTTTTTAGAAATTAATTTTACTTGTTCTGTTTTTTATGCGGAAGGGCTTGAAGGTTCTGCTGACTATATATTAATGCATGATGGTGCTGGCCAAAGAGGATTTTTAGAACGCATTATTATTGAAGGCTTGGCACGATATCAAAAAAAGGAAAAATTATTTGTTATCAAGGGTAATGCGATTTCAGGATACGGCATGTATGCGAAATATGACCTTCCAAAAAATACATTGTTATTTAAAGGGGAGGAAAAAGCACAACGTATTGTTACCAAAAAATATGTGGATGACCATTGGGATGAACGCGAAAAATTAAATTTTAGACGATACGCTTACCCAATTGGGAAGGAAGTGTATATTTTATGGGACCTGCAACCAGAAGCATGGTCGCCTCAAAATCATCATTGTGAAGCTAATTGCTCTTATGTTGGATTAAATGTAATTACGAATACGGAGGTTAAAAAAGGAGATGAGCTGACTTTGGATTATGCGCAATTTTTAGATCATACCATGGAGCCCTTTAATTGTAATTGTGGCGCAAGCACTTGTAGAGGCTTGATTAAAGGCAATGTGCAATTTTCACAGTAATATTTAAACCTTTTCCTTAAATTGGGATATCAAATAATTAGATGCTATATGAAAAAAATCAGTTTCGGCTTTATTGCAATTTGTATTTTTTGTTTTAATGCAAATGCACAAAACACACCAAAAAAAGATAACGGCGGTATTACTCCTGAAAAATTAGAATCATGGGTGCCTGTTCCTGTTATTACTCCAGGTAATACAAACGCAGATGCCCCATCGGATGCGATTGTTTTATTTAATGGCAAGGATTTATCTGCTTTTCAAAAAAAAGATGGTAGTCCAGCCAAATGGCGATTGGATCCAGAAGGAACGGTTACTGATGTTAAAGGAGCAGGTGATTTAATTACCAAAAAAGCATTTGGCAACTGTCAATTACATGTAGAATTTAGAACACCGTCGGAAGTAAAAAATAGTGGCCAATCAAGAGGCAATAGTGGTGTATATTTTATGGGTAAGTATGAAGTACAAGTTTTGGACTCTTACGATAATGTCACCTACTCTAATGGTCAAGCTGCTGCTGTTTATAAGCAATATGCGCCTTTGGTGAATGCAAGTCGCAAACCAGGTGAGTGGCAAACTTATGATATCATTTTTACCGCGCCCATCTTTAATGATAATGGCGATCTAGAAGCACCAGGTCGTGTAACTGTTATTCATAACGGCGTATTGGTACAAAATAATGTATCCATTTTAGGACCGACAGATTGGGCCAAAATTCCTGTATATAAAAAGCATGAAAGTAAACTTCCATTAATGTTTCAGGACCATGGCGATGATGGTAATCCAATTAGCTATAGAAATATTTGGATCAGAGAACTTTAATAAAATAAATTTAGAAGTTGTTGAAATACTTCATTTAAAATCCGAAAATTTAGCAATTAAGTTTTCGGATTTTTTATTCCAAAAAATCTACAATAATTTAAAATCAAGCGCGTTTAATAAAAAATAATGTAACTTAATGTTCATGATTACCCTTGGCAAATATCATCCACCTGCAATTATGGAACCATTCACTCCTTTTTGGTGGGAATGTATGATCATGATTGTCTTAATCATTACGATTGTGGTTCGCGTGCCATTTCACTTCAAAAAAGTGAATCCAAAAACCTATGCTACTTTTATTGCTTTATTTTTTTCAATCAACTTTATCGTTGAAAATTATTATAATTACCAACAAGGCTATTGGAACTTACAACAAAGTCTGCCAGTGCACTTATGCAGTATTAGTTACTTTTTATGTATTGCATTATTAATTAACTACAAGCAATGGCTAGCAGAATGTGTTTACTATTGGGGCTTGGCCGGTGGAATACATTCACTACTTACACCCGAATTTACAGTAGGCATGGATGGCTATAATTTTTATGCATATTTTATTGATCATGCAGGGATGCTATTGGTCATCGCTTATATGATTTTACATTTAAATTTTAGGCCGCGTCCAAAATCCTGGATCTGGATGTTTGGCTACACACAGCTCGTAGCCATTGGTGTTGGTATTGTAAACTATATTGTTGGTTCAAATTATATGTACCTATCTGCAAAACCGGAAGTCGAAAATCCGTTTTTAATTGGCGAATGGCCTTACTATATATTAGTATTAGAAGCGGTTGCCCTTTTACACTTTTGGGTGTTTTATCTTCCTTATGCAAAAAAGAACAAGCAGTTAGTTGTTAATCAACCCTTATAATTCCTCTATCCTTTTTGCTTTATCATCAATCACCAAATCAAAATTAGGCTTGGTAGGTCCTCCATTAGGGCAATAACCTGTAATTAGTTCATTAAATTGACAACCCCATTCATTGAGTTGTGCAAGCGTGAGCGCGCGTAAATCTCGCTTTGAACTTTCGCCCCTTCCAGTCCAATAAGTAATATGCCAACCTTGTTCAAATAGTTGATTAATTTTTGCAATATTATCAAAATTAGGCTCTGCTAATTCATATACCCGCTTATCGCTATAAAAGCAGATCGTTTCATCAATATCAACCAAGGCTTTTTTAGAGCCGAACCTTTTAGACTCAATCATTGTTACTAGTTTAATTCATATAATAAGTTGCACAAATTTAGATAGTTTTTATAAATTACACCATTCATTTTAAATTAAAGGCATTCCGTTCCAAATCAAAAATATTAATTTATAATACATATTCTACACATATGAAACTCATCTTACTTTCCTTGTCTTTATTGCTTTTGCAAGCAACCCATGCACAAAAAAGTGCTGACCCCATTTTAAGAACAGATCAAATAACCATTGCAAGAGATAGTTTTGGTGTGCCGCATATTTTTGCACCCACTGATCCTGAAGTGGCTTATGGATTGGCTTGGGCGCACGCGGAAGATGATTTTAATACCATTCAAACTTTGATATTAACAGGTAAAGGCAAATTAGCCACCTACCTTGGTAAAAAAGGCGCTTCCGTTGATTATGTTGTTGGATTACTAAATACAAAAGCAACCGTTAAGGCCCAAATTGATCAAATGGATCCTGCATTCATCGATTTAATCAAAGGCTATTTGGCTGGATTACATGCATATGCAAAAGCGCATCCTTCTGCATTACTCAATAAACATGTTTTTCCAGTTACCGTGGAGGATTATTTATCTGCAGGTGTTTTTTCAGTAGCCGTATTTTGTGGCGTTGACAAAGCCTTACCAAAAATTTTAAATGGTACTGTTCCAGCATTACCCATATTTACAGGGGAGGGCAGTAATGCATTTGCAGTCAATGCAAGTAAATCTGCTTCTGGTGAAAATATGTTGGTGATCAATGCGCACCAGCCCATTGAAGGTGCTACCGCTTTTTATGAAGCACATTTACAAAGTGAATCAGGTTGGAATATTTTAGGTGGGTTGTTCCCAGGTGCACCATTAATTTTTCATGGTGCTACCCCAAACATTGCTTGGGCACATACCGTAAACATGCAAGATAAAATTGACATGTATCAATTGCAAACCGATAAGCAACATCCAGGAAAATATAAAGTAGATGGTAATTGGTTGAAATTAGAAAAGAGAAGAATTAAATTAAGTATCAAAGGAGTGCCAATTCCGATTTATAAAACAGCATATACTTCCATTTATGGTCCTACTGCTGCTACGCCATCCGGACAATATTTTTCAATGCGATTACCTTCCTTAATGGATGCAGGTGCTTTACAACAATGGTATGCTATGAATAAAGCGCAAAACTACACGCAATTCAAAGCTGCTTTAAATCAAAATCATTTGGCCATGTTTAATATAGTATATGCAGATAAAAACGATACTATATTTTATATTTCAAATAGTAAAATGCCTTATCGTAATCCAGATACCAGCTATCATTGGAATGCAACAGTTCCAGGGAATACGATGGCAACACTTTGGACTAAGTTTAAACCCCTATCTGAATTACCGCAATATTTAAATCCTACCAGTGGTTATTTATTTAACACCAATCATTCGCCATTTTTAGCTACTGCCGAAAATGAAAACTTAAATCGCGCAAAGTTTGATGTAAACGATGGTTATGAACTTACACATAATAACAGAAGCCGACGCGCTAAGGATTTGATTGATCAACTAAATAAAATTAGTTACGCCGATTTAAAGAGAATCAAATTTGATCGTCAATTGCCCAATCCAATTTTATATCCTTATGGATATACATCAGATACCTTATTTATGGTAGATGAATCAAAGTATCCGCAACTAGCCCCATTGATAGTTAGTTTAAAAAAATGGGACCATAATGCAGTCGCTGAAAGCAATGGTGCTTTGATTTATAATTTGGCTTATTATTCCATCCCTAAATTAATGGGTGGACGTAAAAATAGCGATGAAGCTAAAAGTGACAAATTAAGTATGGAAGAAGCAGTGGCTACATTTCAGTATGCGTATGATTATTTAATGAAAATTTTTAATCGATTAGATGTTACTTTAGGTGACATGCAAAAATTGGTGCGTGGTGATGAAGAATGGCCACAAGGAGGCATGCCCGATGTATTAGCTGCCGTGCAAGGTCAAGCTTTTGGCACTGAAGGTAAACGTAAAATGGTGAGTGGTGATGCGTATATTGGATTTGTTAAATTTCCTAAAAATGGCGGACTACCCTTAATTGAAACTGTCAATACTTTTGGTGCTAGTTCAATTAAAGGGAATAAGCATTTCGCAGATCAACGTCCGTTATACCAAGCGCAACAATTGAAAAAAATGACCTTGGATAAAAATGAAGTATTGAAAAATGCCGAAAGCGTTTATCACCCACAATAAATTTTATAAACGAGCGGTTACGATACTTTTATCAAGTATGGCCTTGGTATCGTAAATCACAGAATTAGCAGATGATTTTAAACTTGTATAATTTAATGACTTAAAAAAGTCATGCGCTACTGTTAATACAATAGCATCGTAGGTTTCAAGTGAGGTGACTAAATTAATTTGATGGTTGTCAAAAACTTCCTTTGCATTTGCAAATGGATCAAATGCGACAACGGCTACCCCTTTATTTTTTAGTGCTGTAAATATTTCAAAGGCTTGAGAATTTCGAATGTCGGGACAATTTTCTTTAAATGTCACCCCTAATAATAAAACTTTAGCGCCTTGTACTTTAAAACTATTTTTAATTAATAACTTGATTACTTTTTCAGTAACAAACGAGCTCATCTGGTCATTCACATGTCTGCCGGATAAAATTACTTGTGGATGATAGCCCAAACTACTTGCTTTATGTGCCAAGTAATAAGGATCAACACCAATACAATGCCCGCCTACCAATCCTGGTTTAAATGGTAAAAAATTCCATTTGGTCGCAGCCGCAGCAAGAACTTCATTCGTATCAATATCCATTTTATCAAAAATCAATGCCAATTCATTTACAAAAGAAATATTAATATCTCTCTGTGCGTTTTCAATGGATTTTGATGCTTCCGCTACTTTAATACTTGACGCTTTATGGGTGCCTGCTGTAATAATACTAGCATATAAATTGTCAACCATGTTTGCGGCTTCAGGCGTTGAACCAGAAGTGACTTTAATAATTTTTGTAAGTGTGTGCACTTTATCACCTGGATTAATGCGCTCTGGTGAATAGCCACAATAAAAATCTTGGTTATATTTTAACCCGCTAACTTCTTCCAAAACAGGCACGCAATCCTCTTCGGTACAACCAGGATAAACAGTACTTTCATAAATTACGATATCCCCTTTTTTTAAAACTTCTCCAATCATTTTAGTAGCAGTACGTAACAAATGTAAGTCGGGTTGTTTGTCTTTTGTAACGGGTGTAGGAACCGTGATAATAAAAATAGAAGTATCCTTAATTTGACTTAAGTCATGGGTAAAAACAAGTTTACTTGCATTGGCTATTTCTTGGGAAGTGCATTGTAATGTAGCATCCATCCCTTTTTTTAAATTGGCAATACGTTCTATATTAATATCAAACCCAACCACTTGGTACTTTTCACCAAAAGCCAAAGCTAATGGCAAGCCCACATAGCCCAAGCCGATGATTGCAATTTTAGCTTTAGTAAGAGGTATTGGGCTATTCATAGTCCTTCAAAGTTAATGGACAGACTAGTGATGTCCATAATTTTTTTCGCCTGCCGGTATTGGGAAGGGCAGCCTATTTTGCGGTGGCGGCAAAGGACAGGTGGCGTATTTGGTAAATGCGCAAGGCGGATTAAAGGCTTGATTAAAATCAATAAAAGTATTTCCGTTAGCATCTGGTTGATCAATATAAATGAAACGGCCTGCACCATAAGTGGTTACCCCGGAAGTTGCATCCGCAAAAGTGATAAAAAGTTGATTGCCTCCTTCGTCAATTACATCCAAGCTATAGGGTTTGCCTTGATAGGTAAATTGAAGCTTACCTGCATTTTTAGATGCTACTTGCTGACCCAAAACATTTGAAATCATCAAATACGATTCTATTGGTGGCTGAAGCACTGCTTTTATTTTGAATTTTTCATTGATTGGAAAATGAGCTATCCCCTTAAATAATAAAACATTACTCGATTTTAAATCTCTAAATCTTACCCCAATTTTATCTTCTCTTTTAATGATGGTCCATGAATATGAATGACCTGACATTGTCCAACTCATTTCCGAACTAAGGCCTTTGCCATTAAAAACGCAAACCTTTGATCTAAAGGGCATCTTTTGATTATTTACCTTAACCACATATTTATCAAGGCTCTCCCACATAACACTATCCCCTTCAAAAATAAAATTTCCCAAATGATCAGGAAAAAATACATCGGATGGATCGGGATTTTCATAAACACAATCATTATTCTTGTTAACACCAAAGGTATTCACCCCTTTATGCAACCAAAACAACCCAGCTAAATTTAACCAGCCCTTGGGTGATTTTAACTCCACCTCCCTTAGCTTATGCCATTGATTGATAGATTCAATATAAGTGGGTATGGTGGCTTTTTGTCCTTTTGCATTTGTAGATAAAAAAAGCATCGTAAGCGACACAAGGCTGAATGAAAGTTTGAAGAAACCCCTTGTATTTGGCATATGCTGGTTTATTTATTAGTAAAATTAAGTTAAAAAACGCTGTCCCAAAAATGATTACAGAAAGGATAACATTTGTGTCCTTAATTTATTTAAATTTACTATTGATAAAGTGTTTAGATTATGAAAAAAATATTAGTCCCTTTTGTCTTTATATTTTTGTTAATGGCATGTAAAAAAGACGTGACTATTAGTAATTCAGGAACCTTGTCTGAAGATGTGAATACCTGGATATATAATTCAATGAGTTACTATTATTTATGGAACACCAATATGCCTAAAATTTCGGCAACGAATTTGAAAGATAATCCTATGAATTATTTTTATAGTATTCTATATGATTATCGTAAAACAGATCGTTTTTCATGGATTGATAGCAGTGCTAGTAATTTAGCAAATCAATTAAATGGAATTAATACCGTGCTCGGTATTAAATATTCTATTTTTTACACCGATAATACACAGGCTAATATTGCTTTTGTCATTGCCTATGTTTTAAAAGGTAGCCCTGCAGAAAAAGCAGGATTAAAAAGAGGTGATATAATTTTAAAAGTGGATGATAAAACGATTACTCCAAGTAATTATACTTCTATATTACAAAATGAAACTTTAAAATTAGGACTGGGATCCTATGCGAGTGGGGTATTTACGAGCACAGGGACGAGTGCGTCTTTGACAAAAGTAGAACTGCAAACAAATCCAATTTTAAAAGATACCATTATTAAATGGGGTGGTAAAAAAGTAGGCTATATCGCATACATCCAATTTTTATCTAGCTTTGATGATAGTTTAAGAAATGTTTTTGGACGATTTAAAGCTAATGGCGTAAACGAACTAGTCGTTGATTTAAGATATAATGGGGGTGGATATGTGAGCTCCTCTGACTTAATGACTAATTTAATTGTAAAAGATATCTCAGCGAGAGCAGGAACGGTCATGAATAAAAAAGTGTACAATGCTACTTATACTGAGGAATTAAATAAGTCAAGCGGAAGTAGTGCATTTAATACCAACTTTAAATTTGAAAATAATAATTTAGGAACTTTAAGTAGGGTATTTTTCTTGATATCCAACAGCTCGGCATCGGCCAGCGAATTGGTGATTAACAATTTAAAGCCATTTATGGATGTCATTTTGGTGGGCGAACATACTTATGGAAAAAATGTAGGATCATTTACATTAACCGATAGCAAGAACAGATGGAACTATGGCTTGCAACCCATCACATTTAAAATTGCGAATGCAAAAGACGAATCCAATTATGGTACCGCAGAAGGATTCTTACCCAATATTGCCATTACGGATAATGTATTACCATTTAAGCAGCTCGGTGACCCTTATGAAACTGTATTAAATAAGGCCTTGTTATTCATTAGTCCAACCGCATTTCAACCATTTAGCGCAAGCGGGAATACACCCCAAACAAAGGCAACCTTATTTCAAAATAAAGCGGTCTCGGATAATATCAAAATGGACCGTCAGGATATGTGGATGAAACCAAACTTATAGCGTACATTTATTTGTATTGAAGTGGTTACTTTCTTTACTAAGTTTTAATAGACTAATTAATAAAAATAATTTATGAAAAAAATTCTCCTGCTCATTTTAAACGTATTTATGGTAGTGCTGTTATTTGGTCAAGGAATTGTTAAGGAGAAGCAAGTGATTACAAGTAAAATTTTGAATCGCGATGTGCATTTCTCCATATATCTGCCTTCTGATTATAATACAAGTGAAAGGTCCTACCCTGTAACTTATTTATTACATGGTTATGGGGACGCAGATGATGGTTGGATTCAATTTGGCGAGATCAATAGGCTTGCTGATAAAGCAATTACTGATGGAACCATCCCGCCAATGATTATTGTCACCCCTGATGGATTTAAAAGTTTTTATATCAATGCCGCAGATGGCTCGTTGCCCTACGAGGATTTTTTTATAAAAGAATTAATTCCGCATATTGAAAAAACATATAAGGTAAAGTCAGAAAAAAGATTCCGTGGAATTGCTGGATTATCAATGGGAGGATATGGGGCATTACTATATGGTTTAAAATACCCAAAACTTTTTGCAGCTGCGGCTCCACTAAGTGCGGTAGTATGGAACAACAGTGATATAAGCATTGCTTCAGATAATATTTATAATTCATTATTTGCAACCGCAGATAAAAAAAATATAAAAGGAACAGATAGGATTAATGCAGCATGGCTTCAAAACAGCCCGCTTCAATTAATTGAAACAAAGTCAGTTGAAGAATTATCTTCCGTTAAATTTTGGATCGACTGTGGTGATGATGATTACTTATCAGTTGGAAATGCAAATTTACATATAGCTATGACGAATAAAAAAATACCACATGAATTTAGAGTTCGAGATGGCGCACACAGTTGGACCTATTGGCGCACTGGGGTCATTGATGCATTGGCATTTATTGGAAACAGTTTTCATCAAAAATAATTTACCTCATTATGTCTATACAAGTTTTCATCACCGGCGGCACTTTTGATAAAGAATATAATGAACTTAACGGTAGCCTATATTTTAAAGAAACGCATTTACACGAAATGCTAGATTTAGGCCGTAGTAAACTTGACTTAGCCATTACTACATTAATGATGAAGGATAGTTTAGAATTCACAGATGATGACCGACAGCTCATTGCTGAAGCATGTTTAAAAACAAGCGCAGATAAAATTTTTATTACCCATGGCACAGATACCATGACTTTAACCGCAAGCTACCTTGCGAAACACTGCAATAATAAAACGATAGTATTAACGGGTGCAATGATCCCTTATAAATTTGGAAGTTCGGATGGATTATTTAATCTTGGCAGTGCATTGGCATTTGTACAAGTATTACCTACTGGGGTTTATATTGCCATGAATGGAAAAGTTTTCGAGGCGAATAAAGTGCAGAAAAACAAGGAAAGGGGCGAATTTGAAGCATTATAATTATCAGCTATTATAATCAATTTTTTTATGAAGTCATTATATATCATCGCTATTTTTTTAATTTCAATACAAACCGCTATGTCGCAAAAACAAACTCAAATCATTGCGCATAGAGGTGCGTGGAAAGAATTTGCATTGCCAGAGAATTCTATTGCCGCCTTACAAAAAGCAATTGAATTAAAGTGTTATGGTAGTGAATTTGACGTTCGTCGTACCAAGGATGGTATATTAGTAGTGAATCATGACCCTGTATATTATGGTGACACGATCGAACTTCGTAATTACGATGATTTAAATAAAAAGAAATTAAGTAATGGCGAAAATTTACCCACGCTTGAAAATTATTTTACTACTGGAACGCGCAACAACCCGCCTACCTTACTCATTTGCGAAATTAAAGAGGCATTAACAGGCGCCGATATTTCACAAAAAACAACAATAGAAACCCTTGCCCTGGCTGAAAAATTGGGCATTTCAGAAAAAATAATTTATATCAGTTTTGGATTTGAGGTAGTTAAAACGATCAAAAGATTACAACCGAATGCAATTGTACTTTATTTGGAAAATAATAAAACAATTAATGAAATTGTAAACGAAAAATTTAATGGCATCAATTTTCATTTTAGTAATTATATTAGTGACCCGCAATTGAGTGCTGTCGCAAAACAAAATAATTTATTACTTGGAAGCTGGACTGTAAACCAAGTAGAAGACTTAAATAAATTAATTGCACAAGAAGTGGAATTTATCACTACTAATGTACCTGCGCAATTTTTAACGTTAGTATCAAAAAAGTAAGTTACTAATCTCTATTGCGATTGCGTCTAATAACAATGATAATGATGGCAATAATGCCAAAAATAATGGGTAAGCTCATTTTATCTATTTACAAGTAATTTATTTTTTAGCGGGTAATGCGGCTAATAATTTTTTTAAGAATTCGTCAATCGAATTGCCTTCTATCCATCTTACTACTACCACTAATTCATTCACTTCGTCTACATAAATGATATTCGTTCCATTGCCCAAATGCGCATAGGCAGTAGCAGGTGCTGAAGGATATAATTTTTTATCGGTATTTAAAAAATAATTCATGAACCCATATTCTGGATTCACAGTAGTCGGTGTGGTCGCTTTTTTAAACCAGCTGGAAGACAATAACTGTTTGCCTTGCCAATTGCCCTTATGTAAGGTCAGCAATCCAAATCTTGCCATATCAAAAGCATTGATAAACATGCCGCCACCAAAGTGGCCTCCGCCACTCACCGACTGAACGGGCTTTCCATCTAATACTATCCAGGAAGTTTCATAGCCAGCCCATGTCCAAGTATTACTTGCGCCAATTGGTTGCATGATATTTTCTCTAAGTACTTCAGGTAGTGGTTTATGCCAAACCGCAGTCATGGCAAGTGCCAATGCATTAACGCGGGTGTCATTATATTTATAACTAGTGCCTGGCTCATTTCTTTTTCGTGTTAACCATTCCGCAGAATTCTCTGTAGGTCGATCTGCCCAATCTGGCTTACCCCACAATTCCCCCTCCCAATCACTGGTTTGTCGAAGTAAGTGATCCCAACTAATTTTTTTATTATGTTTTGAAGCAAAAGGATAAATAAAATCTTTAGCTGCAATTGAATTTTGATTGGTATTCATCAAAGCAGCATAAGGTTGAATCGGTGGCATATAGTTGTTGACCTTATCATCTAAGGAAGAAATTAACCCCTTATCAAGGGAAAGTCCAACAATACTAGATACCCAACTTTTAGTAACACTATTACAGGTTTCAACAATAGTAGGATCCCCCCACTCTGCAATGATATATCCCTTATAAATAATTAACCCGCTCAACCCACCTCGATCAATCATAGGCCCCACTGGGTCGCCAAATGGCTCTTTCGCATATTGCATAGCCTGTGTGATTCTAGCATCTTTGGGATACTTAGATTCGTGTTGTGTAGAAAATTGAATAGCCTCCTTTATTTTATTAGAATCCATTTTAAAAAAGGCAGGTGTTTTTCGCTCCCAATGATTTGCTGCTGGAAAATAAGCGGACTCCTGTGCATAAGAAAAAATAACGGTTAAAATAAAAATGACAAATAATTTAATTCCTTTTTTAAATGCTTTCATGTTTCAAATTTATTGGGCCTACAAATTTAATGAGTCAAATTATTTTAATTGTGTTGTATCAACTCTTGTTGGCGTATCCTTTCCTGCAATAATAGATTGTGCACTCTTGGCAATGGCCTTGATAATTTGCGTCATATTTGCAATATCTAAGGTTGAAAATTCATCACTTGGTTTATGGTAGTTGGGTTCGTTATCCATTTTGGATGTACTGATGGTATGTGCTGGCACACCTAAGCGCGCCAATGTTGCATTATCTGATCTGTAAAATAAATTTTGATCCGTATAAGGATCTGGATAAAATTGAAAATCGGTTCCTGCTAAATTCTTTTGAAGTATTGCACCCATATCTGTTTTTTCATACCCAGTGATGTACGCGCTATTTTTTCCCCACTTGCTTTCGGTTCCAATCATTTCGATATTAAACATTGCCTTTACCTGCAGTGGATCAAATTGTTTTGAAAAATATTGTGCACCAAACCCACCTGACTCTTCAGCTGTAAACGCTGCAAACACCAATGTGCGCTCATTATTAGCTAAAGCTGAAAAATATTTTGATAACATAATCATTGCAGTAGTACCTGCAGCATCATCGTTTGCGCCATTATAAATAGAATCGCCATTGACTGCTCTTTTCCCGTTTACCCCTAAGTGATCGTAGTGTCCTGAAAAAATCACATATTCATTAGGCAATGATTTTCCAGGAATGATACCCACTACATTTGAAAGTGATAATTTATCAATTTTATGTGTTGCTTGTAATTTATATTGTGTGGGTGTTTGATTTGTTAAAACAATAAAAATTGATTTTTGTTGCTCACTCAATCCAGATTTGAATTGTACCAATCTTCCAAAATTTGCTCCCAAAGCCTCATCCACTAATATTACATAATTTTTATTGTTAGTCATATACTTTCTAACCGTTAAAAATAAATTATCTTCCTTGGCTATCTTTACAACCTCATAACCACTTTTTTCATTAATGTCTAGATTGGGTTCGGAAGTGATAGCAATGATATTTTTTGTATCTATATTATTACCATCAAAATTTCCTGCTGCAGAAATAAATTTTGTGTTAATTCTTGAAAAGCTTTGCAAATGGCTATCACTATTTTTAAAAGTGGCTAGTCCATTTTGTTTAAACTCATTGGCAATAAATTTTGCCGCCATTTCAATACCCGCTGTATAAATTTGTCGACCCGCTAATTCATCTGAGGACAAATACTTTTCGATTCGCTCGGTTTCAGATTCATTAATTAATTTAGCTACATTTTGACTGTGTAAAAAATTGGTTACACACACTAAGCAAAAGATTACAATGAGCGTTTTCTTAAACATATTAAAAAAATTTAATTTAAATTATGCATAAAGGTAATATCAAAAGGATTTAATCCCATTTTTATGGTACCCGCTATTAGAGATTAGTCAAATTTTCAGTTAGAATCTAGAAAATAGTCTCCTTTTTTTGTGTACAATGGTGAAAACTTGTAAATTGAAGAGAATATTAATTGAGCTATGCCTGCAACCCCCATTTCAAGCAATTTAGGATTGACCCCTTATCAAGGGGCTTGGACAAAGGTGACCACCAGGCACTTATTAAAAAGGGTGCTTTTTGGTGCAAAATCAAACGAAATAGACTATTTCTTGAATAAAGGCATGGCGAACTCAGTCAAAGAGCTGTTGTCTCCTAATGTAAATTACCCTAGTCCACCACTTAATGATTATAACACAGCTACTGTCATTGACCCCTTGGTTCCTTTGGGTACAACATGGATTAATAATATTACTGCAGATGGAACGCTGAATAGCTATCGCCGTTCCACATTTAAAAAATGGCAGGTGGGTTCCATGGTGAACCAGGAAAAAAATATTACTGAAAAGCTTTGCCTTTTTTGGGCGAATCATTTTAGTATTGAAGCAGATATTGTTTCTTATGGAAATTATGTTTTTAATCATCACGATACAATCCGAAAAAACTGTTTGGGTAATTTTAAACAGCTCATTAAATTAATAACTATAGATGCAGGGATGTTGCGTTATTTAAATGGTTATTTAAATACCAATACCGCGCCTGATGAAAACTATGCAAGAGAATTACAAGAATTATTTACTTTAGGAAAACATGCAGATGTAAAGTATACTGAAGCCGATGTAAAAGCAGCCGCCAAAGTATTAACAGGCTGGCGCATTAACAGTTCATTTAATGTTTACTTTGATGCAACAAAACACGATAGCACCAATAAACAATTTTCATCTTATTATAATAATAAAGTAATAACCGGTAGAACAGCTGCAGCAGGCGCAAATGAAACAGACGATTTAATTAGTATGATTTTTGAAAGGCCCGAAGTGGCTAAATTTATTTGTAGAAGAATTTATCAATTTTTTGTTTACTATCATATTGATGATAAGATTGAAAATAATATCATCGCACCACTTGCAGATATTTTTATAAAAAATAATTTTGAAATTAAACCTGTTCTTGAAAAGCTTTTTCAAAGCGAACATTTTTATGATGCTATTTATGTTGGGTGCCAAATTAAAAGCCCCATTGATCATGTAGTTGGTTGTTTGCGAGAATACAATGTCACTTTCCCTAATATGGTTACCGATTATGCAGATTCCTATTCCCTATTCAATAATATGGTAAGTCAAATGATTAACCTAGGACAAAATCCATCGGATCCGCCAAATGTAGCTGGCTGGCCTGCCTATTATCAAGTGCCTGAATTTTATGAATTATGGATTAACGCAGACACCTTACCTAAGCGAAATAAATTTACCGACTTAATGGTGGAATCAGGCTATACCAGAAATGGGAAAAAAGTGGTTATTGACACCATCGCTTTTGCAAAAAATATTTGCGCTACTCCTAGTGACCCAAATATTTTAATGGATGCACTATTTGCAAACTTAGTTTCAACGGATGTTTCCGCAACGTTAAAAGCAAATTTAAAAAAGCAAATTTTATTAAGTGGCCAGCTGAGCGACCATTACTGGACAGATGCCTGGAATGCATATCAGGCAAGCGCTACCACGATCAATTTTAATATTGTGAATGTGCGACTCAAGGCCCTATTAAAATATATTATGAACCTGCCCGAATACCAATTGCAATAAATGAAAAGACGCAATTTTATACGTAATAGTGTTGCGCTTATGGCGCCTACTGTGATTGGTGGCAATCCTATTCATATATTAACACAACATCCAATCATACAGCCCGAATTATTGGCTAGTGTGAACAATGATCGTGTGTTAGTGATTATACAATTGAGTGGTGGTAATGACGGATTAAATACTGTTATTCCTGTGGGAGATTATAGTAAATACTACAATGCGCGAACGAATATTGCCATTCCAGAAAAAAAGATTTTAACATTAACCGGAAACAACGCAACTGGTTTAAATCCAGCGATGACCGCATTTCAAAATTTATTTAACGAGGGTAAATTAAATATTGTTCAAGCGGTGGGATACCCGCAACCAAGCTTTTCGCACTTTAGAGCAACTGATATCTGGATGAGCGGGTCGGATAGTACTCAGTATTTGAATACTGGATGGGCGGGCAGATATTTAGATAATCAATATCCTAATTATCCTGAGGAGTATCCTAGTGATCAAAATCCAGACCCATTAGCGATACAAATTGGATCAATTACCTCCCTTACCTGTCAAGGTCCGGTCGTTAACATGGGATTGAGTATTTCAGATCCAGCTTCTTATTATAATTTAATTGATAACATTGATGACACCGTACCTAACACCAATGGTGGTTATGAATTAAGTTTTGTAAGACGCATTGCAAAACAAACTAATAAATATGCTGTTCGGATCAAAGCTGCTTCGGATAGTATTAAGCAACAAGTTACCTACCCTAATAATTCATTAGCGTCACAATTAAAAATTGTAGCTAGGTTAATTAAAGGCGGGTTAAAGACTAAAATTTATATGGTTAATTATGGTGGTTTTGATACACATGCAGGTCAAACCAATTCCATTGATACAACCATTGGACCGCATGCTACTTTACTAAATGCAGTTTCTGAAGCAGTGAATGCATTTCAAAAAGATATTAAAGGGCTTGAGATTGATGACAGAGTCATTGGCATGACCTACTCTGAATTTGGTAGACGAACAAAATCAAATGCAAGTGGCGGAACGGATCATGGCGCAGCCGCACCATTATTCCTTTTTGGAAAAAATGTTCGCGGCGGGGTATTTGGAAAAAATCCTGATTTACCTTTAAACGCAACTGTAAATGATAACATACCTTATCAAACAGATTTCAGAAGTATTTACAATTCCATTCTTACCAATTGGTTTTGTGTGAATGAAACAGACAATATGCAAATTATGTTAAAGAAGTATCCAGCTTTGCCATTAATCAATGCAAGTGTTTGTGGTGTAGCTATGGAGAATTCGACTTTTGCAGGCAACACTATGATTAGCAACTATCCAAATCCATTTAGCGCTCAAACTAGAATAGAATTCAAAACCGCTGGAGGTGCTACCTTGGTTCAATTGTTAGATACTTCAGGATCCGTAATTAAAATATTAGTAGATACAAGTTACCCTTATGCTGGCATGAATAGTGTTACCTTATTTGGTAGCAACTTACCAGCGGGTGTTTACTATCTAAGGCTTCAGAATGGCATAAATCAATATGTCAAAACTATCATAAAGATGTAATGAATTAAACTTGTGATTGAATTGTTTGCTTAATTTTACACTAACAATGCAATCAGATCAAGAATTAATATTACAATTTCAAAAGTCCATTCAAAGGGAGGAAACTTTTACGCAATTGGTGAAAAAACACCAAGCGAAAGTGTACCATCAAATAAAACGAATGGTCAATGATCACGATGATGCTGATGATATTGCACAAATGGTGTGGATCAAAATATGGAATAAGTTAGATGGATTCAAAATGGAAAGTGAGTTTAATACTTGGTTATTCCGCATTGCCTACAATGAAACCCTCAATTTTATTGCAAAACAAAAAAGACAAGGTTCCAATACAAGTTCGACTGATATATTAGACTACGAAAACACGCCTAGTCATACGGATGCCCCCAAAAGCAGTGAAATACAAATAAAACTAGACCAAGGTATTAAGCAACTACCTGAAAAACAGCAATTTGTATTTATGTTACGTTATTTTGAGGAGTTGAATTATGAAAAAATTGCAAGTATCACTGGGACAACTGTGGGAGGTGCGAAAGCTAATTATCATCAAGCAATTAAAAAATTAGAGGAATTTTTAAAGAAAAGTTAAACCTAGTAATTAATAAATTGTCAAATTAACACAATGGAACAAAAAAAGATAAATACAACACTTGAAGAAGACCAATTAATGGTTGAACGCCTTTTTTCAAAAGAGGCTTTAGCCAATTATGATAAGTCGGCATCAAGTGTACCTGCGTCGTATTTTGAAACATTTCCTGAAAAATTACAACAACGAATTGCGAATAATAAGCCGCAGCTATTTTTTCTTACCTCCTTTGGAAAAATGGCCATTGCTGCAGCATTCCTATTAGTAGTCGCTAGCACTTTTATTTTTTTAAACAGTAATACAGATAAAAATTTAGAACTTTCGACGATTACAATTAATGATCTAACAAATGATGAAATTGAAGCATATGTAGATGCAAATGAGTGGATGGCAGAGATTGATTGGCAATCAGAAGCATTTAAACCTGATACAGAAATAGAACAGTTTTATAAAGATTCTATCGATTAACTTTTTTTTCAAAATAATAAAATTGCATTTTAAAATACAAGTAATAAAAAATTAACATACAAATACCAATTTATGAAATACCTATTTTACACTTTAGCATTGAGCATGGTCATGATTTCAACCAATGCACAAAGACCACCAGATAGAAGACACCACTCCAATGAGCAATCAAAACAAGCGGGCGACAAAAAAGGACCTGGCAGGCCAAGCAGAGCAAACATTGAAATGTTCAAAACTAAATTTATCACAGATCAATTAGCACTTACGCAACAAGAGGCGGAAGCTTTTTGGCCAGTATATAATGAATATAAAAATAGCATGCGCGCTATTTACAAAGAAAAAAAGGAAAACGAAATTGAGTTACAAGAAGCGGTGTTAACAGTAAGAAAAAAATTAGCTTCCGCGCTTAAGCCAATTTTAAAATCAGATATAAGAATTAATGACGCTTTAAAAGTGGAAAAAGAATTCTTGAAAAAGGCGAGGAATGAAATGTCCCGTCGTCGTGGAGGTCCACCACCACCCCCAAGAAGAGCATAAAGAAATAGCAAAGTTTTGATGTCACAATACGATTAAGCCCTTTCCTGATTTTCAGGAGGGGCTTTTTTAATTTTCGCAGGTTTCGCCATCACAACAAGGCGAAATATTAGTGCCACAAATACTACATTGGTAATGGCCATGCACCATCACCGGATCCGTTTCCTGAGAA
>Ga0209358_10001470_pt1 | contig 18635 bp, 29 predicted proteins | sample LauGreFa1BDMLBSN_2_FD_187574 | JGI IMG/M metagenome (GOLD analysis project Ga0209358, IMG submission 187574) | Freshwater lake microbial communities from Lake Michigan, USA - Fa13.BD.MLB.SN (SPAdes) (version 2) | ecosystem: Environmental > Aquatic > Freshwater > Lake | place: Lake Michigan, USA... | reverse complement strand
TCACATACCAGGTAGTCATCAGGACCCTGTACACAGTAGCCATGACACACAGAATGATCTGGGAAAACAAAACCCTGAACATCCAGTCTGTGATCCCACTGGATGGGGAAAGAAAGTTCATGAAAATTGTGGCTATTGAGGAACAGCCCTGATGGGTAGACCATTCGGAATAGATCTGCATGTGCAGGGGCTGGATTTAATAAAAAGGATTCTGGGAGACTTCCCAAAATCCCTGAATGCAGCATTCAAAAGGTCTGCAACCATGACTGGAAGAATAGTCAAGAATGCAGCAAAAGCACGCGCACCAAGTAGAAGGAAGTCCATCAGGATAGGTAGCAAAAGTGTTGCTATGTATGGTTCCAGTGGATCACTTAGAAAGTCTATAGACAATGTGGCAAGAAAGCCCAAAAACGCACAGGGCACATCCACATGGATAGGAATCATCGGTGCAAAAAAAGGCATGGGGGCTGTTGGCTGGGTCAAGTGGTATAAACGGGCTAAGGGACAGCCAACATACAAAAACACCACGGTGTCCATTGAACCCAGTAGGTATTCCCATCTGGTAGAGAATGGATCCATGAATAAGCTGTGGCGCAGTGGGCGTATGGTACAGGTCCCAGCTAGACCATTCCTTAGACCAGCGATGGATGCATCAAAATCACAGGCTGTTTCGATTACATCGGATAGTGTCAATAAAGAAATTGAAAAGCTGGTCAAGGCTGGAAAAGCTTCCCCTGTCAGTAATGGGGAAACATCATGAGTCTACTAGGGAAAGTACTCAGGACCTACCTGACAGAACAAACAGGGTATGCAGCAACCATACCTGGTGGAATCAGTCCAGAGGTCACAGGGACTGGTCTACCACTACCATTCGTCCACTACGCTGGTGTGTCCAGACAGCGAACACAGCTAGTGGGTAACACCAGCATTTACTACACTGAACGGGTGACATTCGCCTGTGCAGCTACCACCAGATCTGGTGTTCAGACTGTGGTGGACTGGATAACATCGAAAATTGCACTGGCTTCTACACGAACTGTTATGTCTGGTGTCACTGTCCACACACTACGGGTGGATGACGAAGGGGACATAGCAGAGTTCCTTGCAGACGGTGCAGATGAACCAGTCCGAACCACGACAGTGGATGTAATAGGGTCCTATGAAATAACATAAGGGGGGGTGATCCATGGCGATTCAGTTTCCAGCAGGGGCAGTGGCTTCAATCAATACATTGACAGCTGGTTCACCTGGCACAGCTACTGTGCTAGTCAATGTAAAAAGTATCGGCGGTTCTGCTGTTACGCGTGCTATGGCTGATGTGACAGCACTGGGTGACACCACCTTACAGCGGTTACCCAGCAGGAATGACAAGGGAACCTTGCAGATTACGTTTTATCTGGATGACACAGCCACAGCTACTAACCAGATAACAGTCTTGAAAGCCCGATTGACAGGTGGAACACACACCAGAATCACAGTAAACCTTTCATCGGGTTCCACCATTGATGACCTGTTCCAATATGATGGATATGTCACAGAAGTGGGTGAACCAGAAATTGCAGCGTCTGATGATGCACTGCAATACACGGTTACCATGCAACGGTCTGACAAGTACTAAGGGGTGATGTATGGGTCTGAACAGGGAACAGCTACTAGCACAGGCAAGGCCCAAAATCATCGAAGTCCCAGTCCCAGAATGGGGTGGGACTATTCATTTACGGGATATCACAGCTGGTCAGAGGGACCAGTATGATGGTTACCAGATCGACCAGCAGGGACAGAGTAAGTACATGGATTTCAGGGCTAGACTTCTGGTCCTGTCGATCTGTGATCAGGATGGAAACAGGCTGTTCACAGATGCAGAGGTGTCCACCATCAGCAGTCTACCAGCACATGTGGTGGACCGGCTGTGGGACCAGGCTGCACTGTTATGTGGATTGAAGACAGAGGAAGTGGAAAAAAACTAAGAAAAAGACCAGTCAGGCGGGTGATGTTCCGTCTGGCTGGTCATCTGGGCTGCACTGTTGCTGAACTAGAACACAGGCTGTCCAGTTCTGAATTAACCGAATGGGTAGCACTGGCTTGGCTAGACCCATGGGGAGAGTACAGGGCTGATGTTCGGGGGGCTGTTGCTGCATGGGCTTCTGTGGCTGCATGGTCATCACAGTCTAAAGTTCAGGACTTTTTGCCATCAGATCCATGTGCAATCCCAGAACCAAAAAGTGTAGAATCCAGACCTGCAGAACAAAAGAAGGTGGCTAGCCTGGACGAACTGGCTGCAGCCAAAATATACCTGACCAGTCTGGGACTGGTCCCAGTCAAGGGGACAGACAATGGCTAGTATTGCAAAAATGTCTGTCCAGATGGGCTGGAATGGGGAACAGGCTGAAAAGGGTGCAGCATCAATAGAAAAGAATCTAAAAAAAGTTGGGGATACAGCTAAATCCACTAATGACAAAATGAAAGAAATTAAAGCACCTGCTGCAGAATCTATGGGATTAGGTGGTCTGACAGAAATTATGTCAGGTTTTAGTCTGTTAAAAATGGGAATTGACACACTAATAGTTGCACCAATTCAGGCATCTATGGCAATCCTTAAGTTGGGTAGTGATGCACAGGCAGCACAGATCAAGCTAGGTTACATGGCTGGTTCTGCTGTGCAGGGTGTCGATGCATTCAGGAAGCTGCAAAAGCAGGCTTCAGACACTGGAATCCCACTGGCTAGCCTAACAAAATCACTTACCACATTAACTGGGCTGGGTCTGTCTGTGCAGGCTGCAGGAAACACCATGGCAAGGCTGGGCAATGCTGTTCAGATTCTGGGTGGCGGTGCAACTGGTGCAGATGCTGTGGCTGGTGCGATTGCACAGCTACGGGGTTCAGCCACAGCAACCGAGGGACCGTTACAAAGTCTACAAGCCAGTGGGTTGAAAGTTTTTGAAGCACTTGCACAGGAACTGTCAATAGTCACAGGTGAAGCACACAACGTCGAAACTGCAATGCAAAAGGTAAAGGATGGGGCAGTTTTATCCAGTACGGCTGTTGCAGCGGTATTCAGGGCAAGTAATAACCCTGCTGCACAGGCTGCAGCAGAAGGAATCGGTGCAACATTCACCAGACAGCTGGACAAATTGCAGGAAGGGTTTACCGCCATGCTTACCAGCGTGGGTGAAAGCCTGATCAATGCCCTAAACCCTGAACGTGTTATTGCTGTATTCAGGGGCGGTATGGAAGGTGTCAAGATTATCATTGACCAGATTTCAGAAAGTCTGGGACTTGCAATTGATCCTAAAAAGGGCATGCAATTAGAAAAGGTGTTTGCTGGTGCCAGGGACATGACTTTTGAAATTGCAGAAACACTGGTGAAAGCTGGTGCAGGACTTGCAGAAGTCATCCAACAGATTGCCAAACAGGTGGTGGAACTGGCCAACTGGTTAGCTAATGCAGAAGCAGAAATGGCTGCAAGAATAGCTAGAAATGCACCAGATCCCATGGGTGTGAGGGATCCAAACAGCCTAGCCAATAGGATGCTTCCAGATGAGGTGAAAGCTAATGCACCTGCTATTGCTGCAGCTAAAAGAGCAGAACCTATTAAACTGGGTGAAATCAATTTTGCACAAATGCAGGCGACAGCATTAGGTGTCTTGAATAAAGCAAGGGAAAGGGCTGCAGCTGGGGACAAAGCTGCAGCAGAAGCTGCAAACAAAGCTGCAGAAGCAAACGCTAATGTGGTTAAAGGTCTTAAGGATGTGGGCAAACAAGAAAAGCAACGCGTAGAAGATCTGGAAATGATAAATAAGGATCTGAAGGTTAAGACACTGGATCTGATGCGGGCTAATGCCACTGCAATGGAAGAATTTAGCAGGAAGATCACAGACAGCCTGAATCAAGCTAAACAGGCAGTTGGTGCAGATGCAGCACTGAACCTGAAATTCAAACAGGGACTAAGGCGACAGGTAGGAAAGGATCTGGAACAGCTGATCAAGGATTTTGGGACAGCCCCAGATCAGAACTTACCCCAGACCATGACTAGGGGTTCCAGTGCAGCAGTGGAACAGGAAATCAGGGCTAAGATGCAGCTAACTGAACAGGACTTCCAGTCCCAACTAAAGGCCGCAATGCTGAACCAGGCTAGACAGTCCGAACTGCAAGTGGAACGGCTGGACAAACTGGTAATTGCAGCCAACGAAGCTGGTGTGTTTGCACAGGCACAGCTAAACGAACAGAAGCGAATTGCAGATGCACAAAAGGAAGCGGCAATGAATGCAGCAAAAGGAAAACCAGCTGTGGCTGTTGCACCTAAATAAAGGATACCTACCATGGCTTACACACATTTTGTGGAAGTAGCAGAAGGTCGCACAGCTAATGTGGATCAGAAGTACCAGAGGACATACACTAGGGTTTTCCTAGTCAGGACCAATGATTGGGCATATGGTCCAGCGTATGCAGGTAGTCACCCATCACTACCCAGAATCTGGTCAAAGTATCCAGAAGACACAAAAGCCTACTGCACCAGTATCACACCCACACAGGATCAGGGTGACCCCTACCTGTGGCGAATCACTGTCCAGTATGCATACATAGTCAATGAATCACCAGAACAGGAAACACAGCAGGATGGACAGGATCCTGAAGAGCGGGTGGAAAACCCACTGCTACGTCCACGGGATTACACAGTCAGTACCACCAGTTATCCACTGGCTGTGAAATTCGACAGATTCGGGGTGAAAATAGCTAATTCTGCTGGTGATCCATTCCTACCACCTGTCGAAATTGTCAAGGGCGGGGCAACCATCACAGTGGGATTGAACAGCCTGAATCCAGTCACATCCACATGGATAGCATCCATCGGAAAACTGAACCAGGCTTCTTTCATTCTGGGACCGTATGCTGTTGGTGCAGGTCTAGCAAAATTGAATTCCGTGAATGCAAACAGGGTTTTTGAGGATGGTATTTCCTACTGGCACTGGACACTGGTATTCGAGTACAGACCAGATGGGTGGTCTTTTGTTATTGCGAATGTGGGGAAACGTCAACGGTCTTTAGTGCTGGATGAATTCGAGGACATTATATCACCTCTGGGCGGTATAGTTTCCACACCAGTCTATCTGGATGAATTCGGTTTCGCACGGAAACCAAGCGAAACTGCAACCTACCAAGTGTTCCACGTTTACCCCAGAATCGCGTTCCCCAGCCTGTAATTCAGAGGTGTTCCCATGGCTGGTTATCTTGTTGATGGTGATAGTTTCAGCAGAATTAGCAGGATGCTGTTGGACTTTGAATCTGGGCAATTGACTAACAGAAATGCAGATAATGTTTACTATGAAACCAGTACCAGTCCCATCATCCACCCTGTGCTGGTTACCAGTACCACCAAGAATGGGTATGGGTACTACGCTGGAAAACTGCTGAAATACGACTCAAAACTAAACACATACACTGAATTTTCAGACATTCTGATCAGGGATGTGAACAATGATGACCTGACCAGAAAAAGGTATCTGGGCCGTTTAGCTGGTTACAGTGCCGATTCCCAAATTGTGTACCTGGTGCAGCTGGTAGCAGGTGTGACCAGTGGTGAATCTGGATCTGGGTCTGGTGAATCAGGCAGTGGTTCTGGTGTGTTCAGTGGGGCTTCTGGATCAGTAGCCAGTGGTTCTGTCATCAGTGGATCTGTGGTCAGTGGATCTGGTTCTGATGTGTCAGGATCTGTGGTCAGCAGTGGGTCTGCTCCCTGCACAGGGACCTGTTATTACTGGTGGACAGGCATTCAATGGGCACTACAGTCCACCACCTGTACTGATGGCTGTGGACCCTGCACATTCCCCACCACACCAGGTACTGTGTTTGGTGAAACCCTGCTGGTCCCCTGTACTGCTGAATCAGGATCTGCACCAGATAGTGGACTGATCATCAGTGGGTCTGAATCTGGGTCTGGATCTGGTGTGTCTGGATCTGCTGTCAGTGGGTCTGTGCTGTCAGGATCAGTAGCCAGTGGTTCTGTCATCACCAGCGGTTCTGTGGTGGATTCTGGGTCAATAGCCAGTGGATCTGGTGTGTCAGGATCTGTAGCCAGTGGTTCTGTGCTGTCTGGATCTGGTGTGTCAGGTTCAGTGGCTAGTGGTTCTGTGGTCAGTGGATCAGGGCTGTCTGGATCAGTGGCTGGTAGTGGATCTGGTGCAGGTTCCACTTCTGGTGGTGGTTCAGGTAATACCATAGAAGTGGTAACAGATGTGCAGTGTGTGAATGGTAGTATTGTTGTAACCAAAACCACCATCACAATAGCTGGTTAAAAATGAGTACCACAAACATAGGACCCTGCAACTGCTGCACTTCTGCATGTGGCTGTTCTTCATGTTTGTGGCGGTGGGTTTATTTTGAAGCCACTATGTCCTATGCATGGTCAATCATTGATGGATGTGGTGGTGGTAGTGGTTCTTCCGAACCCTGTTGTGGCTGTCCATCACCACCACGGATGGGAAATTATGAAGACGAAGAATACCAGATTAACTGCACACTAGGTGGTAACACCAACAGATGCAGCTGCACACAGTGTAGTTTCTGGTGGGATGCATTCCTGCTGGAATGGGTGCCATTGACAGGATGCACTAACCAGTATGGTGTAGTGGTGGGATCAGGTACATGCACTTGCAGCAGTGCTGGACTTGCACCAGGGACCACCCATAATCAGAACAGTGGTCCCCAACCCTGTGGATGTCCAACAACATGACACCAGAAGAAATCGTTGAAAACTGTGCAGGTGTGGGAGTCATCCTGTATTTGAATGATGACAGGAAACTGTCTGCATGGGGTAAACTCCCAGATGACTGGATGACCAGAGTTTCTGAATGGATCCAGCACAGGGAACAGGTTCAGGAGTGGCTCAAAACCCCATCAGAACAGCATTCATCCAGAATGCTGGCTGTCAGGGTAGCACAGGTGAAAATGAGGCTGAAAAAGCCATGTATCCATCTGGGTATGCTAATTGAGGAAAAACCATCCTGTGGCTGTGGACCCAGACACCAGTGCAGCATCCATGGGCAATGTGTTACCAGAGGTAACACCAACAAGTGGCACATCTGCACATCCTGTGTGAATTTTGAAGTGGGTGACGAATGACCAGAATGATATACGGAAATCTGGAAGACCCGATACAGGGACCAGAAACAAATTACCCCCACATCGCTGAACCTGGTGGGATGGATGCTGTCCAGATGCACTACAACGCACTGGAAAGCCTGATCAGCTTGAAAGAACAGGTACTACCACCACCAGAACAATGTTTTGGGGATGGTGTGGTTATTGTGGGCGGGGGAAAGTTTTCAGAAGGAATTGTGATTGCCTGCAGGATGTTAAGAAAAACAGGATCCACACTACCCATTCAGGTGTGGCACAGGGGACCAGATCAGGAACCACTACCACTTGCATTGCTGAAACAGATTCCCGGTGTTGAGGTGATCAACAGCCTGGTGCATTCATCCCTGTATAACCCCAGCAGGATCCTAAGGGGATGGGAACAAAAACTGTATGCACTGGTCCACTGTGGTTTTGAACGTGTTCTGTACATCGATGCAGACGCGTATTTTGTTAGGGATCCTGAACCACTGCTGAACCAGCTGCATAATGCACCATTCGTGTTCTGGTCTGATTTTGAGTCCATGTACAACAATGTTAAGTGGACCAACGTCTGGCCCAGTGGGGACAGGGGAGTACCAGGTATTCAGGGTGGACAGCTTGCAATCCACAGGAAGAAACTGTGGAAAACCCTGCTGATTACCCACTGGATGAACCAACATTCAGACTACTACTATCGGCACATGTTTGGCGATCAGGACACATACAGGGTGGTTTTGGCCGCACAGAATGACAGGTCCCTGTGGCATAACATAGGACCTGCACCATGGATATCCACAGCTTTTGTCTGTGGCATTGAAAGGGATAAGCCACTGGTGGTTCATCGCTGTCAGGGAAAGCTTTACCGCCATGAACACATCCCAGAGGGGAAACAGTCCTACAGTGCCCCAAAATGGAACCTTCCACGGGAACAGGAAGTATTCGGCATGTTCGCTGAACTCCTGTCTGACATTAAGGATTCTGAAAAGACTTTTGAGCTGATCTATAACAAGAAAATCTGGGGTGGGAACAGTGGACCTGGTTCCAATGTGTCCACTGAGGCTAGACCCTATGTGGATTTGATCAACACATTGATTTCATGGTCATCTGATGGGAACAGACCACGGTCTGTTGTGGACCTAGGCTGTGGTGATGGTTCTGTAGGTATGGCACTGGAAAATGTGGCCTATGTGGGTGTTGACTGCACCAAAAGCAACATAACAAAACTACAGGAACTGTATCCCAGAAAGATCTGGATGCACATGGACTTTTTCAGGGACAGGGAAAACCTACCTGCTGGGGACTGGGCACTGTGTAAGGATGTGCTGCACCACTGGCCTGACAGGATGGTGGTGGAATTTCTGGACTGGGCACAGCAGACAAAGAAATGGAAACGTCTGATTCTGACACAGGATTCCCACCAGATAGTGGGTGGACCAGACACCTATCTGGGCGGATATCGGGCACTGACACACACCATGCATCCACTGTCAAAATATCGGTTAAAACACATAGTATCATACCTGCACAAAAGCGTAGTCTGGATGGATCTAGAAGGGGACACACAATGAATGAAGTGGCACGCGAACTGGGACCAAACACCTATTTGGTGGGAATGATTCTGCTGGGTGTGGGAACCAGTATGTGGTGGATCGCACAGCACATACTGATTCCAGTAAGGGACCAGCACTGTAAATTCCTTGACAAGTTGGATGGTCACCTTGAAAAACTGAATACAGAACAGGAAAAACTGGCTGAAAACACAGCCACAATTGTAAAGCAGATGGATACCATAGCTTGCAGGGGACAGCAGTACATTTTGCAGCGAGAATCAAAATGATCCTATCACTGATTCTGTTATGTGGTCAATTGACAGTCCCACTAGAAATCAAGGGACCTGTGTCTGGGTTCATTCCTGTCACAGCTGTGACAGAGGGGAAAGCTGTCAAGTATGTCCCCTTGGATGCAGGATTGCAGGTGTTCCCACCTGGTCTGCTGGTCAATCCGAAGTCCACGGTAGTGGTAGCTGGGAAATCTGGTAGGTACAGACTGCTGTGCTATTCCTCTGTCGGTGACATCCCCACAGACCCTGTCATCACCACCATAGTGGTGGGGGATCAGTCCCCAGTACCACCACCCACACCACCAGACAATGAACTGACAGAATCACTGGCTGGAATCTACGGTGGTCTACAGGATCCAGCAAAAGCACAGAAACTGTTGCAGTACATCGACTGTTACCGCCGGTGTGTTCCTGTGGTCAGGGACACTACACTGACCACCACGGAAAAACTGTACCAGGTACTGTTGGCCCAGAGGAAAGCCAGTGGCTTGGGAGATAATGACCTGTTACCTCTGCGGCAGAGGATCGGCACAGAATGGACCAGAGTGCTGGGCACTAATGATGTACCTGTCACAGCACAGCACAGGTCAGACTGTGCTGTTCTAATCCAGAACATAATCACTGCACTGGAATCACTGCGATGACACCACCTGAATATGAACGGGGCTGGATTAGGGATGATGCAGCAGTAGCTGCAATCACAGAAGCACTACCCTATGGTGACCTGTCCCAGACCGATCTGGGACAGGTTCCTGTTGAGGATCTCCCAGCACAGGTCTATCTGTGGGACCTAGCACGGAAGGTTACAGGGGCACTGCTACCACCAAGGAATCAGGGGAAGGTGGGTTCCTGTGTGGCTTTTGGGACAGCAAGAGCAATTGAATACACCATGTGTGCAGAAATAGTGGCTGGACAGCCGGAACAGTTCCAGCCACTTGCAGCAGAGGTAATCTATGGTGGTAGTAGGGTAGAAGTGGGCAAGGGCAGATTGCGGAATGATGGTTCCATCGGTGCCTGGGCTGCAACTTTTGTCAGGGACTGGGGGATCCTTCCACGGGCACAGTATGGGGATCTGGACCTGTCCACTTATTCTGAAACCACATGCAGAACCATGGGGAAAGAAGGTGTCCCAGACAGTTTAGAAGCTGTTGCAAGGCTGCATCCAGTCCGACAGGTAACCACGGTTAGGGACTGGAAACAGGCTAAGATTGCACTGGCTAATGGCTATGGAATCAGTCTGTGTTCTGATCAGGGATTCACTATGTCTCGAAATAGGGATGGGATAGCAGACCCATCTGGCACATGGAATCACTGCATGTGTCTGTGTGGATACACTACCATAAACAACAGAGAATACGGACGGATAGATAACAGCTGGGGTGGGTCATCCCACACAGGACCAGTAGGACCGGGTTCCCCTGGTCCAGAAGGATTCTGGGCAGATGCAAACAGGATACAGTACATGCTGTCCAGTGGGGATTGCTGGATCTTTTCTTCTGTGGATGGATTCCCAGTCAAACAGATTGACTGGACACTGTAGGGGGATGTAATGCAGACAACAGACTTAGAACGCGTACGAAGACTTTCCAGAGGTCAGGAAGGTTGGTCACAGATTGCGTTGTCATCTGTGCTGGCTGTTCAGGCTATGGGGCTGATTAAGTCCCACAGCCTGCAAGCAACCAGAGTCCCATACGGTTCTGGAATCCCAGATCCAAAACCACTACGGGTTCTAGCCGAGGAATCCTGTGATGTGGTACTGGAAAACCCAGACCACAATGATGGAAGCACATGGCGGACACTGGCTGAATACTGTGCAGAACTGATCAGGACCCACATGCTGGGTATGCAATGATCCAGAAGCTATTGAACTGGCTGGTGCCCATCACAGGGGCTGAATCGACAGTACCTGTGATGGGCACCAGACCACGGTCCCCACAGTGGGCTGGTGTCAGGGCTGCACACCTGAAAAAACAGAAAACCTGTCAAGGATGTGGACAGAGGGACCAGCTGGAAGTCCACCACATTATTCCTTTCCACATCCAGCCTGACAGAGAACTAGATCCCACTAATCTGTTGACACTGTGTCAGGACTGTCACCTGACTTGGGGACATCTGCGGAACTGGTCAAGCTGGAATGTAATGGTGGAAAAGGATGTGTCATGGTACTATCTGCGGGTTCGCAATAGACCATAAGACGTTCCAGTAGGGCAACAGATTCAGACAGGCTTTTCATCACTTCACTGCTTGTCATGTGGATTTCCTTCTAGGTAGGTATCCTTAAGCATGTGCAGTACCTGAATGCACTTTCTCAGGTCTTCTACTCCGTTTTTCTGGTCATGCCGCCACAGGTATTTTGCTGCACATCCAGCTAGGTAGGACCTATAACCACCCAGACCCAGTCCGGCTTTTTGTGCCCTGCTGCAATCAATCTGGCTACCATCCCTGTCCCTGTAATGGTCAGGGTGTATTGGATCACTCATTTAATTTCCCCTGTGACGTATAGGACCATCCAGTAGGTCCAGTACACTGTAAATCCTAAAACAGAAGCCACTGATGCAAGGAACAGTGCCCAGACTGTGGCCATTGTCCACAGCCGATGTTCTGGGTGTTCCCATTCACCATCATCATGCATTACAGACCACCTTTCATATCGTTTATCTGCTGTTCTAGCTGATTCATTTTCAGATAGAACTGGTTCATCTTTTTCTCAAAATCCATCACAATACGCTGTAGATAATTCCGTGTCTTTTTCCGTTTGCGATGCAGAACTGCCTTTTCTGCAAGCGTAGCTTCCAGCCTGCCACGGATCTGGACAGCGGACAGATGCAACCATTCCTGTGGGATCCACTTCTTGATCAAGTGACCATTCCAGCGTCTTCTACCACGCAGTTTTGCTGGTGTGGGCAACAGCCCCCTGGCTAACCACTCACAGACTGTCTGAACATTTATGCCGATATAATCAGCCACATTTTGACTAGACCACACAAAAGTGGCTGATGGTTCTGCTGAACTAATCCCTTCTGCACTCACTTTTTCACCCCTATCCATTGTCTGTTCCTGTATTCCATGATCTGGTCAATCTGTTGATTAACATTGCAGAATCTCACAGCCCCAGATCCATCAGGCTGTGGTGTGCAAGCCACAGCCACAGACCATCCGTAGAAATTGTGATGGGTGATTCTGGTGATTCTGCGGAAGTCCACCAGTTGCCATCCATCGTTTTCATCAGGGCCAAAATAAAGTAAAATTTCATTCCTCATAGGTGGGTCTCTTTTCTTCATACTTTCCCTGTTCTGTAGCAGTATCCACAGGGCAGTGGACCAGACTAGGGGTGGATCTGATCACTTCTAGGTGATAGTCGATGGTGGACCGGACTGTGGCCAGTTCCTCGACAGCATCCAGCAACGCGATCCTGCAAGCATCAGCAACCTGTGCAGCAACGAACATACATTCCCTGCACACCCAGCATTTTGCAGTTTTGGGCGGGCTGGTCTGACAGGTCAGCTTGTCACCATTGAGCATATTGTGATGACGCTGCACCACCAGCAGGTGAAAAGTTTTGGCTGAAACGTATTCATCAACAGCCACTGGCACCATGGCCTGTGCCTTTTGCAGCCTGCTGATTTTCTTGTCCTGATTCAAAACATCAACAGCTTCCTGCACTTCATACGGATCTGCACTAATACCATTCATGTGGACCATCCTCTGTGTAGTAAGAAATATGGGCCACAATTTCCCCCTGTTGTTCTCAGCGCAGTTATCCAGTGGTAACACACCACCAGATCAGGGGGAAATTGTGGAAATTAGGTGGGGGTGCTGTGGCCACACCCCCACCAGTAGGTGTCATCCATGACAGTACTGACCATAAGCATGATCAGAAGGGCACGTCCACCAGTACCCAGGGAATCCATTCCCCTGTGTCGGGAATGTATGCCTGCAGCTTGCCACTGTCAATTGCACCAGACACCACCTTCTGTCTGATCGAACCCACAGTTGCTTCAAAAGATGGGTCACCATCGACAGACACAAAACACCACAGCCCTGGTGTCTGGTAGTCTCGCTGACAGGTCACAGGCTTTTTCACAGTTGGGTCTGTGGCTGGTTTTGGTGGTTTTGGGGCTGTTGGTGCAGGCGGGGCTATTGCTGCAGCCAGTGCAGCAATTTTGGGTGCCTGTGGCGTAGCTGGTGCAGCCACAGCCCCACCCTGTATTGGATGGGCACTTACCACCCTAGTTTTGGTCCCCTGTCCATTCAGATCCACCACCACGTTGAATGTCTGTTCCATCAGGGGACTAACATTCACTTTTTCCTGTGGCATTAGTTTTCGACCCATCATCTGTCGCAACAATTTCCCTAGATTGTTGTTCTCTTTTGCAATACTGGGTGTGAAGGCTACCACTTCCTTTCCCTTGAACTGGCACTCTGAAACAATTTCAAATTTCCACAACAAACTACTACCCCATTCTGGGTGCGATGTTGTAGGTGGTAGTTCATCAATGCCTTTCAGTTTAGCTTGGTATGTCCCCACACTAACTGATTCAAATTCGGCCTGTACTGTAAATTCCATGTGCTAACGTCCTATGTAATATCGTTTATGGTCACCACGGGTTCCCGATCCTGTAGTAGTCAGAACACCTGCTACCACCATCCTGTCCAGATGGTCCTGTACCAGAGGTCTGGGTAGTTCCACAGCCCCTGCAATTGTGCTTCTGTCCATTGCTGGATTAGCCTGCACATAGTTCATTATTTTGATCTGAAACATCTGTCCAGCATGGTCTGATGGATTGCCAAGGGACTGGTAACCATCAGCAGTCAGTTCCACCAGTAGTTCATGCGGTGTCTGTTTGTACCTGCTGTTTCCCTTGATCAGTCGCTGGGTGGGCTGTTCCTCTGGCCCACGCAGCATATCCAGTAGGATTTCAAAGTGTCCTGTAAGGGCACCAGAACCACGGGCTGCAGTACCATCCTGACCAGGGGACTTTCTGCTGTGGTGGACACCTAGTAAAGCAATATCCTGCTGTGTCAGTTCCCACAGGGGAGTCAGTGCAGATTCTATTTCCGATGCACTGTTTTCGTCCCTGACAGGTAAACATTTTGCGATGGTGTCGATGATCACCAACTGGGACCCAGTGTCCAGACAGTCCTGTCTGACATAGGACAAGAACTGTTTCCACTGCAATGGATTAGGTCTGGTGACGAATGGTCTGCAATACCATGACACATGGTCACCGATTCCCAGTTCCTTGCACCTGTCAGCCAGTGTGGATTCATCCTCTTCTGACACCACCATCACCCTAATGGCTTTTGTAGCTAGACCACAGAAGGTGGACCCAGTTCCCAGACACTGCAACATGTGGGAAAGCCATGTGGTTTTCCCGACCTTTGGATGTGCTGTCAACAGGGTGGATGCACCACGTTTGATCAGTCCATGGACATACCACTGAATGTCTGGGTCTATGGACATCAATTCTGAACTGTATTTATACCGCCGGACTTTAGTGCTTCCATCTGGGGCTGTCACAGACACAGAAGGAAGAATGATGTGGAAAGGCTGTCCCTGATCCTCTTTATATCCTTTTGCGGACAAATCAGATGCACAGGACTTAAAGTCCCCACCATGGTTCAGCAGGGCACATGCAGCAAACTTAGAATATGCTGTGTCACCTTCAAAAGGGTGGGCCGATGTTGAGAACACATACAACAGGGAACCACTACCAGGTGTGCTACAGTGGCCAGTGGTAGCACTGATTCCACTGCTCTTTCCCGGTCTGCACCACAGCAGACTGTCCCCCCTGTGACCAACTACTTTCCACCCATGGGGTTCAAGTATGTCTGTCCATGATGCATGAGCATTAAACAGGGAACCTGGTGCAGTCCCATGGTCCCCTGTTGGTGCAGCGGCTGGTGTCGGTGCAAGTTTCTCTGGTGGTGTGTACTGGTTATAGGATGCAGCTATTCCCAGAATTCTGTCTACCTGATCTGCTGTCCAATAACAGCGGTTTTCCCTGTCATGGTACTCAACAAACTGGTAAGGAAGATTCAGAGAATGCACAGCGGGTGGTGAACCGGGGGCACAGATATAGTGACCCTGTCCACGGGTTTCAACCAACACATTCGGTGGTGATGTTTTGGTCTGTGCTAGTTTCTTTCCTGGTGGACAGGGATGGTCCAGATGCATCCACAGGTGGTAACCACCACTGGGTGTCTGTGACAGGGTACACTGCTTCACCAGTGCAGACAGTTCAGGGTCACAGGACAGGTCCCTGTGTATGTCATCCCAGACCTGTTTTGTTTCACAGTCCAACACCAGCAGGTTATCACTGATGTGTCCACAGATCACAGCTATTCCGTATGGGTTATTCCCACCATACCATCTGGTCACATCCTCTGCTGTGATCCTATTGTCCTGTAGTGGTCCCCATGAACCATTCGGGAGTGCTAACCCTGCTGGGCGTTTTTTCCCATCCAACGCGATGGGTAGCATATTGTACCCATCATCGAAAAACTGCTGTGCCGATGCGCTAGTGCTAAAAACTGTCATGTGCTACACTCCATGTGACTAGAAATCATTGCAATTCTAAAGGACCTTCTGCTCGTTTGATCTTGATGGCTGGGTCTGCTTGGATCTGCAACCTGACCCTGCTTCCATCGTGTTCTACCAGTGTAATCACTGCTGCAACCACTTCCTTACCATCCTGTCCATTGATCATGAACAGGATGTGTTCCCCCACCTTTCTGGTCAGACTAAGTCCACGCAATTTCCACCTTCTTCCTGATCCTCGATCAATTGTGTGATCAGTTCATCCCTAGTAAGTCCACGGGATTCAGACAACATCACTGCTCGCTGGACTATGCTGTACGGGATCCTGACACTGATTCTGGTGTAGTCATCGATGTTCCATGATTTTCTGGTTGGTCTGGGACCAGCACACATGGACAGGGTTCTGATGCACCATCTGTCATCACCGTCATACCTGCAACAGTCTGTCCATGTGGTGTTACCATTGTCATCTTCCAGAACTGCCCTTCCTTTTTTGCCTGAGAAAATCACCTTTACTAGGCGTTGTTTTTTTCCCAGATGAACCACCCCTGGTCCTTCCATTTGCACTACTGACCACTTTTCTTCCTGTGCTATATACATCACCACTGTCCATCCATATTTCCCATGATTGCCTACCCAGCGGACCCACTTTTTTGGCTTTCAGCTTTCCGGTTTTACACAAGTGCTGAACAGTCCTGAGTGAACGTCCCAGAATGACACAGACTTCTGTGCTGGTCAATTTCTTTTTTGAATTCACTGCCATAAGAAAAAACTCCTGAAAACTGGGAATGGGTGGGTGTTTCATGCAGTTCAAGGCAACCGAATAATTGTGGCAACACACCACACACCCACCCATCCCAGACTTGATGGTCTGGTCCACAGTGCCCCACCTGTCAGAACTCCCAAAGAATAGGGATCAGGTGGTGTGGACCAGACCAGGTCGCATGGGGCTAGCCTGTCGCAGTTGTTGATGAAATTACAAAGAAATCGACATCCACCAACAGATTCGCCCCATGTTTACGGTTACCACCTGTAGAACTTCCCATCGACTGGGCACAGGTAGGATTTACATTCAGTCTGAGACTTACTTACCAGGTCTGCATGAACTTCTGGTGGATAATAGGACTGCACCACGGGGACCCAGATGGGCCGCATGTGCTGGGTGTGGCTAATGTCCACCTGCACAGCTGCACCAGCTACAGTGGCCTTTTTCCAGCAGTCAATGTGGTACTGGGCTGGATGGTTGACGAATTCATCACTGTCCCAGTCCATGTTTGTTTGTTCACAGAATGGACATTCTGCAGCAGTTACCACAGGGATTCCCAACTGTTCTGATTCTTTTTCTGCTGCAGATCTGGTCCTGTGTTCGCTGGGACCCACACAGAAAATCAGTTTAGCTTTCATTGCGCCTCCCAATTAAGGAAGCTGCTTTGAAAATAGTGTCTAAAAATGGGTGACTAGCTTCACAGCCTGCTGACTCCTGTCCATGTCGAATACACTCAGCATGTTCATAAATTTCAGTTAATGAATGCTGCAACACAAGAACCAGTGCTTTCAGTTGCTTTTTATTCATCGTTTCAATAATCATGACTGCACCTCTTTCTTGCACACAGTGCATTCACACCTTCCACAGGCATGAACTAGGACATAATCTGGTGCATTCAGATCAGCTTTACACACTGGGAATACCCCAGCATTGATGTAACCAACATCTGCATCCACCCAGACCCTACCATCAACAGTCTGGTAGATTATGTCCGCTACACACTTCATGATCACTGTTCGCCGAACATCCACACCATTGATCTGAAGTTTTGGTGTACTGGGGGTGTTAAAGGTGTTCTGTACTGTTGTAATTTTCATGACTTCCCAACTTTCTTAAGGTGGATAACAACAGTACCAACCCGTTCACCATCGTTGATGTTTTTCAGTTTTGAGTCCAATACATACCAGTCCACATCAGAATGGTTTTCCTCTGCATACGCGTTTGCATCATCATCATCCACAGCTTCAAAAGTTTTGATGATGTCAAAAAAACCAGTTGCATCCTGTTTAACTGCGATGTGGTAGGTGTGTTCTTCAATTTCCAGATAATAGTCCAGATCCACATCAGCTAAAAACTCTGACCAGTCTGTCCCATATTGTGGGTGATCACTGTGCAAAATCCCTGTGGTGATCACGTCCACATCGTAGCTGGTTCTGGGATTGCCAGTCTTCTGGGCCACAAATTCCATCAGGCTGTCCCTGTCAATAATCATCATGGTTCTGACTCCTGTCTGTGTGATGTTGAGTGTAAATTAGTTGCTGTTGCGCCACTGCTGAACAGTACGGTTAGCCAGTTCCGTGAGTGCAGCATCCCTGACAGCAGGTAGCCTGCTGGTGGTCCATGTGTGCAGCTGTTGGACTGTTGCAGCACTGTACCTGGTGGAATCATGGATGGTCACATAACCATCCACACAGTCCACACCAGATGGTGCCATGGATCCAAAATTGCTGATGTGGTATGTTTTGGTCTTCACTGCAATCACTCCCTGTAAACCCGATGTGCTGTCCACTCCTGTGACCAGCCCCAGTTCCCCACCAGATTCTGGTGGGGTGGTGGGGACAGTCCCAGATCAGCCCAAGTCCAGTTCCAGTCCTAATCTGCGGTCCTGACTCATTTTCTGGGCTAGGTCCAGTGCAGACTTGCGTGAACAACAGCGGTAAACCCTTCCAATAAAATCATCTTCGTCAGACACACCCACACACCAAAATTCCACTTCCCGGTCCTGTGCATCACATTCCCAGTGTGGGCCGTTTGCAAGGATGAACTTCGCGTTGTTTGCTGTTGCTGTTGCTGTTGCCATGACTGTTACTCCTGTTTGCGTCTGTGTCTGACTCAGTTGTCTGACACCAGTACTATGCGCCTAGACGCTAAAACTGTCAATGGGTATTTTCAAGAAAATTATCTGGTCCAGTAAACCCCACCCTGCACAGGACCATGGGACACTGTCACACCCATGGACACAGTGCCTGCACAGCCACAGCACACACAGCACAGGACAGCCCCAGCACAGCACATAATCAGTCGCATTGTCTAACTCCCAGTAGGTACACTGATTATCGTCTGTGCCCGATTTAACCATGAGGAAAACCACA
>Ga0209358_10001466_pt1 | contig 18662 bp, 22 predicted proteins | sample LauGreFa1BDMLBSN_2_FD_187574 | JGI IMG/M metagenome (GOLD analysis project Ga0209358, IMG submission 187574) | Freshwater lake microbial communities from Lake Michigan, USA - Fa13.BD.MLB.SN (SPAdes) (version 2) | ecosystem: Environmental > Aquatic > Freshwater > Lake | place: Lake Michigan, USA... | reverse complement strand
GCGATAAGCCCGTGTACTTTGCAATCTCGTGCAGCGACTTCTTGTCGCGGAAGTACAGACGTTTGATTTTTCCTAAAAGTTCCATGGTGATCACCTTTATTGCTCCTGCCTAAAAATCAGGCAGAGCCAGTAAAACACCTGGGTCAGTTTTGGATCAGCACATACCTCTTAAGTGGGTCAGATTTCGGTCAGCGGCAACAAGGCACCTCATGCAGTCCCCAAAGTAGCTACAGCGAAACTCTTTTCTAAAAATTAACACATAAATACAGTTCTACTTTTTGACCGTGCTCTTGTACAACATAGCCATATTTCATCGGCCGGTATGGACCTCCCTGTGAAAAAAATAAATGGTCAAACATACTATTTTTTTCATCATAGGCGGATTCAAGCACGAAGTGCAACTTTGATTAACTGAGGTAAAGGTGGCTGAGAATGTTTAGCATTCAAGGCTTCTTGACCTGCCAGTCGAAGTTGCCCATGAATTACAAACATCTCAGCCAAGTGGAAAGATATCAGATCTACGCCCTTATGAAAGCCGGACACGATCAAACTCAGATTGCCAAGTTGCTGGATCGACACAAATCGACCATCAGCCGGGAGCTTTCTCGCAACCGCGGGCTCAAAGGCTATCGGCCCAAGCAAGCCTGTGAGCTGTCGGCCAAGCGATCTGAGCAAAGCAGAAACGCTGCGACTGTGCCCGCCTGGGTGTGTGAGCAAGCCGCCTATTTTCTGCGCTTGCAGTGGAGTCCTGAGCAGATTGCTGGCAAGTTGCCAGTCAGCCATGAGACGCTTTACCAGCATGTTTATGCCGACAAGGCCAGAGGCGGCAAGCTGTGGAAGAACCTTCGCTGCCAGAAGCAAAAGAGAAAGCGCTACGCCAGCGGGCGGGACAGACGGGGCCAAATCCCTGACAGGCGCCCCTTGAGTGATCGGCCTTCTCATATCGAAGCTAGAAAGCAAGTGGGCCATTGGGAATGCGACACGATCATCGGCGCTAACCACAAAGGGGCCATTGTGACGATGGTCGAGCGCAAGAGCGGCTTTGGGGTCATAGTCAAGGTGGCTCACAAGACTTCCGAGTTGGTCAGCAAAGCCATTGTTGAAGGGCTCCAGCCCTTTGCGGACCGGGTTAAAACGCTGACCTACGACAACGGTAAAGAATTTGCGTCGCACATTCAAATTGATCAAGCGCTCCAAAGCACTGGTTACTTTGCCAGACCCTTTGCAAGTTGGGAGCGGGGTTCCAACGAGAACTTTAATGGTTTGCTGCGTCAATATGTGCCTAAAAAGAGATCGATGAATACGGTTGATGAGGAGGAAATTACAATGATTCAAAACAGATTGAATAACAGACCGAGGAAAAGACTTGGATTCAAAACACCTTCAGAGGTGTTCCATCAATCTTTAAAGCGCGTTGCGCTTCGAACTTGAATCCGCCTTTAATGAAATCAATTGGTTATCCCCGAAATCATGGAAATTGCGATTTTTCATATATTTCTTGGAGGGCAGTGCACTCTTTCAGTGCCCAAGGCCGGTTCGCGCCCAAAACACTCGTTTAAGCGGCGATCAGTAGCGCCAGCACCCAGCGTATTCGGGCGCCGCATTCGAACCAAATTTGAGCGGTTTTAGCGCTGATTTTTGGGTGTCGCTTAGAGCGTGGCTTTGCAAAACTAGGGAATTTGGCCCAGACCGCGCAAACCTCAGGCTTTACATGAGGTTCTTGTTTGAGGAGGATCAAAAATCCGTGATCTAGCTCGCGCTGTGAGCCTTGCGCTGGGCATGATCCCCCTACAAAGTCCTGATTTGGACTGGGAATCTGCCAAGGAGTTACACATGCTGGAAATAGTCAAAGAGCCCAAACACTGGGCAGCCAACGACCCGATCAATCGCCACCTGGGCGTACTGGCCCGCAGGGACGGCTGGAATCAGGAATGCGATAAAGCCCGCTATGCGTTGGAGGCGGAACTAAAGCGCCGAGGGTTCATCGAATTTGACGGTACACCGCAGCACAATGGCTTGTGGCTGGTGGGCGAGCACTTGGAGTACCAGGTCCCTGCGGACAGGCAAGGGCATTTGGCAGTGTTTCGTGGGCAAAGGATCAAGATGTTTTGCACCCGCGCGGGCCACAACTGGCGCTGGTACTTTGCTGGGCCCGTCGATCAGGATTGAGCAATAGGCTTTAGAGACCCGCCAAATGGCCGGGTTACCGGTTGTCCTTTGGGACGTCTGAAACAACACTGCATGTGTACAACAACACCTGCAGCAAATGAAAACACAAGATCAACTGGCAGCGCTGGGCTTAGATCACAGCAGCCTGGCGCAATTTACCGGTACCCTGGAATATCACCGCATTGGACGCAGGCACCTGCTGACAGATGGCACCCGCTACCTAAGTGAGCGAGCGCAGTGCTGGTGGATCATGGATGCCGTAGCCAGCCACCTAGATGAAATTGGCACCGATGACTGGTTCGTACTGGTCAAGGTCGTGGTGCAGGGCAGGGCAGCCATCATGGTCTATGAAGACGGCAATGGCAAGGAGCACGCCCGCCAAACGATTCCCTATACGGACTTCCCCCTACAGGAGATCACGCTCTACGCCTGCTGGGATGGTGATCACTGGGTGATCATGCTGCCCAGTGAGTATTGAATTTGATTTTGCAGTTTTATAAAAGTAGTTATATAATAAAAACATGACAATTACCTACACAAAACATGCTCTAGCTCGCATGGCTGAGCGAGGTATAAGCCAAGCGGAGGTTGAGGCAACGGTGAAAAACCCCATTCGGCAAATACCCGCCGACCATGGCCGAATTGAGTCGCAAGGCTTCATTGAAAGATCTGGTAACAAGCAGTTACTTCGAGTTATCAGTGAAGGTGACGTCGTTGTGTTGGTCGTCACTGTGATGGCAACAAGCAAGTTTGAAAAGTATGGAGTTTCACCATGAAAATTGAATACGATCAGCAAGCCGATGCCATGTATATCCGATTGCGTGCAGGTACTGTGGCCGAGAGTGAAGAAATTCGACCTGGTGTTGTGTTTGACTATGACCTCGAAGGCAAAGTGCTTGGCATTGAAATGCTTGATGTGAGCGAGCGCACAGATAACCCCCGCGAGTTAGCTATGGAGTTGGTGGGTGAGTGATTTAGCGCACGCCAAAGTTATGGAGATGCGAGCGGAGTTGATAGACCACGTTCGCCTTATTGTCCAATCAGAAGGATGGACTCAAGCTCAAGTTGCTGAACGCTTTGGGGTAGCTCAAAGCAGGGTGAGTGATCTTTTGAGCGGTAAGACTGAAAAGTTCAGCCTTGATATGCTGATAACTTTGGCCTCACGCGTTGGGTGCAAAGTTGAGCTGGCTGTTGAGTGACATGATGACCTCTACGCACGATGCGAAAAGAATCCGATTTCACCATGGTGCATTCGTATCCCATACCAAAGTCTGATCAGCCTTTACTTGCGTGATTGCGCGGCTCATAGCCGAAAATTGGATGTGCGTTGGAAGTGACGCGCGCCTTTGTTCCCTGCCGCCCAGTGAGTATTGATCACATAAAGAAGTAAAAGTACACGATGATTTGCATGCGACGCAGACCATCTGCGCGTCCGATCTGATGACCAGAGCCGTCATAAATTCGCTCCCCATCAATCCTACCCATTTGAGAGCCCGAGGCACTGTAGAGACGCTCACCGTCGATGCGGCCGATTTGGCTGCCTGATGCGTTGTAGATGCGCTCACCTTCAATGCGGCCTAGCTGCCGACCGGAGCCGTCATAAATTCGATCCCCGTCTACACGCCCAATCTGATGACCACTGCCGTCGTAGTAGCGCTCGCCATCCACCCGGCCAATCTGGTGACCACTGCCGTCATACATGCGCTGGGCTAAGGCAGCGTTTAGAAATACCAGCATCATGGCGACTGCTAAAAGCAACTTTTTCATGGGCACAGTTTATGAGAGTTTTTGCATAATTCTGATTAAACCAGTCCTTGGACTTGATTAGGGCTTCGATTAATTTTTGACCGGACTGGGACCGCTGGTGATACTGTGAAAGCCGAATTGCGCCCAAAGCAACCAGCGGGCGTCATTGGAGTTTGGAGCACGTATCTGGGTTTGGACTATTTGGCTGCGTCCATCGACTCGTACACGCACACTGGCTTGGAAGGTTTGCATGACAGTATTTAGCCCTGATTGGGCTATTGCCTTGCTGCATGGCTGGTACTTTGCCGATAGAGATTGCTAAGGACAAGGACTTGGCTGCCTGCGTCATCCTTTTTGGTGAACCTGCTACCGTCTGGCCTTGTACCTGGTCATGTTGCCGCTGCTGCCACGCACGTCGAATCTACAGGGTAAACCCTCGCAGACGGCTAGCATTTTCCATGCACTAATGAGAGATCACTGCACCGTGGTGAATTTATATTGGAAAACCCATGTTCAAAGCGACCGTCATGTATCCCCCGACAAGCAGCGCACGTTTCGACATGGCTTACTACATCGACAAGCATATGCCCATGGTGAAAGCAAAAATTGGCGCTTCATGCGTTGGGTTCACTGTCGATTCAGGAATCGCTGGCGGTGCGCCGGGCTCACCTGCACCCTACATGGCTATTGGTGCATTGCTGTTTGAATCTATGGATGCATTTGGCGCCGCTATGGCTGCGCATGGTTCGGAGATCATGGCCGACGTTGCAAACTACACGGATTCGCAACCGGTCATGCAAATCAGCGAGGTTAAGGCGGGTTGATAGGCGCCAAGGACAAGGAATTGGCTGCCTACGGCATTCTTTGGGACTACTGGAAGTGCACCTGAGTATTCCCATCTGCACCTGACATTTGTACTATAAGGGTGTGCAGATTTATGCAACTCTGTCGCACCGTAAGTCAGGTGAATTTGACGCTCAACTTCTTGACAACGCCGGGCGCTTGCTGATCGGGTAGCTAAGGGCTAAGGGCGTTGTCGATTTTCATGAAAATTGGCCGACCATCGGGCGTGCTCAAAGGTACGACTTGGTCCTGTGCACCTGCTACACCCGGAACCACAGCACACAAGGTGGGGCTGTTTCGCACTTCCTCGCCCAGGTTTACCTCCAGCTCGGCAATGACCAAGCGGACTTCGTTAAGGATGCGTAGGACTTTCATTTTGCCCTCTTGTTTATGGGCGAGCCTGGCAGTATCGGTTGACACCGTACCGGGCGCGCCACAAGCAATGGTACTCAGTTCAAAGCGTCTTTGAGCGCCTTGCCAGGACGAAAGCGCGGTGCTTTGGAGGCCTTGATCTTGATCGCAGCTCCCGTGCTTGGGTTGCGCCCGGTGCGGGCCTTACGCTTGGTAACGCCAAAGGTGCCAAATCCGACCAGACTAACGGTCCCACCTTTTTTCAGGGTCTTGGTCACGGCCTCTATGACACCGGCTAGAGCACGACCAGCGGCGGCCTTGGAGATGTCAGATTTGAGGGCAATATGGTTTATCAGTTCGGACTTGTTCACAGGAGTCTCCAGCGTTGGTTTTGTTAGGTTGGGGTCAGGGCGCTAGGTGCGCCCGGGCTATTCTAGGAGCCAAATCGAGGCCGTCTTGCTTATCTTTATTCGAATGGCAATAGGTCGGTTTTCTTGCTGACTTGGCCAATCGGTTGCCACAAAAAGAACAAGGACTTGGCTGCCTACGGCATCCTTTGGGACACCCCACGGGCACCTGGGTATTCCCATTTGCACCTGACATTTGTACTATAAGGGTGTGCACTTTTTCCTGAGGCTAAATCTGTAGAAAGAAGCTAAATAAAAGGAAAAAGCATGATTTGCAGGCTGCGCCAAAGGACGCCCCATGATCACCATAACACCGCATAATTCGATCTACCAAAGGCTGAGCCAGGCGTTTCCCAAACCCGCTGGTGCAGCCAGTCGCTACCTGGATAAATACGTCAGCGCCCTGGAGCAAATGATTTTTGATGCCCTGCAGCGGGGGCAAACACCCCTACAGCGCAAGCTCAACCTGTACTCATTACCCCTGAAACAATTGGCCGCGCAGGGAGGCCAGATAGGACCCAATCGCATTCGACTGCACGCCTGGCTCAAATCGCAAAACTTGGAACTGGTTCAGGCCGTGACCCTGGGCTCCAACCTGACCGGCACAGTATCCGAGGTGCGGCTAACTAATCTGGCGGCCATGACCAACGGCCTGGCCAACATTGAGCATGCCATGCGCACGGCCCAAACGGATAGCGACATTGATCAGTACCTGGACGGCGACGCCCAGGCCAACTACCGCCTCTTTGACATGCTGTACCCAGACTACCGCTTTGACTGGACACAGGCGCAAACCCATGCGGTCTTTGACCCAGTGCCAGTGGATATCCCGTCAGTCAAGGCCTACATGCTGTGGCTCAGCACCCAGGCCACCTTGATTAATTCGGCACGAAAAGCCCTGTATCTGCGCCAAGCCAAGATCATCCTGACCGTTGCCAACCTCACCAAGGGGGTGTTTTATCAGCGAAAAAAGCCCAGCGAGTTTGGACGCATGTACTACGAAGGCATCAGCGTGCAAAGCGTCAACAGGGAGTTACGCCGCGCCATGCTGGGCAATTGCTTTGAGTACGACATCCGAAGCAGCGTAGTGGCTTGGAAAATGGGCTGGGCCCGCCACTGCATAGCCCACCGTGGCATCAATCAAGACGTGCGCAAAGTCTTTCCCACAACCCTGACCTATCTGGAAGACAAGGCTGACTTCATGCGCACGGTGCGCGCCTTTACCTTTGCCGATGTGGATAAAAGCCAGGCCGAATTGCAGAACAAACTGCTCAAGCAGGCCTTTACCGCCATCAGCTTTGGCGCCCGAGCACATAGCCGTGGCTGGCAAAACCAAGCAGGGCAGTGGACCAACCCGGCCTTGGTCCATATTCTCAAAAACACCGAGGACAGGGACAGATTCCTAAATGACGCCAGCGTCCAGGCATTCATTCGGGAGCAAAACACGCTAGATGACTACTTGGTAGATCTAGTCCAGCGCCACGAGCCACAGCTGCTCAAGGATTCTCTGCTGACAGGGGCTAGTGGCAGACCAGCCAAAGCCAAGGTGGTGGCTTACCTTTACCAGCACGGGGAGACACAGGTCATGGATGTGGTGCGCCAAGTGGCTGCTGAGCACGACCGAGTGCCCCTGGCAAATGTCCATGACGCCATATTCTTCAAACGCCGTTTGGGAGCAGACTTGAAGTGGTTGATCGAAGACCGGATGCAAAAGGAAACCGGTAATCCCTACTGGAGCCTCAGCCCCAAGGAGCACCTGCGCTACGAGCCCAAAAGCCTGGATGCAGCGGCCTATGAAAAAGCCCACAAAGCGTGGATCGAGCAGGAGGAGGCCTATGCCAAGGTCTATTACGAGGGCAGAGCAGCGACCTATACGGAAGCCTGGTGGGCAGAGCAGGACGATTGATCTGCCTTAGTGCGAGCCCATGGGTTTGATGGGCTCCAGGGTGGTGAGCTTGGGCGCGCGAAGTTGCTGAATCGCCTTTTGCGCACTCTGCACCTTCTGGCGGTTGCGCTCCATTTTGACGGCATTACTGGCGCGCTTTTGCGTGGCACGTAGGGTGTCCATGCGCAGTTGATCAGGTGTCTTTGGGCCGGTGATTTCGCTCAGTCTCATACAAGTATTTAGCCCGCTTGGCTCTGACTAGCCACCTGAAAATCGGAGCAAACACGCCGTGGAAAATGGAAAAAAATCCCGCCAAAACAGCATAAAACCGCCGAAATGCAGGGGTTTGTGGGTGAATTTCGGGGGGAATTTCTAAGCATTGGCCACACGCCAGGCAGGCATAGCTAAGAAAGTATTCATAGATTTCTGCCGATTCCTTGGGGAGGCGTAATCATTCAGCCAGCAATAAATTTGCCTTCGACTTGCGCTTGCGCTTGGGCTCCAAAAATGGTGTGCGAAGCTGAGAAAAGTCATCGATCATGCCCATGGCCTGCTCCCGCGCCGTTAGCCTATCTGCACCGTCTTGCCAAAAGCTACTTTGGGGCAGCATGAATGCGTGTTCCCTTTGCAACCAGGCTGCGTTTTGCCAGGCACCAGATTGCACCGCATGGTCAAGTTCGCGCTGCTGCCGGTCGGTCCAGCGTTTCACTTGGAGCACTGGATCTTTGCAGGGAAATATTCCGATCTCCACATTGGCGATCAAGTCAGCCGCTGCCTTTTTGTGCTGGCTGTAGATGGTGCGGATATTGGCCTGCTTTTTTCGAGCGCTGGCCAAGGTATCCCGGTTGCGGGGTTTGCTCTTGGGGGACACGCGCAGGTGTAGACCCATTTCATAGCTGCCCCATTGGTACATCTCCTCACCCCGCACTGCATGGTCCACAGCTACCTGCATCAGGCTAAGGCGATAGGCGCTGATCACCAGCGCAGCACTTTTGTTGGCGACCGAACTGAGCTTAAATGACGCTCCCTTGATGTAGTGCTCTCCGCGGACACGGGCTAAATCCCAGGCTTGTGCAATGGTCAGCAGCAGGTCCTGCGATGTCATTTGTTTGGGGATAGCTAGGCAAAGCATGTCCGGCATGGCCTTGGCTAGGGTTTTGTCCGTCACAAGAACCAATTGGCCGATCAGGCGAGTTACAAATTCCATCTCCACCTGTGGCGAATCAAACAGGTTAGTCCCCCTGGTCTGCCACCACGGAAAAACGCTGCCAGCGGTATATATGTCGCCAAACTGCTCCCAAATTCGGACCAGCCGCGCGTCTTCACACCTGCCGCCCTGCCTGCAAATCCACCAATAGTCCTTGCTGCAACGCAGCATGGCCAGCCACCAAAAGTACAGGCTGGTACTGAAGTTCTCAAGCGCGTGCGTAGCCAGGGCAGGGGAGTGCATGCCGGTCTCCTTGTCATTTTTTTCACCGAAAAATGTCCAACGTGAAAAAAATGTTAAGCAAGAAACCATGGCGTGTCACTTAACACGTAAGGCTTTTAGTCTCCTACTCAGCAGCAATGTCGCTGCTGACCACTTACCCAAGGAACACATCATGCAAATGTCCAACGGCGCCATCCGTCATGGCTCAACTCCCCAACTGCCCAATGGCGGTAATCTGCCAGCATTGGCCCACTCTGCACCCCAGATCGATCTGGACTCCTTTGACCTCGGCGACTTCGTGGTCAGTAGCAGCAAAAGCACCAAAACGGTGCGAACTACGGCCAAGACCCGGGAGCAGGTCGAGGTAGAAAAGTTTATGAAGGAAAGCTCGGACCTCTTTGATCTGGGCATCAAATACGAAAAAGAGGTAGTGCAGCGCGGGCACCAGGCGCTCTATGAGCTCTTGGCTTCGATCTACAACCTGGCCCTGCGCATTGAAGAAAACGAGCAGGCCACCAAAATCGTGGCCGCCATACGCAAAGACCTCAAAGACAACCACGACATCAAACTTCAGACCAATGTCACGCCCATGGCTGCGGTGGTGCGCTTTGTGGTGCGTCAGGACAAGGTGGCGCCCGATTTGGTTAAGCGCCAATTTACCGCCACGGACATCAACCAATTATGGGTGGCAGACATGACCTACGTGCCCACCTGGGTGGGGTTCTTGTATCTGGCCGTTGTGGTCGATGTGTACAGCCGCAAGGTGGTGGGCTGGGCCTTTGGCGAACGTATGACCAGCGACTTGGTGATCGCGGCGTTGAATATGGCGCTGCACACACGCAGGCCCGGCTCAGTCATTCACCACTCAGACCAAGGCAGCCAATACACCAGCGTAGCGTTTGGCAAGCGGTGTGAAGAAATGGGTGTCAAACCGTCCATGGGCACGGTGGGCGACGCCTATGACAACGCCATGGCCGAGAGCTTCTTTGCAAGCTTGGAGTGCGAACTGATCAACCGGCGTTCCTGGAAAACAAAGGCCGAGGCACGCTTGGCGATCTTCACTTGGATCGAGGCTTGGTACAACCCACTGCGCCGACACAGTGGCCTGGGACAGCGTTCACCCAACAAATTTGAAAGGAGCTTGCGTATTGAAAAATTGAATACCGATATCATTGAAGCCGATGACCTTGTTCAAGAAGGTCAAAGTGTCCGGTGAATTGGGGCAACTCCACATTACGTTTTACCTGGACTTTATTTCCCCCTACGCCTACCTTGCCTTCAAAGCGCTTCCAAAGTCTTTGCTGGGTTTAAGTTATTCGGTGACTTACAAGCCGGTTTTTTTGGGCGGCTTGCTCAAGCATTACCAAAAAAAAGGCCCTGCTGAATTTCCATCGCAACGCGCTTGGCTCTACCGGCAAGTCCAGTGGCTCGCCCAGCAGCAAGGCGTTGCCATGGACATCCCAGCGCAACACCCGTTTAACCCCTTAGGCCTGCTGCGCTTAGCGTTAGCTTGTGATGCGCAAGGGCTGCCAAATCGATACGTATGCGAAACCTTGTTTGATCATGTGTGGGTTGGCGGCTTAGATGCGGCTGACTCAAAGCGAGTTCAAGAAGTCAGCGAACAACTTGCCCCCAGCCGCGATCCGAAAAGTGAAGCGGTGAAACAAGAACTCAATGCCCATGGCGAGAGTGCGATTGCCCAAGGCGTGTTTGGTGTGCCTGCGTTTGAAGTCGATGGCAAAGTCTTCTGGGGGCTCGACGCATTACCCATGCTTCGAGACTACTTAGAAAATGGTGCGTGGTTTGTGGGCGCACGTTGGGATGCGGCAGATAAAGTTGATTCCGCTTTTCCCCTTTGAGCCTTTTATAAATCGACCACCACCAACCCTGGAAATTTAAAGATACCCAACAAAAAACCCGCCAGAAGGCGGGTTTTTTGCTGCTAGAGAAAACAATCAGTGTGCAGCACTGCCGGCAGAGGTCTTGCCATCCAGACTAGGGTAGCGCACGTGCTCTACCAGTTCCTGAATGTCACGGCCCGGTGCCTTGGTCAACAGCGACACGATGATGATCACCGCAAAGCCCAATGGCACGCCAAACAGGCCAGCTGAGATAGGCGCAATGTCCCACCAGGTATTGGCCTTGATGATTTCAGGCGTGATGGCGACACCGCCATGGGTCAGCTTGTACAGCCAAGGTTGGGTTGTCACCATGTAATAGAAGGTCACGCCCAGACCTGCCACCATACCCAGCGACGCACCCCACTTATTGGCCCGCTTCCAGAAGATTCCCAACGTCAATGCCGGGAAGAAAGCAGCCGCCGCAAACGAGAACGCCGCCGACACCAGGAACAAAATGTCCGCCGGTTTTTGCGCCGCAACATACGCAGCGGCCAATGCCACCACCAACAACAGGATCTTAGACACCATCACACGACGTGCTGTCGACGCGTTGGGATCGATCACTTTGTAGTACAGGTCGTGAGACAACGCGTTGGCAATCGTCAACAGCAGGCCATCAGCAGTGGACAAAGCCGCAGCCAAGCCACCAGCAGCAACCATGCCGGATACCACATAGGGCAGGCCACCAATTTCTGGCGTGGCCAACACGATGATGTCGCCACCAATCGAGAGCTCAGCCAATTGCAGAATGCCGTCTTTGTTGATATCCACCACTGAGAGCAGGGATGCATCCACCGCGCTCCAGCGTGCTATCCACTCCGGCAGACTGGCAAAGGGCGTACCCACCAGTAAGGTGTAGACCTCAAATTTAGCCAACACCGCCAGCGCTGGGGCCGTGAAGTACAGCAAGAAGATGAAGAACAGCGACCAGCTCACTGACTCACGCGCTTCACGAACCGAGGGTACCGTGTAGTAGCGCATCAGAATGTGTGGCAGTGCCGCAGTACCGATCATCAGACAGAAGACCAGTGCCATGAAGTTCTTGCGTGAGATGTCCTGCGCCGCTTCATCTTTGCCAGGGAACGGTTGTGCGTGGCGAATCGGAGGCGCAGATTTGGCGGCATTGGATGTACGCGCCGCAGTGTAGGCTGCCTTGGCGGCTACCTCATCTACGGGCAATCCTGCCAATGCTTTCTCTGCAGCCTGAATATCGGCTACCGGTCCATTTGCAGCTTTCAGATCGTCAACCTTTTTTACAGCAGCCGCTTTGTCAGCAGCCATAGAGGCAGGTACGTCTTTGAGCTTCTCGACTGCAGCGTCAGAGCGCGCTTTGAAGATAGCGCGGACTTCCAGCTCCTTGGGGTCTTTGAGCAACAGCTCTTCCTTAGCCGTGACCTTTTCCAGCGTGTAGCCATATACCGCTTGGGGTACGGGAACACCGGTGTGCTTCACCGACAGCCAGACCACGGGCAGCAAATAGGCGATGATCAAGATCACGTACTGTGCGACCTGGGTCCAGGTGACCGCGCGCATCCCACCAAGGAAGGAGCAGACCAAAATACCGGCCAAGCCAGCAAAAATTCCAACCTCAAAGGCCAAGCCTGTCAAACGTGTCGTGATCAGACCCACGCCATAAATCTGCGCAACCACATAGGTGAAGGAACACAAAATGGCAGCAAACACACCAATCAGGCGTGGTAGGTTACCTTCGTAGCGGGCACCTAAGAAGTCTGGAATGGTGAATTGACCAAACTTGCGCAGGTAGGGCGCGAGAAACAGCGCCACCAGGCAATAGCCACCAGTCCAGCCCAAAATGAAGGCCAAGCCGCCGTAGCCCGTTAGGTACAGCGTTCCGGCCATACCGATGAAGGAGGCCGCTGACATCCAGTCCGCGCCAGTGGCCATACCGTTGTACATGGCAGGAACGCGTCGCCCGGCAACATAATATTCAGCCGCATCATTGGTACGACTCATCACACCAATACCTGCGTAGAGGAGCACCGTCGCCGCCAGGAACAGGTAGCCGATCCAGTTCCTGGGTAGACCCATCTGTTCCAGAATGGCCACCAAAATCACGAAGGCTACAAACCCTCCCGTGTACCAGGTGTAGACCTTGTTCAGGCCCTTCTTAAAGTCGCTTTGCGACTGGTTTTCACTGCCGAACATAGCCATTATTCTTCTCCTTCGTCAACACCGTATTCGATGTCAAGTTTGTTCATGTAACGGGCGTAGTACCAGATGATCAGGCAATACACCACCAGAGCGCCTTGGGCCGCAACCCAGAACGAGAATGGCCAACCAAAAAAGTTGAACGTCAGATCGCGGGCGAAAAACACCACGACAAAAGTGACAAAAAACCATATCCCCAATAAAAGGGCTGTTATTTGAAGATTTTTGCTCCAGTATTCCTGGTGCCTAGCTGTTAGTTGCATTGCTTGCTCCTCTTGTTAATGTAATAAACCACTGACCAACCTCAAACCAAACTGGGTACTTTCAGACCCGTTTCCCGCTCTAGCTGTGCCGCCACCTTGGGCTCAAAGCCCTTCAGGTGCAGGATCACGGCTCGCGCCTCCTCGGGCTGCTGTAAATCGATGTGGACTCGCGCCATCTGGTACCAACCAAACGGGTTCATAGGCTGCAGCTTGGTGTTGCGTTTGAGCGCGTCAAGCGCTTCGTCCAAACGCCCCTGGCGCACCAGTACCAGGCCCAGTCCGTACCAGGCACGGTCCATCTTTTCTTCAATCTGTAGTGCAGCGCGGAAGCCCTGCTCGGCCACGTCTGTGTGCCCGAGCTCTTCAGCCACAAAGGCATGGTTGAAGTGGGCGTTGGACACCTGGGGCTGCAGCTTCAGCACGCGGGCGTAGTAGTCCAGCGCGATGGCCGGATGCCGGGTTTGGATGGCGTCATAGGCCAAGCTATTGAGGGCCAACACATCGTCCGGCCAACGCTTTGCCATTTCCAGAAACACGTCCTTTGCTGCTTCACGCATGCCTAGGAACAGTAGCGCCTTGGCCCGCCACACCATGACGAAGCGATCCATACGGTTGCCACTGGCAGTGGGGGCGCTATTTTTCGGGTCTATTAACATGCCAAGGCTCCTGACTGCATACACAGGTCGATCTTGAGTTTGACCAACAGCACCCAGGCCACCAGCAACCAGCTTGCGGCAGCCAGCGGAATATGCTGGTCCAGAATCAACTTGGGGCTTAACTTGCGGGTGAGCCACAAACTGGGCTTAGCCGCCACGTCAAGCAGTTGCCAGAAGAAGTTCGTTTGGCGCTTTGCCCCAGCCAAAAGGCCCAACACAAAGCGCCCGACGATGAACATCAGCGAAAGCTCAATCAAACTCTTCAGAATTACAACGGTTAGAAGCATAGCAACAAAATATTTTCTTGTCTAGGAAGCGCATTAAAGGTAATTTGCGAACTGTGCGCAGCCTGTCTGACCCCATACTGACGCCAAACTGAACCCAGTCTTACAAGACCGTAGTAACCCTAGTACTTTTTCTCGTATCGTGAAAAATAGCGCACTTTTTGCCTTGTACTAGGGGAAACACCGTTCCTTGATTATGCGCTCGCCGAGCGTGGCGCACGGGGAAATGGTCATGCAAATGGCTAGACTGGCGAGATGGAAAATCCAATCTCCGCGCTCCCAAAGGCTGTCCCGGCGTTGACGCCATCGCCTAGTTTGTTGAGGAATTTCCGCCAGGAGCTTCTGCCGTTCCCACCTTTTGCACAGATGCAAGCGCCTGAGATTGACTACTTTCTGGCGCATTGCAAGCAGCTCTACTTTGCCCCCGATGAGGCTGTGATCGGGCCCGCCGATGGCCCCGTAAAAACCTTGTACTTCATTCGCAAAGGGGCAGTGACCGGTACCCGTGGGCTGGCCGACCAAATGGGCGCATTTGAATACGATGCAGGTGACTTGTTTCCGGTGAGTGCAGCGTTTGCTGGGCGTGCCGTCACGGCGTCTTACCGCGCCTGCGAGGACACTTTCTTGCTGGCGCTGCCTGTTTCTGAAGTGCACGCGCTGGCTAAACACAGTGTGGTTTTTGCCGAATACCTCACACAACGCGCTGCCAAGTTTCTGACCCTGTCCCGCAAGGCCGTGCAAGAGGCCTATGCCACACACGCCATGACCGAACAGACGCTTGAAACACCATTGGGTGTGCTGATCACCAAGCAACCCATCACCTGTACCGCCGATACCCCCCTCAAGGCGGCGCTGGAGGTGATGCACCAGTCACGCATTGGCTCCATGCTGGCGGTGGACACCTTAGGCCAGCCCCTTGGCATACTGACGCGCTACGACATCCTGGGAAAAATCACCCTGGCACAGGTTCCCCTGGATGCGCCAATGTCCCGCGTGATGGTGAAACCCGTTTTGACGCTGACCACTGAACACACCGCACAGGACGCGGCCTTACTAATGTCACGGCACGGCATACGCCATGTCCCCGTGACCCGAGAAGGGGTGGCGGTCGGTATGGTCTCGGAGCGCGATCTGTTTGCCATGCAGCGGCAAAGCCTCAAGAGTGTCAGCACCGAGCTGCGCTCTGCTTTGAGCCTAGATGCGCTCAAGACTGCCGCCCTGGGCATTAGGCGTTTGACCCGTAGTCTGCTGGGTCAAGGTGTGCAAGCACGACAACTCACGGCCATGATCAGCCACCTCAACGATGTTTTGACCGAACGGCTTTTAAAAATCCAGGCAGATGCATTTGGCTTGGACCTGCAGCGCATGTGCTGGCTGTGCCTGGGATCCGAGGGCCGCGACGAACAAACCATCGCCACCGACCAGGACAACGCACTGATTCTTAACAACGACACGTCGGACGAGCAGCGAGCGAAGATTCGAGCCTTTGCCCAATCCGTCAACCAGGCATTGGATGCCTGTGGCTACCCTTTGTGCAAAGGCGGCATCATGGCCGGTGAGGCCGCGTGTTGCCTGACTCTGGACGAGTGGCGTGAACGCTTTCGCCACTGGATCGCCCAAGGCTCGCCCCAAGACTTGCTCAACGCGTCGATTTACTTTGACTTCAGGCCTTTGTCTGGCGACCTTTCGTTAGCGCATGCCCTGCGCGCTGATGTGGCTCAGCAAGCGCGCAACACCCCCCGCTTTCTCAAGCAACTAGCGCTCAACGCGCTGACCCGCAGCGTCCCGCTGAATTGGCGCGGCGCCATCGACTGCGACGAACAGGGCATGCTGGACCTGAAGCTGCGTGGCACTGCCATCTTTGTGGATGCGGCCCGCATTTATACCCTGGCCTACGGTATCCAGGAGACCAACACCCGCATGCGGCTGGACGCAACCGGCCCGATCCTGAAGCTGGCGGAAACCGAGTACGGATCCTGGGTCAGTGGTTTCGAGTTTTTACAGATGCTGCGTTTGCGGCTTCAGCTTGAAAGCGAGGCGACACTCGTTTCGCCCAATGAGATATTGGTCGCCACACTGAACGATATTGACCGCCGTATTTTGCGTGAGTCGATCAAGGTTGCGCACCGCATTCAGCAGCGGCTGCAGTTGGACTATGAGCGCTAACGATGTCCTGGCTTGAACAGCTGAAAAACGCCATAGCGGGTCCCCGTGCGGTTGACCCGACGCGGTGGATCATGCTGGATGTAGAAACCAGCGGGCTCGATATGAGCAAGGACCGGCTGCTGGCGATTGCTGCTATTGCCATGCAGGTGGACTGGCAAGCGAGAACCTTGTCTGTAGACTTGAGCGACAGCTTTGAGGTGGTCATTCGACAGGACGAAGTATCAAACAAGGACAACATCCTGTTGCATGGCATTGGGGCGCAAAGCCAGCGCGATGGGCTGGAGCCAAGCCTGGCCATGCAGTGTTTCGCCGACTATGTTGGCAGCGCGCCCCTGATGGCGTTCCACGCTGCGTTTGACCAGCGCATGATCAACCGGTTTTCGCGCCAATATTTGGGCCAGGACCTGCCCAACCCATGGGTGGATGTGGACCACCTGTGCGCTGTGACCTATGAAAAGGTCCGCGCCCGTGCGCTGGACGATTGGATGACCCATTTCGGCATCCATTGCGCAGTGCGCCACCAGGCGGCGGCCGATACGCTGGCCGAGTGCGAGTTGTTGCAGCACATTTGGCCCAGGGTGACGGCACAGTGCAAAAGCTGGGCAGACGTCGAGCACCTGGCCGCACAACACCGCTGGCTGCCACGCGCCGGGTAGTCACAACGCTTTCTTTCAAGACCCCCCTGTGAAACCAAAGACAAGGAATCGACCTTAGTTGTCAGTATCCGTTCAGTTTGTCGTAAGTGCAGGGTCAGTACCGCATCTCAAAATACAGCAAGCCCTCACGTCGAGGGCTCTTTTGTATTGGAGACAAAACTATGGCGACAGCTGATGCACGTCCGATGTCTGCGGAAGAGAAGAAAGTTATCTTCGCTTCCTCACTCGGCACCGTTTTTGAGTGGTATGACTTTTACCTTTACGGCTCACTCGCAGCCATTATTGCTAAGCAGTTTTTCAGCGGCTTGCGGATAGGAAATTCAACCGCATGAGAACAAGTATGGTCCAAGATTTTGGCATCCCAGCACAAGGTTTTGGCATCCCAAGCCTCACACTGGGTCTGCTTGGATGCTAACGGCAGGCCAGTCGCCTGAGATTTGTCGGGTTGACCCGTTTTGGGCGGGGCCAGACGCAGCCCTGCACCGCAGCGTTGGCAAAACCGCTGCCGCCATTGCTCACCAACTGACGCGCTGATCGACATCAATGTCCGGGGCCACTTGGGCCGCTTCATCCCAATCTGGCGCAACGTCGACACCATCGCCCACCTGCGCATCAGCACCATCCCACAGCGGCGGCCCGCGCGCCGGGGTGATGCGCGGCGGCTCTGTCTCTGCCCCGATGTGCTCCAGTATCTGCCCAATGTCGGCGCTGTAGGTGATGAACGCGATGATTCGCATCTGCCCGCCACATAGGGGGCACAGCAGCGGGAACACCTCGTAGATGCGGGCGATCAACACCGCCCACAGGTAGTGCGCCGGGCGCTTGGGTGGCACCAGCTGGATGAAAAGAGCGAGACTTTTAACCTTCATTTGGCTATGAGGCTCTCGCCCACGACGCTGAGCGCATGCCTAAACACGGATGTGGAAATGAACTGTTTGGAATGGCGTTTAGTTTTGCCAAAGTACGCAGATATTGCAGCTGAATCAAAGCCGATATGCGCAGGTGACTATTTGGCGATGATGAAAGACATTGAAATTGTCAACATCGAAAAATACGATATCCAAAAGGCCTGCACCTATTTAGATCAGGTCTATGACTTCACATTTCATAAGCAAGAAGGGCGCACACCTTTTTCGCGGACTACGGGATAAAAGTAACCCTTTTTCTACTCGATGTCAGATTCACTTTTTCAATAATTCATCAAGGAATTGATAGCATGCCTAATGTTTCACCTGCATTTACCGCGTTCACAATTTGCGGATTAGAAGTGGCGCTTAGCACTAAGACCATTGACTACATGATTGAGTATCAAGTTTTCAAGTCAGCAGGACCGGCCTGGCTTGCCCGCAATGATCCCAAATGCAATATTGAGCAATCCATTATTGACTCGGTGAGTGCATCCCTGCGAGATGATGTCAGTGCATGGAGCGAAAACTTCTCCGAGGATTTGCAAGAAAAAGTGGAAAACGAATTCTTTGATCTGGGCACTGACGATTGGTGGGATCAAGTGCATGCGATCGCATTGGCAGCGCAAGCCCTTACACATTCAATCGGGCGAAGTGATACCTGAGATTGCAGATATCTTCCATGCCTTATCAGTCGTTACTATTTGCTGCTGAGCGCGATCAAAGTCAGTTGCTTTTCCAGTTCAACGTAGGCCGTTTGCGCAGCCATGGCATTTTTGCCAGCATTGAGCTCCAGTTTGAAAGTTTCGCCCGCACTGGTTATCCGAACTTT
>Ga0209358_10001462_pt1 | contig 18710 bp, 24 predicted proteins | sample LauGreFa1BDMLBSN_2_FD_187574 | JGI IMG/M metagenome (GOLD analysis project Ga0209358, IMG submission 187574) | Freshwater lake microbial communities from Lake Michigan, USA - Fa13.BD.MLB.SN (SPAdes) (version 2) | ecosystem: Environmental > Aquatic > Freshwater > Lake | place: Lake Michigan, USA... | reverse complement strand
AATGCTATGCTCGTGAGCATAATTAAGAATGTCCCAATTAAGCAGGATATAGTCAGTGAAGCCCAGTTCTTCAAAAACTGAAAGCTCGTACTTTGCTCGTTCATAATATTCTTTTTTATTGTCAAGTTTGTCGATCCCTTTTTCTTTGACTGCCTTGAGGCAGAGTTGACGGAGGAATTCATAATTAGAAACAGAAGATGAGACACCAAGCTTCTCGTAGTGGCGGGTATCGATTTTGATTTCGGGGAGACGAACACCGGGCGGAACTGGATGCTCGTACTTCTGGAAACTGCTATTAAAATCAGTCATACGTTTACCTCCATAATAAGCTTACGGAAGATCTTATAATTCATTGTGATATCGTAAAGCGCGTTGTGCAGCTTGCTTGGATCGTGATCTATGGCAAAATGTTTCAGCATAAAACCTTGACTGGTCTTCAATCCCTTCTCGTAAAAATTCATAAGCTTCATTTGCCAAGGCAAGAGGTCGCCAGATGGCTGGATTCCTTTAAACATTGCAGTAGACAACGCACGGGTGTCAACACATCGGCTCAAAAAACTCCAATCGTTCTTGATCCCGATTGTATTCATCATCGTGTTTAAGATATAAATATCGTAGTTAAGGATATTTTGCCCTACAAGTAGGTTGTTGCTATCGTAAAGATAAGGTGCGAATCTCTGCCATACTTCAAGCGGAGCCTTCGCCTTAGACAAGTAATCGGCGTGATTAAAGCCGGTTATTCTAGCTGCTTCTGGCGATACATTTAGATCAGGATACAGAACGAACTCATCGTGAGACTCAAGGATCTTATCGCCTTGGCAAACGATCCAAGATAGCTGCCAAGGGCGCGAAGCAGTCAAAGACAAGCCTTCGGTCTCAGTATCAAATACTACAAACTTCTGATTAAGATTTTGTTTTAAAAGGGTATTCACGACATCTCCTTCCAAGATTGGAAACAGAACTCTTTGCTAGCACAGCCATTGATTTCTGGCGCAGAGAGAGTTTGATGCTTGCCCATTCTTCTGTTGCAGGCAATCTTATAAGTCAACCAAGCCTCGTAGTCCTCTCTATTCTTATAATAAATAGACTTGACCATAATCGGAGTTGGGGTGAGCGATTTCACCGACTCACCGATAACAGAGTCAAATGGAAGCTTGTTATCTTCCGTAAAGAAAACATGATCGAAGTCTTTAAGAAAAGTAGGCATACAGTTCTTAAAGAACTGCCAGTTCTGCCAAACGAAACTGTCGTAAAACGGCACCGCGATCAAAACATCATCAGTAAGGCGAGTAGCCAAATCATCGTTTGAGATGATGCTATCCTTCTCCGTGTTGGCGAATGTAAAGATTTTACTAATACTTTTAAATCCTGCGTCATTCTTGGCAAAGAGAATGAGCTTACTTTTTGATGAGTCTACTGACTCATAAGAGTTGCAGATATCCATTCTAACGCCAAATCTAAGATAGATATCGTGCTTCGCACAGGTTTTAAACGCAGTCAAAAAACCCGTAAGAGAATCTTCTACTAAATGAAGAGTTTTCAGATTGTTTTCTATGGCAATCTGAATGATGCTGTCTGGTCCGTCCTTCTTCTGCTTTTCTGGTTCTGCCAGAGTCAGAATGCTTTTCCCGACAGAAAAGCTAGACTTGAATAGTGGGATCATGCCCACTATCTTACAGGATTTCAATCCCGTGTCAAGTGTTTCGGGCACCCTGCATAGTATTCTTTCGTAACTTTGTGCCCACCCTTTGCTATTTTAAACGCCTCTTCTTTATCGTCCTCAAAGAATGTTTTGATAATCTTATTGTCCTTGTCCCTGAGAGCGTAATAATTAAAACTGAATTTATATGGACAATGCCACTTTGGCTTACCATCCTTCTTTAATTCACCCTTCTTCTTGGCAAATCCACAGGCCAGTTTACCGCTAAACGAGCCATCAGAAGGCATCGGCTTATCGGCGGCAAAGTTTGAATAGGCGTCAGCTTCCGAGAAATTATCGACTACCTTCTGCACCTCAGTAAGCTGGTATTCAAAACTGAGAAGATCCTCATCCGTCAGATGATCCATCTTTAGCAGGCCATCACCGCCCTTTGAAACGTCAAACTTTAAGAATAAAAATTCAACACGGGCAGTAAGCTCTGGATCAAGCTTCTTTGACGCCAAGGTATACATCAAATGCTGCATATTGTCCTCGGCATCCTTGCCAGCGAATACGGCTTTGCTGGTCTTATAGTCGCGAATTACAGACGTTTTGTCCTTATAAGCGAAGAAGCGGTCAATAAAGCCTTTGATCCTGTACTTCTTGTTCTCTTCGTTAACGACGATATCAAACTCTCTTTCGCTGCAATCTTGAACAGGCTTTCTCTTAGCGTTGCCAAAAAAGTCGTAGCTTAGCCCAACAAGAGTCATTTCCCTGATAGATTCAATATTATCTGGATCAGAAACCTTATTCTTTCTGGCTCTCTTTAATGTCAGCGACTTAACTGACTTGATGCAGAAGATGTCGCCTTTTTCCAGAATCTGATCTACGTATTTCTTTCTTCTTGGGTGCGAAAGAACCTCAAGAATAAGGTGGACTACATCTCCTCTGCTAGCTCCATCATTTGGGGTGTCCGGTAGCTTGAGGACATAGTTACACCAGTAGGACCAACTGCATTTTTCTAGCGTCTTTATCCTACTAGCTGATAGGGCTGTGTGTTTTGAATCAGACAATTTGGTCTAAGAGTTTGTTGGCTCGGCTAATCAGAAGCTGCGGAAAGCCATTGGCAATAGCAATTTCGTGAATCTTTTTGATCTGGAGTTCTTTATTTATGCTTTTATTTTCCCAGTTAGAGAAGATATCGGATTCGCCTTCGTTTCTGGCGGTGTGCATATCAAAGAAATCATTTTTAAGCGGTAGGCGAATCTCGATCTTTGAGGCGTCGAAGATAGAGCAAAGCTGAAGGAACGACTTACAGGCAGAAATCAAACCGTGGTTAGTGTCACCTTCTGCGTCATTATTTGATGAAATAATAATCTTCTCTGGAGACAGCGCGACCAATGTAGCGCATAACTTAGATGAAATTCCAAGACCAAATGTTACAAGATTATTCTTATACCCATTCTCAAAAAGAGCCATACTATCGCCAATGCTTTCAACGATAATAACAGAACTCTTAGCTTCAATAGCCTCTTTAACCTCATACGAAGAATTTCTCTTCATATTCAAAGGATAGATCCAATCGGCGCGCTTTCCTAGATGTTTCCATTTTGGGAACTCGGAATCCTTCTGCCAGAAAATTGCCCGTCCAGAAAAGCCGTGAATTTGCCCAGATGAATTGTAAATAGGAAATACAATCCTTCGGAAAAGCTGACCAGCCGTAGCATATCCACACCTATAAAAATTAAGAGTATCTTTGGACAGATCCTTCTTCTCGTAAAAATCAAGGTGGGGTAAAAGATTTGAAAGCAGTGATTCTGGATAGATCTTTTCCATTTCTATTTTCTGTTTTGGCTCTGATTGGATAATAACTTCGGACGAAGTATTTACATACTTATTTATTACCACAGGATCATTGGTATTGAGAGTAAGCTGAATTAACTTTTGGATTGGATAGCTCTTGGAACCATTGGCAGCATAGTCTGTCCAAACGCCGCTGTTCTTGTAAATCTTTACAGCTGTACCATTATCGCCACCGCGATAAAGGGCTCTTGTTCTCCAGTAGCTTCCATAGTCTTTAAGATTGTACCCCAAAGACTCAAGCGAGGTCTTCAGCTGAAACGAATCAATTGAAGTTTGGGACATCGTTCTGTTCATTATTTTGTTCAAGTGGGCTGATACCAGTGTCCATTGCTCGGACAATATCGCGCAGATCGCCGCGCTCTTCAACGTCAAAGTTGTTAAAACGAAGATTGATAAAATTACGCTTCAAGGTGCCATCTGGCATTCTGACTGGCTCAACAGCACCGGCAACGTCAGATCCTAAGAATCGATTTTTAACAAAAATTAATTTATGAGTGCCAAAGTCTTGACCCTCTTCTGCCCGCTCGTCAACGGTCTTTTGGCGAAGGATCGCCATATGAGAGCAGTAGTGAGTGATGCGGTCAGACATTGATACAATGCTTTCGTCGTCATTGATTGCGTCTGCCGCTCTGTTGGTTGTAACACCGCTTCGATTCGATTGAACAGAAGTGAACATCGTGATGCAAGGCTTCTGATCTTGAACGATATCTCGCTGAAGAGTCTTCTTGAACTTGTTCAACATATCGCCAATGACTTGCCATTCTGGCTTACCGCTATCGGCATCAGCAGAGGGTTTGATGTAGTCAAAGCTGAAGATGAGTGGATTTCCGCGACCAATCTTAGAGTAGTAAAACCTCTTAAGATTATTGATCATTTGATCCGTGGTCATACCACCGACATTATAATAATAAAACTTTAAGTTCTTGATTTGATTCCAAGTAGCCCTGACCTTATCAACAGTTTCCGCTCCAGCTTTACGCCAGAGACCGCTCTCAAGCAAGTGAACAGGAACGTGACTAAGAGCAGCGCATTGCCGCATAATCACTTCTTCCTTGCTCATTTCTCCGTTATCAAAGTGAAGAACTGGAACATCGTACTTAGCCGAAACCTTTGTAGAATAGTTAAGGGCAAGCAGAGTCTTACCTACACCGGATCGGGCAACGATAACTGAGATATTACCGGGTCTCAGAAGAGAGCCGTAAATCTTGTTAACAGTTGGGAATGGCCCCAAGAAGCCAAATTCAGTAATAGGGTTGTTGCCGCGCTCTTCAATGACATTCTCCATCTCCTCAAAGATGTTAACAGGCTTTTCATCATTGTTTTCATAAAGATTAATTGTCTTATTAAATGCCGAATCAGCCTCTTCGATGATCTTTTGATATGAAGAATCGGGGGCGATCTTCTTCATCTTGTCCGCAACATCCAAGGCTGACCTGTGGATTGTGCGGCGAATAGAGTATTTTTTAATCTCTTTCGCCGCAGAAACTGCGGTGGATTTGTTGGTCTTTCTTAGGGCGAGCGAGCGGAGGTAATCAAAGATATCAATATTATCCTCAAAGGATATTCCGATCTCCTTGATTCGCTGGGCAATAATTATCTCGTCAAGCTTTTCGTTGCCCTCCATGCACTTGCGAAGAATATGGTAGATCGTTTTATGGACTACTGTTTCTTCGCAATAAAAGTCAGCCTCAGAAATGAAATCGCAGATCTCTGCGTATGCGTCTGGGTGCTGGATGAGGCCAGCTAAAAGCTGCTTCTCTACTTCTAGTGAATAAAGCATTAGATTTCGTCGTCTCTAACATCCATCTCTTCAGAGTTCAGGTATTCTTCAAGGGCTTTTTTAAGCCCAAGAGAAGTAACTACAGAATCAAATCTAGTGAAGATTTGAGGCACGCCGTTTTGTGTGCAAACGCACAAGATTAGACCTTTGAAGTCTCTGCGCCGCCAGAGAGTTCATAGATCTGTTCCACCATTTCTGGTGGGAATAGAAATTCTTTATCCTTTGAGGATTCGCTCATTATAAAATGACTCCTTGTTTTTCGAAGGTCTCTTTGCAGATAAGGTCTGTCTCGTAGATTTCTACCAGCTTTATCCCGTTTGTCAAGCAAAATTGCAGCTTTAAATCGTCGCGGCGAAGCTGAGATAGCCACTTTCGCCGGTCGTTACCGTGGAAGTAGGGGTTATAAGTCTGATGCTGCTTGCCTTGAACCTCTACTGCTATCTTTTTATTTGCATTATAAATATCAAGAGATAGGCGAGTTCCAACGACCCTGATCTCCTCAAACACAACGTCGTACTTCCAGTAGGAGAGCAAAAACTGCTTTACTCTCCACTGGATATTACTCTTTGACTTCGCTTCCCAATTAATTATATATTTTTTAGCGTTCTTGAGAAAGCGCTCTTTGCCGTTTAGGGTCTTAAACTTCATTCGCTGAATTCTCAGCTATAATATTAATGAAGTACTTGTGTAGGGTCTTAGTCAGATTTTCGTTAGCTTCAACGAATTCGAATACGGCATTTTCGCCTTGGAACTTTTCTGGCATATCTACCCCGATATCCTTCGCGATCTTAATCAGATCCTCTGATACAGTATACCAAGCGCCAGCACGGCTCACAAGCTCCCAAGTAAGAAGCATATCGACAATCTCCTTCTCAAGCCATACTGAGCGACCATTTGAGCGCCCATATTTAATTGGATATGTTACTCTGTTCTTACTTTTCTCGTTTGGACTCTTCTTGATATAAATCTTGCAATTGTGTCCAATGATTGGATTCTTTACGGGATCTGGCTTCTTTATATTTGGGTCTTTGAGAATAACATCTCCCTCAAAGCGAGCTTCGAATTCGAAAATAAAATTAGCAAAGTGGAGCAGCGCATTGCCGCCGGTAGCTGATGTTTGGCGAATTGGCGCTGAACTGTATGGGTCAAGCTTGATATCGCTTCTTACTTGGGAGATGAAAATCGCCATATGACCGCGCTTGGTAAGCGCGATTGAGATCTTCTTCATAAGATTAGCGGCAATTACTGCGCCGCCTGCCACCTTTACTGACTCCTCAAATGTCTTACCCATATCATTTTTTGCAATCAGTCCGTCAACCGAATCAATAATAAACATATACTTATTCTTCTCATCATTATTCATAATGAGTTTTCGCATGGCATCTACAACCGTCTCGTAGATATTTGATTCAAAAACAAAGCAAGTTCCATCTTCCCATTCGGATGCGTCAAATACAAACTTAACTCCGCTTCTCTTTTGCATCTCTGGCGACAGACGACCCTCAGCCTTGATATAAAAGCCTTTTGAGTTTGGGACGGTATTGAGGAAGTTTCGCATTACCTCAAGCGATGCAGAAGTCTTGCCGCCTTCGGTAAATCCTACGAAGCGATGGAGCCCCGGTCCTAGACCTCCACCAGTTTGCATATCTAGATTAAGAGAGCCTGTTGAAACCTTATAGTTAACAGACTCTTCAAAATTATAGTGGTCTTCCTTGTTAGACTTTAAAAAATCTCCAAGAATACTCTTGGATGAAATACCATCTTCCTTCTGTTCTTCTTTTGCCTTCTTGGTCATTGTAGAAAATCCCTAAGTGTTTTTTTAGTTTTGATTTGAGCGTCATCTCCAACCTTTTCAGAGATTACTGGGCGCTCGATTACTTCTGGACGATAGTAAAATTGGTTCTTGTAGCTTTCAAGCTTTTTCTTGCCATAGTCAGAAAAGAACATTGCAAGAGATGCAATCTTTTCTGGAGGAACGAATTGCGAAAGAAACTCAATACCGTAGATAGCTTCAAGTCTCTTGAACAAGACCAACTCTTTGATCCAGAATTCTTTGCCAGCATTCTTAGGAATGTTGACAAAATTATTAATATAATTTCGCCTATTGATCCTTTGCTTCATAACCTAGCTTCACCGACTATACCCAACCTTGTCAAGTCTTTTAAGACTTATTTGCTGCGGCAGCAGATCCGAAATAAAATCCAGTAATAGCTATCAGGCACTGTCTAATCTCAGTAGTAATTAAATTACCAGATATTTCTACAAAAGCGGTTTTTGTCTTATCTGCTAGAAGTCCAAAAAGCCCGCCGCCATCTTGATAACTTACCTCTAAGTAAGTTGGAATTCCAAGGATAGCCATCACAAATGGAGATATTACGATAGAGAATATCACGGACATTACGATCATTCGCCTGATTACCTTCCCGAAATCGGGGTCTCTGTTTGCCGCTTTGTCAGCAGACTCGTCTTGCTTATCGATTGCGCTCATCATCCGGTCAAAGCGGCTCTTACTCTCTTCTGCCTTTAATGCAATTATTCTAAAAATAAAGCCTGTTATGGCCCCGCCAAACAGGCTTATGAGTTCAGTGGTCACACCACTATTTACACTTAAAGCTTGAAAGCTTGTATTGTAAGGGGGAACTTGTTAGTTTCTTTTACGAGTTCTAGCATTTGACTCGCAATGTTGCGAATCTCTACTTGCGCATCTTGTTTATTACGAAGATTTAAGAAGTGATAAAACGAACGCCAGTTAAACATTACATCACTAGTGATCTGGGTATTGTACCCCCGAAAGAATCGTGCGGATTCCTTGGCTCGTTTTCTAGTGAACCCAAAGTTCTTAACTAGATCGTCTATGCACTTATGGTATAGATCCATACCCCTCTCTGTGTGAGTGGATAGGATATCTTTCCAAGTATCAGGCCAATCTTCTGGGATTAGAAAATCATCCTCCTTGATTTCTTTGTATCTTGCCGATTCTCCGTTAACGGAAACGCCAACCCTGTGCTTGATAAGGTGAATATGAGAAGCAATGTCGGTCTTAATCAAGAAGTGTAGTGATGACTTTTCAAATGGGGTGTGATGACCGTTTTCGGCCAGCATCTTGAGCAGATCCCCGATTCGGCCCTTTTTTTCTTCGTTGATATCGCGGCTGGTTGAAGTCCAAGCAGAACAAGCGTGAGTAAGATCGTCGCCATAGATACCGATTAGTTTAACTGAGTTTTTGTACATCGCCTCCTCCATTGTAGTGACTGTTGTAAGATTTTAGGATTGCGGAAAAGTATGCGGTATGTATATCGGGCTTGTCAAGGATATTTGCCAAGTATTTTTGGCAATTTTTAATTGATTGAATATAATTTTTATCGGTGCCAATCTTGACCATAAATTCTTGAATAGAGTATTCATCGACATAAATCACTCCCTGAAGGATATCGAACATATGGTAATACCAAGAAATCTCATCTTGATAAGATGGTGGACGCACGTAGATGCAAACTGAATTTGACTTCATAGCCCAAATCAATCTTTCCCAAGAAGTGGTGTTGCCATTTATATTTAAAATATATTTATATTTTAATTGGTCAGCAATACTTGTATAAGGCCCAGCAATCTCATCTTCAAATGGGAATTCAACAAAATTTGTTATCCTAGCATCTACCCGTGGATGGTATCTGTATCTTCTGCAAAGATTAATTCTTTGAACTGAGCCATTGTGCTTGGCACCAGTGTCTGAGCCGTAAAACACGGCCTTATCTAGTTTTTCTTCAAGTGGGGTGTCGATACTTTCTATATGATTGCATATGCTAACTACTCGCGGCAAATGAGAATCTGGAATACAGATGTGCGGACTATTTCTTGGGCGAGCGAAACAAAGTCGCGTTTCTTTTGAATCGTTTTGTGGACCATCGTTAAAATTCACAATAGCCTCAAAATTAAGATCGGATAAGTTATACTGCTTAATAGTCGCGCTCGTAAACTGGATAAAGAAATTCAATCTTATCTCGTCAATCCAATTTGACTTTCTTAAAACACGAACTCCATCCCTAGAGATGGAGCAGTGAATTTCGTTTCTAAAAAGATTTACGTCATTTAAATCTTTCTTAATATTTAATCTAGAATAATTAAATTCATTAAATACGCAGTAATTTAAAATGTGGTTCATTGAGCAAGATCATTCAGTGTCATTTTCTTTACGAGCTGAAAGAAACTTGTTTTTGGTTGCCAGCCAAGTTCGCTTCTGGCAGTGGTGGAATCGCCAAGTAAAAGCTCAACCTCTGCTGGACGGAAAAACTTTGGGTCAATCATAACCATAGGAAGTCTGCTATCTTTGTTAATGAACACTTCCTCGGTCGTTCCTCTGTTACCTAGCCACTGACCTTCGATATCAGCCGCTGCAAATGAGAGTTCAACAAACTCTCTGACTGTATGTGTCTCATCGGAAGAAAGTACGTAATCCTTCGGCTTTTCCTGATTCAGCATCAGCCAAATTCCGTGAACAAAATCTTCAGCATCACTCCAATCTCTCCTTGAATCAAGGTTGCCAAGCTTTATAGCTTGAATGAAATTATTTGAGTCAATAGCTTTTTTAATTGATGCGACCCCTCTTGTAATTTTTCTGGTCACAAACTCAATTCCTCTGCGGGTGCCTTCGTGATTAAAAAGCCAACCCTGAACGGCATAAAGGTTATAAGAGTCACGCCACACCTTAACTACCTGTCTTGCCGCAGCCTTAGAAGCGCCATATGGGCTTCTTGGTCTAAGAGGATGAAACTCAGTCTGAGGACTAAAAGCTACATCGCCAAATTCTTCTGAAGAACCAGCATTATAATATCTACAATTTGGAGCAAACTTTCTGATAGCCTCAAGCTGATAAAGCACTCCCATGCAATTTGTTTGCATATGATTAACAGGCATCTCCCAGCTTGTTCCGACAAAAGAATTTGCGGCTAGATTAATGAAATAATCTGGCTTATTTTTCATAATCGCGCTATTTACGCTTTCTGGATCTGTGATATCAAGATCGATAAGTTTAAATCTTGGATCGGAAATATGGCTGATGTTTTTATGGTTAGAAACGCTTAGTCTGCGAACCGCGCCAAGAATTTGAAAGTCAGTGTTAGCCAAAAGATAATCGGCCATATGACTACCATCTTGACCAGTGACTCCAGTAATGATTACCTTTTTCATTTTAATTTGTAAATCCCTTGTAAAGTTTAACGTTTTCTTCGGAAAACTTTCTGATATTATTTTTACTTACATAAACGTCAAGGTATGAATTAATAGCTTTTGTCAACTTGGGGCGGCGATCTTTGAAGCAGTAATCTACTTTCCTTTTCAGATCTGCGACCTCTGTGTCTGTTTTCGCGTCGGCAATTGCGTCTTCAAGCTTCCACATTCTGATATGAAGCACGATAAATCTGTCCATTATTTCGGCAAAGCTTTCGCTAAACTCAATATCTGAAGAGTGAATTGGCTCCTTATTAAACCGTTCAGAAATCTCTTCAAGCAAAAGTTCGCTAATCTTATTGATTCTTTCTGTTGACATTTTAAATAGAATTAAGATCTTTAGCCAAATTTCTTACGTCAGAGTCTTTAAGTTTAGTATGAAGGCCAACATAGAATCCATTGTGATGCAGGAACTCGCTATTTTGATAATCGGCGTAGCTGCCAAACTGCTTAAAGCAAGTTTGCCTTAATAGATTCCCAGAAATAATCGGTCTTGTTTCTATTCCTTTCGAATTGCAATAATTAATTGCGGCCTGCTTTTTCTCTTGTTCAATCGGGATAATTGGCAGCGCAAAAGCTACGTGCTCCTTTTTCTCATCGAATGGCGGTAAATAATAAAGATCGGAAAGATACGTTTCAAATAAAGAATACAGTGTCTTTCTTGTCTCAATATGTTTATTGGTTTTTTTAAGATCTAGCAGTCCGGTGAGGGCGTGAATCTCAGAGTTTCTGAAGTTATTTCCAATGCAGTAAAAGTCGAATCTTGGATCAACATCCAAGTTGGCATACTTGGTGTTATTTGTAACCGATCTGGTCATTCCGTGATTCCTTAGCATAAGGAAGTATTCGTACTCTTCTAGATCATTTGTAAATACAAATCCACCTTCTATGCTTTGAAGGTGGTGTCCAAAGTAAGTGCTTGTCGTCGATGTAGCGAAAGAAGAAACGTTTTTACCTTCAAAAGTTCCGAACGTGTTTTCGCAGTTGTCAAACATCAGCCTGACGCCATAAGTTTCTGAGATATTTTTAAGTCTGGCAATATCTGGCACGAAGCCAAGAAGACTTGTTGGAAATATTGCGGCAATGTTATCTTTGTTTTTGGAAACAAAGTCTTCAAGAAGATCATAGTTAATACAAAGATCCTCAAGAGAAACGTCGATAAACTTGGGAAGGAAGTCTTCTCTGATAAAAGGACTTACCGAAGTCGCCCAAGTCGTAGACGGGAATACTACAATATTCTTATCTTTTTCTTTATCAGCAAGATACATAGCGATCATTGTATTTGCTGTTGATCCACTTGAGCAGTAAACCGCATATTTGCTGCCCACAAAATCTGCCATAGCTAACTCAAACTGATAAACTATATTTCCTTGAGTCCACCTGTTATTCTTGTTGAGAATAAAACAGCAGATTTTTAGCCTATCAAAAAAGGTAAAATTATCTACATTTAATGGCCAATTGTATTGCATTTAAAATTAAACTATTTTTGAGCAAATCGTAATTCCGCACTTAATCTTAGAAGAGAAAATTTCCTTTAGCTTGGTATTTTTATACTCTTCGATCAAGCGATAGACTCCTTCACAGCACATTGAATCGTGGAAAATCATCAGTCCACCGTCTTTTACAAATTGTAAATAGTTATTAACATCGTTCTTTACCCCATGATAAGAATGATCAGCATCAATGTATACGATATCAAACTTTTTATTAAATGAAAAAAGCCAGTCGGAAGCTTGTTTTGTCTGCGAATCTCCAACGTATTCTTTATAATTAATCTTGGCCAAGTTTTCTGGTCTGGATACGTGTCTTGAATGCAGGTTATTATCTACAATAAATAGCTCCTTTACGCCAAGAATTTCACAAAAAACTTTTGCATTAGCTCCAGAGGCAGAGCCAACCTCAAGCATTGATTCTGTTTTATATTTATTCTCTATAATATAAGACAGTACTTGAGAAATTTCATCTGGGTTTTGTTGTAAAAAAATACCACCCTGATAGTTGCCGCCAAAGGTATTTACGCAGTCAGACCCCTGATTTAAAATATATTCTTTGATTTCATTAATATTCATATTCTTCTCTTTGTAGACTTTGATAATAAAGATCCTTTGATGTTTTGAAATAACATTTTATTTTATTTGCATCATGTTTGCTAAGAACCCACATTTCTGGGGCATAGTAACTGTCTTCGCACTGATTGAGTTTCGATATATAATTTGATGTGGCCCACCAAAAATTACCAGAAAAATGTGGAGGAGATCCTCCGAAATTAGTTCCAAGGGCGTCAAAATTAGAAAGATCTGCGATGCATCTTTCGTGCCTCTCTATAAGAAAATACTCCATCATCTCAATCCAAGACTGGACATTTTGATTACCCTGCTTCGTAACGCCTTTGCAATGAAGATATAAAATATTGCAATCTTTATTATCAATACAGAAGTTTCTTAATTGGTTTATTGTTTTAGACTCGTTTGGATGAAGGCTATAGTTTATTAAATTTATTTTATCGTGAAGAAGTAGATTTTTTTCAGTACTTCCATTAACGAATACAAAAAACTTTTCTAAGTTATTTATTAAACCAGAGCTTTCGATTTTAGAAAATGTTTTTAAAAATCTTTCATAAAAATCATTTATCGTAGTGCAATGGTAAAATATATAATTTTTCATTTCAAAAACACTTTTTCATAAAGGTTTATTACGTTACGGTCGCTAAATGTATCTGTAAACATATCCCAATTTTTATTTAAAATATGAGATCTTTCCAAGCCTAACAGATAACTCGCTACGTCGTTAGCGTCCCTGTAGAGTAAAGCGTTTTTTCCAAGATGATCAATATGTGCCGTATCATAAAAATGATAACCAGCACCCGTCCAAGTCATAACTGGCTTATTGCAAGCTGAAAACTCTCCTACGGAAAGTCCAAACGTTTCGCCATTTGAGCGTCCGTGAAGCATTACGTCGCAAGAATGGATAAAATCGTATATCCCCTGCTCGTCTGCAATCCAGTCTAAATAAATAACTCTTTCGTGCTCTATAAATTTCTTAGTTGATAAGAAAACAAAATATAGATTGCTGCGCTTTTCCAGTGAAAACGAGATGGCCTGATGAACGAAGCCGAGATCAAAGGTTTCTTCTCCACCGTGTCTGCCGACAATAAAAGCGTCATCTGGAATATTTAAATCTTTTCTCAGGTTCTTTTGTGGAGAAACCTTATGAATGATATGCGGAACATAATCTGTCTTCTTGAACTTTCTCGCCAAGTTTTCAGAAACTGCTGCGTAAGAGCTTCCGTGGGGGCTGGAGCCATCAAATACATAATGTATTCCAGATTTACAATTGGATGGCGTTATATTGTCGTTCGTACCGAACTTGAGCATGTGAATAAAATCAATTCGATTCTCGTCTACCAGCTTTTCGATTTGGCCCCTAACTTCGTTAGATGGGTTAACGTCAACCTTCCCATCATACATATATACTGGAAATTCTTTTTTTATTCTATGAAGACCTTCGTTTTTGCTTTGAGAAGACACCATATAACAAACATCATGGCCAAGAATGTTTCTTATCGCAACGCCATAATCATATGGTGTTTTGCCAGTGCCTCGCCCATCAAATTGATTAGAATGAATACAAATTTTCATTTGATATTGCTGTAGAATAAATTATTAAATTTCAAAGAAGATTTTGGAAATTTATTAAAATCTATTTCGTGTTTGATTTTAAAAGATGATCTTCCAAGCGGGTCTTCCAATGAATCAAGCCTCTGCTTTATGATTTGCTCAGATTTGAAATTATCATTATTAAATTCAGAATGGGCGTATGATTCAATTTTTATTTTTACTTTTTCAGCCCCTCCAACAAATGAAAAGTGCCAGCCAGCATTGTTCAAGGTTCTAAGAGAATCCTTTAGCGCTCTCCAGTCATTTAAGTTCCTGCTTAAAAAATAAGACTTCGGAAGAATAACTGTTCCTTTCCAGTTTTTATGATCAAGTGGATAATCTATTACGGTATTTATATAGTAATAAGACATCTGCATTACACAGGTACAAGGCTCAACGAATAGGCTGTGGTTCTGCCTTATGAACTTAACGCACTCTGAGCTTACGATCTCATCTCCGTCAGAAAGCAGAAACAGGTCGTCGTCTGCCATTTCAAATCCCGCTTTCTTTAACTCGTTTCTTTGCTCGTTTTCTATGTACCAAGGATATGGAAATATTTTTGGATCGAAAGTGTGATGAATTATTTTCGGCAAAAATCTTTCAAATCTATTTTTATTTTCAATAAAATAAAGTGGCTTATCTTTGTTTTGATGGGTCTTAGTGGACTCAGAGATAATGAAAAAATCTACGTCGTCATAAAGCTCTTCTAGCCTTATTTCCAAAAGGTCTAGCTCATTAAAAAACATGAATCCGTCGAAAATCTTCATATTATCTTGGGGTCATATAAAGCCACTTCATATTATCTGGTCGCCCCTCAAACTGAAAAGATAATTTATCATCTAATGAAATTTCGTTCAGGAAATCGTCCATTATGTATTTTTCAGAATCGCTTACGATATAAATCTTATGTGAGGATGCGAATCTGCTAACCAATAGGTTAGTGATATTGTTGCATATAAAATCATGGCACTCTATGAGCATAGTGCATTTTGACAAGTTATTGTACTTGGAAGGGTCGAGAAGCCTGCACTCATCCCCTTCAATATCCATAATTATAAATGGATTATTATGGCCACTAACTAAACTCGATAGTTCTTCATGGCTGATATCAAGCATGAAATCCGCATTTTGAATATTATTTATAAGCGCATTATTTTTAGATCTGCTTAGTTCGCTATCATTTTTATCAACCAAGACGCATTTAACATCTGGCAATAATTTTGCCAACCCTAATCCATAATAGCCATCTCCACAGCCAATATTGACTACTAAATCTGGTTTTTTTAAAATTGCATCCTTAACAAAGATCTGAAGCTGGCTTTCATATATTCCTAAAATTTTCTGATACAACGGATAATATTTTTCGCTATATTTTAGATTTTTAAAAAGTCCGTTTTGAACGACTCCGTTGGTCTTTTCAAAGACCAAATTGTTAAATTCATTTTCTGTCATTTTAAGCACTCCTTTAATGTTGATACTGTTCTATCTAAGGTATAAATTGATCTATACGTGTCTTGTATAGTTTTCCTATTGATATTTAATGATTGGTTATAAGCGTCAAGAATCGAAAGCTCTTCCTTAAAAAGAAAGAGGCTATCTGGTAGATCGTCAAACCCAATAATTTGCTTTGTGGCCTTGCTCATATAGACTGGAATACCTAAATCTAAAGCCTTGCAAACAGCATAGCAGTTTATTCCAAATTGCTTATTATGAACAAGCATACTTGTCTTTGGTAGGATTTCAGTATCTCTGATGAAGCCATTTTTACAATTATCTCCACCAGCGATAACGACTGGATAGCCGCTATCCTGTAGCTTAATTAGTTCTTCAGTTTCTTGAACTAGTTGATGCTGAGTAATTAGCTGGGTTATCAGCTTTGGGTTATCTAGATTATAATTTTGATTTGGAATCCAGTTTGCACAAAATTTGAATCCAAATTTCTGCGCGTCAGGATGATTGCAGCTTTTTCTGACGTTTATGTGTCCAAAGTTTCTTAGAAAATATTGCATTTGAGCGTCCCAGTAGGCATACGGCCCAAATATATTAACCACCTCTGGCTGAATAGATAAGTATAGATCGTGACTTATCTTGTCGGTAAAGCTTACATTTTTAAACTCTGGGTTAAATTCTTCTGGAGAATATAGTCGATTAACCACCTCAAATTTATTGTTTTTTGTACTTGAATGAGGGAATCCAACTTTCATTGTCAGATCTTCGGTTGCGAAATCTACCTCTAGTCCGATCTCCTTCATTGCTCTCCACATGTACAAGGAGCAATCTGGATGGTGGTTAAAAATTAAAACTTTCATCAATTTTGAATTAAATGTTTACCGTGAAAACCAAACGAGTTAAATAATTTATGATCTGGATACTCTTTGATCGGATGCTCAAAAGAGAACTCGATAGATGTTTTAATATCTGCGAATTTTATTTGATTTTGTAGAAAATAATTTCTATTGTATTTTTCTAAGCATAGAAAGTTATCTTCTGGGCAAAAATCATATTCTTCATGTCTATGGTCGTATTTCAACCGAGAGCTTAGATCTAAGAATCGTTTGCTTCTTAAAGAGAAGCCTCCGTTTCCACATACGCCGTGCCAAGGCCAAGGCGCGCCAATATAATCATATTCCAAGAACTTGTCCTGCCACAGATTGGAGTTTATAATAAAACCATCAGGTTGAACGATCAAAACAAAATCAGTATTTATAATACTACTGAGCCCTTCGACCATAAACTTGTTATAGTCTAAAAGGTTATCTATTTCTTTATACAAAACAACAGAATCAAAGCTTGGGAAACAAGTCGCGCAATGATTCAAAACCTTTTCTGCTAGGGGCAGTTCTTTCCCCCAAGCTACAGTTAAAACGGTAAGAGTTTTGCCACAAATCATAAACCCGCACCCTAATCCTAGAGTGCGGGTTGATAAATTCTACAAATTAATTATTATTCTTGTTCTGAACTTAAATACTTAGCAACAGCATTAAGATAGTCGTCACAAATAACCAGCTTGCCGCCCAACCAAGACTCTCCAAGCTCCATCTTAACTTCTTCAGATGAATTAACAAGAGCTTCGATCATCAAAGCATTTCTCTTGATAGCCATAAGGTTTGAGTAAGCCATTTCTGCGGCTTCTTTAGAATAATCCATCATCTCCTCTTCTGGATCTTCAACTTCCTCTACATTGTTGAGTTCTGGATTTTCCTGCATCAGCATTTGCTGCTCGTATAGATCTTCTTCAAGTGATCCTTTAGTCACCTGAGTAACTGATTTGCCGCCCTCCCACATTCTGCAAGACCAGTAGCGAGCTTTCCACTTAGGACCGGGGTTGGAGTCGCATTGGTGGCGTGCGCGAAAATTCTTACGGCGATCTGGATCATCACGTTTGATCTCCATGTTTGGATCGCCAAACTTAACCATCACAACATTGCCCTTGGGATTCTTTACATACACGCCAAATTTCTTTTTTGAACCAGAAGGAAGGCGGAAGGGTTTATTCAGAGTCTTCTTCTCGGCTTCGGTGTACGTTGACTCGATTGCTGCTTGAGCTTTCTGCCAAGCTTCTTTGCTTGGGCGGTCTGGGGAACCGGGTTTTGCTGGGCGATAATTTTTACCCATCTTTTGCTTCTTTTTGCGGATATTGTCCCAAAGTCCGGTTTTGCCAGCTTCAGAAATTTGCTTCGAAAAGTCGAGTTCCATAATAAATATTTTACACTAAAAGATTATAGCTTTTATGTTCTTTTTGTTTGGATAAGAAGCTAAACTTATGTAAGCTCCATTTTGCGGCTCGATTACAAACCAGCCTTCGTCCAGCCAAACAATATTCAGGGAATGCCATATGCCGTTTCCGTATTGGATACCAGCGAATTCCTCTAGCTGCTCAACTATCACGGTGCCACAAGCTAGCTGAGATGTCAAGCTGCTATTCAAATTATAGTTCGAAAAACTGTAGGCCACCATAAAAAAATCGCTGAAGTTATCGCAATCAAAAGAATTTGCTACAAAATAAACGTCGTGATCGATTACCATCGTGATCCACCACGTTACGTATTTGTTAAACCAAGAAAGAGTGGAGAAGCTGTAATGCTTATCCCTAAAGATCACATCAACATTTGTTGATAGTCCGCTGTTAAGAAGAGTTTCTTTGAGGTAGTCTGTACTATAAGATTGGCTAATACTTTCAGTTTTGGGAGAGGTTTTTAAAAAAAGAAGACCGTCTTGAAACCAAGAATTAATATTGTTTCGGCCAAGCCTGCGAATTGGTTGTGACTCGTTGATTGGGTTGTACTTATGATAGAACTTCTCGGCAGTCCGAGATAAAAATACGGACGCCAACCCAAGCAGCAATCCTGCGAGGAAAAAGTAGATGTTTTTGGCCCGATTTCTCATCTAAAATTTTACACCCGATTTTGGTTTTCCCTCCCCCTTAACCCTTTCTCCCTTCCCCCTTCTTTCCCCCCCTCAGACTCCCCCCCTATTATCCCCCAAACTATCCCTTGATCCCCATCCCCCCTTTCTTTAATAAAAATACTTCGTATTTTTATTGCGC
>Ga0209358_10001460_pt1 | contig 18717 bp, 13 predicted proteins | sample LauGreFa1BDMLBSN_2_FD_187574 | JGI IMG/M metagenome (GOLD analysis project Ga0209358, IMG submission 187574) | Freshwater lake microbial communities from Lake Michigan, USA - Fa13.BD.MLB.SN (SPAdes) (version 2) | ecosystem: Environmental > Aquatic > Freshwater > Lake | place: Lake Michigan, USA... | reverse complement strand
ATCACAAGTAAATAAATATTCATAATCTAGTTTGTATTGGTATAAACCCTATAAGTCAATTTCAATTTTATATAGAGGAATTGATACTCCCTTATCCAAATAATATAGAGGCTGCTCCTCTATGTTATCCAATGAAATACTACGAAACCAAATACGAAGAATATTTGCGCTCCGTCCAGCATTACAATATCCACCCCGAACTCGTATCCGTATTTGCCAAGTTCCCCGAGTCTATTAACCATCTCACCAATCTCATTTTTTACGGTCCGCCCGGTTCCGGCAAGTATTCGCAGATGTTGTCCGCCATCCAGCGTTACAGTCCTTCTGCCCTCGAATACGACAAGAAGATGTACGTCCAGACCGAGAAATACGCCTACCAATTCCGTATTAGCGACATTCATTACGAGGTCGATATGGGGCTCCTCGGGTGTAATGCCAAGCAAATCTGGCACGACGTGGTTCAGCAAATTGTGGACGCGGTCTCTGTAAAACACGACAAAATCGGCATCGTCGTCTGTAAGAACTTCCACGCGATTCACAGCGAGCTTTTGGAGATTTTCTACAGTTATATCCAGGAATATCGGAATCGGTTGTCGGCTATCCAGCTGCGATTCGTGTTGATGACCGAGCACCTTGGATTCATCCCCAACAATATCATTGATACTTGCCGCGTTGTTTCAGTTGGACGGCCGTCAAAGGCCGCATATATGGAGATGCTCGTTCAACAACCGAAACTCCGCAAATACACAAAATCAGGGGAGACAACCATAGAGGAAGAGTTTGTCCAGAAAATATCCAGTTGTCGCGGCCGTATTTTGCCGCAAGATGCGGTTGACAAGACCGAGGAGGTGCTCGCGGCCCTCGATGTGCGCAATATATTGAACATGAAAGAGCTCAATTATTTTGGGAAGTTGACGGGGGTGGAACAGCTACCCAAAGAGGTGTTCAATATTGTGTGTAATGCGATAATTGAACAGATGCTGGAACCAGAGAAGCTCGTATACACCAGTTTCCGCGATGCCATTTACGACATTTTCATCTACAATTTGGATGTTGTCGAATGTGTGTGGTATATCCTCGAATATTTGGTGCGGAATGGGCGCTTGAAACCGGCGGATACAAGTGATATCCTGACTCGTATGTACGGGTTCCTGAAATACTTTAACAACAATTACCGCCCGATTTACCATTTAGAGAGTATGTTCCATTATATGATAATCAAAATCTTTGGCTATGATGAACTCCCGGCAGGCATATAAAGTATTGGAACTGGAGCCGGGCGCTCCCTATGAAACGATTCGGCGCCAATACAAGATGTTGGCGCTGAAATACCATCCTGACAAGAATAAGGCCGATGACGCGGCGGACAAGTATCGAGAGATTAAAGAGGCGCACGATGTGCTGTGTATAAGCAAAGCTGGACCTACTGAGGACCCTACGGACCCTACGGACCCTACTGGTAAAGGTTGGTTTTCGAAATATGGTCTTGATAAAACGACGCTTGGCTCCTCTACATATGCCCGGACGGCATCTGACTTTTTCGAGATGATTTACAACGATGAGCAATTCCAGCGGCGAATATTCCATCCTCTCTTGATGCGCGTCATCGGTTCATGCGAAGAAAAGGCGCTGGCGATGTTTCGTAAAATGGAGAACACGAAGGCGCGGAAATTGTATGATATCTTGATTTTGTATCAGGACACTCTCCATTTGTCGGCGGATACTCTTGCCAAAATACACCAAATAATAGAGGCATCAACAAGCGAAGCGACATTAAGCGAAGAACCTTTAGATGAATCTTTGGTAAAAGACATTGTGGTTCTCAATCCGAACCTGGACGATTTGTTGGACCAATCCGTGTACAAGTTGAAGCAGGACAATGGTCAAATCGTGTTTGTGCCTCTGTGGCATCGGGAACTTGAATATGACGGTGTTTTTGTGGATTGTGTGCCTACACTGCCCGATAATATTTGGTTGGACGAACTCAATAATATTCATGTGAAATGTGGGTTTAAAGTGGGGGATTTGTGGGGCAAAGACCTGGTGGATATCCAGGTGGGGGATCGTACATATAATCTGGATGTTGGTCTGTTGCGACTGGTTTCCTGGCAAACCGTACGGATCGATGGACTTGGCATTCCGGTGCCAAATGAGGCGGATATATTCAATGTATCGCGGTTGTCCAGCGTTTATGCTCATGTGGAAATTGACATTTGAAGTGCTCCTTTACACCATTATTTGGGTTTTCGTCTTCTTACAAATGAATCAAGAGAGGATTGTTGTTTATTTACACGACCTCCCCAGAATGATGATGTATTGGGTATTAATGTCTCGGTATCATCGGGTGTTTGAAAATCCGGCGTTTGAAAAAGCACTTCCTCTTCCTCCGACGAATCCGTCTCATCATAACCTTTTCGGGCACATTTGTCTTCATAATCCCGCATCTCCAAATGCTTAACAGCCGCCCTCAAACATTGTTCAATCACGTCATCCAATTCATTAGTCGTCTGGGTCGCCGGGTCGTCTAAATATTTCCCCAACAATGTCTGAATCCGGGGTCTAAACTTCGCAACCTTATCGTAAAATGTGCGCACCTCTACGGATTTATCCGGCATCGCATTCGCCAAATAGTTGTTGTATTTCTTCTTGCTTGTCAACAATTTGAGCGTTAATTCATCTATTGCGTTCATAGTTGGAGAAATGCGTATACAACATAAAGATAAACGATTAACACAAATATACTGCTTGTGTTAATATGGATGATTTTATAAAATACCGCAATTCCGTCGCCGCTAAAATCAATATCCAACTCTCGACTTTCGGTCTAGCATGCCAATGTGATTATGTGGTCTGTAATCGGTTTTTCGGCGCGTTTCCTAAGTGGAATATCAGCGAAGAATGCTTGGGTTCAGTCCCCCACGGTGGCCGCATTTTCCTAAACTGCGTCGATTCCGGATATGGCGTTTACAGAGATATACTACATCGTGTGTTCTCTGTGAATCCAGCGAAAAAATACGTTTTTTATATCATGATAGAACCCGAACACGGAATAGTCGATATCCTTCGTGATATTTGTCAATATTCGTGCGGGTTTTATGTGAACTGTAATGTGGTTGATGACCCGCGAGTCCACAATATGCCGATTGGCATTCGCGATGGCGAAGAGGTGCTGGGATTTCATCGTGGGTTCAGTCAGAAGATGTTGCTAAACGCTCACGAAAAATGGATTGGAACAAGTGATAATGGTGCACTTGTTAGCACAAGTGGTAACGGTGCACTTGTTAGCACAAGTGGTAATGGTGCACTTGTTAGCACAAGTGTTCGTAATATTCTGTGCCTCCTCTGTTTTTCATACACCCATCAAGAGAGGCATCTAGCTTACAATATGCTCGCCAATAAACCATTCATAACGGACTTGAATAAAGATTCAAATAAATATTGTTCTGACCAATCTAGACTTCTCGGCAGAGTACCCGTCGAATACAACTATGAAATGACTGCGCGGTCTGTTTATGCGATTTCGCCGCGGGGGTGTGGAGAGGCAACCCACCGATTTTTTGAAGCCATTTATTTGGATTGTATTCCTGTTGTCAAACGGACCAATACGGTATTTGACCGCTTGTACACATTGTATCCATGCTTAGTTGTGGATGACTGGGACCAAGTGACCGAAGAGTTGCTCATGACAAATCGAGTTGAATTACAAGGGATGATTGTGGCATTTAAAGAGAGGTTTCCGGGGTGGTTTCAAGACCCGACGACGATTCGGGAAATGATGGAATTAATGTAATGTAATGTAATGGCCGTTAATGTAATGTCTCGTTAATGTAACGGATCCGTTCAAGATGTCCATTATATGTACGCACTAGCCTTTGAACCCCTTCTTTACTTTCAACGCTTCTCCCGAAAATGAGATGCCAACAATACTAGAAATAAATGATATTAACAACAAAACTACCAACAAGCCAATGACAACACCCTTGGGCAAATATTCAGTAATTTGGTTGCCAAATACAACTAAAATAAGCGACAAAATTGCCACTATGGTTGAATCAAACCCAGAACGTAAATTGTTGTAGATTTGTTTTCCAGATGATTTACCATTGATTGTATTCTTCAAGAAATCCAAGTCTGAAACAATAAATGGCCGACTCTTATATTCATCATTTTTTGCCGGATTGCTGGTACTTTTTCCTTCATATTTCTTGAGAACAATGGTGGTACTTGAATCCAAAAACATGATGAGCGCTATAAATATAAATAAAAATGTACAACCAATGACAAATGCAATAAGAGAGGATTTGCGAACAAAGGGTTCTAAACCATTATCTATAACAGTGTTTAATCCCAAGATTTTTTGAAAGATAGGTGTTGATATATTCACTATTGTTTCAATTGTACTATTGGGGATGTCAAACAATTTATCCTTTTCTCCTTTGTTGTTTGTAAGAAATGTATCAAGTATTAAAAACAGTTTTTCTCTTGACACAATTGTCAATATAAAAAACACACTAAATGTAATAAATAACATCCATAATCCCAAATACTCGTACCATTTTTTTTTTAAATATATAATACTGACGATCGATGAAAATAAAACAAATAGAAATTGTTTATTATCACTGTCAATCAATTTGTAGTCTGGCATATCAATATACATTGATATGCTAAATAATCGAAGCCTTTGTATTACCCCTTCGGATAAGAGGCTTATACATGAATCTTATACGTAGTCCGTATCCAGTTTATCAGTTCGTCTTTATCACAAACACCAAATCCATTTTCAAACTTTCGCAAGTCATAGAACCGCGGTTTTGTCATTTTGTCGGTCTTATAAAAAATATACGGTCCAAACTTGCCATTTCGAATACTCAGGTCGGCAGTGAGCTTTCGTAAGATGGTGCGCGATGGTGCCTGGTCAGCCTCTATGATTGGCAACACATCCGCATACACAATCTGGTCAAATGGTTTCTTCACGTCTTTGAGAGATATTCTAGTAGGGTCTTCCCCTACATTTATTGGATCTAGTTCCACATAGGGGCCATATTTGCCCGTTTTCAGCGTTACTATGCGGCCACCATATCTTCCAAGCTCGCGCCCCGAGACTTCCACTAAATCTTCGAGCGTATATTTGCCTGCCTCTAAGGTATCCATATCTAGGACAAGGTCTTTCTTAATGGGTCTGAACACCGGTTTGCCATCCTCTTGCTTATCTGTCTTGTGTTTGAGAACCGCACCGAACTTCTGGAATACAACCACGTAGTTCTCATCGACCGAATACGCTTTCTTTTCCAAGGTATCGATCGCCAGTGTGAGCCGGCCGATTTCCTCATGGCATTCGCGGCAAACTTGGTGCCATGGTTCTTGGCCCGATGCCACGGCATCCAGCCTCTCTTCCATCTTCTTTGTATAATCAAATGAAAACAGGTCGCTGAAATGTTGATAGAGGAACTCGACCACAACGATGCCCATCGGATCAATGACCAATTTCTGGTGTTCTGCCCCCATGATTTTGATCACGGTTTTGATCTCGGGATTAGGTACGGGATTAGGTACGGGATTAGGTGCGGATTGACCGGTGTTCGGCGACCCCTGTCTCAATGTATATTCGCGGCATTCTACCGCAGTCCCTTCCACGTCGCGTTTCTCTACATATTTTCGGGTCTGAATTACATCGGTTAACATTGCGAATGTAGACGGCCGCCCGATGCCATTGTCATCCAGTGTTTGGATAAGACTCGCCTCTGAATAACGTGAATGACGATGCGAGAACCCGGGGACAGATTGGATGTAGTTGTATTGGACGGGTTTGCCTTTGAGAGCGTGGAATCGGAGGACCATTGAGCCTAGGTCAGAAGATTTATCTGACCCTAAAGACTTATTGTCTGATGAAGGTGCTTCAGGTGCGGACTTATCCGATGGTGCAGACTTGTCTGATGCGTCTTGGAATCCACCAAATTTGGGTATTTCAATCGTGTGTTTATAAGCATGGTCTAGTGGAGCACTAATATTGAGAGGCAGCGCATTATACGTCGCCGCGGACATACAACTCTGGACCGTATTTAGCCAAATGAGTTTATAGAGACGGCCAATGGTCGCACTTGCCTTGTCGCCCACCAACACCAGCTCACGCATTTGAATATTAGTCACACGAATTGCTTCATGGGGATTGTTTGTATCTGTGTTTATAGGTGGTTCCGCCGATACATGTTTTGCCGACCATTTTTCCGTAATATACGTGGTGGTCTTCTCTACAAACTCGGGCGCGTATTTGCGGTTCTCTGTTCGCATATATGTAATATGACCCAATTGGTACAAGGTCTGACACGCGGCCATCGTCTCTTTGGCACCGAGTCGCATCATGTTGTTGGCCGCCTGTAAGAGCGCCGATGTATTGTATGGTTTTGGCGGAGCCCGTTCCACAAGTCGTTGTTCACCTGCGACGAAAATGTGCGACCACGTCTTGGATGCTGATAAAAACCCCTCTACATCGGCGTCTTGCTCAAACTCTTGGTCCAATGTAAAAACCGTATTTTGCGGGAAAAACGCGGCCTGGATGCGGTGTTTCTTTGTAGCAACCTCTTTGGCCTTCTGTTCATTGTCATACACGAGCTTGAGCGCGGGAGTCTGACACCGACCGGCAGACAATGCGTTCTCGTTATTGCGGCACACGTGGCGCCACAAAAGTGGACTGACACCGTATCCGACAAGCATATCGAGCACTTGGCGGGCTTGTTGAGCGCGGACCATGTTCATATCAATGAGACCGGGATTGGCGACGGCTTTCAAGAGCGCGGGTTTCGTCACTTCGTGAAAGAGGATGCGGCGTGTGGTTTCAACAGACAGCCCGAAGACTTGGCAAATATGCCAAGCGATAGCCTCGCCTTCGCGGTCGTGGTCAGATGCGAGAATGATGCTCGCTGGGGGATAATCGGCAATAATGTCGCGCATTTTGGCAACGTGGTCTTTTTTCTCGGGGTCAATTACGTACTTGGGCTCAAAGTTGTTCTGGATGTCAATTGATTTTATGCCGCCATCCATGGTGCGAATATGCCCGAGACACGAAATACACTTGTAGTCGGCGCCGAGATAAGACTCGATGCTTTTACATTTGCTGGCAGATTCCACGATAATTAGATGACCAGATGCTTTGAATGCTTTATGCAACGGACTCTTGGCCTTGGGTTTTTCAATGGCAACGGGTATATCGGCAATAGTAGTAGCGGGTTTCTTCTTGGGTCCCATTATGTAAAATACAAAAAATATGTTTATGTATTTTGCTGAAGTAGATAGATTTATCAACATGTTATTATCCACCAAGATAAACATTTTTCCTAATTTATTTTAGACAATCTATATTGTACTTATTCTCGAATGGAATGCGTATGAGAGGTGTTGCTAATTTCGCATTTTTGATGCGAAATATTGTATCCAAGATTCAGGAGCCTTTTTTGCTCCGCCATCATATTTAACCGCATATCTTTCTGATACTAACCACTCATTCACATGTAATTCACCAATATAAACATCCGCTAATATTCTGCCATATTTTTCTGTTTGAACATTCGCAAGAGTAATATACTTATTTAATATCATATTTGATAAAACATCTCTCACTTGTTTTGCGGCGGTTTTTTCGTCTTCTGTTTTTCCCTTTATTTCTGGCGTATCAATACCATTTAGTCTAACGGACAATCTATATAGAGGAGAATCCACAAATGGCAGCTTTGACGCAATTGTAATTGTATCGCCATCATACACTTTTATTACACGCCCACCTTGAATTGGAAAAGTAAACTCCACTGTATCATCCCATTTTATATCCGTGCCATCTTCAATATAATTTTTATTTGATTCGCTCATAGTATATTTATACGTGAATTGTATTTATATTTTAAGATATTGTGTGTAACAAGTCCACTTTGTAAAATTGATTTTTATTTTGTTTGTGTTTGTATCGAATAAAATAAAATGCTTGTATTAATTATTACATTACTTTTATGCGTCCAAGCCTCATCATTCTGCTACATGAATGAAGTTGGCGGAGTCAAAAAACAGATGCTATTACATAGTAAACCGACCGCGAAGGTTTTGGTGAATAATTTCATAAATAAACAGGCAAATCGAAGAGGCATACCCGCATATAAAATTAGGTCGTGTATTCAAGATAAACAGACTAAGAAAAAGATGACTAAACCAAAAAAAAGGTTACGCGGTTGAAACTATGAACCTATACTTTTACACATTTTCTCATTTTTGCTACGTCAAAAAAACACCGGTTTTTCACAGTACAATGGCTCCGATGTCTTTCAGATAGTTAATATTTCGGTTAAAACCGTTTGGACAATAATATTTTTTTTCACTTTTATTTTGTTTTTTTCTTGTTTTTGATAAAGACCCGCCTCTAATATTTGAGAGTTGTATTTCCCAATCAAAGTTTGAAAATACTCCCTTCAAATAATAGTTCATAAACTCTTTTATCCATGGCCTTAAAACACGACATCTGTCTTGTTTTGGGATTAAATGAAAGAACTCCGAATAAGTTTTAGAGTTTGTATAAAAATTTTCAAGTTCCACGCGAATATTCATTGGGATTTTTGTAATTTTAAGAAAATCAATATATTCTGTTGGTTTTTCAGTTATATCATTTAACATTTTACTAACACGAATACGGTAAGCATTTTGTTTTGTAGTATCTTCTTGAACCGCACAAAAATATTTTTCATACCAGGTTTCACCATTGTATGCAATTGATAAATAGTATAATGGCATTGGAACTAAATTGGTTCCCTTTTTTATTGGCCTTGACCGATTTTTTTCAATATCTTCATCAGTTGCGCATTCAATTGAAGACATATCATCAAATCTAATTTTTTTCAGTTCTGGATGCAAACTTTTAATATGCATTAAAAGTGTTTTTATCATAATAATAGAACCTTCACCTCTACCAAGTGGCTCATAAAGAGAACAATCTTCGTGATACATTGCGTGTGGAATAGAAGCCGAAACCGCCATATTGTTATCAATTTGAACTGAAATATTAACACAATCGCGGATATTTCCACCGATTTTATAATTAATTCCTGTGATAACACCATTCCATGTTTCAATATTATTAGTTATAAAAAATGTATATTTGCCATTTTTTACTTCCATTTGTATATACACCATTGAAGATTTAAAACGGCACGTTTTACACCATTTCGCATCAAAGATGCGCAATATGCAACACCTTCACCACTCATAACTCCCCACAAAGTGGGCGTTTTGAATGAGAAAAGGTGTAAATCTCCAAGGGAGCGGTATCGGTAACGATTTCCCGAAGGGAAAAGCACACCTACGGTGTGCGGTTTTAAATCTTCACCGGTATAATATAGTCTCATTTTCCTGAAGGTTCAAAAACTCATAAATCGGTCAAAGTATTGTTTCGACACTATGATTCTGATTCTGGGATATCGGCAATGGTAATGGTGATGATACCGATTATTAACAATATAATTTTATTATTTCTATTAATTCTGTGTTTTCTTCCCGTTCAATTCTGACAATGCATTTGTTAATTGTCTCTACCAGTTTATCTAATTTATCTTGAATATCTATTTTACTGACGTTTGTGTCTGGATTGAACCGGATAAATATCCATTTGCCACTATGAATCATATACACATCATCGTAACGTATTTCTTCATCTTTTTTATCATATCCACGATGACCATACTCATCAGTTTCAATGGCTAAAATTGTATTACCTATTAATTTACGATGGTCTATACGACGACGATGGGTGCAATCACAATTACCTGTATAAAGCGGTCTGTCGTGTATAAATCCATCAAACGTTTCATTTATTATATTTCTTACCATAATTTCTTTGGTATGGCTATATACTTTTTTACTTCGTTTGTCGTTTGGAAAGATTTGTTTGAAACAAGTAGCACAATATCCGTCGTAAGCGGATGAACCGCTACGGCTATCAATCCAATCTATACAATTAGGACATCTTGTTCCACCTCCGTGTGCTACACATTTGTCGGTTTTACCAATGGCACTTGCTGTACAGTTTGGTTCAACACATCGTTTTCCACCGCCGTGTGCTATACATTTGTCGGTTTTGCCTTGGGCACTTGCTGTACAGTTTGGTTCAACACATCGTTTGCCGCCACCGTGTCTTTTACATTTGTCAGTTTTACCAATGGCACTTGCTGTACAATCGGATACAACACATCTTGCTCCACCACCGTGTGCTACACATTTGTCGGTTTTACCAATGGCACTTGCTGTACAATCGGATACAACACATCTTGCTCCACCACCGTGTGCTACACATTTGTCGGTTTTACCAATGGCACTTGCTGTACAGTTTGGTTCAACACATCTTGCTCCGCCACCGTGTCTTTTACATTTGTCGGTTTTGCCTTGGGCACTTGCTGTACAGTTTGGTTCAACACATCGTTTGCCTCCACCGTGTGCTACACATTTGTCGGTTTTACCAATGGCACTTGCTGTACAATCGGATACAACACATCGTTTGCCGCCACCGTGTGCTACACATTTGTCGGTTTTACCAATGGCACCTGATTTACAATCGGGTTCATTACATCGTTTACCGCCTCCATGTTTTCTACATTTATCAGTTTTGCCTTGGGCACTTGCTGTACAGTTTGGTTCAACACAATGACGTTTAATACGTTTTTTTATTACAACACAATATTCTTGCGACATTTCTAGATATATAATTATAATATGTATATCATATTTAAATCAATTTTATACACGAGTTCCCTTAAAAAGTCAGAAACCTATCAAAGTATTGTTTCGAGACGATGATTCTGATTGCCGCCATATTGCCACTACTCGGCCTTCTCCTCTTCCCATCTTCACCTTTTGCTACAGACCCATTCATGTAGTTGCTATAATGGACATACGCATCATAAAGCGACACATGCTCTATGACTTGACGCCATCCTTCGCATCCTAGTCTATCCTTGAGGTCCTCCATCGCCATCTGGATATCCAGCTGTTTATCCCACATCTTGTTCTTTATCTTGTAAATATATTTCTCTCCCTCTATTTCCACTTCTGGATAAAAGTACGTAATCAAGTCACAAATCTGTTTTTCACTTATCTGTTTCTCATGAAACTGAACCGCGGATTCGCGGCGTGATTCCGTCCATTTCTTGAACAGCACTGCGACCTCGCTGATTTCCAGTTCCAATTCTGTCTCATCTGGTTCCATTGTATCTTCCCAGAACTGGAGGAACTTACATACACTAGGTAAATATTTGCTATTTATTCCGGTAAAAGCGTCTACATCCACGTTGTAATAATCGGCGAGTCTAGTGGTCAGATAAGTCTTTAATTTGGCAGCAACTATTACATTGGGTAAATGCTTGGCCTCTAAGAAATGCCGCCATAAATATACCATGTTCTTCCAAGATATCTTGATATCGACAGTTGAAGAGACCTTGGTCTCCACCGACGAAGACACTTTGGTATCTAAAACCTTGGTGTCCACAGGAGAGGCGCTTATATACTCGCCAATAAACATATCGACCAATGTATCTGGGCTGATATTCTTCAAGAAAAACACGGCATTTACTAAGTCAGCATCATTGCTATATTTCAACAAGTAATTGTCGGAGCTAGTATATCGATTCGCATAATGACACGCAACGCACAAGATATCGAGTCCTCTATCATTAAATCCCGAATCAAAACTCTCACTGTCAACAGCACCATTGAAATTAAAAATGCGGATACTTGAATAACTATGGTCCGCGTGGTATTTGTATTTGAATGTTTGTGATAAATTGCTGCCAAACCATGACTGGCACAATGTATTTAGACGGTGTATGAGTTGTTTGGCAGAGGCGGGAACAATATGGATTAGAGAGGTTGGCAGTTGTTCGTCATCACTTAATGCCGAGCTTCTTACTTCGGTCGTGCTTCGGTCGCACTGCGCATTACGCACTTTTCCTACAATGTTTTCGCCTAAAATCGTCAAAAAATACTTGGCCTCTGTTTTTGTCTTGAAAACCGCCGGACAAAACAAGTTCAACACCGCCTGAATCGTCCCCGATTCCGGTATTGCCTTGTACAAATGATTCTCCTTAATTCTCTTCATAATGGTCGTCTTGGTCTTGTGCTTCCACTGCATCAAGTTGGCATCACGACTAATAGAGGAAAGCACATTAAACAGGATATCATCTTCACCATATTGACGATAATGGTCGCCATTATAATAGAAAAATGCCTCTGTTGATGGGTGATAAAAATACCGATTGTTATAGAGAAAATGCTGGATGAACAAGTTTTGTTCAGTAGTCAATTCGTCTGTGCGCTGACTTCGCTCAATATGTGTGCGTTCAATGTTTTCAAATATGAGAGGCAGTTGTGAACACACGTAATTCACCACCTTTTGTTCCATATACGGATTTTGCTCATATTTGGTATATATTTCTTGTATTGCCTCTATGATTCGTTCTTTGTTTGACATTGGTAAATAATATAAAATGTTTTTATATTGTTTGAGACGTACATACGATTACGATCTGTTTTTTCGCTGTGTTCGACGGCAAAAACGGCTTTTTTTGGTGCGTACATACTTACAGGACACAAAGGCGCGCTTACAATCTTTAACGCACTTTCGGCGGCAACTAACCTTGGATTTAGGCATTATATAGTATGTTTACTTTTTTTTATTGCCACGACTCTTTCTTGCGGTCTTCTTGACGTAGCCGAATTGCCCCTTCTTGGCAAAATATCCGTATTTCTCTAAACGCTTCTCTTTCTTGGCAGTGGCGTGTTTCTTGGCGCTGACAATACGACCCCACTTATTCATGACAAGTTGGGGTTTAGTAAGTCCACCGGATGTCTTACACGCGTTTCCGTTGAACACTTGGGTGCGGGATCCAAATAATTCGGGATAACTCTTTCCATGAACATGGTACATTCCATCTGGTTGACGCACAGGTTTCTTCATCTTATATAATAGTCTCCCAGAAAAAAACACGCGGTTTCTAGTTGGTCAAAGGCACGATGGTCGGTTGTCGCGGAACCAGACTCGGGCTCAATGTACTCATATTGTAAACGGTGATGCGCCGTTTACGACCTTCGCCCGTTGTGGAGTTCATCAATTGACTATATCTCTGTTTCTGGCTAATATTTGGATTATTTCCGGCGGTAACGACGCTATTATAGAGGATCGTGCGTCTGGAGGCACACCATTGGATACCGCGGCGCATACATTTTGAGGAGGTGGTGTCCATTGTTATACATCAATCCCAGAAAAAACAGAGTTCGACACCATTATGGGCTGCTGCTACTGTGTTACCTCTATTTGCTAGAACCGCCAACCTTTCGTACAACTCGTACCACCTTCTTCTGCGGCTTAACTGTATCCGGATTCTGGATTTGTTCTCGAATCTGTTTGTATTCGGCATACTTGACTTCCAGCTGTTCAAGTTCGTGTAACCAGATTTGTTCAGGACTCGTGCGTGTCAAATCGTCCAGCTCTTTCATCATATTGTCGCGTTCTCGGCGCAACTTCTCGACGTTTTCCGCGGTCACCGAGTCCATCGGCATTTTGACTAAATATTTGTAATCGCCGTCGACCACTTCAAAACCGGCCTCGGCTAAAGTCTTGGCAACCGCCTCGGCTGATTTGCGGCGCAAGTCTATCTTGTCAATCAGCGTATATTCAATATATTTTGCGCGACTGGTTAGCAACGCCGTCTTCTTCGACATATCTGCCAACAAATGCGCCTTGCGCACACGATACGCTTCCAAACGTGTACCAAAGTAATCGCGAATCAGTTCATCTGTATTCTCGTATTTCGTGAGTTTGCCTTGTCCATTGAACATATGAATGTTGGAAGTCTTCACCGTGGTAGTCAACTTTAGCAGTTTCTCAACACCGTCGATTCCGTGGGCATCCTTTTGCTGAATCAGTTCATCCAATCGACCTTTAGGCAAAACTACCGCGATATTGATTCCCACCTCCGTACAAAGGGATGTGAAGTCTTTGATTTGCGGCACAACCTTCTTGCCGTCTTTGTCTACACCGCCGTCCATCATTTCCTCCAAGGTCTTCGTATATGGCATCGTCCAGCGACCGACTGGGAGCTCCGTGATGGTGACAGTGTCAGGCCCCGTGCGTTCATAACAACCTTTGATTAAATACTTGTCTGCTTCGATTTTTGAAATGGTGCCGCGGAATCCTTCGTAGTATGGCATCATATCGCTCGGCTCAGATGTCCCGCGCAATAATGCGCGCACATAAGCAATGAGGTCTCGCGGATTGTATGGCGGGACCGAGCACGAGAATCCCGTACCAATACCGCGGATTCCATTCACGAGCGCAAAGGGGATAATCGGCACATAATGCTCGGGCTCAACCAGTGTTCCATCATCATCTAAATATTTGAGGACGGCGTCATCCGCCTCGGGGAATATGTAACGCGTGAGTGTATTGAGCATGGTGAATATGTATCTTTCAGACGCCGAGTCGTCGCCGCCCTGAAGCCTAGTGCCAAATTGACCATTGGGCTCGAGCAAATTGATATTATTGGAACCGACGAAATTCTGCGCCATGTTCACAATAGCGCCATTCAAACTCGCCTCGCCATGATGGTATGCGCTGTTTTCAGACACGTATCCGGAGAATTGCGCGACTTTGATTTCACTGGTGAGCCGGCGCTTGAATGACGCAAACAGGATTTTGCGCAAACTAATTTTGAGACCGTCCACCGCACAAGGAATCGAACGAGCACAATCATAATTGCTGAAATGAATGAGTTCGCGGTCGATGAACTCGTCATAGGAAACACTTGGTCTGCTCGTATTTAGGAATGCGTCCTTGTCATATTTCTCAATGAGCCACGTCTTGCGGTCATTCGCGCGTTTGTCGTTGAACACTTTGTCAACCACGTCATCACTGGTTGCTTGTTCATAGACGAAGTCCACGATTTTCTTGTTGGCGAAATACTCCTTGAACTCCTCCGATTTGGATGTTCCTAAACCCTTGAAGTATTTGATTTTCCACGACGTCGCGCTGTCGCCGATGCTGGTTTTCCACGAATCATATTCTCCATTGTTGTAGAATGACAGGGTTTGACCGGCTTTGGACGCGCGTAGGATGGGCGTGTTCATGAACGAGATGAATCCGGGAATCTGCGTGAGCGATTTCCATTCACAGTGGAACAAGTTGATACAGAGACCCTTGATATGACTGCCGTCCGTATCTTGGTCACACATAATCATGATTTTGCCGTATCTCAGGCGGGATTTCACGTCTTCAATAGATTCATAGACGCGGCCATTTTCTAGGCCGAGGATTTTCTTAATGTCGGTGATTTCCTTGTTCTCCGTAATTTTTTTCACGGACTCCCCGCGAACATTTAGCACTTTTCCGCGGAGGGGATAGATGCCGATGCTATTGCGGTCGGTGGCCGATAAACCGGACACGATACCCGACATCGCACTGAGTCCTTCGCACAAAATCAAGATACAATCACCGGACTTGTCGGTGCCACTATGATTGGCATCCAGGAAGTTCTCGATGCCGCGAATGTTCTTGGTTTTGGACCCGTCCGTCTTCTTGGCGGCGACGTTCTTCTCCTTGGCCTGGGTGAGGTCGCACGCGGTATCCATGACGCCCATTTTAGCAACTTTTTCAACAAATGCGTCGCTAACGGAACATGTTGACCCGAACTTGTTGGATGGCGTGTTCATGAAGTCTTTCGTCTGACTATCGAACGCGGGGTTCTCAATATTACATCGCAGGAACAAGATGAGTTGTTCTTTGATGGCGGCGGCATTGACGCGGACTTTCTTCTTCTTTTCGATGAAGTCGGTAAGTTTTCGCACGATTTGTCCGACAATGTAGTCGACGTGTTTGCCGCCCTTGTAAGTACAAATGCCGTTGACGAAGGATACTTGCGTGAACTCTTGCGCCGGAGCGAGAGCGACGGCGTATTCCCAGTGTCCACATTCGGACGCCTCGTAGACGCGCTTGGCGTCGTCCTTTCCACCAATATACATGTCAATATATTGCTGAAAACTTTTGATTGTGCTAGGTACACCATTGTAGGCAAACTTGAGCTTCTTCTCCGATTGGTCAGTGACAGCGCAAATATCGTAGAAGCGTTTTTGGAATAGGGCGAGCATATCGGGTGTCAGATTGTCGATACCAAATCGGCGATAGTCTGGTTTGAATGACACTTTTGTATACGGTTTCGCGGCGGCGCCTTTCACCTTGGTAATAACGGGGGGTTCTATTACATCCAGATTCTGCGAGAACCGCTGGACATATTTGAGCCCGCGTGTATGGTCGACGGTTTCCACATATCCTTCGGTTGACCAGATGAGTACAAGCTTGAATCCGAATCCGTTCTTGCCGCCGACAATGCGTTTTTCGTCCTTGTCATAATTCGTGGATGTGCGCAGTTCGCCAAATATCATCTGGGGAATCCAGACGTCGTATTCGGGATGTTTAGCAATATCGATGCCGTTGCCGTCATTTTCCATGATGATGGTGCCATCTGCGGGATTCACGTCTACATTGATGTAGGATACGAGTTTGGTTCCATCTGGGTTGGTGGCTTGGCGCTGAATCATGCGGACCACGTGGTCACGACAATTGACGATGCCTTCGTCGAAGAGTTTGTAGAGCCCGGGGATGTATTGAATGGTTTTGCGGAGAATCATGGTGTCTTGGTTTATCCACAGGTTTTCGTCCACATTTTCAATAGACCCGATATAGGTATCGGGATTATCGAGAATGTGTTGTTTATCGGTTTTCTTCTGGTATTGCTTAGCTAAGGTGGCGGCTGACATTTTTTGTATGATAATTTGATATTGGGATTATCATACAAAATGTTTTCAATTTTATGATGTGAGTGTTTGAAACACAATACAGTTTCCAATATTCGTTGTATCCACTATAAACACGTAAAATTGTTGGATAAAGAATGTGGTAGCCGTTAGTGCTGTAACTGTGCCCTTTGGTGTTATGGATGTCCCGGTACCCACGCCGGCAAAAGCAAGAGTTACTCTTTTTATATAATTGGTTGTTGTTGAGACACCATTATAAATAACTGTGAATACATAAGAACGATTTATAATGAGTGGCAAATTAGATATATTAAGTGATAGGTCAACAGTAACTGATGTTATATATCGTACCATTCCATTGATGGTTCCATCACCTATTCCGTATACTATACCTATAACACTTGAGGATGCCGCAATTGGAACCAAGTTTTCGGACACCGCACTATACCTCAGTGTACCGGATACATCGAGATGGTATTCAGGTGTCGTCGTATTAACACCGACGTTTCCGGTTCCGTTGGATGCGAACAGAGATATGCGGTCACTTGTGTTTCCGGACCCATCTCTACTTTCTACGCCAATTACCATTAAACCGCCGCTGGTTTCTGTTGTTAGTATTGAATTACTATTGTCAAAATATTGGATGTATCCGTAGTCGCTGCCACTATTTGGAGAAGTAAATGTAATAGATGAACGACCGCCTGTGGCGGTATGTGAGAGAACGAGTGTACCGGTTGTAGCCGACGCAGCAGTTCCAAGGCCGGTTTCTGTTATTCGGACATCTCCACTTATATCGAGTGAATATAATGGATCCGCGGTTCGGTTGATGCCAAGAGACCGGGTTGCGGTTGTATTTCCGATTTGAACATTGCTATTGAAACTTGTGTCGAATGAAAACGTGTTTCCACTGTATCCGGGAACAGAAGCAGTGATTGTCGCGCCATTTATAAGAATATTACGTGCGTTGAGTGTTCCGCTGACATCCATTTCATATGCTGGATCAGTTTTATTGATACCAACCAGGTGTGTACCTGTACCGATATACGCGTTTCCATTTACATCGAGGTCGCCACTAATATCGAGGGCATATAGTGTGGATGGGGTTTTGTTAATTCCAACCGAAATAAACCGTGTTGTTCCCATTTGAATATTCCCATTTAAAGATACATCAGTTAGACGAGATACAGTGTTACCAATCACGCCATTAATGCTGGCATCAATTGCAGTCTTACTATAAATGTTACCACTGATACTAGCATCAGTTGTTGAGTTTGTATAGTAGTTTCTAAGAATATTATTAATACTTGAGTCAATAGCAGACTTAATATATGTGTTCGCAAAAAGGCCATTAATACTCAAGTCAATGGCTGTCTTACTATAAATGTTACCACTGATACTAGCATCAGTTGTCGAGTTTGTATAGTAGTTTCTAAGAATACTATTAATACTTGAGTCAATAGCAGACTTAATATATGTGTTCGCAAAAAGGCCATTAATACTCAAGTCAATGGCAGTCTTACTATAAATGTTACCACTGATACTAGCATCAGTTGTCGAGTTTGTATAGTAGTTTCTAAGAATATTATTAATACTTGAGTCAATATCAGACTTAATATATGTGTTCGCAAAAAGGCCATTAATACTCAAGTCAATGGCTCTCTTGTTATATATGTTACCACTGATACTAGCATCAGTTGTTGAGTTTGTATAGTAGTTTCTAAGAATATTATTAATACTCAAGTCAATGGCAGTCTTATTATAAATGTTACCACTGATACTAGCATCAGTTGTCGAGTTTGTATAGTAGTTTCTAAGAATACTATTAATACTTGAGTCAATAGCAGACTTAATATATGTGTTCGCAAAAAGGCCATTAATACTCAA
>Ga0209358_10001459_pt1 | contig 18724 bp, 21 predicted proteins | sample LauGreFa1BDMLBSN_2_FD_187574 | JGI IMG/M metagenome (GOLD analysis project Ga0209358, IMG submission 187574) | Freshwater lake microbial communities from Lake Michigan, USA - Fa13.BD.MLB.SN (SPAdes) (version 2) | ecosystem: Environmental > Aquatic > Freshwater > Lake | place: Lake Michigan, USA... | reverse complement strand
GATGCCATTGTGAGCAACTAAAAAACCCCCTACATACAAATGACCCATGCATGTTAAAACTGCATGGGTCATTTTTTATTGGCTTTGAATAAAAAGCTTACTTGAGTATCGTATAAAATGTCTTTTCAATTTTCTTGTACTCATCCTCCAAAACATCTATTGCGCCGATCCTGGACGGAGATAAAGGTTCTATTCCAAACAAAAGGGAGAGATAAACATCGCTCAATCTCCTGCGGTATTTGAACTCATCAAAGAAAACTGTTTTACGATTCGTTTCAATGATTTCTTTTCTTAAGCTATCCAAAGAATTGAATTTTTGCTGATCTGCAGTTGATTTTTGTGCAATTGCAGAAACTGATGCAATGGATTTATCCAGAGAATCAACGAGCACAGCAAGTTTTTCATGCAATCTGAACAAGCGCATAGACTGATCATAAAGCTGACCCATCTTTGCTTCCGTAAATCCTTTTGCTGGATTGGGCTCTATTGTGAATGACTGTTCAAATTTTTGTTCCCCCACTTCCAGAACCGCTTTGAATTTTCCGGTCTTCACTTTTGGACCCAGTACAGACGAAAACAAAACACTTGAACCTGCTGTATATCCTCCAAGCGCTACCTTACAAGGATTTTGATCGAGTCCCCAGTAAACTTTGTTCAAACCTTTGTTAGATGTTGCATTGACATCTTTTATTTTTTTACCAGCTTCATCATATATTATAATTTTTACCGATTGCTCTGAACGTTGCTTGAGATAATACTCAAACATTGGAAGATTGGGTTTGTTCCCAGCAGTCCAACCAGAAAGATTCCCATCCTTGGATGGCACTTGAGGAGCAAAATCATACTTGAAATTAGAGACCGGATAAAAGACTACATCCTTATTCAAATCAGATTCAATCAATCTACGCAAAGATGCAAGTTGATCTAATACATATATACCCCTTCCATGTGTTGCAATTGCAAGATCTCCTGTATGAGGTACAATCTTTAAATCTCTCACCAATGCATACCAAGGAATGTTTTGGTATTTGCTGCGCATCCATGTTTTTCCGGCATCGATGGAAATAAACAATCCCATCTCAGTTCCCAAGAACAAAAGATTTTCCTGTTCCAAGTCTTCGCGAATTACATGTGCAAAACCAGTAAATTCCTTCGATTCAAATTTCTTCCACGTCTTTCCCGCATCATTGCTTACAACTGCATACGTCGCATGATCCCCATATGCATGATGATCGAATGTAACATATACCCTGTTCGGATTTTTTGATGAAAGCTCAATGCTTGAAATCCATGCATATGTTGGAACTCCTGCAGCCCAAACATTGGAGGACAAATTTTTCCAGCTCTTTCCACCATCGCTGGTGTATTGTAAATGACCATCATCTGTACCAACCCATATGATGTCTTCATTGCGGGGATCTTGCACCAATGTAAAAATGGTACAGTGATTTTCTGCACTTGTATTATCACCCGTGATGCCGCCACTTTTTTCTGTATTCTGCTTGTTCTTGTCATTCGTAGTTAAATCGGGAGAAATTTTCGCCCAATTGTTTCCTTCATCAGTTGATTTATACAAATACTGATTCCCCGTATATACATTGTAGCCACCAGGACGCTTGGTACTTTTTGCAACTACAATCGGCGTATTCCAGTTCCACCTGTGAAGGTCTTCTCCTACATTTCTCTGAGGCTTGATCCCATAACTCAATCCATTGGAGAGATTGATTCGGTTGATTTCCCCACCCTGTGACTCTGCATAAACTATATTGGAGTTGATGGGAGATGGTTGGACCCAAAATCCATCCCCTCCATTCAAAGATTTCCAATCAGTACTGGCAACACCACCAGGAGTTGAACTCGGTGCCATCCATGATCCATTGTCTTGCAATCCACCGTATACATTGAATGTTTTATCATTGCTCACTGCAACATGATAAAACTGACCAACAGGCAGATTATTTAAAAAAGACCAGGATATGCCTTTGTTGTGACTGACATATACACCTCCGTCTGTTCCCAAATAAAGTGTATTGGTATTTTGTGGATTGATCCACAAAGCATGGTGATCTGCATGTGGCACAACATCTCCGATGATGGTATTGGACCATGCATAGCCGCCATCTATAGAGTATTGGAAATCAAATGCGGGACGATATACGCGCTTTGGATCTTTGGGATCAAATTCCAATGAACTGAAATAAAACGGTCTTGCTGTAATATTGTCTGTACTTGCCAACTTCTTCCAGGTTTCTCCTTCATCTTGCGATTGATACAAACCAGGAACCTTTGCTTCTACAATGGCTAGGACTTCGGTTGGCTTGGATGGATTGATGGTAACAACAATTCTTCCTAGATCCCCTTCTGGCATTCCTGCTTGAATTTTTTTCCATGTTTTTCCTCCATCGACTGACTTGTACAATGCACTTGTACTTCCACCAGAATTGAAAGAAAATGGCTGGCGTCTGAATTTCCAAAAACTTGCCAATAAAATATTGGGGTTCGCAGGACTCATTGCAATATCAGCACATCCTGTCTCGTCATCTACAAAAAGTATTTTCTTCCATGTCTTACCTGCATCAGTTGATTGATACAACCCTCTGTGCTTGCTTGAACTCCACAATGGTCCGGGTACTGAAACAAAAATATTTTTTGTATTCGTTGGATGGATGATAATCTTGCTGATATGTTCTGTACTGTCTAATCCAATTTTTTGCCAATTGGATCCAGCATCCGTAGTCTTGTACATTCCATCACCGATGGATACAGAATTACGCATATTGCTCTCACCTGTGGCTGCATAAATTGTTTTAGGAGAAGTTGGATCAATCGCCAATGCACCAATTGATTGACAATATTTATCAAAAACCGGAGCAAATGATATCCCACCATTCAAACTTTTCCAGATCCCGCCTCCAGCAGTTCCAACAAATAGATTGATCTGGTTGTCAACCGTTGTACCTACAATACTGGTGATCCTTCCACTCATGGTGGATGGCCCCAGGTTCCTTGCAGACATAGATTGAAAAAAAGATGAGTTGTTCAAGATGCTTGTCGATGTAGTCTGTGCATGCAAGCATGAAAACACACCAATCAGACAAGTACTGAGAAGTAATCTTAGCTTGTTCATATATTTAGTTTCCTTTGAAAATATTCTCGTCGATCACAGGATTTATTTCAAACTTTTCTGTGATGAGCATTTGTCCCATTTGCTCTGATTTGTGTGGGATTTTGATTCCAAACGGAATAGTCTTGTAATCAAATAACTTGGTAACCATCTTCATTTCCTGTCCTTGTTGCTTGACAGTTTTCTCCTCTTTATAAATCAGTGATGTATTGACATCAAAGAAGTAAACACTTTCATTGCTATTTTTAGTAGTCATTTTAATTTTATAGAACTCATTTCCATCTTCTTCATCCTTGCCCAAAAATTCTACTGTAGAACCTTTTGCGGCGTAATCGATGAATTCATCCTGAATATCCAACTCATCTAATTTCTGCTTCAATTCTTCTTCAGAGATGGGTTGCAAAGAGGATCTTCCACCAAATGGATTTTGTGACCAGCCTTTTGTCGGCGTTGTGATGTCGATGATTTTTTGTCCCTGGAATTCAGCATCGACTCTTACACCAACATTGAGAATTGCCTGCTGGGTGAAATTGATTTTGATTCCCTGAACTTCAATGTATCCATTTAATTTAAGTGACTTCACCTGTGTCCACTTATCTTTTCCGCCAATCGCCGTGATGTATTTGCCAATGATTTCATCTGCAGTTTGGGCTTCTACATGCAGAGAAATGAACAAAACAGGAAGAACAAATGCTAACATTAAAATGACCTTTTTCATAAAAGAGTTTTTTGGTTGTATAAAATTAATTGGGTGCCGCTCCCTGAATAAATGATTTTTGACGAACGGCTTAAACCCCATACAGCAGGTAAATATATAGCAGATATAAATAGCTGATTTTCTAGTTAAGGAATGAATCTGTTAAAGTTTTTTAAACGTGATTCATAGATATGGCAGAAATATGGTAAAATCAAATTATAAATTAATATGTTGTCAATTATAAATTTTTTTGAAATGTACCCACTTTCTATAAGGAATGGAAGCCTGAAGTGAATTGCCATAAATAAATTAGTTTTGATTGAAACTATTTTATGCCATTGATTACTCCCATTATTCCTTCATTATAATTTAACAAATTGCACTTCAGTCATTTATCTATTATATTTTTTTTCTGCTTTTTACTGAATGAATCAACCGGACAAATTAACGTTGATTCAACTGAAAGAAAATGGATCTTGAATGGATACATAGAGAATTTCTTTGTTCTCAACAGAAATGCAGCAAAAGAATCTAACATTTCTGAATTTCAGTACAACCACAATAGAAATAACATCCCAGCAATCAATCATGCGTATATGGGCGTTGATCATGAGAGCCGCTTATTCAGAATGAGTCTCAATGCTCAAATAGGAACATATGTAAAAGACAATTACAGCAGTGAGCCAAAATTGATTAGGAATCTATACACTGCATACACCGGATTTGCTATAAACAAAGAAAAAAGCAGTTGGATTGATATTGGAATATTTCCTTCATATATAGGTTTTGAAAGCATCAGCGCATTTGATAATCTTACTTTAACACGGTCTTTATTAGCTGAGAATTCACCTTATTATTTGAGTGGAATAAGATCAAATCACAAGATCGGAGCAAACAATGAAATATATGTTTATGCTTTAACTGGGTGGCAAAAAATCAAGCCTACTCAAGGAAATAGTTTGCCGTCGTTTGGTTTCCAATGGATTAAAAAAGTGAAGAACAATAATAAAATAAACAATAGCTTTTTTGCAGGGAGCAATTATCCTGATAACAACAGAAAATGGAGATATTTTAATAATTTTTTTTGGCAACATAATATTGGGAAATGGTCTTGGATAATCGGACTTGATATAGGCTTAGAACAAAAATTTAAAGATTCTAAGACATTCAATACCTGGTGGTCTCCTGTCCTCATCACCTCATATAATTTCAATGATAAATTAAAAGCTGCAGGAAGAATTGAGCATTACAACGATAAATCAAAAGTCATTGTGAAAACAAGTAATGGAAATCCTCTTGTTGGATCAGGATATTCGATCAATATAGATTATAGCCCTTCTTCAAACATGATGTACAAGGCAGAATGGCGTCAACTCTTTGCTGGTAGTGATGTATTTTTTGGAGAAAATAGTTTTTCCAAAAAGGCAGAATACCTTACAATATCTTTTTCTTATCGTTTGTCTAAAAATCTATTTTAATCAATACCCACATTGAGCATGCAAGAGTGATGTATATAATTACTAGCTTTACAAGTAAACCCTGCTCTTTATGATTTGTATCAAAGCCGACATCCCTGAAGAGTTGAATGCAATAGATGATGAATGCAAAGCCATTTATCACAGCAAAGATGCTGTTTGTATTTTTCTTTTCAATACCCGTGAACTGCGCAATGCATTTGTTGAAGAAACAAAAGGAATGATGAAGGCAGAAAGAATGGGTGTATATGAGCGATATCAAAATAAAATTCAATGAGGCATTTAGAACAATCTTTGTCTGATTTATCTACTTATATTGAATATGCTGAGCAATCAGATAATTCGGTATCAAGCGTAAATGTTGGCTGGCACATTGAACACGCGCTACTGGTGATCATAAAAATTATTGCAACCGTATGCAAGTCAGACGCCAATCAATACAAATGGAAATTCAATTTTTCAAGAACTATTGCATTCACTTTATACAGATTCCCAAGAGGAATAGGGAAAGCACCTGATATCGTAAAACCAAGCCAAAAAGATAAAACAGATTTTCAAGCATTGTTTTCAGAAGCAAGACTTTCCGTGGAGGCCTTAAAAAAAGTCGCCCATCATCAATTTTTTCTCCATCCGATTTTTGGGAACCTCAATAGGAAAAATACATTTACCATGCTAGATATCCATACCAAACACCACATCGCCATCATCAAAGATATCATCGCAAGTAACAATTAAAACAATTGGACAGTTGCCTATCAAAAGATTCCAACCGAATGGCTGAGTAAGATTTTTTACATGTTCGCTCCTTGTATTTCTCTCCATACAACAGTTGTCCAATGAACTGCATCCTCCAATCCTCATGCATTTCCGTTGAATTTTGTTGAGATTTTTCTATTTATAAAAGGGATTTTTCTCAACAATAAGGCCTAAAAGCTCTTGCAGAAGGCTTTTAGGCCTCATAATTTTGGGTATTGATATGAACAACAAGGAAGCGTTCATAAAAAAGTTAGGGCAAAACGTAAGAGAAAAAAGATTGCAGCGAAAATTAACAGTAGAGAAACTGTCAATGGAAGCTGGAATGCCATACTCCCAAATCAGCAGATTAGAACTTGGGAAACGCAACCCGACTGCTTACACCTTATACCTGATTTCAAATTGCCTTGAATGCAACCCTTCTGAATTTTTTGAGGGGATGTATGGAAATAGAAATAACACCGAACAACAATATGATGGCATACAATAATTCTCCCTCTCCTGCTGAATGCAGTTTATTTTGATGCTCCCCCTCAACTTTTTAAGGCTAACCAATAGAAACACCACATATATAGCTCATCATCGAATGAGCTATATGGGCATAAAAAAGGGTGCTAAAAGCACCCCCTGGGTCATAGAATAAGGACTCTGATTAGTAGCTATTTTAGGTTGAAAATGGATAAGCGTAGAGAATTCAAAATTGATGTTTTTAAATGTCAATGAAGATTTACAGTAAAATAATGTATTCATAAAACAACATAAATTATTCCGATAATTCTAAAACAAAAACCATGAATAACCTAGGAGGTCAAATTAAAAATGTAAGAGAGTTCAAAAACCTGACGCAGAAATATGTTGCAACAAGATTAGGTATGAGCCAAAGTAAGTTCGCAAGAATTGAAAATGGAGCAATCCATGTTACAGATGAATTGCTAATATCCATATCTGAAATACTGGAGACAAATAGTTTTTCTATTCAACAGTTTGATAAAAAAGTTTTTCGTGATTTGAGTATAAAAGAAGAATATAAACCAGACCTGCAATTGATCATTGAATTTCTTATACAATTGAAAGATCTACACAATGAGGAGATCATTTTATTACAAAAGAAAATCAAACTGATTGAATCGATACAAAATTGACACTTGTGTTAAACGCTTCTTCAGATAACATAGCAGCACCATTGAATGAAGTGCTACATGACAAAAGGAGCAATCATCCTGATTGTAGATATACTATCGATTGTTCAAAACATTTAAAAAAGTTCTTTCCGCACTGATATAAATACCCTGTTGAGCCATGCGATAAAGATCACCAGCAAGCTGAAAACGATAGCCCAGGTTCACCTTGGTATTGCTGTTGAAGATAAATTGCAAGGCAGGAGCCATGTCCACAAAAGAATATTTTCTATCCAACCCATTGCCTCCTATCAATTCAACATAAATATTGAAGTTGGTTTGCTTGTAGCTTGAATAATTTTTAGGATACAACAAATATCCGCCCGATAATATATAATTGAACGCCTGGTATCCAAATCTACGTGGACCGCCATATTTCAACCAACGCTCTTCATCCAACACCTGGTGGATTCCAAGATTGGCAGAAAGAGCCAGCTTATTTGTCAATTGTGTAAAAATCAATCCCGTCTGAAATGCAGTCTGATCTCCATCTGTTGTGAGTTCATCATATTGTAAATTATTTCTGCTCAAGACACCCTTTACATAGGCTGCTGCACGGAAATGCCGATGGACATCATCGACAGAAACAAAACGATATATTGCATAAAGGGATACTGATTCGAATTTTAATGCAAGATCAGGATACATCGTATACATATTGCTGAATGTAAGCGAGGGACGAATCATCAGTTTTTTGCTCAGGCCAATCGATGATTCCAGCATTTGCCGGGTTGTAGTAAACTCATGCAGCAGGTGCTTTTCTCTGATCCACTTCCCGCCGTATTTCAATGACAATGACTTTGCAGGTACGTTGGAAGCAGGATCACTGTATACATAAAGTTCTTGTGAAAAACCTCTTTTATAAATGGCCATTGTCAGAACGACAATGGCCAGTGTTTGAATGTGTTTGATTTGTTACAAAATTGTTGCATGAAAAACATGTGTTGATGATTCTTTCCCATTTGGTAACCTACAATCCTCTTGTTGAGGTGTTTGATAACAGGCCTCTTTGACTCCAGCAATTTTCTTCTTGTAGTCTTTGGCTGTGAGATACTCCTTATCAATGATATTGATATTGATTAACCCGTCATATGTTGCACGTTTGATCTGAACAAAATGATAAGTAAACTTCCCAATTGTAAGAAATCCACTGTTCTCAATTTGTTGTTTGTTGGCTTCAAACCGCAGAACCAATTTGGAGACTGAAAATCCTGCATCTTCTACTTTCTTACGAAGTGCGGATGGATCAACATCCATGTTGGACTTGAATATCAGCTCAAATGAAGATGCGTTGAGATCTGTATCAACTGACTCAACAAAAGGAAGACTGCTTAAATTGGTATAGATTGATTTCGCACAGAGTGCGCAGGTCAGTCCACTTGCCTGTAAACTGGCAGATTTCATTTGAGCGCCAGCTGCTGAAATCCCTAATACCCATATCAAGCAAATAAGTATGTGCTTTTTCATGGTATAGTTTTTTAGGATTTACAGCAATCTTTCCCTTTCTCGCATTTTCCTTCTTTACAGCAAGATTTATCTTTTTCACAATTCCCCTCTTTGCAACAATCTTTTTTATCTGTGGAAGCTGCGATGGCTTTGCGCTCATATTGGCAACAACCATGAAGTTTTTTATACACTTCATCAGGCGCTGTGAAGTCCTGTGTATCATATCCTGCATTGGCAATGGATTCCTGAATTTTTGCCAGGTCAGTTTTATTTGACTTATAAGAAACTGCCAGCATCTTGGTTTCTTCGCTCCAGCTAGCTTTTAATGCACCAGCTTTCAATGCAGCATTTTCTATTACTTTTTTACACATGCCGCAGTTGCCCCAAACTTTGATTCCTTCGGCTTTCTGGGCAAAGAGATTCATTGAAAAAGAAATAAGTAATATAGAGAGTATGAATGTCATACGAGTTTTCATAACAAATAATTTTAAGCATTAAATATTTAAGAGAATCTAAAAAATGAATTTTACCGTCGATGATTAATCAGCACATATGGTAAAATCAAATTCTGAAGACACAGTTGAGAATATAGATCGGTGGGGCAGCGTCTACTAATTGCGTATCTGAATAATAAGAAGAATGATTTTTCGAAAATGCAGGCCGAACGAAATGATCTAATCGAACAGGAATTTCAGCAATTGAACTAAATGATAGAGCATAGGGTGCTGTGAAAGCACCGTCATCAATTTTGATTACTTGGGGGACATCATGGCAACATCCCATGTCTTTCATCCCACACTTGGGACATTGATCCGTATAATCATTTTCCACTATGCTCACCCCCGCATAATCGCCCATGCAGAAATGCGTATTCAATACCACCCCTGAACTGGCAGTAGTATAAATCAACAGTAAGCATATGGATAAAATCCTTTTCACCATGCAAATTTACAAGGAAATTGATGTAAAGAAATAGCCGGAGGGTAAATTATCTCTTTTTAACAAGATTTTTATCTCTGATTGTGGATCTATCTATACAATAATTATAATCATGCTGCTGTATTATAATTATTATTCAATTTGACAGCAGGCCTAAATAGCTTAGCCTTCATGAAAAGGCAGAATATTATACATTTTACCGAGCTCAACATCAATCGCATTCAGGCACTGACTGATGCAGTTTTTGCAATAGTCATTACCATTCTTTCAGTTGCATTGGTGGTACCTCCTGGCGAGAATGAGCACAATCTCAAATCATTCATGCTAGAACAAATTATTCCTAAACTATTTATATTCTTCCTAGGGTTCATAGTAGTAGGTGCATTTTGGGTAGACACACACTTCAATCACCATCACATGGTCAAGACAAATATTTTTAGCATATGGCTAAATATCTTCTTTTTGATGTTTGTATGTCTGATACCTTTTTCTTCAGGATTCCTGGCAAATTATCTTTATACAACCATCAGTGTCATTGTATACAGCGTCAACTTGATTTTTGTTAGTGTTTTACACCTAGCGATGTTGGTGTATGCTTGGAAAAATAAATTTATAGACCCGAGTGTTGATAAAGTGCTTTACCACAATATGTGCTGGCGCATCATTCTTCCTACCATCATATATATTCTTATTATACCATTGGCTTTTATGAAAGAAAGTTGGGTAGTTTATCTGTTTCTTGCACCACTATTTTTTCAGATACTATTTGGAAGGGCAAACAGGCCCTACAAACAATAATGCCTAGCTTCAGTTTATACTACGAAATAAATTCTCTACCCTGTACTGTGCGAAATTGAAGAACAGGTAATCAATCTGAGTATTGATAAAAATATTTTTTTCAGCTTTTTTGAATTGTACATTGATTAGTCATTAGAAACATAAACTTTTTACTCCGTTGTGCTCCTCAATATCTTGTGTTATGGAGAATACCAAAATCTAAGCAGTATGCTGTGCACCCTATATACAAAACCCCCTGTAAGTTGTTAGCCTACAAGGGGAGTTGGTAATTAACACACCAAAGAATATACCCAATCTTAATTATTCAATTATTCAGGTAAACCAAAAACTACTGCGTGTGCAATTACATAAAGATTGCCACTAAGATTATTTATAGTAAACGAATATGTTTGTCCTGTCAAGTTTGTCGCCTTGTATGGAAATTTACCTGGTGCAATGGTATATTCACCCGACTGTTGGCCATTTGTAATTTTAGGAAATTCTTCATTTCCTACGTATAAATGAACCTCCCGAAGTGCATATGGCACTTTTGTCAATGGATCGGAGCCAATTAAATTATACGTAACCTTTGCAACTGATCCTGCATATTCTACGATGAGGTTGCCAACATAAACACCTTTTGTGATATCACATAAACCGGCGCCGGCATATACTTTAAATGTGTATATACCTTGTGCAAGTGGCCCATTTGTCCATCCCCATCTTTGAGAATTATCTAAAAAATTCGAATAGTTTTGAAAGCACCCTGACTGATCCCCATCAAATGCGAAAGCTGTTTCAGTAGTTGCAGCAACTGATTTATCATCATTTACATCACAAGAGATAAAAATTTGGTTGTACATAGCCCAATTCCCCCTGGAAACCAACCTTAGTCCATCACCCCATCCTGATTCCATTTGATACGTGCTGCTGGATGTTGCCTTTCTTAGTCCTGCATGTGCAGCAACATAATAATTACCAGAATTTGCATTTGGACAAGAAAACCCAAGAGTTGAAAGTGGGATGGTGTATACAAAAGATGTTTTACCGGTAATATCCCCTGACTTATGAGGAAATTGCCCAGGAATTGGATTACCAGATTTATTGGTTGGTAAATCTGAAAGAGAGCTGCCAATAAAAAAAGCAATGTTCACAAATTCCCAGCCATCCGTTGACTGAAATGTAACCTGAAGTGCATCATCTGTATTATCACCATTGGTGTCGATGTCATCATAACTGACTGTCCCGGCCTTCATCGTTTGACCGGCATAAATTATTTGTGAATTGACTGAAGAAGTTGAAGTGCCAACTACAACTTTTGATGAAATTTCCTTCTTGAATAATCCTTTCAAGTTCAATGAAGATGTGTCTTTTGTACATCCACTAAATAAAATGATTAAAAACATAAAGGAAAGCAGAAGCGAGTAAGATGAATTACGCTGATCAAAATAATTTTTCATACCTCTTTTTTTAATGATAAAAATGATTTTGGCTCAAATCATGTTAAAGAGGCACCCTTCACTCCATAACTTAATTAGCAAACCAAGAAAACGAAATTAATCAGCGAGAATTGCAAAGAAAATGTTCGACATCATTCATTATTATGGTATTTATTATTTATATAACTTTTGAAAGTCATAATAATTAGTAAACAAATTTGTTAGTATCGTAATGGCATTTTATCAATGATATCCTCGAGAATATATCATCTCACATATCCTAATAGAATGGGAAATCAAAACAAGCATCAGAGGGGAAACTCAAAAAATGTGCATCATCAATAATAAGCCGTTGCAAGTTATTGAGCAACCTTCACCTGAGTTCAGACCTAGAATGGTGAAGTAATAATAAAAAATTACACTTTGATGGTATACTCTTTTTAATATCTTTTAAGAATTGAATAGGGAATTACTTTTAAAATATATCCAATCAACTTCCACCTCTCTTTGTTATATAAACCACCTTTTTCTTTCTTTTGATGGCTTTAACTAATTGTTTGGCAGCTTTTTCGCCCGGTTATTCCAACTAAATAACCTTTCCGCAAAAGAATTTCAGACAATGATTTACCTATTCCACTTGTTACCCCAACAATAATTGCCTTCTTCATATCATAAAACTACATCTCTAGCGTTTATTTTTCACCTTCTGGTTGTATTATTGCCTCTGCGACAGTGAAATGTCGTACAAATGACATGTTGCTGACAATAATTTTCTAAATTTCTAATATCATATTTGCAAAATGGAATTTGGTGATAGATTAAAGGAGATACGGACAGGTTTGAACTATTCTCAAACGGACCTCGCCGAAAAAACTGGTTTAACGCTTAGAACAATTCAAAGAATTGAGAACAATGAGGTTAAGCCAAGTCTTCACTCCATAAAAGTAATTAGTGAAGCATTGGAAATTGCTTCATCTGAATTCATCAATAAGTCTGACGCCAAACCATATGAATTTAATTTCACCATTAAAATCACAGATATGAATGAATTTCTCAGCGACCTGAAAATACTGGTCAAAAATCATTGGAAAGTAATTGTATTGATTATTGCAGTCGTATGGCTTTTATCAAATTATGCAGATATAAAATCTGGCATCCTGGATGCTTGGAGCGGTAAATAAGCCCTAAAATTCAGCAGACGGCCTATTTAGGTAAAAATTGTAAGATGTTGATGGCCCCTACGCTTTGCCCACTTGACTTTTAAAGTGTAAACGGCAAAGCAAGCATTTGAAGGTAAATTTAAAAATCGTGTAGCTTTCAACAGCCCAAAAATTTTTATATTTCTGAGAGTAAGCGCTACAATTATTGTAAATTAATCTTCTAAAAAACAAAAAATGAAAAGATTAGCATGGGTGATGCTTGCATCGCTGCCACTGTGGGGATTTACACAACAGGCTGATTATTTGATATCTTCTTATTTAACACAGGGACCGAAAGCCCCCAATACACATTACATCGGTGAAGCCTGGTTAAATGGCGTTCTGCAGGGAGATGGAGAATTTAGTTATAATATTACCAAAGCTACTTTTAAAGCAAACTCAACACTTGACTGGCATAAACATGGATCTGTTCAAGTGCTCATCATTGTTGATGGTGAGGGATATTATCAGGAAAAAGGCAAAGAACCCGTCATCATGAAAAAGGGTGATATCATCAAATGCAGCAAAGACACAGAACACTGGCATGCATCCTCAAAAGAAAAGGATGTTACCTACCTAGCTATTTACGGTGGAGCACAACCAACAGTATGGACCGATAAACTTTCACAAGCATACTATGATGGTATAGCAGAGAAATTAAAAGGCAAATAAAAGTCGACGAATAACAAAAGAGATGATAGCTAAAAATTTGCTGAGTAAGACAGGATTGGTGTTGAGTTTTTTTTTGAGCTCATGTGTTTCAAATAATTTACATAAAATCACTGACCCAATCATTATTCAACAACAAGGGAGTTTTGAAGCAGGGGGCAGTGTTATTAAAAATCCCGGTGTATTTGATCCCATCAAACATGGAGCTTTCAATCCCTCCAACCAAGCTTCAGAAGGACAAACACTTCACGGTGACCATGCCTATGTATTTTATCAAATCCCTGCAAAGCCTCGTAAACTTCCCTTGGTTTTTTGGCATGGCTACGGACAATCAGCCAAAACATGGGAAACAACTCCAGACGGAAGAGATGGTTTTCAAAATATCTTTTTAAGACGTGGCTTTCCTGTTTATCTAGTGGATCAACCAAGAAGGGGACGTTCGGGAAGAAGTACTGTTGCCGGGAATATCAATGCAGCGCCAGATGAACAGTTGTGGTTTGGGATTTTTAGAATGGGCATTGACACTGAATTTTATCCAGGTGTACAATTTTCAAAAGACCCCGAAGCATTGAATCAATTTTATCGTCATATGGTACCCAATACCGGACCATATGATATTGAAGTAAACACCAATGCTATTGCAGCACTGTTTGATAAAATTGGTAAAGGAATTTTAGTTACACATTCACATAGCGGTGGACAAGGATGGGTAACAGCTATCAAGAATAAAAATATCCAAGCAATTGTTTCCTATGAACCAGGAAGTGGTTTTGTATTTCCAAAAGGAGAAGTCCCAGATTCTATTGATTATGTTGGAGGAACACTCAGGGCAGTAGGTGTACCAATGAATGATTTTTTAAAACTAACGAAGATTCCTATCATTATTTATTATGGTGATTATATTCCTGATGCCCCATCAAAATATCCGGGTGAAGAACAATGGCGTGCTGCATTGACCATGGCAAAACGTTGGAGGGATATCGTAAATAAATATGGGGGAGATGTTTCAATCATAAGACTCCCTGAAGTAGGATTGAAAGGAAATACGCATTTCCCGATGTCGGATTTGAATAATATTGAAGTCGCAAATTTGCTTTCATCATTTTTAAAAAGCAAAGGATTGGATCAATGACATCCAAAATCTGTACACAGTTCTGTGCAACAAAATAAAAAACTCTTATAAAGTATTCATCTAAGAGAGTTTTTATACCCCAGTCAATTCTATTTTGTACAAGAATTAAAGAGTAGAAACAATATCTTAAAAAGTACACTTAACATTATTCTTCAATCATCAATGCACTGGTGATCTTTGTCAAACGCTTGAGTGCATCTTGAGATTGTCCAATTACAAACGCATCGTAAACTCTTTTCTCCTGAAGTAAATTTTCATACATCTTATTTCCCCTTAAATTTCTTTCTAACTCTTGAGGATTGAATTTATAAACCCGTTCTAGATTCTGTAGATTGGAAATATTAGTATTTAAAGATGCATGTTCTTTATAAATATTGCTTAATCGATTTGAAAAATCGATGGATATATCAGTTGTAATTTTGAAATCATTGTATCGATCATAGTGTTTTAATATATTAGACAATAACTCATGGTTTTCAATTAAATATAATTTTCCTGCTCCCTTGAGGGCTTCTATTTCTGCTGTGCTACTGGCAAAAAATGTGAAAACCAATGATCGACTAACATTTACGCTTAATGAGTCTGGTGTTAATTCAATTTCTCGTTTGGACCATCTAGTTAATATACTATCCGCATTCATTGCTTTTTTATGATACTTGATGTTATAAGCCAAATCAGAACTGTCTCTTCGTAATTCGGTAATCATCCTCCTCACAACACCTTTTGCTTCCTTATGATGTTGAAAATACTCAACCAACCGCTCGGCAGTTACTGCAAGTGAAATACCTATTACGATGACTAATATTTCTTCAATGAAACCGGTTACGAATTTAGGCTTGTGTATTTCCATAAATGTGAATTATTGGGTTATGGTGATATTGTATGTTTAAAGTTGAATTTTCTAAATGTACAAAATTGTTTTCCTTTCTCGATGTATTATAAATAATAGTTGTTTGCCCATTGGTTGAAGTCATTCGTTTGAATTAGCTTATGACAAGGTTATGTCAAAAAAGAGGGATTATAGAGCTCACAAAAAGTAGAGCGGATAGACTCCTTTGGATTTGATAACGAGAAAGTAGTTGTTATTGAGAGATTTGTAAAATATCCAAAAGAATAACCATGTAAGAAAGAACAGAAAAAAGGCTCCTATAAAATAGGAGCCTTTTTTTATAATCCATTGTTGTGGTGATTTTTTAGCAGGTATTTGAATATAAAGTGAGTAGGTCCATTTTATAAAACTTCTTTTTCCTTTCTAATCAAATTTTTCCATGAATAAAACCCGTCTCCAAATGTTATGTTCAAAACCAGCAATATGAGTATTGTTAATGCAAAATATATTTCAGCATTAAAAAATGAATTCTGTTTGGCGCTCAACAAAACAAAGATTGCACCAATGACCAAGGGGATCTGTAACAGCGTCATAAGTCTGGTATAAACTCCAATTAAAATAAAAAATCCTCCTAAGATATGTATCCAGGGTATGATCAGTTGTAGTAGGGATAATTGTTGAATTAATTCGACTTCTGAAAATACTTTGCTAAGAAGACCCTCATTCCGAATAAAATTGATCCCCTTGATGAAAAGCATCAATCCTAAAATAACTCTCAACAGGAGTAGAGATATTTTACCAAATCTGCTTTTTTCTACCGTACTTCTTGATTCTTTTGATATCTGCATGTCATTTCATCTTATATAATCAATCATTAACTCTCAAATGAAGATTGAAATTATTGATATCCATAAAAATCAACTCCTACAGAAATCATTACCTATACTGAGCTGAGTCATACTTATCCAGGGATTTAAAAATGCATTCATAAATCCATATTCTCTATAAATATCAGAGCTCATATCAATCACAAGCCATCTAAGATCAAAGATTTTATTATTCAAGAGTGTCGAATAATTTTACTCGTGAATATTAAAAATGAAAATTGATATCACTTTGACAAGAGTGAAATACTTAATAATGATGCCTCATTGATGGTCATCAATATATTTGTTTGAGAAATTGAAAATAATTATAAGACTTTGTATGCTACTTCTTATAATTCATTCACCGATCGCTTTCAGTCGCCAATTCAATATAAAAGGGATGTTAACTCCTTATACCAAAATCCTGTCCCGTTTTTGAATCGTTAACCTTTTGCTGGATCCGTGATTTTCATTTTTATGAAATGAGTAGGATTGATTGTTAGCTGATTCCGCAATAGAACTGCCTTCCCATTTTTGAACAGGGACTGATTTCTTGATCAACTTTTCGATATCCCTCAAATACGCCTTCTCATCTCTGCTGCAAAACGACAAGGCGATACCTGACGCACCTGCTCTGCCTGTCCGACCAATACGGTGAACATAGGTTTCAGGAACATTCGGGAGTTCATAATTCAGCACATGCGACAATTGATCAATGTCAATTCCTCTTGCAGCAATATCGGTTGCTACAAGCACCCTCACTCTTTTGTTTTTAAAGTTTTCCAATGCAGTTTGTCTCGCATTCTGCGATTTATTACCATGTATAGCTGCAGCGTAAATACCCGAAGCATTCAATCGCTTGGAAAGCTTGTCAGCGGCATGTTTCATCTGTGTAAATACCAATAGGCTTTCTATAGATGTATCGTTGAGAATTTCAATCAACAAATTTTGCTTATCATTTTTGTCTACAAAATAAACTGCCTGTTGAATCATTTCTGCCGTTGAAGAAACTGGTGTTACTTCTATTTTGACAGGATTCTTCAATAACATATCAGCAAGCTGACTGATTTCAGGAGGCATGGTAGCAGAAAAGAAAAGCGATTGTCTTTTTACAGGAAGCTTTGCAATAATTTTTTTAACATCATGGATGAACCCCATATCAAGCATGCGATCCGCTTCATCCAGCACAAAAAATTTGATATTGGAAAGAGTAATATGACCCTGCTGCATCAAATCCAACAACCTGCCTGGTGTTGCCACTAAAATATCTACACCATTTCGGATGGCATTAACCTGACCATGTTGTGAAACACCTCCAAAAATAACTTGGTGTCTTAGATTGAGGTGTCTGCCATATGCAACAATGCTGTCACCGATTTGGATAGCCAACTCACGTGTAGGAGTGAGTATCAAAACATCAATGGTTCTAACACGACTATTGCTCGCAACACGTTGGTCATGCATCAGTTGTAAGATTGGTATGGTAAATGCCGCTGTCTTACCTGTTCCAGTTTGTGCACAACCTAAAATATCCTTACGATCTAAAATAGGTGTGATTGATTTTTGCTGGATCTGAGTTGGAGTTTCATAACCTTCCTCGTCCAAAGCCTTCAATATAGGCTCAATGAGTCTTAAATTTTTAAATGACACGTTTGTAATTATTAAATGATAAATGTGATAAGGCCACCGCTTTGGAATCGATGCTTTATCTGCCTTACGTTAGAACAACAACATATTTGGGAAGAAAAACTGCACAAACACAGAGAGCAATAACATCAAGAATTGCAAAGATACACTAATATTTAGCAAATAGAAAATATGAACTGTTAAAGAAAAGCACAAGAGTCCCTGCTGAGGACCCTACATAAAATACCCTTGTGAGATGTTGCATTAAAAGAATTTGTTTTTTATTGGCTTAAAAGTACGGTGTTAACGTGAGTTCTACCCTTTCATCTAAATATGGGTACTTATTGTAGTCCCTGGTTCAATGCTATGAATGAGTTATCACAGATTTTTTCTTTAACCAATCAACAACGATGTACATTTACACATAATCATGCGGTAGATGCGCCTGTTGCTGTTCATATTATTAATCACTTTCAATTGCTGTATTGGACAACAAAAAAATCCATTGCTCAAAACATTGGTTTTTACATCAACAGCATATCCTGCACATATAAAAAAACCGACCGTTTTAGTTA
>Ga0209358_10001458_pt1 | contig 18746 bp, 20 predicted proteins | sample LauGreFa1BDMLBSN_2_FD_187574 | JGI IMG/M metagenome (GOLD analysis project Ga0209358, IMG submission 187574) | Freshwater lake microbial communities from Lake Michigan, USA - Fa13.BD.MLB.SN (SPAdes) (version 2) | ecosystem: Environmental > Aquatic > Freshwater > Lake | place: Lake Michigan, USA... | reverse complement strand
CCTTAAATCATTTTGATTTTGTGGAGTTCAAGTGTGCAATTTTCCCCAAATTGGAGTACTCACGTATGGTATGTTTCATCGTTAAGTAGCGGGCCTTGAAATTGCGCAATTTATGCTCGCCACATGGATGGGCGAAAGCACGCCCCTTTAACACGGTCGGTTGCTCTCGTCATGCATCTACTTCAGAATCATGATATCTATCATGAAAGGCCGAACCAAAATTCAGAATGCGTCTCCGAAGCACCTTTCAACATTTCGTGGCCCAAATCTGGTATTCACATCCAATGCGAGTTCGACACAACATCGTGTTTTGTCATCTGTTGACTCCATCCGTCGGCAACTAGTCCCCTTTTTTTCGACAATCTCCATTTTGGACATATCGCCAAAAGTGTCAACCTGCACTTTTCAAGGGCGTAAGTACTCGATTTGGGCTACGAACCATTGAAAAGTCAGTCGAAAATATGGATTTCATCTTTTGTTCAGCCTTCCAAAATCTTCGTTTGGGGAGCATAGAGTTTCAGATTTCGTAGTTGCATGTTGCCCTTTCTCTGTGACGTCAGTTACCTCACCATGTGGAACGGCTGGCTTGCACGCTCTTTAACACAGGCTGGCATGCAAGTTCTTTAGGCTAACGCATGATGATAGCATGGCCGTGTGAGTTCGACATGCACATAGGCATGTTATCAACTTATCATCTTGTGAGTTCGATGGACACGTCAGTGACATCACCGTTTGGCACGGCCAGCATTCACTCTCTTTCACACAGGCCGGCATGCACTCTCTTTAAACGGGCTGGCATCATGGCATGCACACACAGGCTGGCATGCACTCTCACGGGCTGGCGTGAACGCTCTTTCGGCTAACGAATAATGATAACATGACCGTGTGAGTTCGACAGACAAATCGGCATGATATCATCAACATGGTATCTATCTTGTGAGTTCGAGTCACTGTTCGACGTGCGCATCGGCATGCTATCATCAACATGGTATCATCTTTTTTAGTTCGACGTACATATAGGCATGCGAACATCAGCATGCTATCATTTCATGATCCCCCAAACGAATATTTTGGAAGGATGAACAAAAGATGTAATGCGGATTTTCTATCGACTGTTCAATGGTCCGTGGCCTAAATTCAGTACTCACGTCATTGAAAAGTGCTTCCTTCTAAATCCGGATTTCATCTTTTGTTCATTTAAATCTTTTGTTCATCATTCCAAAATCTTCTTTTGGGAGGGTACATTTTGTGAGTTTGACAGACACATTTTCGTGTTATAATCTTGTGAGTTCGACAGAAACGTCTCAGTTGTCTGTGAGACATGTGAGACACTGGTAACTCACCATGTGGGAAACAGCATTTCGGAGAAATAGCCACGCAGGATTGGGTAAGCCAGTTTACGCACACTCGTGAGTATGCTTACATGTGCGTAAAGTCCTTACCCAATCCGGCGTGGCTATTTCTCCGAAATGCTGTTTCCCACATAGGTAACTCCAAGTGCACTGCTCAAGTGGTTCGCACGCACGTCCCTTTAACACGACTCGGCGGACTCGCACGCACGCCCCTTCAAACACGACTCACACGCACGCCCCTTCAACACCACTCACACGCACGCCCCTTCAACACGACTCGCACGCATGCCCCTTCAACACTTGTTAAAGGGGCGCGAGTGCGAGCAATCATCAGCCGTGATTAAGGGCGTTCTCTTGCCAGCCGTGAAATGCCGGTGCGTTTGAAATCTCATGATGATAGCACGACGATGCATCTTCATGCGTGATGTGTCAATTTACACCACCCAAACGAAGATTTTGGAAGGCGAACAAACCGTTCAGAAGGCTTGCGTTTCCCCGGGAAGTTTATTCATTACATTCAAAACCTTACCCAAATCGAAGACTCACCCACCTGAAAACGAACGAACGGTCGGGCGACAACTCACACGGTGCTGTGATAGGGTAGAGAAATCTCCGACGAGTGAGTGATGTGCGTCGGGAGTTGTACTATCCTGCGATTCATTCGGAATCAGTTCGCGACACGACCGCGTCGCATCCGATAGAGTGCACGTAGCACGTCGACAAACCCCCCGAGTACCCCTCAAGCCTTCTTCCCGTGCAGGACGAGCATCAGCGCAAGCAACGCGAGCGTCGCGGCGAACACTCCCTCTCCGGCGGCCGCCGCCGCGCCCACAGGTACTCGCGGGATACCCACGGGAGTACTCACGGGTACTGCGCGGCCGCCACCGTGCCCTCCTCTCCCATGTCTGCTGTTACGCCAGGGAAGATGCGTGCGTGCGTGCGTGCCCATGAATTTGCGGCGTGCGGCGTCACAGTGCTGGTCCACACCCCGTGAGTACCCTTTTCAGTACCCTTTGAACACCCTTCGAGTATCCGTCGTGAGTACGCCTTGCGTATGATTTCACCGGCGCCGGCCCGGCGCCTGCGCGCGCTCGTCATCGCGACAGCCCGCACGTCTGCTCTCCGGGCGTTAGGCTGCCCTGCCGGCCACTGTGAGTACTCAAACCGACGCAACACACTCGACGCCATCGAGATAGTCAGCCGTGTGCAACCAACATCGACTCCCGTCCCGACCGAGAACCATTCGTTCGGCGCCGTCCCCCGACACGCCTTGCTTACGGCGCCTGGACTTTGTTGCATCATTTGTATGCACCCTGGTGCATCCATTGATGCCTCATCCAGTGGTGTGCCACTAGTCCCCTTTTCTTGGACAATCTCCATTTCGGACATTTCGTCAAGTGTCAACCACAAACCCAGGTTGTAATAGTTTGACGAAATGTTCGAAATGGAGATTGTCCAAGAAAATGGGACTAGTGGCATACGTCTGCACTCATCCCCCTTTTTTAGACAATCTCCATTTCGTACATCTCGTCAAACAATTCAACCTGGATTTGTGGTTGACAAATTTATGCTCCCCAAACGAAGATTTCGGAAGGTCGGACGAACCTTTCCGAATGCGTTTTCGAAGCACTTTTCAACGGTTTGTAGCCCAAATCGAGTACTCACACCCTTGAAAAGTGCTTCGAAAAAGCATTCGGAAAGGTTCGTCCGACCTTCCGAAATCTTCGTTTGGGAGGGGTAAAATTTGACGAAATGTCCGAAATGGAGATTGTCTAAAAAAAAGGGATGAGTTGCACACCACTGCACCTGTAACGAAAAAAACGAAATAGTAAATGGAACAACAATGCAATGGCGTCAACTCGTACAATCATCGCAGTCGGCATCGTCCGGCGACGCGACGCAGTCCACGTGGGTGGCATTCGCCGGCGAGTCGACGTGTCGAGAGTCCACGTGGTCTGACCCATCCACCTGGTCGGAACAGTCCACGTGGTCTGCGTCCCTTGTCGCATCGACGCTCATCGCCCCCCCCCTCGTTACATGGTCGGCCGGTCGCCTCGCCGTATCGGGGGGCGACCGGCGTCGCCCGACGCCCTCGAAGTTCCGAAGCCGTATTCATTCCATTGGAAACCGGATGAAAAACATCATTTACTCACAGGTGGCATGGGCGAAGTCGCAGAGCCACATTCCGCATCGGGTGAAACCTATGATATTCAGGAATTATTAGCATTTACACATGATATTGGAGTGCCTGTTAGAAAAATCGATACTATCCTACATAGATGGAATAATCAAAAAATGAATGTCAAAGTTGAAGATGATATTCAGGCACATGTTGAGCATCAATATAACATGATTGTTCTGCTCGAGGGTTTTGAAAAGGAAGTTTTTAATGATCCAAGAGTTTATAATGGTACTACTGGTCCTATGACCGATATGTTACGATCTTGCTATTTTACGTTATACAATCATTTATTGCAAAAAGGTCTAGAATTCAAAATTGGGGATTATTCAATATTGGTAAGTATTTTATTAGGAGTTCGATATAATGAAGAAGAAGATCAATTAGATATACCGCCAACCGAATTGGATGCAATCAAGCAAATTATTTCAAGATTTGAACTCATGGCACCCAATTGGTACGGTAGAATTTGGTGGGAAAATTTCGCAAATAACTTAATCGACGCGTACAAGTCTCTTGAATCATGGGAATTTTGGATTAATTATCCGCAAAAACGTTCGTTAGGAAAAATTATTTCCAATAAAATGAAAGGAACAAGTTTTCCACCACGTGGTATTTGGGAATATCATCCTTCTTATATAGATTATCCGTTCGAGTCGTGGAAGGTTGATTTAGCATCAAATTTAAAACAAATAAATCAGTTAAAATCATTGTTTCCTTAGAGAACGGACGAGCTAGCCAAGGATACACCAGACGAATGCAACGAGTCCCCTTTTTTAGACAATCTTATGCTCCCCAAACGAAGATTTTGGAAGGATGAACAAAAGATGAAATGCGGATTTTCGAAGCACTTTTCAAGGGCGTGAGTAACCATTGAAAAGTGCTGCGAAAATCCTGATTTCATCATTTGTTCCTCGTTCCAAAATCTTCGTTTGGGAGCCATAAATCTCCTTTTCGGACATTTCGTCAAAAGTGTCAACCAACCCAGTGGGGAGCCGAACGGATCAGGCGTGTGCCACTCACCCCCCCCCCTTTGACAAACCTGCCTTTTCCCGATTTCCCCAAAAATGCTGAATCGCGAATCGTGGTTGAATTAATTATATGCTCCCCAAACGAAGATTATGGAAGGCTGAACAAAAGATTGCGTGAGAGTTTTCTATGCGATTTTCTGTTTCGTTTGGGAGGCATAAAATTGATACGAAAGCAGACATCGCACATCGAGTTATCGAATCGGTCGATGTGCGAGAATTATCGTGATTTTTTCTGGTCAAGAGATACAAACGCAGATATCGCACGATTGGCTACGGGTCGAATAGGTCGATGTGCGATGATGCATGTTGTTATTTTTCTGGCCAATATATACAAACGCAGATATCGCACATCGGTTGGCGAATCGGTCGATGTGCGATGCCAAGCGATGCAAAAGCATACAATGGGTTCTCTATAAATGGTATTTCAATCAGCTGTCTGCAACTCACCCCCGTTTTTGACAAACCTGCCTTTTCACGATTTTCCCAAATATTTCAACCACGATTAGTGGTTCGCAGTTTTGGGAAAATCGTGAAAAGGCAGGTTTTGTCAAAAACGGGGGTGAGTTGCGTTGTGATTTTCTGGCCAAGAGATACAAAACCCGATATCGCACATCGCCAGGCGAGACGAATCGGTCGATGTGCGATGATGCATGTTGTGATTTGTTTTGGCCAAGCGATACAAAACCCGATATCGCACATCGACAGGCGAATCGAATCGGTCGATGTGCGATGATGCATGTTGTGATTTTCTGGCCAAGAGATACAAAACCCGATATCGCACATCGACAGGCGAATCGAATCGGTCGATGTGCGATGATGCATGTTGTGATTTTCTGGCCAAGAGATACAAAACCGAATATCGCACATCGACTAACCGAAAGGCATCGGGCGAGATGTGCGATATGCATCTTGATTTTTCTGGCCAAGAAATACAAGGCCGAATATCGCACATCGACCAACCGAAAGGCATCGAGCGAGATGTGCGATATACATCTTGTACTTTTTCTGGCCAAGAAATACAAAACCGAATATCGCACATCGCCCAACCGAACAGAATCGGGCGAGGTGTTCGATATGCATCTTGTGATTTTTCTGGCCAAGAAATACAAAACCGAATATCGCACATCGACCAACCGAACGGCATCTGGAGAGATGTGCGATATGCATCTTGTGATTTTTCTGGCCAAGAAATACAAGACCGAATATCGCACATCGACCAATCATGCGAAATATGTCGGTGCACTGCCTAGTACGACGCCCTTTAACACGGACTGGTACGACGCCCTTCAAACACGGACTAGAGAGATTGTCCAAAAAAAGGGGACTAGTTGCCGACGGCTGACTGCACACCGTCCTCGAATCGAATCGGTCGGTGTGCGATATCGTGCTTTGTGATTTTCTGGCAGTGTAGCGAGCATAAATTGCGCGATTTCAGAACCCCCTACTTAACGATGACCAAGAGCATACGTGAGTACTCCCAATTTGGCGATTTTGCAAAAGTAATTCACATATTTTTCGACGGTCCAAAATCTTCGTTTGGGGAGCATAATTTTGTAAGTAAATGTACGAATCCAGCATACTATCTAGTAGAGGCTACTGTCGTAAAGTCCTTACAAAATCCGGCGTGGGTATTTCGCGGAAATGTTGTTTCCCACATGGATCCAGAGTGGTAGAGTTTCGCCAACGTCGTCTCAACATCCTTGGACCATTTACGTTCTCTACACATGATACAATGAGCCGAAAATAACACTCATCTAAAATGACCACGAGCCGACTATTTACCCGACGATCGCATCGACAGCTCATCCCCGCCGATGGCAATTGCTTTTACAACTCGGTCATCACGGCCTTGTCGGAACATCCGCTGTTTGCGCCGAGTGAGTTGACTCGACGCGTGGCAACCTCGTTGGGGTTGTCTATGCCCACGCTCACCGTAGATGCGCTCAAAGAGGCCATCGTTCAGAGCCCGCTGTGGACAGAACGTGTGCTGGGGATGTATCGTGTGTGGACGGACATGGACCGTACGACACAGCGCGAGCTGCTCGACCAATACACCGACCAGTTTCCGGCGTTCGTCCAGTGTATGTCTCCACCCACATCGACCACGAGGAGACGGTCGCCTCATCGGGCGGGGGGAATTCGACGACCGCCCGTGCACAACGCCCACCGCGACGACCGACGACGCAACAACCACGCGCCGCCGCCGTGGGGGGCGACGCGTGGAAAACACACGGTAGTCCATTGGCCATCCGCCGGCGCTACCTGCAGCACATGGCGATGTCCGTGCTGGTGAACGGGTTGTATGCGACCGAGAACGAGGTGTCGGTGCCTCGTCGAGTTGCTACGAACACGGTGTGACGTGGTCGTGCACATTCACATGGACCGCGCGTCGCCGACGTCGGTCGGGGACATCCCGTTTGGCACGCGTCAGACGCCGCACCTGCACATCCTGTGGCATGGCATGCACTACGATACCGCCGTGTGCGATGCGCGCTGCCCCGATGGCTTTCAGGACTGCTCGAACGAGCGGTTCAATCCCCAGACCGACTGGACCGCCGATGCGCCGTGCATCCCACGCGACGCCAGGTGCACGGCGCGCGAGGACGAGATGCAGTCGACCATCGAGAAGCGCCCGTACGACCAACGATCGGGCAGTGGTTCGGATGGGCGTCGTCGGTCCACGCTACAGACGGAATCAGACGTCGGAATGTCGGAGAACAAGCGTCCCAACCGTGTCCATGGGTCGAAGAGTTCGAGTCTCGAACGTGACGACGACGGTGCGTTTGAAGACGCGTCGTCGGTCCCACTCTGGCAATCGGATGGGCGCAACCAGTCCACGCGAAAGACGAAATCCGACGCCAAAAGTGTCGATGGATCGAATAGTTCGAGTCTCGAAAGCAATGACGACGACGGTGCGTTTGAAGACGCACCGTCGTTCCCACTCTGGCAATCGGATTGCATCGACCCGGATGCGCGCATCAACCCGCACAAACGTGCGTACTTGCTTCACTCGGCGAGACTGCTCGACCCTAACGTGTCGCTAGGAACCGACGCCGATGCGACCGGTGCATTGTGTCGGTGGCACGAGACCACAAACGCTCGTTTTCGTGCGGAGAAGGAGCATGCAATGCACGAACCGCACTATCGCGGATGCGGGGCGAGTGATGTCGACCCGCTGTCGGGTTTGACGATGGATTCCATCCCACCGACGGTGTTTGGGGTGTACCCGGATGTAAACAGCGATGGCGAGCCATATACGACCTGTGGTGACATGCGTCACCTGTCACCATTCGCATCGGATAGGGGTCATCTTCCACGCAGTCACTGGGCGCTCCCGGATACGGCCGAGTGGAACGAGCGACTATCGTACTGGCGTGCGCGTATCGACTACCATCAGTCACTCGATGAGTCCTACGAGGCGTTCGACCGCGCCGAGACGCACGCCGAATTACAGTTCCGAATCGGCTACAGCCACCTATACGGCAAAGGGACCCCAGTCAACAAGGCCGAAGCCGTCCGATGGTTCCTTAAATCGGCCGAGCAGGGTCATGTCAGTGCACAGGCCATACTCGGCGGCGGCGGCGGCGCCCATGTAGCGAACAAAAAAATTGCGCAATTTCGCACCCACTACTTAACGAAGGAAGTTGCATACGTGAGTACTCAAAGTTCAGGCCAATTGAATACATTTCTTTTAAATCATTTAAGTGTCTATTGGAAAGTAGCCTGATTGTTGAGTACTCACGTATGCAACTTCCTTCGTTAAGTAGTGGGTGCGAAATTGCGCAATTTTTTTGTTCGCCATACCGCTCGGCGTATGCTACACACTCGGCGATGGCGTCGAAGCCGATGCGGTGGAGGCCATCCGATGGACCCGTGCCGCCGCGGAATAGGGCCACGCCGATGCACAGTTATCGCTAGGCGTGCACTACCAGAGCATTCGTAACCACGCAGCAGCCTACCAATGGTTCCGTGCATCGGCCGAGCAGGGCAATGCGACCGCGCAGCATTCACTCGGCCTCAACTACCATCACGGTAACGGCGTGGTGATTGACCAGGTGGAGGCGGTCAAGTGGTTCCATAAATCGGCCGAACAAGGATATGCGGCAGCGCAGTTTGCACTCGGCCATTGTTACCACAAAGGCATCGGTACCACGCTTGACTATGTAGAAGCAATCAAGTGGTTACGTGCCTCGGCCGAGCAAGGTAATGACGCGGCACAGTATTCGCTCGGCATCAGCTACTATAACGGCCAAGGTACCACCAAAGACCATGCGGAGGCCATCAGATGGTTCCGTTCATAGGCCGAACAGGGGAATAAACACGCACAGAACCTGGTCGAACGCATCAGTAGAAAACAAGGTAGAAACCCATGGTTTTCGTTTTCGACCGAATAAAAATCGGGTCTCCGTCAGTGGTTTCGGACGGTGTTTTCAAAGCACTTTTCAATGGCCCATCGCCCAAATCGAGTACTCCAGCCGTATGCCACGCCTCCCCTTTTTTTAGACAATCTCCATGGGAAGGAGGAACAAAAGATAGATCATAGATGATGATTTTCGAAGCCCTTTTACGAACCATTGAAAAGTATATCGAAAATCGGGATTTCATCTTTTGTCAATCCGTCCAAAATCTTCGTTTGGGGAGCATAAATTGAAGGGAATTCGTGAAAAGGCAGGTTTGTCCACAATGGGGATGAGTTGCCGACGGCTGGTTTCGATGCACTTTCCAAGGGCGTGAGTACTCAATTTGGGCCACGGCCCACGAGCCATTGAAAGGTCATTCGAAAATCCGGATTTCATCTTTTCAAAAGATAGTCGCATGCGATGCAAGGGATCTTTTCATTGTGGCGAACAAAAAAGTCGCACTTTCAGCCCTCGGTCGAATGTGGTATCAAAAACATAGATAAGAACAATCGATAATAACAAAAGCGATAATTTGGGAGTTTTCATGCATCCAAATGACTATAATTGTCCGTTTCATGGCCTTTTCATGAACGTTTCTACCCAAATCATTGCTTGTTGTGCTTATCGATTTTGTTATCTACGTTTTCCCTACCCATTTCGACCGAGGGCTGAAAGTGCGACTTTTTTGTTCGCCACAATGGATCTTTTGTCGAAAGGTTCGCCCCAATGGGGGGAGATTGTCGAAAAAAAGGGGACTCTAGTTGCCGATGGCTGGACTAGTTGCCGAAGGCTGCTACAAGTCGTTGAAAAGTGCTCCCCGGGGAAACGCATTCTGAAGGGTTTTGTTTGTTCGACCTTCCAAAGTCTTCTTTTGGGGTCATAAACTTGAGCAAGTACAAGCCTATATCTGTGCGACGTTAACAAAAAAAGTTATGTAAATGAGTGGAACATCTGGTCCGAATCAACCACCACCCACGTCCACAGCCATTCCCGTTACGACGCTCCCTTCAATAACGACCACGGCATTTTTCACTCCCACGACGACACTTTCAACTACCACACAGCCCACGAACGCGACTCCAATTACGGTAGCAACTGCCACTAGCATCGATAGTCTCACGCCTACTGTCTCGCCAACCGGCACATCCGTTATCACGCCCGTGGTAACGCCTGCTAGCACAGGAAGTCCAACAACTGACACGCCCACAAACACACCCACAAACACACCCACAAAGACACCACTAGGAGACAGCGCAATCGTCGACCGTGTTCCAAATCGAGAAGCAAGCTCAATGGTCTCGATGTTTAGTTTATTACAGGATAATGGCATTCAGATGTGCATAAAGACGTGCCTAAATAAACAGTCGAGTCCATCGAGTTGTGCGGAACTAGAAAGCGCCTTGACACAAGAAGAGTGCCGGAAATCGTGCTCGTTTGATCGCATCAGCCTGATATCGAAAGCGTTCAATTGCGATGTACCGATAACGACACCGACACCGATATCGACGACACCGACACCGATACCACCGACACCGACATCACCGACATCTACACCGCCGACATCGACACCGCCGACACCACGTCAGGAGGCGAGTCCGACGAGTCAGGCTAGAACCGACCGGCAGTGGCCGGGCGTTGACGCGCAAAAGCGACTGGACGCTCTGGTTCGGACGGACGGCGCCGTTCGGAAATGCACGAAGGAATGCAGACGGTACGACCCACCGACCAACTGTGATGAGGCAAGGCGGCTCATCTCCCCCGGTGGCTGCGGTGAATCGTGCTCTGCAAAAAGCGTTTTCAAGTTGATGCACGCGCTGCACTGCCCCGCACCAAATCCTGCCGTATCGTGCAAGAATCTGAATCTCAATACAAGCATCGAATGCGCGGGCCAATATGCAGACAGTCGAATCGTGAGCGACGAAGATTTTCCGTACGGGTGTCTCTCGGTGAAAACGAATCGAGGCACGTCGGTGTATTTCAACGACGCCAATCGAGACGCGTCGCAGTTTTCGCTTGCATATCAGTGTGATTCACTGATAACACAATAGAGTAGACGACTTGCGCCTCTCAATTGCTGGCTGTCATTGGCAGCTAGTACATGCAGCGCCCGAGTCGGGGCCAGACACACATCGCCCGACACACATCGCCGTTTTGCGAGCGCTCTTTGGTTTAACCATAATCCGTCGGAAGAACGTTTCCGAAAAGTCCACACAGAGTCTTTGCACGTGCATTTATTTGGCGTACGTTCGTCCGTCTTGGACCCGACGGATTATGATTAAAGGCCGCAACGGGCGAGTCCCGGGCGATTCACGAGGCGATGTCGTGTGAAGGCCGAATCGAGCGCACGCGTGGGCATAAACCGACCGCCCATCATCTGTAAGGCTTGTTCCAACGTCAGAGTGCGCTCATCCACTAGGCGCTGGAGGTCGCTCGACAGGCGTGGTGGCGCGCTCTGGGACACAGACTGGGTGTCGACTCTGTCGAGGGTCGACGTGGGTCGTGCGCAATATGATTGAGCAGGTACCAGAGTGTCAAAGTGTGAGTCGCTTACGTGCGTAATGTAAGCGACATGTCGACACTGCGTCCGGTCCGCTAGGTCGTACCCGGATGGCTCGGGGAAGGACAGAACCCACGATTCGCCCTCCCACACGGCGATGCAGATGCGAAGCGCCGTGGATACCGCATTTATCTCCACGTCCACCGCCCAATGGCTCGTGCCACGATTGGCTCGAGCGTCCTCCAAGCCCGCGGCTGCGTTGCGTATCTCGGCAATATACTTGCGCACATCCGCCCGAAATTGCGGAGGTTCGTTCGTGGTCGCTTTCTCCCGATACTCTCGCAGGCGCTCTCGCAATCGAAGCAGTGTCGCTTGTCGGATCGCGACCGTGCTTCGTGGCTCGGACCCGTCGATGCGCGTAAGCTCTGGGTGGATGCGCATTCGTCGGCCATGTGGCGACCAAAAAATTGCGCGATTTCGCGACCACCTAAGGGAGTATAGGTTGGGTACTCACATTGGGCCAACAATGCACAAAATATTTTAAATCAGTTCCTGTTTACAGCCAAATGGGAAATGATTTAAAATATTTTGTGCATTGTTGGCCCAATGTGAGTACCCAACCTATACTCCCTTAGGTGGTCGCGAAATCGCGCAATTTTTTGGTCGATTCTAGGTTCGTCGGAGAGCGATCAGCACCGAGTGGTAGAAGCAATGGCCATCGCCGGGGCTGGCGATCGTCGTCCAGTGCCCATGTAGCGAACAAAAAATTGCGCAATTTCGCACCCACTACTTTACGAAGGAACTTGCATACGTGAGTACTCAACAATCAGGCCAATTTGACACATTTCTTTTAAATCATTTCAGTGTCTATTGAAAAGTAGCCTGATTGTTGAGTACTCACGTATGCAAGTTCCTTCGTAAAGTAGTGGGTGCGAAATTGCGCAATTTTTTGTTCGCCATACCGTCGTCCACATGCGACTGTCGTCGCCCGGGAAGCGACTCATCTGTTCAAAATCACACACCGGCCCCTCTCGTTGATGGAGGCGCACCACTTTGTTGGTCGTCGGGCGACGTTTGGGCGTGGCCCGTTTCGACGTAGGGCTAGCGCGTTGCTGCGGCCGTTGCAGTCGCAACGGCGAGGACGGGCGCATCCGGATTTTCACGCGGCGTTTCGGTGTAGTCATTTTATATTGCTCTTTTTTCTCATCGAAAAAACGACTGCGACGCCTTCTTCACCGTCACGGCGTCTCTACTACGCAGAGTCATTGTCACTGACTCTGTAAACCCCGACGCACCTCACGTGCCTTCGGCTGTCGTGGATGTCGAAGGCGGTGCGTCGTGCATGGCGTACTGGCGCGTCGCCTTTAGAGTATCGGGGTGGTCCACGCCGAACACACGCACATGCGTGGCTATCAGCCGTCGATGGATGTCTCCGGCCTCGGCGTGCTTACCTTGCTTCGAAAGGGCCTTCGCCAGGTTCCCAACGCAAGCCATGGTGTAGGCGTGGGTCTCGCCGAGGTTGCACAGCAGGACATCGACGGTCGAGCGTGCGAGGCGCTCGGCCGCGAACCATCGACCTTGTAACAACAAAGACGACACGTAGTTGCATTGGACGAGAAGCGTATCAGGGTGGTGGGCGCCATGCGTCGCCGTGAGCGCCCGGGTCGCGTCGCCAAACAACCTGTTCGCCTCCGGAAACTTGCGCATGAACGACATGGACAACGCCAGATCCCCGGTGCAGACCATCGTCTGCAGGTGGCCTGCGCCCAACTCGCGCGTCAGCTGAGCGAGCCAGTCCCGATTGAGTTGCTCGGCGTCCGCGTACCGACCTTGGAGCAACCGACACGTGGATAGATGACAATGTGCCCGACACCGCACGATTGGGTCCGCCGCGGTGGCGCACGCCGACACCCACGCCTCCGCCATGTGCACGAGCATCTCACCCGAAAATGCACGCAGACAGGTCTGACACTCGCCCCACACGGCGTCGCCGCGGTGCACCTGCTGGACCAACGCCGCGCGCTCAAGGCAGCCCGTGTGAGCCCATCCGTTCGACCCACGGCACCCACAGCCCGTTTGGATGGGTGATGGGTGGTGTTCGTAACAGACGACGCATGATGCGCACTGCATTGGCTGTTTCGCACACGAGATGCTGTGAGAGACTGAGAGAGACTGAGAGATTGATAAATACTGAGGGGGACTTTGTGTCAGTACGCGCCCATCGTGATTGCGCTATTGAATCATTTTGAAGGTCGTCGAACAACGACCGAACCGCCCTTTCGCTGGCGTTTCGTGAAGTACCGTGGGTGCATGGCATGATATCGCCATTCTCTGATTTCGAGTGGCACATCATGGCATCGTCAACTTCAACGACGTCAAGTCGAGCGCGACTTTCAGGCCTCGGTCGAAAGTGGTACGAAAACGTAGATAAGAACCGTCGATAACTACGAAGGCATGTATTTGCGAATACCACCGAAAAGCGTAATGGCATGAACCATTAGTGTCGATTTTGGGCATTTTTAATGCCAAAGACTTTTCTTATCTACGTTTTCATTCTTGCTTTAGCTCGATGCCTGCTTGTACGGGCATGTCGAAAGGCACGGTCGGAGAGAGGCGGTAGAACAGCAAAAATATATTTAAAAGATAAATGGCGGCCAACGAATTCATGACAAAATATCGTCAAGACACCGACTATCGAAACTGGATCAATAATAACTGGGGGCGACGTGCTTTTGCAAAACCGCCCGGAATAATCGATGCCTCTACTAGTGATGGCATCTTGCTATCGTATGGTCAAGGCGCGCATCCTCGTAAGTGTACTGGAGCTCACTTAGTCTTCCGTCGTAGCCGAAATAACGCTGACAAAAAGGGTGCAAAATGTTGCAGCCAATGGCAAAATGGCCAAATGGGTTCTCGACCAAATGAGAGGCTTAACCAATCAGAAAATTGTGGTTTTGCGTGGTCTGGTCAACCCGAAAACATGGACGCGAATGAGCTTGTAATGCCGGTTGTTCAACATGCGGTTCAACATCCGATTGATTGGGAAGCACGATTACGGCTGTTTGCTCCTCTAAAGTACGGATACGATGATTACGGAAACTATGAGGAGGTCAACTGTAGCGAGTATATCGATATGTCCGTCGGACGCAAGCTCGGAACACTACTAGAAATCTATCTAGTTTTGTGCGGACCTGATGAAGCGGTGGACCTACAATGCAACGTATGTCGTGGAACGATTCTGGCATTTTTAACGCAGAACCGTGACGAGCCCGATGACGAATACATGCGCCAATTAAACACGGTGCTAATGCGCATGTTTTATGAGCTCGCCTTGCCACAGACAACAAGACAGCGGCGTGTTTCTGCACAACGGTTTCGAGATGAATTTTTGCGACTTTGTATCGGCATTCGACAGCATGTAGCTCGTCGTGGAGGTCAAGTACGGGGTCGTAGTCCAAGACGTCGTTCAGGAAAGTCGCAGCACTGATGGTTCATCCATGTGGTCGCAGTATCTGCGTGTCCGGCCTGCGCAGCATGCTCTCTACATTTTATTTTCAAGCAATTATATGTACCATCAGGTCGGGTAGCAGGTCGGGTATGTAGCAGGTCGGGTACGTAGCAGGTCGGGTAGCAGGTCGGGTAGCAGGTCGGGTAGCAGGTCGGGTAGCAGGTCGGGTAGCAGGTCGGGTAGCAGGTCGAGTAGAAGGCACACGCACGCGCGCGTTTGCGAGGGCTCGTTGCCCAAACATTAGCCCAAATCGATGACTCTCGCCCTTGCAAAGTCCATCGAAAATACACGCCCGACCTGCTGTTCCGTTTTTCAAAATCTTCGTTTGGGGAGCATAAAACGTCTACATGCTATCTATCATCTTGACTTCGACTGACAAATCGCTCTTTAACACGACTGGCATGCACGCTCTTTAACACGGCTGGAATGCACGCTCTTTTAAACACGGCTGGCATGCACGCTCTTTAACACGTCTGGCATGCACGCTTTTTAACACTGCGGACCCATGACAGCATCACTATGTTCGTCAGAACAGATACATCGGCATGCTATCGTCATCCGGCGAGTTTTACTGACACATCGACATGCTATCATCATCATTTCTTGTCATTTTGTCGAGTGAAAAAGCGGACAATAAATGACAGCCGCATTCCATCCACCCGACGTGGCGTCTTGGGTTGTGGTAACCGAGCATTATTCAGATGATACAGGGCGCATATCTGCTCACGTCCCGTTTCCAGATGATTACCCGCCAACCGCATTTCGATTAACATCGGAGGCCATCGCCGAGTTGTTGCTTTCATACGATACCAAGAACAACACAGCCACATTGCACGCCTTTTACGTGCATCCAGTGAGCTCCAGAGACGCCACATCCGCCGAAAAGCGTGCCTTCAAGGGGCTGGGCAAGCGGATGCTATGCCATACTTTGCGTGTTCTACTAACCAGAGGGTCGATCACACCCTCCACCCGATTATCATTGGAGGCGAGTGGCGGACGATTCGACGACGAAATGGTCGAACGAATGATGCACTCGCACAGCGAAGACGACATCGACGCGTTTTTGACAAACTTTCCGACAAGCAAGACCAACCTAATGGAAGACCTTCGAATGGACTGGGCGGATATCCCACTCAGAGAAAAGGCAGCACTTCGTTGCATGTACGACGAAAATCAGAGGCTTGTCCAATACTACAAAACCTACGGTCTACGCGTTCTGCCCACTGACAAATCGGAGCACGATGTGTCGTACGAGCCCATGCAAGGAACGGTGCACGATATACTGAGGGCATGTAGCGATTTGTCTGAGGTGTCGGATGCAAAACGAAAAGGCCGTGGCGGTGCCAGTGGCGTGATGCAAAGCCGACGCTCCCCGAGACTCTCCCCGAGACTCTCCCCGAGACTCTCCCCGAGACTCTCCCCGAGACTCTCCCCGAGACGCTCCCCAATGAGACGCTCCCCAATGAGACGCTCCCCGATGAGACGCTCCCCGAGATGAAACACAAGATGACGATTTCTCCCGAAACGAAGATGTTGGAATGATGAACAGGCGATAAATGCGGATTTTCGATTGACTTTTCAATGGCTAGTTGTCCAAATAGAGTACTCCAATCCTTGAAAAGTGCTTCCGTCGAAATCCGCATTTCATCGCATGTTCATCCTTCCAAAGTCTTTTTAACACAATGTACATGACCGTCACCTTCTGATTCTGCTTCTGATTCTGAATCTTGGATTCTGATTCTGAACCATGGAACAAAAAATGGCGCAATTTCGTCCCCACGACTGTACGAATAAACTTGCATACGTGAGTACTCAACAATCCGGCCATTTGACACACTTCTTCCAAGTCATTTCATTTTTACCCCTCCCAAACGAAGATTTTGGAAGGAGGAACAAAAGATGAAATCAGGATTTTCGCAGCACTTTTCAAGGGCGTGAGTACTCAATTTGGGCCACGAACCATTGAAAAGTGCCGCGAAAATCCAGATTTCATCTTTTGTTCCTCCTTCCAAAATCTTCGTTTGGGGAGCATAGTTTTCTATTGTATTTTGGATTGTTGAGTACTCACGTATGCAAGTTCATTCGTAGAGTCGTGGGGACGAAATTGCGCCATTTTTGTTCGCCATACCGGTGCACGTTGGCGACGCAAATGGCGCTCGTCGTTCGAGATTTCTATCGAAAATGTTGTATGGTTATAGAGACTTTGCGGTATTTTTAAAAATCGTATTCTAGTAGATTACGGCGATGCGCATCGACCTTTTTGGCGATGTTCATCCAACGATCAACTTGTTCCAGCCCTACGTGGATGGCGGTATCGCGTTCACATCCGACCATACGATGGATGGTCAGTTGCATGGCTGGGGCAACTCCACACCACACGTCCTCGACCATGTGCTCACGTTCCCATCGGTGGGGGACGTGCTCTCGGACGACCCGCGACCGCATTCGCACGTCGTCCACATCGGCCTGGCGCACGGGCCCTTCGACTCGGGCCGCATCCAATGCGACCTCTCCGTCGCCGATGCGAGCGGCATCGGCGGGTCGGTCGCGTCCGCCGCGTCCAGCGTGCTGGCCATGTCGGTCTACCGCGGGAATGGCTGGTCGGTCGTCGGCGACGCCGTATACAACAACAACAGCAGGCGGTTGGCGACGCGCACGCGTCAATGGGAGGCCACCACCGAAGAGCTCTGCGTGCTCGACGCGTCGGGTGCCGTCGCCGACACCGGCGTCACGTTGCACGTCTTCACGACCGTGCCGTACGCTCGCACCGCGCACGTCGACTGGGCCCGCGTCACCGTGCGCCTGCGGGTGCTGCACACGCCGGTCTGCTCGCCGCTCGTGTTGACGTTGGATTTGGGCCCGTCGCGCCCCACCTTTCCGACGTGCGTCCCCGCGTGGTGCACCTGGACGGACGACGCGACCGCGCGGGTGTACACGTCCGGCCGCAGCGGGTGCGTCGTGTGCGCGTGCGTCGACGGCGAGCGCCCACCCGTCGACCCGCTGCGCCGTCGCGACGACCGAATCGCCGTGCTGAACACGTGGGTCCCAGGGCAGCACGTCGTGCAGTTCCTCATGCTGGAGGTGAAAGCGTCGAGTGGGCAGGTGCTCACGCGCTGCACCGCCGAGCGCGTGGTCTCGGTCGTGACGAGCAGTCGGATGGAGATGCACGCGTCGCAGTTCGACGGCAGTGGCGGTATTTCGGCGGTGCCAAGCGGATCGCCGATCGTGTTCCTATCGACCGTGCCCAAGTTTACCAGCCAATATAGCGTGTGGTGTGCACCGGAGGCCACCCACGGCGTCGGACGCACGTTCACGGACTACAGTGCCGAGCGTCAACGTCGGTGGTACGAGCAGGTGGTCCGCCCGATTCTGGTGGACGGTCTGTTTCGCGTGTGCGCCGAGGTCAGCAGCACGTCCCGACTGCTCGAGTACGACGCGGCCGATGATGACCCGTCGTCGACGACGTTGCAACCGCGCTTCTATGCGCAGCCGTACATCGGCGCGCACAAGCAGGTGAAGAGCGCACGCATACTCAACGCATTTGTGGACTGTGAGACGCCGCGTCCGGCGTCGAGCTCGACGTCGGTGCTGACCGCGTACATGCGCCGGTTCATGCAGAGGCTGCTGTTCCAAGGCGGGGGTGGCGAGGATGCGCGTTTGCTCGCGAGCGTGTCGTGTGCGTCGTCCATGTCGCCCTACGCACTCTCGCTACTCGAGCAGTACGCGTCTTCGACCGTCAACGACCGCGTGCTCATCGTGTTGCCCGCGCTGACCGTCTC
>Ga0209358_10001457_pt1 | contig 18747 bp, 27 predicted proteins | sample LauGreFa1BDMLBSN_2_FD_187574 | JGI IMG/M metagenome (GOLD analysis project Ga0209358, IMG submission 187574) | Freshwater lake microbial communities from Lake Michigan, USA - Fa13.BD.MLB.SN (SPAdes) (version 2) | ecosystem: Environmental > Aquatic > Freshwater > Lake | place: Lake Michigan, USA... | reverse complement strand
TTGGGCAATTCCGATGGCAACAGATATTGCTTTTGCACTAGCAGTTCTAGCTATTGCCGGAAGATCACTTCCTACAGAGTTGCGAGCCTTTTTGTTAACTGTTGCGGTTATCGATGATTTAGGAGCAATCTCTGTCATTGCGATTTTTTATTCAAACAAGACAAATATCACCATGTTAGCTTTAACGCTGGCCCTACTAGTTCTTTACTGGATCGCACAAAGATTCAATCTAGCTCGTTGGTACATCGCTGTACCTCTCGGTTTAGCAATCTGGTGGGCTACTTATCAATCTGGAATTCATGCAACCGTTGCAGGAGTTGCAATTGCACTCTTGACTAAGAATAAAGCGAATATAAATGGAGGAAAATCTCCTGCGGAAATTGCAGAGAAGTTTTTCCGCCCAGTCAGCGTGGCATTAGTTATTCCACTCTTTGCATTTGCCTCCGCTGGTGTCGATGTACGCGATTTTGGATTAACTCAGACGATTACTAGTCCAATAAGTGTTGCGATTATTTGTTCATTAGTTATCGGAAAAACACTAGGTATTTTTGGTGCAACGTATCTCGTAACGCGACTCACCAGAGCATCGCTCAATCCGATTTTACGTTGGAGTGACATACTTGCAATTGGTTTACTTGCAGGCATTGGATTTACTGTTTCCTTGCTTATTGCCGAATTGAGTTACGCGGATTCGCAAACTCTCATTGCTGATGCAAAGGTTGGAATTTTGGCTGCCAGCCTTTTGGCTTCTCTCTGTGCTGTCATAGCCTTGAGGCTTCGAACCCGCAGTATTCGGCCTTGATGTGCAGCAACAAAGGATTAGGATTCATAGATGAGTGAGAAGTTGAGCCCACTTCTTGTAAAGTGCCTGAATGGATTCGAAGGCGCTTGGGGTGACTTTCAGTGTTTGATATCGCGTTAACGGTAAATGCTTGCGTTCGCTCAAACACACGTGCCGATATTGCATGGCTAATTTCATCTGAGCCTTTCTTTGAGAGTGCAATATCAGATGCCATTGCTATAACTCCCGGCGGCGGAAGGATTGGAAATCTTCTTAGCTCGGCATTTGATGGCGAACTCATTGAGGTGGCAAAAAGAAAATTGCCGACAGGAAGAATCGTTAAACGAGAAGTCTCAGCTTTTGATTCAACTATTTCTTCAATCCCTCAAGGAACAAAATTAAAGTTTGCACTGTTGCCATCAGGGCTAATAGATGCTGATATCTGGCAAGCATTTCTAGATCGCGAATCTATTGCAGTTGTGTGTCATTTAAATGGTGAAGAAATTGTTAAAGCCGACTATTACACCTCCGTTTCAATTGTTGCTGCTGAACCGGATGTAATCGAAAACTTCAATCAAAACAAGTCAATGACTGTTGATTTAGGTGATCGAATTCTTACTATTTATCATCCTGTAACCAAATTAGTTATTGCAGGTAATAGTGATATTGCCCAGGCACTTGCATTAGCTGCAACTAATCTAGGATGGAGTGTTTCTGTGGACGCACGGCCAAGCATGTTTGCGGGTTTGGCTGCTGGGTTATCATCAATGGATTGCGCAGTGATAATGGGACACGATGTTGAAAGTTCAAGTAAGTGTTTAAGTTATGCACTGGAAAGTGCGGCTGGATATATAGGCGCACTTGGTTCGTTGAAAATGCAGGAAAGTCGTGAAGACTGGTTGGCCTATCGAGACATTACGGATTTATCTCGAGTCCATGGGCCAGCAGGTTTTAACATTGGTGCAAAAACACCGCAAGAGATCGCTATCTCCGTGTTAGCCGAAGCAATATCAGTCCTGAAAGGTGTTTAATACGTCAATGAATATGAATCACGATGGCTCATCCCGCATTGAAATGAATCTTATGTGGGCGTTGATGTGCGCGATGTTAGTTATAGATTTCGCAATGATTATTTATCATTCCAATTTACATAAACGACTTAAGGCTCTTGAAGAGCTCATCAAGAAGTAACAACAATTCACATGCGCGAAGGTAGCTGGGACGACGCATTCGGCGTAGCAAGTAATAGTTTTGAAGTACTTCAAAGTGAAAAGGTAGCGGTCTCAGATGCCAATACGCGAACCCTTGGACGTGAGCTAAAGGCCCTGTGCGATTTACCAGCATTTGCAACATCATCGATGGATGGATGGGCAGTTTCAGCAAGTGGTCCTTGGAAAGTAATTGGAGAAGTTGCCATTGGTAAAACTTCTAATCAAGTTCTTAGTGCCTCTGAGTGCATGAAAATTTCAACAGGCGGCGTAATCCCTTCAGGTACAACTGCGGTGATCCCATGGGAAAATGCAACTGAAGAAGGCGGACAAATTTCGGGATCTGTCGACGTGGGTGCAAATATTCGCCCAGCAGGGGCTGAGTGCAAAAAAGATGAACTTCTATTTAAACGAGGAACGCTCTTGGCTCCACCAATGCTGGGATTGCTTGCAGCAACGGGACATGATTTTGTTGAAGTAACACGACGCCCACGAATTGCAATTTTCTTTTTGGGCGATGAACTTTTACACACCGGAGTGCCCGCCGATGGCTCTATTCGAGATGCCCTCGGCCCTCAGATTCCAGCTGTACTTCAAAGTTTTGGAGCAGATGTAGTTTCTGCAACTTTCGTTAAAGATGACCTAGATACTCTTAATAAAGAGATTAAGTCCGCACTTGAAATAGCTGACATAATTATTTCAACAGGCGGAACTGCTGATGGACCAAAGGATTATGTAAAAGCTGCAATCTCGCATATCAATGGTGAATTAGTTATTGACTGTGTGAAGGTGCGCCCCGGATATCACACGATAGTTGCTCAAGTTAATTCTAATGCTAGAAAAATTGCATTCTTAGCACTCCCTGGGAATCCCCAATCTGCTCTGGCAGGACTCTTTTCTTTTGGGCTTCCACTTATTAACAATTTACTTGGGCGCCAACAAAGGGAGTTGAAAAAGATCACAATTGCCTCATCAATTTCAACACCAGAAGGTTTTTCACGTTTGATTCCGGGAAGAATAAATAATGGTGAATTTACATCTGCAGAATTTCTAGGTTCTGCGATGCTACGTGGAGTTGCTGTTGCAGAAGGATTTGCTCTGATCCATCCTGGAAATAACTCGCCGGGAAGTTTTGCTCGGTGGATACCTTTTACCTGGAATTAAACAATCTTTGGAGCGGGTTCGTTCTCGCTGGCGAGTGAACTTTTGTGAATTGGTTCTGAACCCTCTTTGAGCGGTTTATTCGTTCCACCTACTTGATTCGAAATAATTTCTGCCGCAATTGAAATAGCGGTCTCTTCTGGTGTGCGTCCGCCAAGATCCAATCCAATCGGAGATTTGAGTCTCGAAATTTCAGATTCAGTCATTCCAATTTCACGTAGACGTTTTAAGCGATCTTCATGAGTGCGTCTGCTTCCCATGGCACCGATATAACCGGCATTTGTGCGCAGTGCAATTTCTAGAACTGGCACATCAAATTTTGGATCGTGCGTCAGTACGCATATGACAGTACTTTCCTCTACTTCAATAGTTGGTAGATATCTGTGGGGCCAGTCGATGATTACTTCGTCAGCATCTGGAAATCTGCGCTTGGTTGCAAAGAGTGCACGGGCATCACAGACGATCACGTAATAACCCATAAATTTACCAATGCGCGCAACGGCTGCAGCAAAATCGATTGCTCCAAAAATTATCATTCGTGGAGCCGGAGCAAATGATTCAACAAAGATAGAAAGATCATCCATACGATTTTCGCCTAGTGGGCCTAACTTTAAAGTTTTAGTTGTGCCGTGCATTAAAAGCGCACGAGCACCTTCTATGGCAGCAAAATCAAGGTGCTCGTTTCCGAGAGAACCATGTGCATCATTTTTTGTGAGAACAATCCTTGTTCCCACGCTGGAATTGCCTGCAATCAAAGTCGCTACTCCAACAGCTTTTTTATCTTCGATTGATTTTGTTACTTGATCAAAATCTGGAAACATTTGTTTATCAATGTATTGAATGAACAATTCAATTGTTCCACCGCATGTAAGTCCTACTGCAAAAGCGTTGTCATCACTTACGCCATATGTAACAACTTGTGGAGTTTTAGTCTTCAAAACTTCTAAAGATGCTTCATGAATGGCACCTTCAACGCATCCACCAGAAACGCTTCCGATTACTTCACCAGATTCCAATACTGCCATTGCTGCACCAACGGGACGTGGCGCGGAACTCCAGGTACGCGTAACTGTTGCTAAAGCAAAGGGTTTACCAGAATTAAAAGATGGCAAAATCTCGTCAATGATTTCGCGCATGACGTAGAGTATAGCGATGCATGTTGGATTAATCCTGGCGGCCGGATCTGGCTCTCGCTTAGGCACGCCAAAGGCGAGCCTTGTTGTTGGTGGCCACAGATTGGTCGACCGCGCAGTTAATAATTTTATGGCCGCGGGGATTACAGAAATTTATGTCGTTCTCGGTGCGTGGCAAGGTGAAGTGCAAAGTGCGCATGTAATTGTTAATGAAAATTGGCAAGAAGGCATGGGCAGCTCGTTAAGAATTGGGCTAGAACAAATTTCAAGAATTGAAGCCGCTACCGATGTAACAATTTCGCTTGTCGATCTTCCAGGCATGACACCAGATGCCATTGGCAGAATAGTTCAACACCCAGGTGACATTGTTGTCGGAACTTTTTCTGAAAAACCTGGTCATCCAGTTAAGTTTGCAAAGAAGTATTGGTCCGAAGTTTCACAATGCGCACAAGGAGATATAGGCGCCAGGAATTTTCTCAAAGGGCGAGACGATGTGCAGTACATCCCATTGGATGATCTGGCCACTGGAAAAGATATCGACACCCCCGAGGACCTTTTAGACCACTAAGGGCTACTAGCAGACGGGAGATAGGAGATTCATCCCCTGAAACTGCCCAAAATACTTCTGATTTTGAAGTGTAAACCTATTGCTGCTGGCAAAGCGCGGTGTTACTTTTCTGCTCTCCATTAATGGACTTCATAGAAGAGGTATGGCCATGGCACTTGAATCAACTGGAAACGAACGTGGTACGCCCCGCTTATTTGAACTTATTGAGAACTCACCAAAGACTGGTGACAGTCCAACAATTTGGGCATGGCCACAAATAACAGAATTTTTAAAAGTTGCTAGTCAACCAGTGCAAGGTCCATGGCCGGCACATCAGGAAGCGCGTCCTAATCCGGATGCAGATTCAATGCCAGTTGCAGTTAAAGATAACAAGAGCAAGTAACCGGAAACTCACGTAGGAGAAATAGAATATGTATCCATCACGCTTTAAATATGAATCTCCGAAGACAATTGCTGAAGCAATTAAATTGCTCGATGCTGGCAAAGGAGAAGCAAAGATTCTTGCAGGCGGACAGAGCCTTGTCCCAATGCTTAAACTTCGCTTCGCATTCCCAGACCAACTTGTGGATATCAATAATATTCCTGGACTTGATTACATTCGCTTCGATGCAGATGGGTCACTTCACATTGGTGCACTTGTTCGCCACGAACATTTAGAAAAGTCAGTTGAAATTTCAAAGCGTCAACCAACGATTGCAGCAGCCGCTCCACTCGTTGCAGATCCAATCGTTCGTGCGCGTGGAACATTTGTTGGTTCTGTGTGTCACGCGGATCCACAAGGTGACTGGGCAGCGACAATGATTGCGCTGCATGGTTACGTTGTGGTTCAAGGCCCTAAGGGCAAGCGCAATATTGAAATGAAGGATTTCGTTCTCGGACCATATGCAACTGCACTTAACTACAACGAGATCGCTATCGAAGCTGTAATTCCTGCCCCTAAGGGAGTTGCTCGTGGTGGCTACCTCAAGTTAGAGCGTCGCGTTGGTGACTTTGCAACTGCTTCAGTAGCCGTTGCGCTCGATATGAATGGCGACACCGTGCTTGGCGCAGGATTCGCACTCGCTGGCGTTGGTGGAAAAACTATCGATGCTAACGATGCAGCATCAGCTCTCATTGGTCAGAAATTGACTGAAGCAACAATTGCAAAGGCTGCAGCACTTGTGGCTGCGAAAGCCGAGCCTCGCACAGACCACCGTGGTTCTGCGGAGTATAAGCGCCATATTATTGAAACATTTGTTAAAAGAATCCTCCTCGCAAACTCCGCACAGAAAGTAGCCTAAGAATATGTCGAGCCTTTACGAAGAAATAAATATTGCACCAGCAAGTGATGTTCCGGTTCGCCAAGTCACTGTGTACGTTAACGGAGAAGCACGTACTGCAAATGTCGAGCCACGTCTTTTGCTTGCACACTTGCTTCGTCAAGCTTTTAAGTTAACTGGAACTCACACTGGTTGTGACACGACAAACTGTGGTGCTTGTACGGTCCTATTCGATGGTCGCCCAATCAAGAGTTGCACAATGCTGGCAGTTCAGGCAGATGGCCACAAAGTTGAAACTGTCGAAGGACTTGCTAGTGCAAGTGAGCTTCATCCTCTACAGGAGGGCTTCAAGCAAGAGCACGCTCTCCAATGCGGTTTCTGTACCCCAGGAATGATGATGGCTGCAAAGGCACTTCTCGAGGAGAACCTCAACCCAACTGAAGATGAAATTCGTTGGGCGCTATCTGGAAATCTTTGCCGTTGCACTGGTTACCAAAATATCGTCAAAGCAGTTCTTTGGGCTGCTGAAAAAATGCGCGCGGAACTCAACTAGGTCGGGGAGCATAACAAATGAAATTAGATGAAATCAAAATTGGTGGAATGGGTGCAAGCCGTCGCCGAGTTGAAGATAACCGCTTTATTCGCGGTAAAGGCAATTACGTAGATGACATCGTGCTGCCAGGCATGCTTCATATGGAGATCTTGCGAAGCCCGGTTGCACATGCACGCATTAAGTCAATTGATGTATCCGCTGCGTGGGATGTGCCGGGTGTGCGAATGGTGCTTACTGGCGAAATGATGGCTGCACGTAACCTCGCATGGATGCCAACACTTTCTTACGACACAGCAGCGGTACTTGCTACAGATAAGGTCCGTTTCCAGGGCCAAGAAGTTTGTGCAGTAATTGCGGATGATCCTTACATCGCAAAAGATGCGTGTGGAAAGATTGTTGTAGATTACGAAATCCTGCCTGCCATCGTTAATCCGGTTCAAGCAGCTGCTGCAGACGCTGTTCAAATTCGCGATGACAAAGCTGGCCAAGTTGGTAACAAGGTTTTTGACTGGGAAATCGGTGATAAAGCTCGCACAGATAAAGCATTTGCGGACGCAGATGTAGTCTCAAAGATCGAACTTCACTATCCGCGTACTCATCCATCTCCAATGGAGACATGTGGATCAATTGCAGATTACGATCGTGCGACAGGAAAACTTACTGTTTATATGACATCACAGGCACCACATATTGTGCGTGCAGCAGTTGCCATGGTTGCAGAACTTCCAGAACAGAATATTCGAATCGTCACACCAGATATTGGTGGCGGTTTCGGAAATAAGGTCCCAATTTATCCTGGTTATGTAATCGCAATCCTCGCTTCAATTTTGACTGAAAAGCCAGTCAAATGGATTGAAGATAAGACAGGTAACTTGGTTTCAACCGGCTTTGGTCGCGATGTCTACCTCAAGGGGGAGATGGCGCTACGCAAGGATGGAAAAATCCTCGGAGTTCGCATGAACACAATCTCGGACCACGGAGCATTTTTCGCCGATGCACAGCCAAGTAAGTTCAAGATTGGTCTGATGCACTCAGCATTTGCATGTTATGACATTCCAACTGCGCACATGTTTGCAACGGGTTATTACACCAACAAAGCTCCCGGTGGAGTTGCATACCGTTGCTCATTCCGCGTTACTGAAGCTATGTTCTTCCAAGAACGAATGGTGCAGGCAGCAGCCGATGATCTAGGAATGGATCAGGCAGAGTTTCGCCGCGTTAACTTCGTGAAAGATGAACAGCATCCACATCGCACAGCATTTGGATTCCTTACTGACTCAGGTCAGTACGAGAAGTGCCTTGATATCGGATTGGAAGCAATCGGATATAAGAACTTCGCTGCTGAAAAGGCCGAAGCTGCAAAGCGTGGACGCCTTCTTGGTATCGGAATTTCAGTAATGACTGAGCCACTTGGTGCAGGCAATAGCCGTGAGTACGACATCTTGGGTATCAAAATGTTTGACTCTGCCGAACTTCGCATTCACATGTCAGGTAAGGCGCTCTTGCGTACAGGTTCGCGTGGACAGGGAACCGGTCATGAAACAACATGGGCACAGATTGTTGCTCATGAACTTGGAATACCTGCAGATGACATCCTCGTTGAAGAAGGCGATACAGACACGGCGCCATTCGGTATGGGTACATATGCATCACGTTCTACACCAGTAGCTGGCGCAGCGATTGCAATGGTTGCTCGTAAAGTTCGCGCCAAGGCTCGCAAACTTGCAGCTCACCTTCTTGAAGTTTCTGAAGAAGACATCGAGTGGGAGCTAGGTCGATTCTACGTTCGCGGAAATCAAGAACGTGGAGTGACAATTCAAGATTGCGCAATGGCTGCATACAGCAATATGCCAGATGGCATGGAGCCAGGACTGGAAAACGTTGCTTACTACGATCCTCCAAACCTCACGTGGCCATTTGCATGCTACATCGCCAAGATTGAAATTGACCCAGAAACTGGCGTATGGGATGTATTGCAATTCGTTGCTGTCGATGACTGCGGTGTTCGCATCAACCCAATGATCGTTGAAGGACAGATCATGGGTGGTCTCACTGAGGCATATGCGATGGCAAATATGCAGTACCAAACTTACGATGAAGAAGGAAACATCATCGGCGGTAACTACATGGACTTCTTGCTTCCAACAGCATGGGAAACTCCAGGCTTTGAGTTATACGAAGTTGTCACACCTTGCCCACACCATCCAATTGGCGCAAAGGGCGTTGGTGAATGTGCAACTGTTGGTGGACCAGCAGCATTCGTTAACGCTGTAATGAACGCTCTTAAGGAAAAGGGTGTTCGTAACATTGATATGCCGATGATGCCTAACCGCGTATATGAAGCTCTCACAACAGGTAAAGATATTTACGGTATGCCACCAGTACGCAGCGGCAACTAACAAATGTCTTTCAATCCGGTCGAAGGCATGGGCGTCATGGAGCGCGCAGTCGAACTCACAAATAGTGGTGAATCATTTGTGATGGCAACTGTCGTATGGCGCCAAGGCCCTTCTTCCGGACAGAGCGGATCACGAGCAATCATTACCTCCGATGGAAAATTACATGGATGGATTGGTGGAGCATGTGCCGAGCCAGTCCTTATCCGTGAAGCAAAAAAGGTTATGGACTCTGGAAAAGCACAGTTGATTTGGCTCGGACAGGAAGCTGATTTCAAAGGAATGCATGTTCCAGATGGTGTGATGACAGTTCCAATGGCGTGCCAGAGTGAAGGCGCTCTCCAAATTTATGTTGAGCCAGTTCAATCATCACCACAATTAACAATTGTGGGGCGCTCGCCAATGGCGATCACACTTAAACAATTAAGTGACGTTCTCAACTGGAGAGTTTCACTGATTGATTTTTCAGATTTCACAACGTCTATGGTTTCGAATTCATCAGTAGTGATCATCGCAACACAGGGCCATGGTGATGAGGAAGCAACAGAAGTTGCACTTCCTGCCAATCCTGCTTATCTCGGGGTTGTCGCTTCACGCAAACGCGGAAAAGCTGTTCTGGACTATTTGGTAGATCGCGGATTTACATCTGCACAAATAGAAAAGATCAAGCTTCCCGCAGGCCTTGACCTTGGTCACACAACTCACCGCGAAATGGCTGTTTCGATTCTTGCCGAGCTTGTGCAATTGCGCGCAGCCGGTGCTTTTGCTCAACAATCAAATAAAACACTTCCGCTTCTGCAGACTCTGGAAGTTAAAGATTTGGTCTGCGGAATGACTGTCGCGGCTGAAAAATCAAATCGCCCATTTGAATTTGAAGGAACAACGTATTACTTCTGCGCGCCAGGATGTCGTACGGCCTTTGAAAAAGATCCAACCTCGTTCATCAGCCAGGAGGCAAAATGCTAATCTCGCAAACGATACTCGTAGATCAACCCATCGACGATGTATGGAAATTCTTTGATGATATTCCTCAAGTGGCAGCGTGTATTCCTGGTGCTGACCTAACCGACAAACTGGGAACCGACCACTTCGGTGGTGATGTAATTATTTCTGCGGGACCGGTCAAACTTGAGTTCGCAGGGCAAGCAAAAGTTAAGAGTCGTGATAACTCGAAGAAGGTCATCACTATCGATGCATCAGGTTCAGATAAGAAAGGTCGCGGTGAAGCACAGGCAGTTCTTATCGCAGCCCTTAACCCCGCGCCTGGTGGAACTTCAGTAAAGATTTCACTTGATCTGACGGTGTCAGGTGCTGCTGCACAATTTGGTCGCGGCCTCATCGCAGACGTCACCGCAGTTTTGGTTGGCCAGACAGCCGGAAGTATGCAGGCACGCATGAAAGCAATCTCAATGGGACTTGATCCAAACACCGTTGGTGGCCCAAAGGCTGCAAGCGGAGTTTCTATTGCATTAACAGTTGTTAAGAATGCAGCAGCAAGAATTTTTGCTCGCTTCTTTCTTCCATATCAACCAGTACTACGTCGATAACGAGAGAGAAAGGAAAACTAATGAGTCTATGGGGAATCGGTAATCTGGTTCTGTTAGTTGTCATCGTTCCAGTTCTCGTGGCGCTACTTAATTCGGTTCTTGGGCCGTTAGAGCGCATTCGCGGAGCTGCAGATGATGCACTAAGTGGCGGAGTGGCTTTAATTGGCGAACTCAACACGACACCAGAATTACTAGCCAAGACGGATAACGTCATCAAGGAAGTGGCTAACGGAGCAGTTCGTTATGCCGGTCCAGTTTCTAAGTTGCTGGGATAGGGGAAGAAGACATGCCACAACAAGCAGTATTTACATTAATTCTTGGAACACTGATTATCGCAGCGGCAGCACTTGGATTGTCTCGTGTGATTTTGCACCTGCGTGCAGTTGCTAAATCACTCGATGCACTCGAAGGCGGAGTCGCAGTAATCGTTGCTAAGACTGCAACAGTTCCAGCTGTTGTTAATTCAGTGAATGCAAGCCTCAAGCCAGTGCGCGACTTCGCGGAATCGATCTAAGGGGAGCAATCATGGACTTTACTAATCACACGGGCTGGCTTGTGGGTTACGTCATCGGAACAGTCGTAGTTCTCGTCGTAGTAGCTCTCGTTGTTCCAATCTTGCTTCTTGCTCACAAAATTGGTGGACAAGCAAAGCGCATTAATGCAGGTCTTGAAGGCGCAGTTGTTAATACAGCTGGACTTAAGGGATTAAAGGTAACGATCGCATCGGCTACTGCGATTGTTGATGGACTCAACCGTGGCCGTACGAAGTTGGGAGGCTAAGCAGATGGATTCAAATACAGACACACTCTGGGTTATAGCAAACATCCTTGGAGCTGTTGTAGTTGTAGCAGTTGCTGCGCTACTCACAGTCTTGGTGATACTAGTTCGAGTTATTGATAAGCGAGTTGCGCAGATTCGTGCAACTCTGACAGCTGCAAAGGCAAACACTGCCAATACTGAGTTGATTAATCAGACCGCAGCAGCTGTAGATGCAGTCCTTGCTGAAGGACTCGAACATCACTTATTCCTTGGACGTGTATTGGATAAGGTGCGCTCATGACAACTCTTCAACTATTTACAGTCATTGATATCGCCGCTCTCATTGCAGGTCTTGCTATCTACCTATTTATCGTAGGTCGCCAGCTTGCAGCCGTTGCTACAAAGTTAGAAGAAGCAGCAGACCTTGTTTGGGGGATCAAACAGGATGCAGACGCGATCGAACCAGCTCTCGAGCGCATTAACAGAACTGGCGGTGTTGTCGCTGGTGCGCTTCCACTACTTTATGGTTTCGCTGAAGCAATCGTCGTAGGTGCAACATATGTGCCAGAACCTGAACACACCGCACCTAAGCCAAATTTCCCAGCAATGGGAACACGACGCTCACGTCTATTTGATGGCGTTGGCGTAAAGATAGATTAGTTTTTAATTGTCGCGGTTATTTGGATCGCGACCAGTGGTCAATGGGTCGGTGAATGCATTTGAGTATTCACCGATCCACTCATCTTTCCAGGCTTGATCATATTTCTCGAGATTACAACTCGGTTCGTATACCGCCATCAATTCATGAGCAATCATTTCGCGGTGACGTTCAGTGCCACCCGGAATATCAAACCAACAGATATGTAGATTAAATTTATTACCAGCGCGAGCAATCCATGACGCAGAACGCGGGTGTTTATAAGGGAAGCCTTCGGTACTTAAATCAGGGCCATGGCCAACATAAATAATTGAAAACTCTTGCGGTTTATTCTCTGCATCATTTAAGCACATCACTGCATAGACTGCAGCAATTTTTGGGGCAGTCCACCCAGCAAGGGCGCGTGGACCTTCAAAGGGATAGCCGGCAAGGGAACCAAGACGAATCATTGTTCGAGAGCGTCTTCCCAGTCTTGATCTTCAGACATTGTCTCTGCTTTAATGATTTCAAATGCGGGAAGGTTAGCTTTCTTAACAGCTTCATTGAAAAGTACTAACGCAGCATCTACTGCGATATCAGAGCTTGGAGCTTCTACGATTATTTGTGCTCCATATCCTGTTGTGCCGGCACCGGTGGCTAAGCCGTTATAAATCGCAACTGCATCGGCAAGTTCTACTACCTCTTCGAGAGTAATAATGCGATCACCTTCAGCAAAGATTGAAACGCTGAACTTCATTGTCATGGTCCTTATCTGATTGATACGAGCTTGCGGCTAAATTCTTCCAGACTCTTAAGATTATGTCCTGATACAACTTCGTCGATAAATGGTTCTGCAATGATCATTCCCATCGATGTAGGGACATATCTGTCAGCATCTCCGCGATGAGGATTCATCCACACAACTCTGTGGGCAATGCGTGATAGCGCTTCCATAGACTTTGCTAAGGTCTCTGGGTCGCCGCGATCTAAACCATCAGAACAGATAACAACGATAGAACCGCGACCTACTCGTCCACGGCCCCACTTCTTAAGAAATGTATTAATGGCATCACCAATACGAGTGCCACCTTCCCAATCCATTGCCTCGGTGCCCGCAAGCTCCATAGCTTGATCAGGGTTGCGACGCGATAGCGAGCGAGTGACTCGCGTTAGTCGTGTTCCGAAACAGAAGACCTCTACTTTCTGATTTGCACTACGAGCCGAATAGGCGAGCTGCAATAAATTTCTTGAATAATCAGCCATTGAACCTGAGATATCAAGAATGAAAACAATCGGGCGCAACTTCTCCTTTTTCTTTGTAAAGTAGATCTCGCGATTTTCGCCCATTGCGCGCATGTTCTCGCGGACAATCTTTCTCATATTTAATTTCTTGCCTTTGTTAGTTGAAATCAAACGGCGAGTCCGGCGAATCGGTGGGTTTAGTCGTATATTCGACATCATCTTGCGAAGTGCAGCGAGCTCTTGCGCGGTGCATTCATTAAAGGCTTTGTTGCGAAAGATCTCATGGCTTGCAGCCATAAATCCCATCTTCGTGTCATCGTTGGAATCGCCTTGTTCAGTTCTTTCATTTTCTGGAATTTCGATTGTTGATGTCGTACTTACTTGTGCACGGAACTTCTTCTTTGCAGCACTTTCTTCCTCTTCCCAATTATCAAAGAAGAAGCGCTGGAATATCTCGTTATAGATCGGAATATTCTCTTTGCGTCGTACCAGCGAAGTTCTACCACCCCAGTAGACATCCATGACATCTGTTGCGTCTAAGACGGATACTGCATTGCAAAAAGTAATGACATCATCAGAACCGATGAGCATCCCATGCAAACGAAGTTCTTGAGCAAATTCAACAAAGAGTTCGTCGAAACCCTCAGTGAGAGGCATCAGAGACAATCTCCGCAAGGTTGTTAGAAACATATTCGAGATCGTCACGACCCTTGATAACAGCTCCAAGTGTTTCCGCTGCAGTTGCTTCGGTAAGTGTGTTCGCACCTATTGCACCAAGAGATTGCACCCAATCAATTGATTCAGCAACTCCAGGAGATTTTTCAAGATCCATTTCGCGAAGTTTGTTAACCGTACCAATGACTTTTGATGCCAATTGTTCAGATACACCTGGAACGCGAGATTTTACGATTTCAATTTCTTGTTCTGCCGCAGGAAAGCCAATCCAGTTGTAGAGACAACGGCGCTTGAGTGCATCATGTAATTCGCGAGTGCGGTTTGAAGTCAAAATAACTATAGGACGTGATGTTGCTGCGATGGTGCCAATTTCTGGAATTGTTATTTGGAAATCAGAGAGAAGTTCAAGTAGAAATGCTTCGAATTCATCATCAGCACGGTCGACTTCATCAATGAGCAAAACACACTTTTCACCAGCTTTTATTGCCTGAAGCAGCGGGCGTTCGATAAGAAATTTAGATCCAAAGAGGTCATCGACAGATTTATCAGAGACTTCATTGCCAGACATTGCACGGATCGCAAGCATCTGGCGCGCATAATCCCATTCGTATAAAGCTTGATTGGTATCGATGCCCTCGTAGCACTGTAAGCGAATCAAGGTGCGCCCAAGTAGCTGCGAAATACTCTTTGCAAGCTCGGTCTTTCCCACGCCGACTTCACCCTCAAGAAGGATTGGTCGACCAAGTTTCATTGAAATTAAAAGCGATGTTGCAAGGCCGCGGTTAGCGACGTAACCGATAGATCGAAGCTCAGATGTTAATTCGTCAACGGTCAGCGAATCGAAAGAGGAGATCATAAATGAGAACTTTGTTCGTGGAGTTACTTGATCTTGTTTTCAGATACTAAAGCGCCGATAGATGCAGCACCGAGTTTGCCATCGCGAATGAGAGTCTCGCGCCAAGCCGTAGCAAGAGATTTTCCTTCTTCTTGGATAAAACCTTCGAAGGTAACTTCTTTCATGTTTCTACATGCCTTATTTGGATTGCACTCTTCGTCGAGTTCTTCAATTTTTTCACCTTGTGCTTGCCAAATTGAACTAAGCATTTGTCGTGCTTGATCGCTTTCAACTGACATGTCAGACCTCCTGAAGAATTAAGAATGCAAGCGTATCAGAGCCAATAATTCTGGCTAGGTGAGAAATGTATGGACCGTAGCGGCCATACAGAGGGCATATGAGCCAATTAGGCGGGGGTGCAATCCTTGGCTGATTCATTAAGATTGAACTATGAGCGAGAAGCTAAGCCACATCAACGATGACGGCAATGCCCACATGGTTGACGTGTCAGATCGTGACGTCTCGCAACGCAGTGCATCAGCTTCTGGAAAAGTTTTGTTAAGCAAATCTGTGCTGTCACTGATTGCGGAAGGAAAGACCCCAAAAGGTGATGTATTAGCAACTGCTCGAATCGCTGGAATTATGGGGGCTAAAAAAACTCCAGAACTTATTCCGTTATGTCATCCAATTTCTATTTCAAGCGTTAATGTTGATTTAGAAATCGCTGATGATGGTGTAAATATTTATTCAACGGTGAAAATTTCAGATCGCACGGGTGTGGAAATGGAAGCACTTACTGCAGTTTCAATTGCTGCACTCACTATTATTGATATGACAAAGGCGCTAGACCCAGGTGCCACGATTAAAAATATTCAAGTTGATGAAAAAGATGGCGGACGAAACGGGCACTGGAAGCGCACATGAAGCGTGCTGCAGTCATCACGGCAAGTAATCGTGCATTTAATGGCGTATATGAAGATAAATCAGGCCAAATTCTTCTTGAAGGTTTGAAATCTCTTGGTTATCAAATTGATGCCGTTCAAGTGCTGCCAGATGATATAGAAAAGATTTCAGCCGCAATCAAATCTGCAATTAAAGATTCTTTGGATTTAGTTGTTACCACAGGCGGAACAGGCGTTTCTGTATTTGATGTGACACCAGAGGCAACTGCTCCTCTGATTGAAAAAGAGATGCCAGGAATTCTCGAAGCGTTTCGAGCGTATTCTCGAGATAAAGTTCCAACGACTGATTTATCTCGCGGTGCTGCAGGTGTCACAAATAAAACGTTAATTATAAATTTGCCTGGTTCACCGGGTGCAGCAAAAGACGGATTAGTAATTATTGAAAGACTTGCATCCCACATTCACGATCAATTGGCCGGACATGATCACAGCCCTAGTAACTAAACACAGCATTTCAGTTGATTCATTAGCCGAATCAATAAAAACTAATGAAGCAGGAGCAGTCGCAAGTTTTTCTGGCGATGTGAGAGATAACGATGGTGATAAGAGCGTTACATCTTTGACTTATGAAGTGCACCCAAGTGCTCAGGGCGTCATTGAGGAGATAACCCGTCGTATTGCAGCCAAACATGATGTCTTAGGGGTTGCTGTTGCGCATAGATATGGCGAAATTGCTCTCGGCGAAACAGCCTTTGCGGTTGTAGTATCAGCAGTCCATCGTGGGCCAGCATTCGCGGCCTGCGAAGAGATCGTCTCGACTGTGAAAGATGAACTTCCAATATGGAAGTTTCAAGTGTTCGCAGATGGCACTACCGAATGGGTAAACAGCGCATGACACAGCTCGTTGACACATACGGACGCGGTCACAGAGATCTACGTGTTTCTTTAACTGATCGGTGCAACCTGCGATGTTCATATTGCATGCCACATGATTTTGCTGCGTGGTTGCCATCGGATGAACTTCTAACAACTGATGAATTGATTTCAATTATCAAAGTAGGTGTTTCACAAGGCATTGATGAAATTCGCCTAACAGGCGGAGAACCCCTTTTGCGCCCCGATATTGTCGAGATCGTTTCTCGTATTTCATCTATTGAAAATCCACCTATTCTGTCTATGACCACAAATGGAATTGCACTTGCCAAACTTGCGAAACCATTATTTGAAGCAGGCTTGCGCCGAATCAATATCAGCTTAGATACGCTAGATCGCGAAGTATTTAAGAAAATGACGTATAGGGATCGCCTGCCTGATGTATTTGCGGGAATACAAGCAGCGAAAGAAGCTGGCTTAATGCCGGTCAAAATTAATACTGTTTTGTTACGTGGAATAAACGATGGTGAAGTTACTAATTTATTGCAGTGGGCGTTGACTGAAGATCTCAACCTTCGCTTTATCGAACAAATGCCACTTGATGCTGGCGGAATTTGGAATCGAGCAGACCTCATCACAGCCGATGAAATATTTGAACAACTCGGCAGTAAATACAAACTCACACCTGTTGATTACCGCGGTTCTTCACCCGCCGAAGAGTTCCTCATCGATGGCGGACCTGCAACTGTAGGAATTATCGGAAGTGTGAGTCGCCCATTTTGTGGAGCATGCGATCGAATTCGTCTGACATCAGATGGTCAACTGCGCTCATGTTTATTTTCAATGAAAGAGACAGATTTGCGTGGAATTCTTCGCTCTGACTTAACTGAAGAAGAAAAGCGTGAGGCGCTCATTTCTAAATTCCATGTAACTGTTAAAGAGAAACTGCCAGGCCACGGAATTAACGATCCAAGCTTTATCCAACCATCGCGACCAATGTCTGCAATCGGCGGTTAAGCCCCACCTGCAAATCTAGGCAATACATCTATAACATCATCTGCGTTTATTTCCACACTCAAATCTGATTGAGCAGAACCATTTACTAAATAAGAACATCCAGGCAATATTGGACCTAGTTGTGGATGCTGAGAAGAAGCGGTTGCAATAACTTCTCCAAGTGTAGAACCGAGAATCTCAGACTCTGTAACTCCAGCGGCTGCTCTTGCGGCCGCAAAGTAATTCACTATTGCCATGGACAGAACATTACAACAAAAATCAGTTGACGCCTTTGCTTTCTATTAACCAGTTCTTGCGTTCGCGTTCCGGAAACTTCTCTATGGAGTATCGCAACATTGTGCGCGGCATTTCATGAGAGTGCGCAGATAAGAAATTACGCAGCTCAACTCCATTGAGTTTTCCAGCTTCGCGCAGAGCCCATCCCACCGCTTTATGAATCAGATCGTGTTTATCACCTAGTAACTTCTCCGCTATCTCAAATGTTGGTTCAATATCTCCAGAACGAATAAAGGCAAAAGTGAAAACTATAGAAACTCTGCGCTGCCAGAGAGACTTGCTCTTGGCTAGTTTGCTTAGCAATATGTATGGATCATCTGTATCGATGAGGTATTCGCCAATGATTGGGGCGGTAACATCGACGAGATCCCAGTTATTTATGTATCCGCCAGTCATTGCCCTCATGTACAGATCAAAGATCTTTTTCTTTTCTTTACGCTCTTTTGTAGCTTTGTACTGAAGCGTCAGAATGACCAATCCGCAAAGTCGTACTTCATGAAATTTAGATCGAATGAGGACTTCAATTTCTCGAAGTGAAATCCCTTTAAATTCTCTGGCTATTGCGCGTACCTGTGGAACCGTAAGTCCAAGAAAAACATCACCTTCACCATATTGACCAGGTGCTGTCTGAAAGAATTTCTGAAGATCATGTGCTCTTCCACGATTAGCAAGGGCTTGAATCTCTTTTTGTACTTGAGAAGCGCTCATAAGGCAATATTACTTTTATAATCAACTATGACCAAGATTTCAAAGAATGAAGAGAGAGACGAAGAGTGGCGCGCTATTGGTTTAGCTGCTCCTGCTCGCCGAGCATTGGTCGATGCAAAACTCTACAAAGTCTCAGATCTTCGAAAAATCTCTTTAGAAGATCTCACTAATCTTCATGGCATGGGTAAAAGTGCAATTGCTCGATTAAAAGTTGTGA
>Ga0209358_10001454_pt1 | contig 18764 bp, 15 predicted proteins | sample LauGreFa1BDMLBSN_2_FD_187574 | JGI IMG/M metagenome (GOLD analysis project Ga0209358, IMG submission 187574) | Freshwater lake microbial communities from Lake Michigan, USA - Fa13.BD.MLB.SN (SPAdes) (version 2) | ecosystem: Environmental > Aquatic > Freshwater > Lake | place: Lake Michigan, USA... | reverse complement strand
ATTTGGCTAATAGGATTAATCACCTTTTTTCTGTCTGCGGTCTTAGATAATTTGACCACTACCATTGTCATGGCTTCTATTTTAAATAAATTAGTAGCAGATCAAAAAACAAAATGGCGATTATTGGGTTTGGTGGTGATTTCGGCAAATGCAGGTGGTGCTTTTAGTCCCATTGGCGATGTAACAACAACTATGTTGTGGATTGGTGGGCAAGTCACTGCCATGAACATTATCAAACAAAGTTTTTTAGCAAGTTTAATTTGTATGGTAATACCCGCAATTATTATTAATTACACTATCAAAGGGCGTATCATTTTTAAGAATGAGGAAACAGCTAACTTGAATTTTACGACAAATGCAAAGGAGCGAAATTTCATATTTGTAGCTGGAATTGCATGTTTATTATTCGTGCCTGTTTTTAAAACAATTACCCATTTACCACCTTATATGGGGATGCTTTTTTGCTTAGGAGTCATGTGGGTGATAACTGAGGTGATCCATAATAAAAAACATGAATCAGAAAAGGGATTACTTTCCGTGAATCATGCATTGCGAAAAATTGATACACCAAGTATTTTGTTTTTCTTTGGTATTTTATTAAGTGTAAGTTCATTACAATATGTGGGTGTTTTACCTAAAATGGCACAACAATTAAATGAGGTAATGGGTAATTTAAATGGTGTGGCTATTAGTATTGGCTTGTTATCTGCTGTTTTTGATAATGTTCCATTAGTCGCTGCTTTGCAAAATATGTACAGCCTTCAAACTTATCCTACGGATCATTATTTTTGGGAATTAATCGCTTACACAGCTGGAACAGGAGGCTCTATATTAATTATAGGATCTGCTGCAGGGGTGGCAGTGATGGGAATGGAAAAAATAGACTTTTTCTGGTATCTCAAAAATGTAAGCTGGATTGCGCTCATTGGATTTTTAAGTGGCGCTGCAGTATTTATTTTACAAAACAGTTTTTTATAAATCAGGAATGAGCTAATTGTCCTATTTCAATCTCAGGTGATTCCTCCCAAAGCATCATTGCATTAATATATTTTAGTGAAGTGTAATTGGCTAAATCACTAAGGGTGATATTTTTTTCGATAATTTTATTTTCGTCAATAAGCCTTGCACGGTGTGTGCCTAATAGTAATGGGTGTAAAGGAGTATGCCATTCAGTTCCATTAAAAAAAACCAAATTAGCGTAATTGCCGTCCTTGACCATATTGTTTTGTACAATAATAATTTCATCTGTTCCTGCATTTTTCAATGCGTCATTCAGCCAGGTTCGATTGGTGTATTTATACTGGTATTCTTCGAGCGCAGCTTGATGAATGGAAACAGTTTGAATTATTTTTTTATGATAAATTTCTTTTTCTATATGGTATGCTCCCTCTAAATTATATAAGCACTTTATTTTATATACAATATCTTTTTCAAAATCATGCAGCAGCTGTATTTTATCAAGTTGGATGGGTGTATTTCCGCCCAATGCACGCAACGTTCGATTAATTCGAGTTTGATGGTAGGATACATTTTCTAATATCCCATTTTTATATCGTATGGTTTCAAAAAAGGGGTACATATACTTTGTCTATCATTTCTTGGTATTCTTTTTGGGCCTCGCTATTACAGGTTATACCACCGCCACTTCGATAATTGTGATCATTTTGTAAATACCGAATCAAAACGGTACTGTCTAAATTTTGTCCATCATAATAGCCGGCGATACCTGTATAATAGCCTCTATCTTCTTTTTCGGCAGCAGCAATTATTTTTACTGTTTTCTGTTTGGGCGCACCAGATATGGAGCCTGCCGGCAACAAATCAAAAATAATTTCACCAATATTTTCACAGTAATTAGCTTCCAATTCGCCCACAATTTCAGAGCTTACTTGACCGAGGTTCCCATCCTGCGTCGCAATCTCTTCGTAGTATCTATATTTATTTACTTTTACATTCTTTGATACCCTACTTAAGTCATTTCTAATTAGGTCCACCATAGTTGCATGTTCTGAAATTTCCTTGGAATCGTTCAATATTATATTTTTTGCATCTGGTATACCTGCATTGATAGTGCCCTTCATCGGATAGGAGTATATCTTGCCTTCTTTTATTTTTATAAAAGTTTCTGGCGAAAAACATACAAATTCATCTTTTAAGTAACAAGTATATTTTGCATTGGCCTTATTGTAAATTTCGCCAATGGTATAATTTGAGGTTATTTTAGTTTTTGCAGTGAGGTTCACTAAAAAACTATTTCCAAGTTCAATTTCTTTTTTTATTTGATCGAATTTGTTTTTATATTCATCAAAGGAAATGGGCGTTTTATTAAATTCAAAATCGGATGTAGGAGTATTGTTATTTTGCGTATTTGCTGCTTTTTGATTCGTGACTCCGTCAAAATTAAATTGAAAAATATTTTCTGTTTCGGACCATTTCCAACACATCGGCTTTTTACACTCAAAATCAATTAAAAAAACAAATGGTGTATGTTCTTTTCCCCATTGATTCATTATTGATTTAATCTCACTCACTATATATAAAATATTTTTTCAAAGATATGTTTATTGTCTTTTTTTAATTATATTTATATCCTAAAATAATAACTATGGGATTTGCTATTAATAAAAAAATCGCAGCAAAAAATTCCACCAATACAACAAAAGCGTCGGTACAAGGTGGAAGTTCGAAATTTATCGCTAAAGCCAACACAAAATCAACAGGTGCGGCTAAAAAACCTATTAAAACAGGTGGTTCTAGAGGAAGTTGATCTAAGGATAACTTACCCCTTATTGTAATCAACAAATTGATAATCAATGCTTTGTAATAAATATTACAAGGCATTTTCGTTTACGGTCTTCACTTATCATTTTTGGTAGTTCTCCTTTTAAAAAGTCCTTATATTTATTTACAAATACACGATACATGAAAGCAATTTTTCTACACATTTTCTTATTAATGGGTTTAGTCGCTTTTGCGCAACCTAAACCTAGTTCTGCGACAGATCGCCTAAAGAGTAACGAACAAAAATCACTCCTTTTGGCGAATTCAACGGTCAATAATACATCGTTTCAAAACATCGGGCCATCGGTGATGAGTGGTCGTGTTGTTGATATTGATGTAAATCCGAGTGATCCTACGGAGTTTTATGTTGCTTATGCCACTGGTGGTGTATGGCATACCATAAATAATGGACAAAGTTTTAAACCTATTTTTGATTCAACTGCAACTTTGAATATTGGTGATATTGCAGTGAACTGGAAAAATAGAATCATTTGGGTAGGAACAGGGGAGGCGAATAGTAGTCGTTCTTCCTATGCTGGTATTGGGGTTTACAAATCAGATAATAATGGAAAAACATGGAGTTATCTTGGTTTGCCTGAAAGTCATCATATTGGAAAAGTACAATTATCCCCTAATGATCCTAACGTTGCTTGGGTAGCCGCTTTGGGTCATTTATATTCAGAAAATAAAGAACGCGGTATATATAAAACGGCAGATGGTGGTAAAACATGGAAACAAACTTTATACATTGATGCGAATACAAGCGGTATTGATATAGATGTTGATCCTAAAAATCCCAATAATTTATATGCGGCAATGTGGTTTAAAACACGGTCTGCTTCCAACTTTGTAGAGGCGGGAAAAACAAGTGGTATTTATAAAAGCACTAATGGCGGAGATAGTTGGACTTTAGCTTCAACAGTTGCTTCAGGTTTTCCTACTGGCGAAGGTGTCGGTAGAATTGGTATTGCAGTTTATCCTGAAAATCCATCTATTGTTTATGCGATTGTTGACAATAACGCCCAGCAATCTGATACAACAATAAAAAGATATAGTGATACCACTCGATATGCATTGCGTGATTTTAAAGATTTAACGGTTGATCAATTTTTAGCTTTGGATGATCGTAAGTTTACCAATTTTATTCGTTCACCTCGTAATGGCTTGCCAATGAAATACACGGTAGCTGGTATCAAGGAAGATGTAAAGTCGGGCAAATTATTACCTTCTTGTATATGGGATTATTTATACGATGCAAACACTGCTTTATTTGAAACACCGATTATTGGTGCTGAAGTATATCGCAGTGAGGACGCAGGAGCAACCTGGAAAAAAACAAATACTAAGCCAATTAATTTATATAGTACCTATGGTTATTATTTTGGTAAAGTATTTATAAGCCCTACCAATGCAGATAAAATAATTATCACAGGCGTTGGTATATTATTAAGTAAAGATGGTGGTAAAACGTTTAAAGAAATAGGTAAGGAAAATGTACATTCTGATCATCATTACGCATGGTTAAATGGTCAAAAAGACGGGCATATTATTATTGGCAATGATGGTGGTTGTAATATTACTTATGATAATGGCGATCATTGGTTTAAGGCAAATACACCTCCGGTGGGTCAATTTTATAATATAAATTTTGATATGGCAAAGCCTTACAATGTTTATGGTGGCTTACAGGATAATGGTACTTGGATGGGTTCAAGCCAAACCAAAGAAAGCTATGATTGGTTTGATAGTGGGCATAATCCTTATACCATGTTAAATGGAGGAGATGGCATGCAAGTGCAGGTAGATACTAGAGATAATAAAACTATTTATAGTGGTTCTCAATATGGTGCATATTCAAGACAGAATTTAACTACTAAGGAGCGAAAGTTTATCAGACCATTACGTAATTTAGGAGAGCCTGCATTTAGATTCAACTGGCAAACACCAATTTTATTAAGTAAGCATAACCAAGATGTTTTTTATTATGGAAGTAATAAATTTCACCGCTCTATGAGTAAAGGAGATAGTTTAGTAACATTAAGTACTGAATTAAGTTCAAACCCAGCGCAAGGCGATGTTCCTTATGGTACTTTAACAACTATGAGTGAAAGTCCATTCCGTTTTGGTTTAATTTATGTAGGAACAGATGACGGTATGATTCACATTTCAAAAGATGGCGGTTATACATTTACTTTATTGAGTACAAAATTACCTAAAGGTTTATATGTGAGCAGGGTATTGGCAAGTGCGTATAGTGAATCACGCGTTTATGCGACATTGAACGGATATCGTAACGATCATTTTAATGCTTATGTGTATGTAAGTAATGATTATGGTACAACTTGGACGCAAATCATGAAGGATTTGCCATTAGAAGCAGTCAATGTAATTACCGAAGATAATATTTCAAGCCAAGTTTTATATGTTGGTACGGATGGTGGTTTGTATGTAAGTACAGATGGTGGTAATAGTTCCATGGGATGGAGTAAAGGCTTACCTAACGCGGTACCTATTCACGATATCGTGATTCATCCTAGAGATAATGAAATTATTTTAGGTACCCATGGCCGTAGTTTGTACACAAGTAAGTTGGATGATTTACATAAAAAAGTACAAGCAAAAAAGTAATTAGCTGATTCAAATACTGTAAGCATTTAAGTGCTATTTATAAAGAACCCCAAGCTTGCTTGGGGTTCTTGTTTTTGGATGTACTGAACTAAAATAGGGATAAACTATTTCTTTAATTATTTCTTTAATTATTTCTTATTACTTGCGGTTGATACTTTTAATTTAAACGAAGTAAACTAAAGTAGGCGTAAAATTTAAATGAAGTAAACTTATAAGTACAAAAGGAGTTATTTGAACTGATCAAAATAAGGCACTTCGTCATTGGAAACCGCCTCTTTTTCTTGCCAATAAGCAAGGGTTACTATAGTTCCGTTGTCGGTTTTTAATTGACGACCAAAAATAGCATTGGTGGCATTAAAGGTTAAATCGGTTACACCCACTGTAAAAGTAGTTGGTGCTGGGGGCGCTTCAGGAACTGGAGGCGCGGGTGCTGGTGTCGTCGCATCGCCTTCAAATGCAGGAGCTGCAACTGGCGCGGCCGGTGCTGCTTTAGGGGCAGGGCTTCCCACTACTACAACTTGGTATTTATTTAATTCCAATAATTGCTTCAAGAATGCAACGCGTTGTTGACTTGCATTCTTTTCAACAATCGCACATTTAATACTATCTAAATCTTCAAATTCGTGGTTCTTATTAATTGCCATAATCAACTATTTTTTTACAAGCCAATACTTAGTGAATAAATATAATCATATACCATACTAGCTAATCCAGTAATAATAATTCCTGCTACACAGATATACATTGCCAACTTTGTTATTCCTGGAACGCTTAATTTTTGAATCGGTTGCTCATTTTCCTCCATGAATATTGCCTTCACCACTTTTAAGTAATAGAAAAAGGAAATGACCATATTTAACGCAGCAAAAGTAATGAGTCCGTAATTTTCTTTAGCAGCACCAGCCATCATTAAAAATAATTTACCAAAAAATCCTGCAGTAGGAGGCACCCCTGCTAATGAAAATAAAGCAATCGTTAAAACCCATGATAAAAAAGGGTTGGTTTTATAAAATCCTTTAAAGTCTGAAATATTTTCCTTCCCTGTTAATGCACTCACCACGGTTACTACCCCAAAGGCAGCTAAATTAGAGAATACATATATTAAAACAAAGTACACCAATGAAGCAGATCCTGCTTGCGAACTTCCTGAAATACCAATTAAAATAAAGCCCACCTGTGCAATAGATGAAAATGCAAGGAAGCGTTTGAAATTATCCTGTCTGATTGCAAATAAATTACCAATTAAAATAGTTGCCACCGATAACACTACCAAAACCCCATACCAAACGGTAGCGATTGGTGTGAATACTTTATATAAAATAGAGGTAAAGGTAAATAATACAGCTGCCTTAGATACCACCGATAAAAACGCAGTCACTGCTACTGGTGAACCCTCGTATACGTCTGCGGTCCATAAGTGAAAAGGGACTGCAGATATTTTAAATGCAAAACCAGAGACCAATAAAATGAATGCAAACAATTGCATTGGGTCATTACCGATATGCGCTGTTAATACGTCAAAGCTTAGTGTGCCACTAGTGCCGTATAAAAATGAAATACCCATTAATAAAATACCAGAGGAGAATGCAGAGGATAGGATTAATTTCATCGCAGCTTCGGATGACTTACGCTTTGCCAAATCGAAGTTGGCTGCAGCAGCCAATGGAATAGTGCTCATTTCGAGCCCTAAATAAAACATTAATAAGTTGCCACTTGAAATCATAAAAAACATGCCCAGTAAGGAAGTGAATATGAGTAAATAAAATTCAGCAACTTGCTTATGATGTTTCAACCATGCGTAGGATTGCATGGAGATTAAAAGTATCGCTAAGTTTAATATGTTTTTTTCTAATACAATAAAGGCGTTGGTTGTAAACATACCATTAAATGCACCGCCTTCGCTCATGCCAAATAACCCCGCTGCCAGGTTGACAAACAATAAAATATTAATGAGGTTCAAAACCGTTTCATTACTTCTTTCTTTGCCTATTTTAATAAATAGCAATAAAAATATAAGTAAGCTAAGTATAAGTTCCTGTCTGAGTAATATAAAAATGTTAGATAGCATTAGTCTAATTATTTAAGGGTAATGGCTTTGTCAATATTGATCATTAAAAAATCAGTGGCGGGCATAATCAATTGGTTAATTAAGAACGGTGCCAACCCAATAATTAATATGCCTACGATTAACAAACCAGCTGCAAATTTTTCGTTCCAGGTAGCATCACCTAAAAGAGTATGCTCGTCTGAAATAGGTCCCATAATGGTTTTACCTGTCGCACGTAATATATAAACTGCAGTGACTACAATAGAGGCTGCTGATATAATGGTTGCGATACGGTAAAACCCATCTGGATTTTGCCAAGCGCCCACAAATACGGTCATCTCTGCCACAAATCCACTAAAGCCAGGTAAACCCAAAGAACATAAACCGGCAATCACAAATACGGTAGATATAAACGGCATTACTTTCAATAAGCCACCTAATTGTGCAACCATTCTGGTATGGGTTCTGGAATAAATCATGCCTATAGCAGCGAAAAATAAGGCTGTCATTAATCCGTGGGAAACCATTTGAATTACTGCACCATTGATTGATGTTTTATTCAACATGCCAATTCCTAATATGACAAATCCGCAGTGACTGATGGAAGAATAGGCATTGATGTATTTTAAATCGGTTTGCATCATGGTAGCAAATGCGCCATAGATGATTGCAATAGTAGCGAGTAATATAATGATCCAGGAATAACTGTGCGCTGCATCAGGCATTAATGCTGCCATGCGTAAACAACCATAACCTCCTAGCTTCATGGAGATACCTGCTAAAAACATGGAAGCTGCCGTAGGTGCTGAAGCGTGACCATCGGGTACCCAAGTATGAAAAGGGAATAAGGCTGCAAATATGCCAAAGCCTAAAAATAAAAATGGGAAAAAGAATTTTTGTACACCTAATGAAATGCCCATTTGTCCAATTTGTACCATATCAAAGCTGTGCGTGTTGTAATAAATACCCATTAAGCCAACAAACACCAATGCTGAACCCGCCATTAACATTAAGGCCAGCTTCATAGCGCTGTTTTCTTTTTTGCCACTGCCCCAAATACCAATTAATAAGAACTTAGGTATAACGGCTACTTCTAAAAAGAAAAACAAAGTGAACAAATCCAAGGAGATAAAAAATCCGTAAGCGCCCATGCTTAATAATACCAATAAGAAAAAATATTCCTTACTTAATTTTTCCATAGTCCAGGAAACAAGTATGCCCGCAACCACGACTAAAGCGCTTAATAATATCATGGCGAGTGCTATACCATCAATGCCAATATGGTAATTAATATTTAATGCTTTAAACCAAACGGCATTTGTTTCAAATAAATAGGTAGCAGTATTGCCTGCAGCCCTTTGATCCATAAATAATTTCAACAACCAACCAGCAGCGCCTAATTGTACTAATGATCCTGCTAATCCAATGACTCTTATTTGTGCTAAATTCTTGCTCAATAAAATGAGTAAGGCGGTTAGCAAGGGTAATAAGATGAGTAATGATAAGTTCATATAAATATTTTATTTCCAGATATAAATAAATAAAATTGACAATGCAATAACACCGCCAAAAAAGTAAAGCGCATAATTTTGTACTTTACCCGATTGTAATCCTTTAATCGCTGCTGAAATTTTTGCTGTTGTATTGGCCAATAACAACATAAAGCCATCTACAATATTTCGGTCGGCCCAAGCAATAGGTTGTCCAATCAATGGGAAAACAATTTTCTTGGTAATAAACAAATACAATTCATCCACATAAAACTTTTTGTAGGCAGCGCTGTAAAAGCCACCAAATAGCGCAACTGCTTTGTCCGATTTTGCATTTTGCGTTTTATAAAAACTAGCCGATAGTAAAATAGCCATGATCGATAATGCGACAGGAGCAATGGAGAATACCAAATCAATATGTGTTTCTAATGCCAATCCATCGGAAGTGATGAATTGAGAAAAAGGAATAAATCCAACCCCTATTGCACAAGCTGTTAATATAAGTAAAGGCAGTTTCATGGTCCAAGTGCCTTCGCCATGATCGTGTGCATCATCGTGACCATCACTATGGTGCGCTTTTGCAACCGCATCCTTGCTCCAGAAAATATTGAAATATAAACGGAACATATAAAAACTTGTCAATGCAGCAGTAAATAGCGCTACCCCATAAATCAATTTATTCTCATGGAAGGCAGCTGTTAAAATTTCTTCCTTACTAAAAAATCCAGCAAAAGGAGGGATACCTGCAATCGCCAAACATGCAATTAAAAAAGAAGCGTGGGTAATGGGCATTAATTTTCTTAGTCCGCCCATATCTTTCATTTCATTGCTATGTACCATATGTATCACCGACCCTGCACCTAAGAATAATAAACTCTTGAAAAATGCATGTGTAAATAAATGAAACATCGAAGCCATGTATCCTAAACCTGCCTCACCACCATTTTTTGAAATGCCTAAGGCAAACATCATATAGCCTATTTGCGACATCGTAGAATAAGCTAGTACACGTTTAATATCTGTTTGTGTACATGCAATCACTGCTGCAAGTAAGGCGGAAAATGCGCCCACATAAGTGACAATCGTTAAAGCGGTTTCGTCCATGGAAAAAATAGGAAATAATCTTGCCACTAAATAAACACCCGCTACAACCATGGTTGCTGCGTGGATTAATGCGGACACAGGAGTAGGACCTTCCATAGCGTCGGGTAACCAAATATGCAAAGGGAACATAGCCGATTTTCCTGCGCCACCCATAAATATTAAAGTTAAACCCCAAGTAAGCATACTTGCACCTAAAAAGCTAGCACTTGTGATGCTTAAAAATTCAGGGGACTGCGCAGAGGTTAATTTTTCAATCAGTAATCCAATATCTAAAGTGCCTCCGTAAAAGCCCATGATTAAAATGCCAATTAAAAAACCTAAATCAGCGAAGCGGGTTACAATGAATGCTTTTTTGGAAGCGGCCACTGCAGATGGTTTATTAAAGTAGTACCCAATTAATAAAAAGCTAGATACCCCCACCAATTCCCAGAACATATATACTTGAAAAATATTCACCGATAATATCAGACCCAACATGGAAAAGGTAAATAAAGACAAGAATGCATAATAAGTAGCAAATCTTTCTTCGCCTTTCATATAGCCCAAGCTAAACACATGTACCATTAAGGAAACCGATGTAACTACAATTAACATCATGACTGATATAGGATCTACAATGATGCCCATGTCAATGGATACATTTGGACTAAACTGCAACCAAGTATATTTTAAAGCAATTATTTTTTGATACACCCCGTTTACTTTTCCATCTACAAAAAAGTATTGCTTAGCCGCAACAAAAGATAATATGGTTGATGTAAGTAAGGAGGCAGTTCCAATGATGCCTGCAGTTTTTGTAAAGTACTTGCGTCCAAATAAGCCCAATAACACAAATGTGGCAAGGGGTAATAATGGAATCCAAAGTATATATAAGTAGTTTGACATAATAATTAAAATTTCATTTCAGTGGCATCGTCAACATCAATGGATTGGTGACTACGATACAAATTAATAATAATGGCAATCGCCACAGCGGCTTCGGCAGCAGCAATAGTGATGATAAATAAAGAAAAAAACAAACCATCTAATTTATCAGGGAATAAGTATTTATTAAATGCCACAAAATTAATATTCACGCTATTTAACATGAGCTCAATGGACATGAGCATGGTAATTAAATTTCTTCTGGTAAACAATCCATACATGCCAATGAAAAACAAAGCGGTACTAACGAAAAGAATATGGGTTAAGGGTACTTCGTTCATGTTATTAATCCTCCTTTTTGTTTAAGTGAACAATATTTGCTTCTGTTGGTTTCATCGCGATAACAATACAACCCACCATGGCGGCTAATAATAACATACTTACCACTTCAAACGGCAAAATAAAGCCATGCGAAGTGGTGCTTAGCATTTGCATACCTATTTCATCCACACTTGGATTAAAGGGTGCTGCTGAAATATTATTGAATCCGTAATGACTGATTAAATTAATAGTGAATGCTGTTCCGAATAAAGCAGCTAGTGCAGAAAATATCATTTTGCTAGTGGCAGGTTTTGTCATTTCTTTACCCGATTGTTGGGTTAAGAAGATAGAAAAGATGATTAACACTACAATTCCACCCACATATACGACAATTTGGATGGCAGCAATAAATTCCACCTGCATCCAAAAATAAAGTGCAGCGATGCCCACCAATGAAAATAATAACCAAATAGCGGAACGAAATATTTTAAGTGTGGTCACTGCTAAAATTGCGGCGCCCAATATGAGTGCGGCAATAGCGTAAAATATAATAGTTGATGTATTCATTATTCTATGCCCTCCCTTATTTTAGATCCTGGTTGATTTAATACTTTGGTTAATTTGGTCCTGTCAAATACACTGTGCTCAAAATTGGGCGCCATTTTAATCGCATCACTTGGACAAGCAACGATACATAAATTACACATGGTGCATAATTCAAGACGATATACTAATGTGTCAATTGCTTTTTTCTTTTTTCCTTCAGGGGATGTTTCAAATTTGGTTACTACTTTAATAGTCCCATTCGGGCAAGCCAACTCGCAAGCGGTACAACCCGTGCAAGTATGTTCGTTGTTGGCATCATGTGGCATTACTACTTCACCTTTGAATCGATCCGACATTAATAAGGTCGCCCGGTTGTCCGGGTATTGCTCTGTAATTATTTCTTTGGGATGCGTAAAGTAATAACCTGTTTTGCGCATGCCTTTTAATAAGGAGGTCACGCCAGTAACAACATCTGTTATATATTCTTTCAAAAACATATTTCTAATTCATTTTATGTTAAAAATGCCAACCTAAAATTGCAATCACTGCGACTAATAAAAGGTTAAACAAACTTATCGGTAATAAATATTTCCATTCTAAATTCAATAATTGATCCACACGTAATCTTGGGAAGGTCCATCTAAACCACATGATTAAAAAGATGAGGAAAAATGTTTTTCCCATAAACCAAACCGAAGAAGGGATATAATCCATGATGTGGTTGAAGGCTTCCCAGTTGCCAATATGTAATGGCATCCATCCGCCAAAGAATAAAGTAGCACCAATCGCGCAAACAATAAAGATGTTGATGTATTCCGCTAAAAAGAACAAGGCAAAACGCATGCCTGAGTATTCCGTATGGAAACCTGCGGTTAATTCTGATTCCGCTTCCGCCAAATCAAAAGGCGCACGATTCGTTTCGGCAGTTACTGCGATAATGTATAGTATAAATGCAATGACTGCAGGAATATGACCTTTAAAAATCCACCAACCATTTTGTTGGGCGTTTACAATTTCAGATAATTGTAAACTGCCTGTTAAAACCACAATGGTTAATACTGCAAAGCCTGCAGATAATTCGTAACTCACAATTTGAGCACCACTGCGCATCGCACCTAATAAAGAATATTTATTATTACTGGCCCAGCCTGCCATCAAAATGCCAATCACAGATAAAGAGGAAACGGAACTAATATAAAGTACCCCAATATTGATATCCCAAATTTGAAAGTTCTTTGCGAAAGCTATTGGCGCTAATAATAACATACCCACCATCATTACCACAAAAGGAGCAAGGTTAAATAAAAATTTATCTGCCTTGTCGGGCACCAACCCTTCTTTCATGATTAATTTTAAAGTATCTGCCACTGTTTGAAACATACCACCGGGTCCAACACGGTTAGGCCCAAGGCGTATTTGTATATGCGCTGCCACTTTTCGCTCCATGAGTACCAGTACCAATCCTAATATTGCAAATAAACTAATGGACAATAAAATCACAATCACACATTCAATAGCTAAAGCCATCGTGGGATTAAATTTCATCAATAACCAATCTTGAACATTGGTTGTAATTCCTTCTAAACTAAACATGCGTTACTGTTTTTATATAACAAACAATTCTATCTTTCTATTATCTATCAATATCTGGTATCACTAAATCCAAAGTACCCATGCTCGCCATTAAATCACCAATCTTACTTCCAACAGAAATATGATTTAATACGGATAAATTTGAAAATCCAGGAGACCTAAATTTAATTCTGTGTGGCGTGGTTCCACCTTCACTTACTACATAAACACCAAATTCACCTCTGGCAGTTTCCACCCTTGTATAAAATTCACCCTTCGGTAATTTCAACACATTTTTTGTTTTACCTACAAAATCGCCTTCAGGAATATTGTCAATTAATTGTTCAATGATGCGAATGGATTGATTCATTTCTTTAACGCGCACCATATAACGTGCAAAGGAATCACCTGCAGTTTCCAATACTTCATCAAATTGTACTTTATCATACACTTCGTAAGGATAAATTTTTCGAATATCGCAGCTCACCCCACTTGCGCGTGCTACTGGTCCTGTGCAACCATAGGAAATAGCATCTTCTGCACTTAAAATGCCAACCCCTTTAGTTCTGCTTTGAAAAATAACATTGTTGGTGACTAAGTCTTCATACTCTGTTACCTTGGATTTGAATTGGGTAATAAAAGCCTTTACCTTTTTTTGAAAATCAGGATGTAGGTCATACATCAATCCGCCTGGAACAATATAATTCATGGTTAATCTTGCGCCGCAAGTATCTTCCATAATATCTGTGATCATTTCTCTTTCTCTAAATGCATAAAAGAATGGTGTAAAAGCACCTAAGTCCATCGCCATGGCACCCAGCCATAATTCATGGGATGCAATACGCGTTAATTCACTTAAAATAACGCGTACATATTTTGCGCGATCTGGAACTTCAATTTGCATTCCTTTTTCAACTAATAAAGCACAGCCTAAATTATTTATATGTGATGACAAGTAATCCATACGGCTTGTCACATAAATGAATTGACGATAGGTTAAACTCTCGCACATTTTTTCAATGGAACGATGGATATAACCTAAATGGGGTTCGATTTTTTTAATGGTTTCCCCATTTAAGGTAACCACCAAATGAAGTACCCCATGCGTTGCAGGATGTTGCGGTCCCATATTGATGACTAATTCTCCATCCGCACCTAACTCACTGGTATCTTTTATTATTTCGGTTTGATTGTACATGTGCCTATTATAATTTTATCATGTTGATAGGATCTTCAAAATCTTTTCTTAAGGGATATCCTTTGAAGTCGTCCTCCAATATTAATTTTCTTAAGTCAGGATGATTTGTAAAATGCACGCCAAACATTTCAAATACTTCACGCTCTAAAAATTCAGCGGTTCTCCAAATGTCACAAACGGTTTCAATCACTGGCTGTTCAAGATTTAAATTTGCTTTGATCACGATGCTTTGACGATGTGAGGTAGCAGATAAGTGATACACCATGGTTAAATGTGTTTTAAAATCAACACAGGTTAAACAAAATAAATAATTCATTTGCATTTTGCCATTGCGCAATGCTAACATCAAAGGTTTTAATTCTTCAGCAGTCACCATGATGTTCAACCATTCGCCTGTTTCATCAAAGGTGGCTGCAGGTGCAAGGGTAGTGATGTATTCTTTTATTTCTTCGTTCGTCATTGTTATAAATTAAGTGCTGTTTAAAACTTTTCTACGCTTGAGAGATTTGTATTTTTATATCATCTTTCAAATCGGGTGTCCTGTTTCTTTATCCTTTAAATTCACCTCTAATTTGTTCACGTGTCATGCCTAATTTAATTTTCTCTTGTAAAGAAATTAAAGAGTGCAATAAAGCTTCGGGGCGTGGCGGACATCCAGGAATGTACACATCCACTGGAATAATATGATCAGCCCCTTTTACTACGGAATAAGTGTTGTAAAAGAAAGGACCTCCACTGATTGCACAGGCACCCATCGCAATAACATACTTAGGATCGGCCATTTGATCATACAATCTTTTTAATACGGGCGCCATTTTATTTACGATGGTTCCTGCAATAATGATTACATCAGCTTGACGCGGCGAAGCCCTGGCTACTTCAAAACCAAAGCGCGAAAAGTCGTACTTGGCGGAAGCAGTGGACATCATTTCAATACCGCAACAACTTGTTGCAAAAGATAATGGCCAGAGAGAATTGGAACGCGCCCAATTGATAATACTATCAAAAGTACTTACCACAATACCACCACCTGGTGTGTCATGAACGATACCAGGAAAAGGTTCGTTGCCTGCAATTTTTTCTTTTAACTCCATTTTAATGCTCCTTTTTTATGGGCGTATAAAAAGCCCATGAATAAAATAAATATGAAAACAATAATTTCAATTAAAGCAACCAGTCCTACTTTTTTTACGACCACTGCCCATGGGTATAAAAAAACTAATTCCACATCAAAAATTAAGAATAACAATGCGAATAAATAATAACCTACATTGAACTGATGCCAAGGAGAAGAATCAGTAGGGATACCACATTCGTAGGCTTGCCCTTTTTGTGCATTTTTACTTCCCTTCACAAAAATTTTCCCAACTAAAATGCCGCCAGCAGAAAACGCAATAGCAGCTACAAGTAAAGCAATCAATGATATCGCACCCATAGAATATGAATTATTAATAGTTGGAAAATTACGACTAAATTCCAATAAAATGGGGTGTAAACAAGTGTTGATCGCCAGTTATTAGCAAGCTTTTAAAATATGTTTATAAGTACTGATTAATTCTTAATAAATATATTTTAATAACCATAGGGGAACCCATTTTATGAGTATAAAAAAAATTTCGGTTTGCAATTTTTTCAAAAAAATGGAAAGTGCTATAGCAAAAAAGGGGTGCAATTTTTTGGAAAAATTCAGGATTACAAGGCTGTCACATGTTTAATTTTTTTCGAAAAAAAACTGTTAATTTATATACAAAAATTAGAAATAATCCTATTGAAAAACCCTGGAATCAATCAATATATCGTCCAACCTTTACTAATTCAGTAGGTTAAATAGAAAATTAACGCTTAAATATTATATTAATATGTAATGTATAAATAATTGTTAAACAATTAAATTTACTTATAAGGTTATAGAATTATTATTTTTTTAGAATATTTTCTTAACGATTTGTTAATATTTGTCGGATTTAGTTATACATTTATTTCGTCGTATTAATTAATAAATTAAAAAATCTGATTATGAGAAAACTACTATACACATTTGTTGTGTTATTTTCCATGAGTTTGGCCGCAAATGCGCAGGTCAAGACTATTAAAGGAAAAGTAGATGACCAAAATGGTACACACTTACAAGGTGTTACGGTGAGAGTACAAGGAAAAGCTGAAAAAGCTTCAGTTACAAACGAAAAAGGAGAGTATGAGATTAAAGCCTCAACAGGCGATTTCATCCTATTTTCATACATTGGTTATAGAACTGAAAGGGTAAAGGTTGCTTCTTCTTTAACAATCAATTTGAATTTATTTGAGCAAGTTAACAATATGGATGAAGTTGTTGTTACTGCGGGTGGTATTCAAGCAAAAAGAAAAGAATTAGGTTCGGCTAGTACTACTATTAAAGCTGCATCTTTAGTTGCGGGTAAATCAACTAGTATCGCTGGGGGTTTACAAGGAAAAGTTGCAGGATTACAAGTGAGTAACACTTCAGGTGGTATCAATCCTAACTTCCGATTAATATTAAGAGGTCAAAGATCTTTAACTGGTAATAACGAGGCTTTATTGGTATTAGATAATGTTATCGTTCCTTCTACCATGTTAGGTAACTTAAACCCAGAAGATGTCGAAGATATCCAAGTTTTAAACGGTGCCGGTGCCGCTGCGGTATACGGTTCTCAAGCATCCAATGGTGCGTTAATTGTTACCACCAAAAAAGGTAAAAATGGCGTAACGCAAGTAGGTTTTTCACATACAACATCAATTGAACAAGTTGCTTTCTTCCCAAAAATGCAAGATCAATTTGGTGCGGGTGGAAGTGGTTATGGTGTTGACTTATTTGGAAGTGGTAATTTCTCTTATTTGGAAAACCAATCTTATGGACCTCGCTTCGATGGTACAATGCGTGCTTTAGGACCTCCATTAGCAGATGGTTCTAATGATTCCACGCTCTATCAATTTTATCCTGGACATAACGATTTCTGGAACAAAGGGATTATTAATCAAACCGATTTCAATATTTCAAATGGTGATGCAAACTCAACGCAATATTTTTCAGCACAACACGTTGATCAAACTGGTACTACACCAGGAGACTTATACAATCGTACCAACGTACGTTTAAATGGTACAAGAAAAATCGGTAAGACCATTAATATTAATTACAGTACTTCATATACGCAAAACAGATACGATATTACAACAGCTACAGGTAGCATGTATGATCAAATGTTAAACATGCCAATGAATATTGATATTACTCGTTATAAAGATTGGCAAAACGACAAGTTTGCTAATCCAAACGGTTTTTATAACCCTTGGTATCAAAACCCTTATTGGACTGCTGCTAATTACAGACAAACGAATAGAAACGATTATTTAACAGCTAACGTTGAAGTAAAATTCACACCAGTAAAAGGGTTAGATTTTGTTTTCCGTCAAGGTATTTCTACGCGTAACCAATCCAATAAGAATTCAAATACCGGGTTTACTTACACCTATTATGCAAAACATACTGATGCAAGTGCTAAATCTGATATTCCTTATAGCGTATCAGATGGAATGTCTTATTCTACAAATTTACTAACTGACTTCTTTACACAATACAAAAGATCCATTAAGGACTTTACTTTGAATGTTATCGTAGGTGGACAATGGAACCAAAACCAATCTAAAAACATTGGTGTGAGTGGAAATGGATTAGTTGTTCCAGATTTATTTAACGTAAGTAATGGCGTTGGTACACCAGGTGCTTCAGAATCAAACTTTTTGTCTAGGTCAATGGGAGCATATTCAAAAACTACATTTGGATATAAAAACTATTTATACTTAACTGTTTCAGGTCGTCAAGATTGGGTTTCAATTCTTGCTCCAGAAAATAGAAGGTTCTTTTATCCAGCTGCTGAAATGTCCCTTATTGCATCTGATGCCTTTGATTTCTTAAAAAATAGCAACACTATTAGTTACTTGAAGTTCAGAGGTGGTTGGTCTAAAGTAGGTCAAGTTAACTTAGGACCATATTCATTATTACCAACATTTGGCCAAGCAAATGGATTTCCATTTGGCAGCAATGCTGGATTCACTGTTGGTAATACTTTAGTTTCTAAAGATTTAAAGCCGGAAATGACAGCAGGTTATGAAGGTGGTTTCGATTTAAATTTATTTAATGATCGTTTCACTTCAAATGTGACTTGGTTCCATACAAATACAACTAATCAAACAGTAA
>Ga0209358_10001453_pt1 | contig 18771 bp, 21 predicted proteins | sample LauGreFa1BDMLBSN_2_FD_187574 | JGI IMG/M metagenome (GOLD analysis project Ga0209358, IMG submission 187574) | Freshwater lake microbial communities from Lake Michigan, USA - Fa13.BD.MLB.SN (SPAdes) (version 2) | ecosystem: Environmental > Aquatic > Freshwater > Lake | place: Lake Michigan, USA... | reverse complement strand
TAGACCATATCTCTTATGCAGCAACCCATGATCAACTAGTAGATGTAGTTCAAAGGATTGGCTCTCGGATTGGTTCAGCCTTTACAGATGGTGGAATTCACCCAAGATTTGGAACTCGTAATTTCACGCTCGCTCTAAAAAATGGTCACTATCTTGAAGTTGTCTGTCCTTTAGATCATCCAGCTGCTGATGCCTCACCATTTGGTCGCGTAGTTTCACAGCGCGCCAATGAAGGTGGAGGTTGGCTCACTTGGGTTGTTTCAACTGAGGATCTATCACCAATTGAAAGCCGTCTTGGACGCTTAGCAGTTGATGGTTCTAGAAAGCGTCCTGATGGTTCTGAGTTAAAGTGGAAGCAGCTAGGTGTTCTCGGAACTCTCAATGATTCACAACTACCTTACTTTATCCAATGGATGTCAAGTGATCACCCATCAAATGATGGAAAGGCAGTTGCTGAGATAGTAAAGATTGAGATTTCCGGAGATGAGAAGACAATTGAAGAGTGGCTCGGCTCAGATCTCTCCAAAGCATTTGATGGCGTCGAAATCCTCTGGGTTTCTCAAGAGGCAAACGATGGTCAGACTGGACTAGTAGCGGTTCACCTTGCAACGCCTAATGGCGTTGTACGCTTGGACTAATTAACGCTGCCCTAGCTCAGTCGGTAGAGCGAAAAACCATTATTCCAAACTCATCAATGTATGGTGAAATAAAGATACTAAGCACTACTACACTAAGCACTTTACTTGGCCCTTTTAAATATGTTGATTTTTTTGAGAGCGACATTCAAGAGTCTGAAAAATTGTGTTTCCAGAAGCACTAGAAAAATTAACTGAAAAGGTTAAGAGAATTTCAATTGGCACTCATTGGGAAAAGAATCAAAGGGATCTTGTGAAATTATTCAAGAAAGCAAAATGGGATATTTTGTTTGATTTCGCCCCAGAAACCATACATCAAACTGATGTGGGATCGTTGGAGATGAACGATGGAGTTTTGGTCGTCTTAAATCCATTTATTTAGCAACTACTCGAACAATGCTATTTAATGAATCAATCACATAATGAATTTGATCTTTTGACAGATTTTGATGAATAGGAAGGGACAGTATTCTATCGGTTTGACGGCGCGTATTTGGCAACTCTTGATTTAACTCACCGAATTTTACTTTATATGCCGGTTGATCACATATTAATTTAGGATAATGTATTTTCGTTTGAACTCCAAGAGACTCCAGTTCACTTTGAACGAAATTGCGAGAGTCTATCTCGATTACATAAAGATGGTAGGTGTGCCTAACCTCATCTGCGAATACTGGTGTCGTAATATACTTTGAATCGAGTCCTAAATCGTATTGATTTGCAATCTTACTACGTACAGAAATCACATTGCTCAAAGCACGAAGTCTAATTCGTAAAATTGCCGCTTGAATCGAATCCAAACGCGAGACAAAACCAAATTCGAGTGATGTATCACGATCGACCAAACCATGATTTCTAATCTGAGAAATCCTTTTGGCAACTTCTTCACGATTGGTTGCAATGAATCCTCCATCACCTATTCCATTCAGATTTTTAAGAGGATGAAACGAAAAGCATGCTAAGTCAGACATTTGCCCAGGCTGGATTTTTGAAAAGGAACTTCCGAATGATTGAGCAGCGTCTTCAATGACGTACAAGCCATATTTGTCAGCAATATTCTTAATTGCTGGCATGTCACACATTTTTCCCTCGAGATGCACAGGCATTATGGCTTTGGTTTTTTGAGTAATGGCAGATTCTATTAAGTTTGGATTTATCAGATGATCGTTTCCTACATCAACAAATTTCGGTACTGCTCCTATATGCGCAATAGCTGCAGTTGATGCAATAAATGAATTTGCGACTGTAATAACTTCATCTTGTCTCTTCACCCCTAGGGAATTCAAACCCATAATTAGTGCATCTGTTCCACTATTAAGTGAGACGCAGTGCTTCACTCCCAGCAGTTCTGATATTTCACTCTCTAATTCCTCAATTACAGGGTCACCAATAGACTTTCCTCCCCGCAAAATTCTTGAGATTTCCTTTAAGCACTCATCTTCTTCTTCAAGCCATTGTGCGCCTAAATCAACATAAGGTACTTTCATGATGGCCACTTTTGGTAAAAGTCTGTCACTACACTAATAATTTCGGATAATTGCATATCAGTTAGATGCTGATCGCAGGGGAAAGAGATGATATTGTCAGCATGAAAATCTGTAATTGGAAAATGTTGATCACCAGAAAAAACCGAAAGCGCTTTCTGCCTATAAATAGGAACGGGATAATGTATCTTGGCTTCAACACCATGCTGTTTACAATATGCGAGGAGCTGATCGCGATTTTGTGCAAAAACTATATACAGATGAAACACTATTCTCATATCTTTTAGACGCTCGGGTATTCGAATCTGAGTCAACTTACCTAAACCTTCATCCAATTTCTTTGCATTCAAAATTCTTTTTTCCGAAATTTCCTTTGCCTGAGGGATAAGCCAATTACCGACCACAGCTTGAAACGTATCTAAACGACTGTTGTAGCCGAGAATTTCAACATGATCTCGATCAATGAGTCCATGATTCCTGAGTAACTTTATCTCGGAAGCAACCTGATCATCATTTGTGACAATCATGCCACCATCAGACCATACATTTAGGTTCTTTAGCGGATGTAAAGAGAAGGCACCAGTTAAACCCCATGTTCCAGATTTGCGACCCTGCCATTCCGCTAGTATCCCTTGGCATGCATCTTCAATAACTTTCAAATTGTACTTTGAAGCTATTTCCATAACTTTGTCCATTTTAACCATGTATCCGGTGAAATGAACAGGAACTATTGCTCTAGTTTTCGGACTAATTTTCTCTTCAATCAAATCTACATTCATGCAAAAAGTGTCATCAACGTCAACAAAAACTGGACGTGCGCCCAATTCATTGATTGCACCGACAGTTGCTACAAAGGTATTTGCGGCAGTTATAACTTCATCACCAGGCTGTATTCCTGCTGCTTTCAGAGAGATTTTTATTGCGTCAGTACCACTATTTACGCCAATCGCATGCTTTACACCAATTAAATCCGCAAAATTCACCTCAAATTCTCTGAGAGGTTTGCCCAAAGTAAAGTCACCAGAAGCTACAAATTTCTTGAGTTCAGCCCATAAATCATCTGCGTTTGCAAATTGATCCTTAAGATATGAATAACGAACCGACACCTCATCCCCCTTTAGCCCAACTTCTCAATACTATCTCGTGGTGAGGCAAATATGGATAAACGAATCCTTTTGGCGTTTCATACTAGGCACAATTGGGAGAATATTACATGCTAATATACCGACATAAAAGAGAGCAATAAGTAGTAAGGCCAATAAAAGTCTAAACCAACGAAAATATTTACCATGCAAAAGAAAGGACTTAGACTTTGAAATCAGGCTTCTAAAAATTACTATCAAAAACCTACCTTCTATATTGCTAGAAATATCAAAATTTGAATTAAGTGTCTTTACGTTAAGAAAGACCAACATGATTTTATCTTCTTCCTGCCAATTAATCGAACTCCGGGAGATAATCAGATCCATTTCTTCAATATCCTGATCTTCAATTAAGGCAGTTAAACTAAAGTTGAGTTGACTAAATTTTATGGGATTATGGAACTCAATATCAGCTTTTTGCGCTTTAATGCGGCTTATATCTATATTAATCTCCCGCAAATTCGATTCCTCTCGTAATGACGATAAATACCTATTTTCAGAATAGTAAGCAATTCTCAAATGGGATTTAGTAATTCCAGAGCTTGGTTTGGAATAAAAAATACGTTCGGCAATTTTGTAAAAGGAGATGGGATAGAATCGAATCGCGTTCAGTCTATCAAAAAAAGAAATCTTCCTCACAGTTGGTGATACTTTGCGAAGCGACGTGTCACTTCCAAAGAGAATCTTCGCTTTTTGTTCCCAAATTAATGCACCGCTTGTCCAATGATAGTGATTAATGTGAGATAGCGGATTCTTCGAAAGTTTGGTTTCAATGCTGGAATAAAAAGATAAAAAGCTGGGTTGGGAATTTTGAATCTGCTTTGGGAGTTTCCCCGAGTAAATAATAATCTGATTTTGGGAAGCCCACCTATGCTCTGGCATTGCGCAAAGATTAATAGCTTTTGCAATTTCATATCCATCTAATTCACCAAAACCAATATACTCAGACTCTGAATTTTCATCTTGTAGCTCCATAGCGAAATAATCATCTGAATCTGTAATAATGTATCTAGCTTCTTAATTAGTCAATTCCGGAACAAAACTATAGTCGTGGTACGAGTTTACTTCATCCAAACGTTATTGAGAAACAATTGCAATAATACAAAGCAAGAAATTTCTTGCCAAGAGACAAGTTTCGTCAACTCTATAAAATAGCTGCCTAACATTCCTATAATGCTGATAACCATTATTAACAGTCATCGCAATTACTATTGGATGCAACGAATTTAAGGTTAAGTGTACTAAATTTCGAGAACTATAGAATTTCTTTGATTTCTTCTTTGTCAAAACCGGTACTACTTCCTCATATTTACGCCTTAATGATGCACCATATATAGCTTGGGCTCCCGACTCAGCCGCTTAAAGAACCGAAGCTATGGATCCATCAGATAATAGAAAATCTGAATTAGCAAGGATTACTAGAGTCTTACCTAGATTCGTAGAGTTTATAGAATTTTTTGCACGAGCATATGCCATAGTCAAGGTAAACGTGTATTGTGAGTCGACGATAAAATCTTCGATATTTATGAAACTAAATTCACCTTTTCTTAAATTATTCTTAAAGGAATCATCAAGTCTTATTTTTCAGAATCCTTTTTCATCACTTAATACACAGAAGCGGATCTTATAGGTTTTCCTTAAGGCACCCATATTGTTTTTTGTAAAATACTAAGGCAAGACGAAATTCAGAAATTTGGTGACGTATGAATCTCCCCATACAAGAACACAGCATAAGATTTCATTAATCTCCTTGGACTTCATTTTACTAATGTTATTCAAATCTGAGATCCAAAGTCAATAACCACACGACCGTTGATCCCACTTCGTATTAAATCTATTCCTTCATTTATCTTGTCGAATGAAATTTTAGTGACGGGGAAATTACTCACATCGAGTTCAGATGTTTTTAACAATTCAATTATGAAGGGAATATCTTTATCTGGTATCGAATCTCCACCCTTAGACCCAGTTAATACTTTACCGAAATGCAATGGAAGAGTGTAAATCGTAGTTTTATCGGAAATATTAGGAACTCCCACAAGTATAACGCGCCCTAAATCGCTTGTTATCTCGTAGCAAATCTCAATAGAAGTTGACTTGCCCGAAGTGTCAATTGCCAGACTCGGAAGATTGGCCCCAAAAAAAGCTTCGAGTTCTCTTATCGTTTGATCCTTGGAGTTAAATTGAATGAATTTATCTACACCTAACTTTTCGGCAAATAGTTTTTTTCTTACGTCAATATCAACTACTACTATTTTTCTTGCCCTCAAAAACTTTGCAAATAGAATTAAACTAACCCCAACGCCACCAAGCCCAAATATAAGCAAAGAGTCTCGGCCTGAGAATTTGGCATCATTCTCAAGCACACCTAGAGCGGTTGTAAGAGCACAACCCAATAAGGGAAGAACATATTTATCAGATGATCCAATTTGGATTTTAGTTAGGCGATTTTCTGAGACAACCGCATGTCGGTTAAAGGTCGTAACCCAACCTGCGTTAATGATTCGATTTTCAAATCTATAGTTGGGAGTTTTTGCAATTATACCCGCACTGGGTCGCCAATGCATCACAACTTCATCGCCAGGCACAAGCTTTGATACTCCAGGGCCAACTTCAAGAACCTTGGCTAAGCCTTCATGGCCCAACAAGTGAGGCAGAAATTTATCAGGACCTTTGACCGCATCAATTTCATTTATCTGGGCTCCACAAATTCCACTTGTAATCAATTCAACTAAGACTTGTCCTGCTTCTAGCTCTTCGGGTAGATCAATTTCAACAAGTTTGAGTGGAGCGTGAGATTCAAACAATACTGCCGCTTCCGTTTTTTTGATTATCATGATTCTCCTAGAAATAAATGAATTCGTAGTCTCCACTAAAACCGACAGTCTTATATACCCACTCCCAGGCCCTCACACTTAAGATGGTTTCAGCAGTTAAAGCCCAACACTCTAGGTTAAACATTTCCTGCTCATTTCTAAAACTTTCAACCATTACGTATGAATTTCTCCCGACACGCTCCACTTCCTTTAATGCCTTTTCTAATTCAGGCAGATGTAAATTATGAAATGTGCCTAAAGAAATTACTAGATCAAAAAAATCATCGGCCCAAGGTAGCGGCTCTGCCGCCGATTGAAGATGTAAGTTGGCGTTCAACTCTTTTGGAATATTCGCCAATCCATGCTTAGAAATATCAATACCGTATAGTTCAATCCCAGGTTCTAATAGTTGAATTTCGTAAAGTAGAAACCCTTTACCAAAACCAACGTCCAGTAATTTGCTTCCGGCTTTAAGGTTGTATCTGGCAATTAAAGCTTCGGCAACTGGCTTCCATCGGCCAGGAAGATATTTATACCCCCCATACCCATATCTGCGGTCTCCATCCCAATAATCTTGCTCGTATTCTTTAGCTTTAATCATGGCTTCAACTTTATTGTCAACCATTCGAGCTAGGCAATCTCGTTGTGTTGATTTGTGAAGAGGGGTTACAATTTCGACTAATTGACCCACTTTATATGACCAACCTTTCAGTTATTTTTTCTTTAGTTATGTTGAAGAAATTTAGATGATCGACTTGAGACCCGTATTTTCTAATAAAGTTATTTCCTAATGAAATGCTTTCAGTTTCACAATTGTAATATTTCCCAAAATGCAATAAATGTAATATTTGTGTTAGCAATCCACCGTATTCTTGATGCTCCTCTATAACTACAACCCGAGCCTTATTACGGAGCGTCTCTAGTAATTCTTGGGATTTTCGAACATTTAGTTTAGGCAGATGTATAATTTGCAGATTTGTCTGAAGAGGAAAGCTTTCATAAACTGATTTACATATTTGTAAAGTAATTCCAGTCGTCACCAATGCGATTGGTGCTTCGTTAGAACCGATAAATTTAAAGTCGCCTTTTTTAGACAATTGAAGTTCGGAAGAGACGATTTCTTCTCCACCTTTTCCAAATCTAAAATACGAGGGTTGACCGCTTTGAGCATCGAGAGTGATTAAATCTTCCATTTCATCAGCATCACAAGGAGCATAAACATTGAAATTAGGAATTGACAGAAGGTGCGCTAAGTCATCAGTTGCGGTGTGGGTCGGGCCAAGTGGTGCATAAACCATACCCCCTCCACTAGCGAGAATTTTCACAGGCAGTTGATGTAAGGCTACGTCCAGTATCAATTGTTCTAAGGCTCGCCTCGTGAAAAAATTCGCAATCGTATTTAAATAAGGTATGAAACCCTCTTTTGCCAATCCTGCTGCAAAGCCAATTAAGTGCTGTTCTGAAATACCTTCCATAAAGAATTGATTAGGTAAATCTCTTTTCATGGAATCTAAAGTACCAACGCCCAAATCAGAACCGATAAAAATAATCCGTGGGTCCTGTTTGGCTAGTTTAAATACTGTATCTAAGGCCCTTTTTCTCATTTCTCACCTCTTAAAAGGTATGAAATCTCTTCTCTTGAGATGCTTGCTTTGTGATGCCACGAAGCAGAATTCTCCGCAGGCGGAAAGCCCTTCCCTTTGATTGTGTGTGCAATCACAACCAACGGTGAAGGAGAATGCCCCAATTTTGAAACAGATTCTTTTATGGATTGTATTGAGTGACCATTTATCTCAATTGCGTCAAAACCGAACGACTCCCATTTTGACTTTAAATTTCTTAAGGGTAGAACTTCTTCAACATCCCCATAAGACTGCATATGGTTATAATCGACAAGCAAACAAAGGTTATTCAAATTGTGTTTTGAAGCATGACTCGCGCTTTCCCAAACCGAGCCCTCGCCCAATTCACCATCACCCAGTAAAACAAAAACTTTCCTTTGATTTTGACCCTTCATTTTAAAAGCTTTTGCTATTCCTGTGCCTACAGCGAGTCCATGACCTAGAGATCCAGTGGAAAACTCAACTCCTGGTAGATCATTCCATTCAGGATGACCGCCGAGTCTAGAGTCAAATTTACAGAAAGTTTCGAGCTCTGATGGTGCAAAATATCCATGTTTGGCAAGAACAGCATAAAGCCCGAGACAACCATGACCTTTACTCAAGATAAAAATGTCACGGTCACTCCAATCTGGATCGGATGGATTATGTCGCATGACGGATGCATACAAGGTGTTTATTAACTCTATCAGGGATAAGGCCGAACCTATGTGGCCACGACCACCAGAAGCTACCGCCTCAAGAATCAATTGTCTAAGTCCAATACTTTCTTCGTTTAGCTCCTCAGACAATGCAGACTTGTGCAAATCCATAGGTTGTATCCTATAGCGATTGGAACTCTTTAAACGTAATAACATCCTCAAAGAATCGCAATTTACGCAAGAACTTGGCATACTCCAAATACTGATCCGGACGAACAGAAGTCTGCGAATTATCCCGAAAAATATTCGATTCCCAATCGATGTACCTGCGCAATACTATGAACGCCCACTTGACAGCTATGCCCGGAAGCATGCCCATTATCTCTGATTCGAGCCTAGCACTCTTCTCTATGCTATCTAGGTTGCTTCTTAGCTCCATAGATGAAAACGAATTTCTTGGATGTGCAAACAAATCAGCATAAAGCTTAGCCTTTGAATCAATTCCAAAAAATTCAAAATCTATATGAATAAGTTCGTTTAAATCCGACTTAATTAAATTATGTGTCCCAAAATCTGAAAGCGAAAGCATCTTTGTCTCGTAATCAAGATGAGATGCTAGAATATCAGTCACTTGGAGTAACTCTGCATTTATTGAATTCATTAAGATTTTTGGAAAATTATTTATTTTTGGTAACCGAGCCCATCTATCTTTAAGTTGATTGAGCAAATCAAAAGGCTTAAGAACCGCATCTATAGCATTTAGCTTATAATTTGGGACGAGGGATTCATTCAAACTAAGTTGATTAATTGTATTTAGAATAAAATTTCTAGCCTCTGGTGAATTATCAGAAACTACGCCGGGAATCCATCGATACGAAATTGCAAATTCTTCATTGCTGATGGAGAATAACTTAGGACAGTTAAAAAGCTCATGTTTAGAAATAAATGTAAGCGCACTAGTTTCATGCAATAAACTTCTCGCCTTACGGGTAGCATCACCTTTATATTGCTTAATTGCAAAATCCAATTTATTAAACCTAACATGTGACACCTCACTATTTCCACCCATGTAATTGTGAATCAACTCTGCTTTCGGCATTCCTAGGCTTGTTAGCAATTCATTAGTAATCAAGAAATATGATCCCCCACCTCAGAAAAATGGTCTATTTTAATAAGCCAATCCTCACCTTTAGAATCTGACTTATATAAAAACGACTTTATTCTCATATTGTAAATTGGATGTCTAAAAACACGAAGTAAGTCATCAATATAGTAGTCTGGACCAAAAGCATTGATTGATTTAACTTTTGCATCAATAGACTCAGAAAAATTGACATTTTTCCCGATAGTAAAGAACTTATTTAATTCCGATCCCACTATCCATTTAGCAGCATAATCTATGAATGGCTGGGAACCAAATCGAGTTGGCCCAAATTTAGTTTTATGACTAAAAATAGCTAATTCGAATCCAAGAACTTCAAGAGTCTTGCACAATGCAACTAGACCATCAGAAACCTTGGCGTACTCCAACCCCTTGCTATATATCCAAGATTGAGCTTCAATCCAACTTTCTTGGTCTAAATCACTTTTCTTTAACATTTGCCGCAAAGAAGGTAAATTACTTTTTGACTCTATGTTCGACAGTTTACAAAACTCCACAACCGAATCTGAGTAATCTATGATCGTATTATCGAGATCAAAACCAAATCTCCTCATTCTAGCCTAATTGAAGTTCTTTCATTCTTGATATATTGGTATACATAGGGTTTTCCAGAGCATTCACAAACTTATTATTTTCAAAAGCAAGCTTCAAATCCTTTACGGCATCATCAATGGATCTATTCGGCTTGAAACCTAACTTATTCAGAATTTTAGAAGAGTCAACTCGGTAAGATCTCAAGTCGTTAGTATCCTGAAAATCAATTGGAATTGAAGGATCAATTACAGATTGAATAGCTTCTGCAATATCCCGTACAGTAAGATTGGTGCCGCCAACATTGAATATCTCACGATTGATTAAATTTGCATCAGCTTTTAACAGATTCACATATGAGTCCACCATGTCCTCAATGTGTAAGTTTGGTCGGAATTGATTCCCGCCGAAAACTTTTATTATTCTTTTTTCTATTGCATTGGCAGTCAAGACATTTACTACAAGGTCGAAACGTTGTCTTGAGCTAAATCCACATACAGTTGCTGGTCGCACCACGGTGGAGACTAAGTCCTCACGAGAATTGTCTAAGAGAAGCTCCTCACATTGCATTTTGAATTTTGAATAATCCGTGAGCGGTTCTAATGCAAGATCTTCAGTGACCCTCTCCTCATCCTTTATTCCGTAAACAGATGAAGAAGATGCATAAATAAATCTTTGAATTTCTGAGTTGTTGGTAGCCCTGACAATTGGCAGGAAACTATCCAGATTTATGGATTTGCCAAGTTTTGGATCTAAGTCAAAGGATGGATCATTGGAAATACAAGCAAGATGAATCAAAGCATCTTGGCCAATAACCGCACTTTGTACTGAATCAACATTTCTCATATCTGCTTCAACTAATTTAATTGATGCGGAATCTCTTAGATGCTTAGTTCCGTACCAAAATGTGTCAAGTACGGTGACAAAAAAACCTTCACTTACTAAACGAGGAACCAGTTGAGAACCAACATAGCCGCCGCCACCGATTACGAGTATATTTTTCACAGGCTCTCCTTAACTCATTAAACTTCGAACTTGTTTTTTTATGTCCCCGATAGACATTGAAGTCCGATGACCAAATTGTGAAACTTCATGACTTGCAACGAGACTTGAAACTAACCCGATAATATCCAATGGAGCTTTAACATAAGACAGCAACGAAGATATAGCGAAAACGCTATCCCCAGCGCCTACTTTATCCACAATTTTAGTTGCAATAGCAGGTGCATTACTACTCGCTAAATGTTCATAAACAGTGAGCCCCTCAGCACCTTTCGTAAGAACAGCCTGATGTGCTGATAACTTACTCATTAGCTCTGGAACAACTAAATCGTAATTCAATTTTTGGCTTCGCATTTCCAATTTTAGTTCGCCACTATTAACAGAAAAGAAATCTAATTTTGAGTATTTAGTTATCGTATTGTAACCGCGGTTTCCAGCATTAGATTGTGTGTTTACGCAGAAATATGGAGACACTTCGGTCAGGTGTTCAATTAGTTGATTTGTGAAGAGACCATGACCATAATCCGCAGCAAGCAAAACATCATAATTCTCAAGACTCGAGACTGCATCAATAACTTGACATACTTCTTTATCAGGAAGAGGGTTTGGATTGAAATCATAAGTTTCGAATAACTTGGTATTAGTGCCAATGTCTACATACCGATGCTTCGTAATCGTAGGTCTATTAGAAGTAATTAGTTTCAACTCAATATTCTGACTAAGCAATTTCACTAAATCATTCGGTCTTGAATCATCATTACCAATCACTGAAATAGCCGTGACTTCTTTTGTCCAAGACGCACAATTATTAGCTATTGCCAAGATGCCTCCAGCATATTCCTCTGAATCTAGAAGGTGAAAAGCTAAAATAGGATCTTTACTGGATTTGGAAAGGGCTTCTACTTTGGTGTATTTATCTATTATTGTTTCACCTATAACCAAAACTTTTAAATTTTCAATTCTCTGAAGATAGTGTTCTATATCTGCCAACGAGTATTTGCTCTTCAAAGATTGAACCCAACTCTTAACTTCAGCAGAAGCAGAATTAAAAAAGTTATTAATAAGTTTGGAACTACTAGATGTGATTTCATCCGTGAAATGAATCTTCCCGCCGAAATTCTCAACAGCTTGCGTTTCATCAGAGATCTTTCCGGTTGGATCATCAGCAGAGTTGGCATAATCTGATCCTTTAAAATATATATTTGGCTTAATGTTTTCAATAATTTTCTCTGCAGTCTTATCTCGAGAAATTGTTACATAATCGATAGCTGAAAGTGCGGATAAGGTCGATATCCGAATATTTTCGGCAAACAAGGGTCGCCCGGGGCCTTTGTTAACATAAGAATCGGAAGTTATACTTACTATTAAGTAGTCGACTTCTTTCTTAGCTGCTATAAAATGTTGGATGTGGCCGGGATGCACTAGGTCAAACACTCCATGACTCAGGCCGATTTTTTTACCCTGGCTCTTTAATTTGTCAATAATTTCAGATAAATCTTCGGGTTCATAGAACTTATCTGTCATTAGATCTACCCAAGTATTTAAACCAGTTTGAGGTTGCTTTACCTATGGAGACTGGATCCCAAATCGGAGCATCAGACCAATATTGAATATTTTCTAGCATGACTTTGACACCATCTTCAAGATTGATATCTGGTTTCCAGCCCAATTCACGTGTGACTTTTGAAATATCTGCAAATGTACAGTCCGGCTCTCCTGGTCTTTTTGGGATGCAGACTACCTCGCCTTGCAATAATTCAACAAGTTTATTCACTGAATATGTTTTACCCGAACCGATATTGAAGATTCCTGATAAATTTGAATTAAGCGACTTATAAATTGCATTAACTACATCACTTACATAAGTAAAATCTCGTGTTTGTGTACCATCACCAACTACCGTGTATGGTTTACCCGCAATTTTTTGAGCAAGAAAGACTCCAAATACAGCACCATAAGTACCAGAAGTTCGTGCCCTAGGCCCATAGACATTAAACAACCTTAGGCTAGTCACTGGTATGCCATAAATTTGAGACCAGTGCATTGCTATACATTCGCCAAGAAACTTAGTTAGTGCGTACGGATATTGAGGCCTTATTTCAGCATTTTCACTTGTAGGGTAAGAATCCGGAATTCCATAACACGAGGATGATGCAATATAAATGACCTTTCTAACATCAATTTCCTTTGCATACTGCATAACATTAAAAGTACCATCTACATTACACTCAAAGTATTCTTGAGGGTTTTCCATTGAAGGAACTATGTCGGCCAATGCCGCTAAATGGGCGATGGCTTCAAAATGACTCCCAAGAGAAATTAGATCACTCTTATTTCTAATATCGACATTCGAAAACTTAAATGAGCTTTTCTTTAGTGCTGCTTCTAAATTTCGCAAACTCCCAACTGATAAATTGTCAATTCCATGTACCGTGTGCCCTGCGCTTAAAAGTTTATCAACTAAATGACTACCTATGAAACCCGCGGCACCAGTGACTAGAATTCGCATAGCAATATAATAGATGAAATCTACGGAGTTGATATGAAAAAAGGCCTAATATTATGGGATATAGACGGAACTTTGCTCCAACGAGTTAGCAAAGAATCTAATTCCATTCACATGGAAGCACTGCATGGCAAAAAAACCTGCACAGTGGGCAGCATCGAATTGGCTGGCCTTACAGATTGGGAAGTTTTGAATTACCATGAAAGGGATACTGAGCGAGTGAGAGTCGCTTTCACTCAATTGGACCAAATTCAAGAAGCACAGAGTTTTGATCAATTTGTCACACTGAGTGGGATAAATGATGAACTTTTTAAAGAACTTACTTCAAATTGGATTCACGGCATTCTAACCGGAAATTCTTTGCGAAGGGCGATATTCAAGATTAAAGCGGTTGGCTTACTTGAGCATTTTAATCAAAATTATTTTTTTGTTTGTGAGGAAGGTGATACTCGGCCAGATATATTAAATAGAGCTCTAGAAATTATCGAAGTAGATATCAGGACAAAAGTAATAATAGGAGACACAGTAAATGACATTCGAACTGCAAAATTATTTGGGCTGCCTGTAGTTTCAATCGCCACCGGGAGATTTAAGTTGAAGGAGTTATCAAAACATGCTCCAGATTTAGCAATATCAAATTTGGCAGAAGAGAAATCCAAATTTCAAGCATTTCTTAGTTCCTTAGCAATGTAGTGGCATATTATGGAATGTGAATCTTCAACTGGTCCGTAACTTCCAATTTTAGAGTGAGTTATCAATGGATAAGTGGAACTAATTGCAACGTCTCCACCATCAAAACCAGATAAAGAGATGGTCTTAAGATGCAATGTGGAGGAAACTTCTAAAAGGCTTTTAATATTCATGGAATTACCACTCGAACTTATGACAAATACAACATCTCCAATTGAATAAAGCTGTTTGAGTTGCCAACTAAAAACTTCTGAATATGCATAATCATTCGAGGTAGCTGTAATTAAAGGAACATTATCAACAAGCGATATTGCCTTAATTGGTTTTTCTCTTATATAGCCTGACTTAATCAAATCCGTCGCAAAATGGCTAGCGATTGCAGCACTGCCACCATTTCCTGCAATAAATATTGTTCCCGATCGAGCCGCGCAAGCATTCAATTCCTCTATTGCTTCTCGCAAAACAGACCTGTCAATACTTGATGCCACACTAAGTACTTCATCCAAGTACTCTTGCATACAAGACTCCTTCAGCGATTTAAGGTATGGCTAATGATAGTCTAGGAACGCATGTCGACACAGACGCCAACGATTACGGTAATAGTACCGAATTTTAATCACGGGCACCTCATCGGTAATTGTATTGATGGGTTGCTGAATCAAGAATATACTGATTTTGAAGTCATAATTATTGATGATAACTCTACCGATCAGAGTCTAAGAATTATAGAGGAAAAGATTGAACACGATGAAAGATTTAAATTAATTGGCTTAAGCGACAACATAGGAGTTTTGTCAGTTCAGAATATGGCCCTAGAAAGAGTAATTTCAAAATATGTGTACCTGGCAGCTGCTGATGATTACATACTTCCGAATTTCTTTAGTGACCTAGTAGAGATTCTAGATTTAAATGCAGATATTGCTTTTGCGGGCAAAAAAGCATTGATACCAATTATTAGTAAATCTTCAACTTATATATCGAGACCTATATTCACACCTCAAGGCGAGAGTAGTATTTTTACATCTAGACAAGCAGCAGAGCAATTGAAGAAGGTTGATTTTCTCTACATTACTGGGGCATGCTTAATAAGAACTAAAATGTTCAAAGCTATCGGAAGTCTGGATTTAGACTTAGGTGCCTTTGCTGATGGTGTTCATCTCAGAAAATTAGCAGTTAAATTTGGATACGCATTTATAAATGACTTTGGAATTGTTTGGCGACGCGATGAGTCTGGATTCTCAATGACTGAACTAAAAAAGAGTAATGAATTCAATTCGAAACTAAATAAAATTGAGAATATAATTGCAGCAGATCCCAATTTCAACGATGGTTATGAAAAATTGCTTATTCGAAGAATTAGATTTTTCTCTGAATTCAATAGAATCGTTTCTGATTCACTCAATAGTAAATTAGTTTGTAAGAAATCTATGAGTAATGCCCGAGTTTACTTGTTAACTTTCTTTCACGTTTTGATTTTTAGACCTTTTCCGACCATAAGCTTAATCAGGCTGCTCAAATCTAACCGCGCTTCAAAGCCTGAAGTAGCAGGCTTAATGAAATAAAATATCCTTAAAGAATTCGTCGAGAGTTTGTATCAAATTCAAATTGCTCATTTCTTGCGAAGTCGTTAAGTGTGTAGCAGAGTCAGGTAATTGCGAGTAATCTTCAATAGTGTTCTTTTCTTTTGGTGAAGTTCCGGTTTCTAAGATTAGCCTTTCCGCGAATTCCACATAATTAAGAATATCTTGGCCTGAAACGTGAAAAATACCTATTTCATTTCCAACATGTATTTCAGTTACTAACTTGGCAAGAAATATGTCAGATATAGGAGAAAGTGTAACCGCTTTATTTGTTGTAAATCTCCTATCATCGAGCCACGATTTTATTAGTCCTTTTTTTCCAGAGAGGACCTTAGTCGGACGGATAATCGAGGGGTTAAAGCAAGAGACAGATGGGTCTAGTAAGTACTCTTCAACTCTTAATTTGTGTTTTCCGTAAAGCGTCTTAGGACTCGGGATTGAAGTTTCATTCGAACTCTGTTGCTTTGCTGAAAACACAGCACTGCTTGAAATGAAAGTTACTTGCCCACCTGCTTCATGAACCCTGTCAATTAATCGAATTGTTCCATTGATATTTATTTGCTGGGCAAGGTCTGGACTTAACTCAACATTTTTGCCTGCAATGCCAGCACAAATAATCACTCTAGAATAATCAGAATAGTTTATTTGCGTATCCTCGTCAGCAAGATTAAAATGAAAAAAAGTTTTGTGAATTGTGTTGGAGAATGTTCCATCGAAGACAATCCCTTCTTTTTTGAATTCATTAGCAATAGAGGTGCCTATGGTTCCGTTGGCTCCTATGATTAAGGCCTTCTTCATAATTTCGATTAAATCCAAAAGTTTCGCTCGACTATGAAGCGACCAAAAGGTAAGGCACTCGTCCAACCTGGCGATACTACGTTGAGAATATGCGTCGAATTCATTTTGTTTTTGACAACGAAGTCTTGTTCGAGACGTCCCGTTGGCAAATGTACCAATTGGGCTCTTATACCTGGAGGTTTCTTGTGCCAAACTTTCACGCGATTGGCGGTTGGAACTAAAGATAATGACTCATGAGCGAGTCTAGATTCTAGAAATTTCGGAAGTTCGGATTTCAGAATTCCTCCAATGTCATGGGTTTCGCCTTTAACAAGCGAAGCCATTCCCTTTAAAGCTTGTTGGATATCTGATGCAGACCAACCACTCAAGAGCGAATATTGCTCTCTACCTGCAATTGGGATTGCCGTAGGTCCGATTTTAACTTTGTGATCAAATGTTAAAGTGAAATGTACTCCAAGGAAGGGATTAATTGGATGTGGCACAGGGTAGACAAGTCTTTGCAGTGGCAAGCTTGATTCTTCAGTAGCGCGATATACGCCCATGAATGGAAGCATTGCATATTCAGTGCCAACTCCAATTGCGCGGGAAATTCGGTCCGATTGTGCGCCAGCAGCATTAATTATGTGTTCAGCCGAATAGGTCCCAGTCGAATCTACGATTTCACCTTTTGTCTCTTTAAGCTTGATTGTTTTACCATATTGAATTGCCCCACCAAGTGATTCGAATTCTTGGCGCATCGCATCAATAATTGCTTTTGAATCAGAAACGGCAGTTGTTGGTGACCAAAGAAATCTTTCACAAGTGATTGCTAATGGTTCGAAATCTTTTAGGCGAGAGGAATTATGTAACTCTATATCGACACCATTTTTTATTCCTCGATCAAATAAAGACCCAAGACGCTCGTTTTCATCTGAATTACGTGCAACGACAACCTTGCCAACTTCTCGAACCGGAATCTCGTATTTCATCGCAATGTTGCGTAGAGCTTTGTTTCCTTCACGACAGAACTTTGCTTTAAGTGAATCGGGTGAGTAATAGAAGCCGGCATGTAAGACGCCAGAATTGCGACCACTTGCGTGCATTGCTAGATACTTCTCTTTTTCTGCGATGATAACTTTCAGGTCAGGCCTTGATTCGAGGAGTGCGATACCAGCTCCAAGGCCCATGACTCCTGCGCCGATTACGAGAACGTCACAACTGATAGGTTGCTTGTGCACAGTGACTACCATGGGCTTATCTTAAGTGCGAGGCGCCATTATGCTTGAATAGATTGAGGTCTGAATGAATTTCAAATGTAAAGGTGTACTCAAGTGACAAGTAGACACAGATTTATCCGGATTATGTGGCATAAACGAGCACAGAACTCTGCTTCAGAAAAGGTTTTAACCCCCTAGATTTAGAGCTGGATTGTACGAAGTATTTGATTTAGAAACTTGAAGGCATTCTGTAGTGCCTTCTACGCCAAACGGGGATATTGTTGCCAACTATCATCTCGCCGCCCTAGCTCAGTCGGTAGAGCGTCGCTCTCGTAAAGCGAAGGTCATGAGTTCGATTCTCATGGGCGGCTCGATAAATGTTTATAAATTGCATAAGTTCTTTAAATAATCCCTCAGGGATTGGCATGAGCGCTCTTATTTTCGGCTAACCTTGTCTTAAATAAGAAGGAGTTGAGAGCATGGGTTCAGTAGTCAAAAAGCGCCGCAAGCGCATGGCTAAGAAGAAGCATAAGAAGCTTCTAAAGAAGACTCGTATTCAGCGTAGAAATAAGAAGTAATTTAGATCTTTACTAGGACGAGCCTCTTATCAAATGAGGTAATCGCATAGCGGATCTTATTTATTGTCACTATGGCGCTATCTTTAACTCCGTTAAGGATGGCGCCATTAGTTATTTTTGGCGTTGAGCTATAAGAGCCAAGAGAACAGAGTCTCTTTTGACATCCAAATAAGAGCCCCTTGGCATCAATTAGTAATGGTGTGCCCGGAGTTCCATGAGCCTGGGTTGCAACGCGGGTAGGAGATTCATCCTCATCAATGAGTGTAAAACTCACCTCATCAGGGTTTGGTAGACGAAGGCCGCTAGCACTTAACCAACTAGCAGCAACTCGATTGCCATAGCTAGCAATAGAGACGTCATAACCTGCAACTGCCACTCCATTTTCTGGACC
>Ga0209358_10001452_pt1 | contig 18776 bp, 13 predicted proteins | sample LauGreFa1BDMLBSN_2_FD_187574 | JGI IMG/M metagenome (GOLD analysis project Ga0209358, IMG submission 187574) | Freshwater lake microbial communities from Lake Michigan, USA - Fa13.BD.MLB.SN (SPAdes) (version 2) | ecosystem: Environmental > Aquatic > Freshwater > Lake | place: Lake Michigan, USA... | reverse complement strand
CGCATCTCTATCCCACAATGTTCTTCATCCACACAATCCTCACATTTTTCGTAATAATTTAAGCTTACACAAGGTAATAATGCTATTGGGCCATCAAACAAACGTAAAATTTCGGCCAAATTAATATCTTCGGCATTTTTTAGTAAATAATATCCTCCACCCTTTCCTTTTTTGCTTGATAATATTCCTGCTCTGCGTAAATCTAATAAAATAGCTTCTAAAAATTTTTGAGGAATTTTACGTTCTTTAGAAATCTCACTTATCAACACAGGATTACGATGTTCTAAACCCGCTAAATACACAACTGCGCTAATGGCATATTTGGTTTTTTTGGATATCATACTACACCTAAATAATTTAAACGTTTTTTTATAAAGCTAAAGATAACATTTTAACTTAAAAACAACACATAAAATAAAATATTAATCTTACTCACTAATTACTTGAATAAATCCATTAGCTTTATAATCGTTAATGGAAATTACATAAAAATAGGTCCCTGATGCTAATTTTTGATTATTGTAAAAATTATATCCATTAAAACATCCACTAAATTCCTTTGAATCATATATTTTTAAACCCCATCGATTAAACACTTCTAGGCTAGCACAATTGTTAAACTCTCCATTAATTTTGTATTCAAAACATTCATTTAACTTATCATTGTTAGGTGTAATAATATTAGGGGCATCAATTCTTATAAAATCTTTAGGATTTTTAAAATCCCAATTTATAGTTGCAGTATCAAAACAAGTTTTATTGTTACCCACAATTAATTGCGTTGTTGTTTTTGTGCCAAAATTAAATGTATGTTGCGGGTTGGTATTGTTACTAGATTTTCCATCACCAAAGTTCCACTTCCACTCATCGGCCAAAGTACTTTCATCTTTAAACTTCACTAAAAATCCATCACAATTAGGCTCAATAGTGTAAGTTAAATTTGCCTTTGGTTGATCATTTACATTTACTTTTATGGTAACTGAATCTGTACAATTTTTATCCGTAGCAACAACAACTTTTAATTCAGATGGTTCTGTAAATCTTAAATTTTGCGTTGCTAAAGAATTATTAGCAAATAAATTTTGAGGATACCACATATATTTTTCGCCTCCTGATACCCAAAATTTACTTAAAACACTATCGCAAACCAAAGTATCTTTTGTTGATAAAATATTTGGCAAAGGATTTACTTGAATCAATATACTATCTTTGTTTTTACACCCAAAAGTATCTTGCACATTTAAAAAATATTTTGTTGTTTGATTAGGTGAAAAAACAATATTAATAGCATTTGGATTATTTACACCTTGTGTTGGTAACCATTGATAATCACCTAATACAGTTTGTACATTTAAATTTACGCTTTGCCCAAAACAAATATTAGTATCATTAGGCATATTTATATTGGGTAACTGTAAAACCTCAACCAATACAGTATCAGAATTTTTACAATTATTTACATCTGTACCTAAAACCCAATATTTTTGTGTTTGTGAAGGAAAAACTTTTGCAACTGACTGATTTACAAAAGTATTTACTATACTCATCCATTGATAACTTAAGGCACCTTGAGCAAATAAAGAAATTGTATCGCCAAAACAAATTGTTGTATCCTTTACTATTTCTACTAAAGGAAGTGGAATTACTTTGATTAAAATACTATCGCTATTACTACAAGTATCCTTAGTTACTGTTAAATAAAAAAGCATTGTATCGTTAGGAAATAAATTTGCAAACGAACTATCTGGATGCGAAGTAAACATTGAAGGTGACCAGCTAAAAGTAGCATTTTGTATTGTATGCTTTAAACCAACACCAATACTATCTCCGAAACAAATCACAGTATCATTGGGTAAATCAATTGGTATTTTAGGATTTACATCTACAAAAACAGAATCGTTATAAGTACAATTTACACTATCTGTTATCGATACAAAATACCATTTACTTACATCAGGATTTACAATTGGATTCTTACTATTTACATCATCAATAAATTGATTAGGCGACCATGTAAATTGGGTTCCCCAACCAAATGGATTTAATTTTGCACCAAAACCCGGACATAAAAATTGGTAATTATCAATTCCAGATTGTGGATAAACATAAACAGTAAAAGTATCTATACTAGTACAAGATCTGTTTCGAATAAAAATTGGCAAAGCTATTTTTTGAATAGAATCTGATAAATTTTGATGCGTGAATACAGGTTGTGGAGCGGTAAAATTATCCAAATACTCATCTACCAACCATTGCACACTATCAGGAGCAACATTAAATAAAGTGTTTAAAGTAGTTGGTGCATTGGAACAAACAAATTGTTGTTTTGGTTGTAAAAAATTAGGTTTTGCTTTGTATAAAATAAAAATTGAACTATCCAAAGTACATCCATCAAAAGTTGCTGCCAAAGTTAGTACATTCATTTGGTCGGCATTAGAAGGATTTGCATTAAAAGTTTTGGTAATTGCACTATCGGGCTGTGTAAATAAATTACTTGGCGTCCAATTGTACACATAATTATTTCTTTTATCAAAACCAACATTTATTGTATCTTCCGAACAAATTTCTCTACTTGGACCAGGATTTAAAATAGGTTCTACTAATCGAATAAATCTATCATACGTTTTAAAACAAGTAGCAGTTGGAGTAGTAACCGTAACTTTATAGTTTAATATTGTTTCTTCTTGATAATTTCTTCCTATAAAAGTTGGATTGGAAATATTAGTTTGATTTAAATAATTAGCCGGCGACCAATTGTAAATGTAATTATTTACTGGATTTACTCCAATATTCACGGCGGTGTTGGCACATATTTTTAAGGTATCTGTTAAATTTAAATGCGGACTTTCTTCAATTACAATAGTTCTGTTTATTGTTTCACTTCCGCATTCGTATAAAATTTCTAAAGTAACATTGTATGAGCCAGGACCGCTAAATTCATGTGTTGGGTTAAAAATTGAACTTGTGTTGTTAACGCCCGAAGCAGGATCACCAAAATTCCAATTTACCTCAATTATATTACTAGTATTTTGTATCCTAAACTCAACAGGGTCTCCAAAGCAATTTTCAGCAAAAATTATATTGTTGGGACCACTAAAAGTAGGAGGAGATGTTAAGGTGGTGTTTATTATTCCATATCCAGATAGCCTAGATCCTAAATCAATTCCAAAAGAGTTATAACTAGTAAAAGATAAATTAGGATTGTTTACACGTCCTAAATAATTACTTCCATAGTCGGCTACATAAATATTACCATCTGGACCTAATCTTAATGACCCATAAATACTTCCTCCACCTAAACTAATAGAAGTACTTAAAACTTGTGCATTGCTACCATTACTTAAATCGTATCTTATAACTCCATCATTAGTTGAATTTATGTATAGATAATTTGAATTGGGCGAAAATGCACATCCATGAGGATTACCATCTTTGGTTATCCAAGCTTCATTATTTACTCTTCCGTTTTCATTGTTAAAATCTGCTAAACTAACTCGCGAATTTAAACTTCCGTTAAAACTTATTTTTGTATTATCTAAGGTGCAAGCTACTTTTTTTCCATCGGGAGAAATAATCATATCCCCATGATCACTGGAGTGGCTTAATATTCCCTGACTTATTATTCCGGGTAATTCTATGCCTAATTCGGTTACTAAAAAAGCATGATAATTTAATGAATTATTGTAATGCACCAAAACCCATATATCTATTCCGTTAGCATGATAAGCTACTGTTATTCTTCCTACAGAAGAACTATTTAATTGTATGTTTTTTTGAATGATATTACCTAAACCGTTGTCACCATTCATATTTACAATAGAATACCTTAATCCGTTTTGTAAGCTAGTTGTAAATATGTAATACGTAGACTTACTTTTGGGAACTTTAACAATTAAAGAAGTTGATGTATTATTTTGATAACCCAATAAACCTGATCCATTACTCATAATAGCTCCTGTTCGGTTCCAAACGGTAACTCCATCGGTATAAAATAATAATTTCCCTTCACAATCGGATACTGCAGAAGTTCCTTCTACAGTTAAAACATTACTTCCTCCAGATGTTGGGGGGGTGTTGTTAAAATTTACAGATGCTCCTTGTCCAAAATGCCAAACATTAAACTCTTTTTGTGCCCATAATTTTAGGGTTATAATAAGAATAAATAATAAGAGTTTAATTTTTTTCATGCAATCGAAAACGAACAATTAATCAATTAGTTGTGTAAAGATATTGGCTTTTTAATTATAAACTATATTTTATTATAAATTTTGAATTTATTTAATGAATTCAAAATAAAAAAAAGATTATAAACTATAACTTCTATTATAATTTATCAAGGGTCTTGACCATTTTTCACCAATTTTAGTTAAATTTTTAAGTGTTTCAAAATTATAAATAAAACCAAAAGATAAAGTACCTAATTTATTAATATCTAATTTATCAATTCCGTATTCATTTAAAGAGAAATTTGTTTTTAAAAAATAAGGATGGTAATAAGAAATGTAAAATCCAAAAATATTCTCATTGATATTAAATCTAAAACCAGTTTTAATTATATTTCCAAAGGTGTAATAATGAAAAGCTGAGAAAATATAATTATTATTTAATCCAGCGCTAATAAAATAACCTAATGGCAAAGTAGAATATTTTGTTGAATTAGTTCCAATGTTAAAATCTATTGTAAATGGAAGATTAGCTGTAAGTCCAATATAAGTATTGCTTAAGGCTAAATTTCCACCAAATTCAATAGGTAAACTAAATGAAATTGAATATTCTTCCTTAGGAGCGTAAAAATTGTATCTTGGAATCCATCCTAAATTTACAGATACATCATTTTCATATTTAGAATATACATTAAATCCTAAATATCTTTCAAATGTCCAACTTCTATTTTTTTTGCCATTCGAAATTTCTACATCAGGGTCCAATATATAAGTATCCTCTTGAGCAAAATTTATTAGGAAGTTAAATAGTAAAATAAATGTAATAATATTTTTCATTTGTATTTTTTTTAATTTTAATATTTGCAAATATAAAAAATATTAATGTTTTATTAAATATTTATTGTTTAAATAATTAGTTTTTTATTTTAAAATTTTCAACATAGCAATTTCTTGTTCGGTTAAAAACCTGTATTCGCCTCTTTTTAAATTCTTTTTAGTTAATCCAGCAAAATAAACTCTATCTAATTTAACTACCTTGTAATTAAAATGCTCAAAAATTCGTTGTACAATTTGTTTTTTACCCGTATGTATTTCCATTCCTAAAATACTTCTGTTATCTTTTGTTGCCCATGCTAATTCATCAGGTTTTACAAAACCGTCTTCTAGTCTAATTCCTTCTTGTATGGCTTTAAAATCCTGAAAAGATACTGGTTGGTCTGTAGTTATTTGGTATATTTTTTTTACATCATGTTTAGGCGATGTAAGTTTTAAGTTTAAATCGGTGTCGTTTGTAATTAATAAAACACCTGTTACATCTCTATCTAATTTACCAACTGTAAAAACTTGTTGTTTACAAGCGTTTTTGATGAGGCTGTATATAGAACGTTTATTATTAGGGTCGTCCATTTTACAAGTAAAATCCTTGGGTTTATTTAATAAAAGATATACCTTTTTTTCGTTTCTAATAGTTTCGCCCGCTACTTGTACCTTATCGTTAATATTAATTTTGGTACCTAATTCCATCACCACTTTTCCATTTACTGATACCGCCCCAATTTCTATCATTTTATCTGCTTCTCTTCGTGTACAAACACCACTTTGTGCAATGTATTTATTTAATCTAATACTATTTTCGTCTTTTAATTCACCAGTGGGTTTTAAATTTGTTTTAGGTCCAGTATAACGTTTTTTTCCATATTTTAAATACGCAGGTTCTTCCCCTCTTTTTTTTCCGTCCTTACCTTTGTTCGATTTTTCCATTTTTAATTTTTATTTAATTTCTGTAAAATTACCAATTTTTTGGGGATGAACACACTTTATACTAACTTTAAAAAATGAATCAAGCAAAACATTACCAATTAGGCAAATTAGGCGAGCGTTTAGCAGTGGGTTTTTTATTGAGTGAGGGTTATGTAATTTTAGATCAAAACTGGCGCTTAAATAATTTAGAAGTAGATATTATTGCCGATGATGGTGAATACATTGTTTTTATCGAAGTTAAAACTCGATCGAGTGATAAATATGGAGCTCCCGAAGAGGCTGTGGATAGAGAAAAACGAATGAATTTAATTAATGCAGCGGATGTTTATGTAAATAAGTTACATGTGGATGTGCAAGTTAGATTTGATATTATATCGATAATTGCCAACGACAACGAAACTAAAATCGAGCATTTAAAAGATGCATTTTTTCCGGGAGATGATTGGATTGATGATTTGCCAGGGAATACTTAAAATATAAAACTTAAATTTTAAATTATTTAATAGCCACTTAGTTTATGAAAAACTTAACTTTTTTAATCATTACTATAGTTTTTTTTGCTTGTAACAACCCACATAGTGTTTATACCGATGCAGTATTTACTGATGGAATTGAAGGGCCTTATTTGGATGAAGAAAACAGGTTGTATGTGGTAAATATGTATAAAAATGGTACAATAGGTATGGTACACAATAATAATTATAAAGTTATTTATTCATTACCCGATAGTGGAATTGGGAATAGTATACAATTTTGGAACGATACTACTTTTATTGTGGCTGATTATGTTCAGCATATCATTTGGAAATTAAACACTAAAAATTATACTTGGGAAAAATGGATTGTAAACGATAGTATGAATCAACCCAACGATTTAACCGTTCATCCAAAGGGTTGGGGTTATGCCTCTGATCCAAATTGGGCAAAACAAACTGGGAATATTTGGAGATTTAACAGCAATGGAACAATGGATTTGTTGTTAAAAAATCAAGGTACAACCAATGGGATTTGTACTTCATTAGATGGAAAATATTTATGGTTTAACGAGAGTGTACAACGTAATATTTGGCGTTACGAGATAGATAAAAATGGTGATATTTTTAATGGAAAAATAATTCATACTTTTCCAAATGCAGGTTTAGATGGGATGAAAAGTTTACCTAATGGAAATGTTTTAATTGCAAGATACGATGCAGGTGAAGTGGTTGAACTTACGTCTAATGGAAAAATTGTAAAAAAATACACCTTAAAAGGACAAAAACCTACCAATATTACCATAGATAAAAACTTTGAATTTATGTACGTTACCCTCCAAGATACCAAATGGGTGGAAAAATTAAAATTATAATTTTTGGTTTACGGAACAAAAAGTATAAAAACACAAGGTTCTTTATCAAGTTTTATTGGATTTTTTTTCCACCATTGTATGGGTTTGGAAATTACGGTTTCATCCCTTTGATTAAGATTGTAGGCAATACAGAATAAGGTGTTGGAACTACAAGTTTGGGTAATGGTTTCGATTAAATTATTGGTTCGGTAAGGTGTTTCGATAAAAATTTGCGATTGTTTTAAACGACTACTTTGTTGCTCTAATTGTTGTAGTTGCTTTTTTAAATCGTTTATGTTTTTTTGTAAATACCCGTGAAATACAAAGGATTGTCCGCTAAAACCGCTTGCCATTAAAGCCAATAAAATAGAGCTTGGACCAATTAAAGGTATAACACGGATATTTTTTTGATGTGCAACCTTTACCAAAACACTTCCGGGGTCGGCAATTCCTGGACAACCTGCTTCGCTCATCATCCCAACATTTTCGCCGTTTTCAACACATTTAATCAACTCTAAAACCTCCTTTTCGGTAGTGCTTTTATCCAATAAATCAATCTCGATTTCACGGATAGGCAAAGGATGATTACACGCTTTTAAAGTATGACGAGTAGTTTTTAAATTTTCGGCAAAAAAATGTTTTAAACTATGTATAATTTCTATGGTTTGTTGAGGTAAAACTTCCAAAGGATTATTAGGTCCTATTGGGCACGGAATCATGTAAATAATTCCTTTTTGTTTTGATGAATTTTCGATCATTTTAAAGAAGTGGGGGATTAAAATTAAAACAGGAAATACTAATTAGCATTTCCTGTTCTTTTATTAATTTCATCCCTTATTTCGGAGGCTTTTTCGTATTCCTCATCTTGTAAAGCTTTATTCATTTCCTCTTCCAATTCTTTTATAGTATAATCGGATAATTTTTTAGGCTCATTATTAGATTCTGCAAATTCTTCAATATCTTCATCGTCTGTTTCTTCCGATTTTTCTTTTTCTTCGTCTATAATAATACCCGCAGATTCTAAAATAAATTCGTGGGTATAAATCGGACATTTAAATCTAACTGCCAAAGCGATAGAATCGGATGTACGTGCATCAATTTCGTGCACTTCACCATTTTGTTCACAAATTAATTTGGCAAAAAATATTCCTTCAACCAAATTGTAAATTAACACTTCGGTTAATTGAATATTGAAAGTTTCGGAAAAAGTTTTAAATAAATCGTGAGTTAAAGGACGTGTTGGGCGCATTTCCTCCAGCTCGATAGCAATTGCTTGCGCTTCAAAACCTCCAATAATTATTGGTAATCTGCGTTTCCCTTTTTTTTCTGCTAAAACTAAAGCATAAGCTCCAGATTGAGTTTGACTGTAAGATAAACCAATAATGTCTAAGCCAATTTTTTTCATTAATTTGTTTTTGTAAATTTTAAATAAAGCCAATTAACTCTATTTAAAATAATCAATTAGTAATCTAAACGAGCCTTAAAATTAATAAAAAAAGGAGCGTAAATTCAATTATTTAGCTCCTTTTTTTAAAAATATCTTAAGCGTTTTTTTCAGCATCAGCTAACTCCACACACAAACAAACAATTTCCATTGCTAATTTAATTTCCTCTACCGATGGTAAAGTTGGAGCTAAACGAATATTTTGATCTTTAGGATCTTTACCATAAGGGAAAGTAGCACCTGCTGCAGTTAATTTTACGCCAGCTTCGGCAGCTAATTTCACCACCCTTTTTGCGCAACCTTCGTTAGTATTTAACGAAATAAAATAACCACCATTTGGATTCGTCCAAGTTGCTAAGTTTTTACCTCCTAAGTTTTTTTGTAAAATATCAATAACGATATCAAATTTAGGTTTAATTAAAGCAGCATGTTTTTTCATGTGTTTTTTTAAACCATCAAAGTTCCCAAAAAATCTAGCATGACGAACTTGGTTAATTTTATCTGGACCAATAGTTGAAAAACTTAAATGTTTACGCATCCAATCCATGTTAGCCACCGAACCGCCCATTGCAGCAATTCCTGCACCTGCAAAAGTTATTTTTGAAGTTGAACCGTAAATAAATACACGATTAGCATTGTTGTTTGCTTTGCAAGCGTGTAATAAATTTTTAACAACATCTTCGTTATCAGATAAATGATGAACTGTATATGCATTATCCCAAAAAATTCGAAAATCTGAAGCAGCTGTTTTCATTTTAGCTAATCTATCTACCACTTCATCCGAAACAGATGTTCCCATTGGATTATTGTATTTAGGAACTATCCAAATACCTTTAATACTAGCATCTGCAGCCACTAATTTTTCCACGGTTTCCATATCTGGACCTTGGTTAGTCATTTCGATTGTAATTAATTCAAAACCAAAATGTTCGGTAATAGCAAAATGTCTGTCGTAACCAGGAGCCGGACATAAAAACTTAATTTTTTCCTCTTTACCCCAAGGTTTAGCGCAATCCACAGTACCATGCGATATACATTTTGCAATAGTATCATGCATTAAAGTTAAGCTAGAATTACCGCCCACAATAATTTCATCTGCACTATCCGTTTCTAAAAACTCTCTAAAAAATTCTTTAGTTTCAGCAATACCATCTAAACCACCATAATTTCTAGGGTCTTCTCCTTTAGCTGTTTTATAATCCGAGGATGTAACTAAATTAAGCAAATCTAGGCTTAAATCTAATTGTTCGGCACCAGGTTTTCCTCTGGTCATATCTAAAGCTAAATTTTTAGCTTTTGCTTGCAAATATTTTTCTTGTAACGCAGATAAATTAGCACTCATAGTATAATTTTAAGTTAAAAAAAGAATAACAAGCGCAAAAGTAAACAAAAGTTTTAAATTGATTAACTTAAATATTGTATCGTAGGGGTAAAAAATAAGGAATATTTAGGATTTTTTTTCTTTTAATCTTTCTAGTTCTTGTATATCCAATAAATCTTTTGGTCGGCTAGCTTTAATTTTACTTACAATTAAGTCGTTGTAATCAATTACTTTAAATTTTGATAGGGGAAAACCAATATAAAAACTATCCTTTCCAATAAAATAAGCTTCCTCAAATGATTTATTTACATCAAACTTAGTGATTAACTCGATATTTAAAGATGCAGGTGAAAATTTTAATGAAATATTTTGTTTTTGTTCCTTTATCTCGTTTGGAAATTCTTGTATATCGTAGCCTAATTGTTGTAAAACTAATATCAAATTTTTTAAATTATTGTCTTCAGTTGAAATCCAAAAATCTAAATCTGCCGAATGTCTTTGATAACCATAAAAATTTACTGCACCACCACCAACTAGCAACATTTTAACACGATACTTATTGCAAAGTTTTATAAATTCTAAAATACTATTATCCCACTCAATCATTCATTTTTATTTTTTGGGTGGTATTTGGATAATAAAATTGCCTTTACCTTCTTCAGGTTTTTCGGTTTTAAAACCATTCATAAAAATAGAAAGTTGAATAAACTTTTTAAATCTTTCTTCTGGACTTAGTTTTAAAAACGCTTCTTCTTGCAAGCGTTTACTTTCTTCTTTGGTTGTAAAACTAATTTCCATAAATAAAATTATCCTTACTAATTTACAAAAAATTATTGTGTAATATTTAGGTTATCTAAATGATTTTGGAAATTTCGAGCGTTTTTTAAATGTTCCTCATAAGATGCTGTAAAAACATGCAAACCTCCACTATTGGGTTTAGCACACATGTAAATATAATTGTGTTTTTGATAGTTTAAAACTGCATCAATAGCTTTAATAGAGCTAATACGAATTGGGCCAGGAGGTAAGCCGTTGTAAAAATAGGTGTTATAAGGCGAATTGTATTGTAAATGTTTATGATAAACTCTTCGTATACTAAAATCTCCCACAGCATAAATCACCGTTGGATCGCTTTGCAACTTAATCCCTTGTTGTAATCGATTGTAATACAATCCTGCTATAATTGGCCATTCTTCCTCACGTTCAGCTTGTTCCGCCTGAACAATACTAGCAAGAGTACTTATTTGCGCCTGAGTTAAACCCATTTTACGAACTTTATTTTTACGTTCTTCATTCCAAAAATTCTTGTATTCCTGTTGCATTCGAATTAAAAAATCTTCAGCAGTTGTATTCCAGTAAAATCTGTACGAGTTAGGGATAAACAAACTAATAAAATTATTTTTGTTAAACCCTAATTTTTGATGTGTTTGAGGCGAAGTAAGCAAATCGTATAAATCCGATTCTTTAGCCTCAATATACTTACTCACATGTTCGGTAAGTTCTTTTAAGTTTTTAAGATTATAAAAAGTAATCGTTATTTCATCGGATTGTCCCGAGCGTAGTAACAAAATTAATTCATTTTTACTCATCCCTTTAGGTATTGTATATCTACCCGGATGAATATTGTTATGTAAGTTACGTAATTTTGCAAACTCTCTAAATACTATATTATTAGATACAATTTTATGTTCATCTAAATACTCTAAAACATCTTCAAAAGTGGAGTTTGTTTTAACATAAACATATAACTTATCATCAGGGAAATTGATATTTTTAAGGAATAAATTATAATATAAAAATCCTAAAACTAAACCCGCGGCAACAGAAATTACCAATAAAACATAACCAATTTTTTTGATCATAAAATTCGATTTAAATTCCCGAAATTAATAAATAATCATTAAACTTTACTAGATATTTTTAAGGAGAAATTTTATGAGAAATTTTTTTTGATAAAAAAATGCTTAAAAACACAAAAAGCATCAGTTAAACCTGATGCTTTTTTTAGTTGCGGGGACAAGACTCGAACTTGCGACCTTCGGGTTATGAGCCCGACGAGCTACCAACTGCTCCACCCCGCGATTTGAATTGTAAAGATAGTAATTATAGTTATACTACCAAATATTTTTGTGAAATTTTTACGAATTAATTTCGATAAATCTTTTAATATCCTTAGAAGTACCAAAAACAATAATGGTATCTGTAGGTTTTATTACTGTATCCACTTCAGGTACACCTAAAATATGTTCTTCGGTAGTAAGTTCGTCACCCTCTTTAAACTCGTAAGCACGTTTAATAGTAATTAAATTTAACTTGTATTTTGCTCTTAAAGCAATATCTTGTACTGTTCTGTTCGCACAATCAGCAGGTGGTTTAATCTCTGCCACCTCGTAATCATCTGGTAATTGTAAAAACGATACAATATTTGGGTTAATTAATTTTTCGGCAACCAACATTCCAATTTCCTTTTCGGGCTCTAAAATTTCGGTGACACCCATTTTTTGTAAAATTAATTTTTGTTTACTATCGTTAGCACGTGCAATAATTCTTGGAGTACCCAACTCTAACAACTGCACACAACACAACAATAAAGCCTCGAAATTTGCTCCAATAGCAACCACAACTGCATCACTCTCGTGGATGTTTTGCGATTGTAAAGCCTTAATATCTGTAGCATCTAAAGTAACAGCCAATGCAACATCTTCCACAACATCATCAATCATTTCCTCACGATTATCCACAGCAATAACCTCAGCATTTCTATCGGATAAAAATCTGGCAATAGATTTACCATATTTACCCATTCCAATAACTGCAAACTTTTTACCCTTCATAAACTTAAATTTATTCTGCTAATTTTTTATCCAACTCTTGCTTTTTTTGATAAATCAATTTGATTTCATCCAAAGCATTTAAATATTCTTGTCTTTTGCTAAACCCTGCATCACTTGGTGACTTACCTTCCTGTTGAGCTAGTTCGCGCAGTTCTCTTACTTTAGTTCTTAATTCTTTATCTTTATTTTCCAAATCTGTTATTTCTTTTTGAATTTTATCTTTTTCCAAATCTTTGGAAGATTTATTATTTTCCTTTTTTACTGGGTTATTGTCTTTTTTTTCTAAAATCTCTTTAGGTTTTTCGTTAGATTTATCTATTTTCTGCTCAGTTTCCTCCAATTTTTTTAATTTTTGCTCCATTTTATCCATTTTATCAATCGCTTTATCCTTAACAGATTTAGCTTTTGAATTTCCAAATCGAGCAACAATCATAATTTCATGTGTACCAGCAGAATAACCACGAAGATTAGAATGTAATAAATCGTATGCATATCCAAAACCTAATTTTTGATCAGGTGTGGTATATCCCAATAAAATAGAATAAGCATCTTGAGTACGGAAAATAAAACCTAAATGAATAATATCTTTATAAATAATTTTTGAGCCTAAATCTATTTGAGGTATAACTGGTGGAGCGTATTTAACTAAAACAGAAGGTTCAACTGAAAAATTATCGCCCATAGAAAAACGATAAGCACCGTTAATAAAAATATGTGAAGTTAATTTACTTAAGCTTTGAGCTTGATTATCCATAAATTGCAAACGATTTTGAATAAACTGCGGAATAGAAACTCCGAAATAATATTTATTTTGTTTGTAAATTTTCGCACCAAATCCAAAATCGGGAACAAAAGCAGTTAACATTGAATTGGTTAATACTGCATCTCCCTGATCAGCCAAAGTTACTTTTGTACCGTCCAATTTAAACTGCAGCAATCCTCCACTTAAACCTAAAGAAACTTTAGTTTCTTCGCTTAATTTAAAATGATAAGCGTAGCTTAAACCTAAACCTGTACGAGAAGTAGGTCCAGTAACATCTGAAAAAACGGTTCCACCAATACCATAATTTTTATATTTATGCGGTCCATGTAGAGTTAAAATATAGGTTTTTGGCGCATCTGTAATTCCAACCCATTGATGACGATAATTACTCATAACCTCAAAACCATCGTTAGTACCAGTAAAAGCAGGATTAATCACAAAAGGATTAAACATGTATTGCGAGTACAAAGGTGTTTGCTGTGCAAAACTAAATTTAGTTAGCAACAAAAATATAATTATATGTAAGTACCACTTTTTCAAAATACTAACGCATTATAGTTATTGGTCCGGTATATTTTGGCATATCCGCGCCCAAATCAATTACATAATAATAAGTACCCACAGGTAAATCTTTTCCATTGTACGTTCCATTAAACTTCTCTGCGTAACCAACACTTCTAAATACCAATTGTCCCCAACGATTATAAACTTCTACAACTGATTGAGGGAATTCTTCAATTAAATCAATTCTCCAAATATCATTATAACCGTCGTTATTAGGTGTTATAGCATCAGGAATAATTATAGATTCGGTTACAATTATTCGAATAGATGCTGTATCTGAACATCCATTTTCGTTAGTAACATGAACAGTATAGAGTTGTGAAGCAGAAGGATTTGCAATAGGATTTGCAATAGTTGGATCGGATAAACCAACAGGTGGATTCCAATCATACACCCATTCATTAGGCGACGGATTTAAGTTTAAATTTGCTGTTTTACCTTTGATCAATACTATATTTGAAGCACCAATTGTAAAAGAAGGTAGAGGATTTACAACAACATTAACACTTGCAACAGCCGAGCATGAATTGTTAGTTGCTGTTACTGTAAGTGTTGAGTTTTGAATTGGAATATACTGAATTGTTGAAGTATTGTCACCCGTGCTCCATATATATGAAATACCTCCTGAAACGGTTAAATTTAAAGTATCACCTAAACAAATAGAAGTATCAGAAACCAAAATAGCGCTAACAACATTTAAAGCATTTATATCAACCGAATCCAAAACAAAGCATGCCTTTTCATCCGAAACATTTACGTAATATTTACCTGTATCTAAATTATTTACAGAAAGAGTAAATTGTTCAAAACCTAATGAATTAAACCATCGTGCATTTAAAACACCTGTTCCACCAGTTGCTACAACATTTGCAGCACCATCTTTACTATCGTTACATGTGGCATTTGTACTTATAACATTTGTACTTATAGCATCTGGTTCGGAAATAATAAAATCCCGTTGCACCAAACAATTATTTGAGTCTCTTAATTCTAAACTATAAGTATTTGCACATAAACTCACAATACTATCTACACCAATTTCATTGTTCCATCTAAATTCATATTTCCCAACACCTCCTACTGCTTCAACCAAAACTTTTCCGTCGCATAGGTTTGCACACGAAATATTATTTTGCTGTAATACATTAGTAATCAATTCGCTTGGCTGTGTAATTTCAACATTTCTTACGATTGTACAATTTTGATTATCTACCAATGTTAAAGTGTAAATATCTGCACACAAATCAGTTAACAAACTATCCTGCGAAGCATTACTCCAATTAAAATCATAAGGATAAACACCACCCGAAACTATAGGCGTAATACTACCCTCACAAAGTTCAAAACATTTAAGCACAGTTGAATCCATCTCTAATTTCATAACTAACGTATCGGTTAAAACTGTTGTTAAACTTTTGGTACAATTGTTTGCATCTGTTACTACAACCTCAAAACTTCCTGTATCTACATTGTTTAAAATAGCTGAAGAAGATGCTGAAACATCGTTCCATAAATATCTTATCACCCCTGTACCGCCCGATGCACGTACCGTAATTTGTGCATTAGTTGCACCTAAACAAGTAATTTCTTTTGTATTAAGCAATTGTAGATTAATAGAATCTGGCTGCGTTATAGTAAAATCAAAAGTGTTACTACATAACAATTTATCTTTTACCAATACCTGATAATTTCCTGCACAAAGGTTAGATATAGAATCAGTTGTTCGATTATCCATCCAAGTATATGTGTACTCACCATTTCCTCCTTCCATTATTAATGCAATAAATCCATCACAATTGCTATAACATAAAGTATTTTGAATATTTACTTTTTGAATTTTAATACTGTCTATATTTAAAACCTCAACAGTATCTGTTACACTACAGTTATTAAAATCGATTACTTGAACAATATATGTACTTGCACATAAATTTACCGCCACACTATCTGTTGTAGCATTGTCCCAATTAAATTGATAAGGCAAAGTACCACCGCTTACAGATACTTTAGCAGCGCCATCACAATTATTGTAACACGTTACTCGTGCTGTATCTATTTTGTTTGAAACTAACTGTAAAGGCTGTGTAATTTGAATATTTTGAAGTATAAAACAATTGTTAAAATCATATACTGTATCAGTATAATTACCAGCACATAAAGCATTTAAAATATTGGTAGTTACACCATTACTCCAACTGTGGCGATAAGGCGCTACACCTCCGCCTGTAACCAAAACTTCAGCAGTTCCATTACAATCGCCAAAACATAAGGTATTGGTAAAATTGCTGCTAGCCAAAATTGGATTATTTACATTTATCCGTATACTATCCAAAACAGAACAAGCTAAATCATCGGTAACAGTTATAATATTTAAACCTTCGCATAAATTAGTTGGACTTAAACTAGTATTACCATTGCTCCACATTACACTTAAACTACCTACACCGCCTGAAGCTGTATAAAGCGCCGAACCATCACAAATTCCAGAACAAGAAGTTAAACCAGAACTAATAGAATCTAAAATAATTTGAGTTCCTTGTTGTACATTTACTTCAACTGAATCTATACAACCACCTGCATTAATAACGATAGCTTTATATATACCTACAGATAAATTAAATGCTGTATCAGTAGTTTGTAAAAGTGGATCGTTCCACTTAACTGTATACGGACCAGATGTTCGATTATAATCCACCACAGCAAATGCCGAACTTGAACCAAAACAAATGTTGGTATTATTATTTACAACTCGGGCATCTATTACTAAACTATCAATTACTCCTAAAGTTATTATGGAATCAACAATACAACCTAAATCATCTTGCACGGTTAAAGTATAACTTCCTGTACACAAATTTTGAACCTGTGGATTGTTAACCGATACGGTATTAGTCCACGAATAAACATAAGGCGCTGTACCTCCAGTTACTTGTGCTAAAATACTACCATTACATGTATTACAATTTGTATTTTGAATACTTACATTAGTAATTTTTAAAGCACTAGGCGATGTAATTAAGTTTACAGTAACTGTATCCACACAATCTTCGGCGTCTTTAACTATTATACTGTAAATTCCGTTAGTTAAATTATTCTGTATAGAATCGTTAGTAGAAACTAAATTACCTAACCAAGTATAGCTATAAGGATAAACTCCTCCCATTACACTAATGGTTATACTTCCCGTATTTTGTCCTACACAATCCACTAAAACCGAATCCGAAACCTGAGCAACTAATTTTTGATTTTGAGTAACAGTTGCCGAAATTGTATCGATACAATTTTTAGTATCAGTAACAGTAACAAAATAATTTCCTGCCACTTTATTCTCAATATCTTTAGAAATTTCACCACTATTCCAAGCAAAGGAATATGGTAAATTACCTCCAGTTACTGTTAAGGAAATTGAACCTGTGGAATCGCCAAAACACACTACAGGAATAATATTTTGAACAGAAACGATTAATTGTGAAGGCTCAACAATTCCAATCGTTGCAGTATCTTTACAATTGTTTCCATCGGTTACAATTACTTGATAATTTCTCGGACAAAGGTTAAAAATTGAATCCGTTGTTGAATTTAATAAATTATCCCACAAATAGGTATACACTCCATTACCTCCAGTAACATCTGCCTTAATATTTCCATCGCACAAACCATTACAACTAACATTTTGAGCAACTAAATTGGTTTGAATAGGTACAGCAGGTAAAATGCTAAAATTAACTACTTGAGTACAATTTAAAACATCTTGCACAATTGCTTGATAATTACCCGGACACAAATTATTTACATTTGGACTTACAGAATTTAAAGGATCGTTGAAAGTGAATGTGTAAGGAGCAGTTCCATTTACTGCATTTAAAGTAATAGAGCCATTGCATAAGTCCACACAAGTTTCGTGTTGTAAACTAATAATATCTACCCTAAAACTAGATAAATCCTCTACTACAACAGGAGCAGAAGCAACACAGTTGTTGGCATCAGTTACAGATAAAGTGTAATTACCCGCACATAAATTTAAGGCTATAGAGTCTGTTTGACTTGCAATATCATTCCACATGAAAGCATAAGGATATAATCCACCAGACAAAATTGGCGTAGCCACAGCATCACAGCTACAACTCACTTGTAAAGTATCTGAAAGATAGTTAATTACAATAGCTGAAGATTGCAAAATTTCTATACTATCAATCACAATACAACCAGATGAATCTCTAACATTTAAAACATATTTACCCGCAGGAATAGCTGAAATTGAATCAACAGAACTAAATACTCCTCCATTCCACGAATATTCGTAAGGAGTTATGCCTCCAGATATTGAAGATTTTATCATACCCGTTGACGTACCAAAACACGCAACATCTCTTTTAGTAAAATTATTACTTAAAGGTAATGGCTGAGTAATTTGAGCCGATTCAATTAAAGTACAATTATTAAAGTCTCTAATTGTATCTGTATAAGTGCCTATACTTAAATTGTGAATAGTATCATTTAACATACCATTGCTCCACGAATGTGTATATGGCGCTACTCCACCGCTTACAACCGCAATAATTTCACCATCTGAACCTCCAAAACAACTAACATTCTTTT
>Ga0209358_10001451_pt1 | contig 18782 bp, 22 predicted proteins | sample LauGreFa1BDMLBSN_2_FD_187574 | JGI IMG/M metagenome (GOLD analysis project Ga0209358, IMG submission 187574) | Freshwater lake microbial communities from Lake Michigan, USA - Fa13.BD.MLB.SN (SPAdes) (version 2) | ecosystem: Environmental > Aquatic > Freshwater > Lake | place: Lake Michigan, USA... | reverse complement strand
CACGACATTGAAACCGCAAAAGAGTTCATCACAAAATTCACGGAGGTCCTTGACCGAAAAGGTTACAGATTCGTCATCGGATATGACAAGGTGAGTTTTGTACTGTACAAGACCCCTGTTCCTACCTGGAACTACGAAAAATACATGGACGGGCGCGAGTTGGACGTGGTGGACGAACGGGCCTTGAAATATTTGAAAAATTAAAAAAACACAAACAATAAAAACTTTGAAAATAAAAAAGTAAACCTCTCGGTATGAGAGGTTTTTTGTTTTTGAAACATTTTGCTTAATGCAAAGCTCTTTTTGTTTTTATCAAAACAAAACCATATTTTATTTTCGATCAAGATCGAAAACATTTTTTATTTCTTTGATTTCTTAACTTTTTCGACTGGTACTTCTGCATCATCTAGTACTTCTTCGCTTTCATCATCAGGTTTTTGTTCTCGTGCTTTTTTTGCCCTGCCTTTGGTAGAAGATTCTGGCGCTGTTTCTTGTACTTTATCATCAGATGCCTTTGTTTTGTAAGATTTGACAATATCTTTGAAATTAATGTCATAACTACTTCCTTCTTTTGTTACAGTCTGGGGCTCATCACGGCGTACACGTTTTCCGTGATATGGAAATTCCTTGTTTTTACTTCCGCGAGTAGATTCAACGATTGTAAAAATAAATTCGCACTCGTCGCCTCCGCTAGTCCTGCAGATTTGCGTAAAAGCTTTTTTAGCAGCCTGAATAGGTGTTCCACTAAAACGTCCTCCGTTTGAACTCAAATTTTCCAAATTAATAGGTGAATCGTTAGGTGAGGAGATGCTGTCTAATTGAATCTTAAAGTGACGGCCTTTTTTTTTGGAATCTTCAACTGAAGAATCAGCTGAACTTTCAGCTGTGTCAACAGCTTTTCGAGATTTGGCGGATTCAGTCTTGGGAGCTGCTTTTTTTCCTTTTGCCGATTTCGATCGTTTAGCTTTTGGAGCAGGTTCATCAGTGGAAGCCACTTTCTTTGAGCTTCGTTTTGCCTTTGGGCTATTTACTTCCGGCTTCTCTTGACTATCACTATCAGAACCCGAATCATTTTCTGCCTCTACATTTTTTTGTGTTTTTGCCTTGGCGCTTTTCGCCTTTGCACTCTTGGCCTTTGCGCTTTTAGCTTTAGCACTCTTTGCCTTTGCACTTTTTGCCTTTGGCGCCTCTTCTTGACTTTCGCCATCAGAATCGTTTTCTACGCTTTTAGCCTTTGCACTTTTAGCCTTTGCACTTTTAGCTTTAGCACTTTTAGCCTTGGCACTCTTAGCTTTTGCGCTTTTTGCTTTAGCACTCTTGGCCTTACTTTTTGGCGCCGGAGTATCTTCTTGATTCTCAGAACTCGACTCATCTTCAGACTCTGCCTTTTCTACACTTTTTTGTGATTTGACACTTTTTGCCTTTTTCGGCGGCTCGTCTTGACTATCAGAATCCGAATCATTTTCTGGAGCTTTTTCTTGGTTATCAGAATCTTCTTCTGACTCTACTTTTGCGGCGGACTTCTTTGATCTTTTTGTTTTTGGAGATTTTTTGGTTGTCGTGGCTTCTGAAGATTCATCGCCCGACACTACTTTTGGTGATTTAGCCTTTTTTGAAGTTTTGGATTTTTTAACAACCTCATCTTCTGATGAAGAGTTCGAATCATCAAGTACTTCCTCTACATCACCTTCTGATGAAACATTATCTTTCAATAGTTCCTCTTCATTTTCAGGAGCTGATGCTTCGTTCTCATCTTCAGATGAAACACCTTCTAGTTCTTTGATTACCTTGGGGGCTGCTTTGCGGCTTGTTTTCTCTGATCGCGACATTTTGATTATTAAGTTCACTTCTATTTTATAATTTCATTTTTTTCTAAATTAAAACTTTGTGTCGCTATGTCTTTTTAATAAATTACGTTAAAAGAAAGTCTAATATAATTTAATTTCGAATCTTCGAAAACATAATTTATGTCGACTTTGTTATTGAGAAATATCTCTGCAATACAAGTAATAATTTCAAATTATGCTCCTAAAAAAACTGCAAACTTTCAAAATATTGAAAATGAACCTCAAGATGTACTTCCTCAAACTTTAATTTCGCAAAATTTAGAAGATGCTGACGAAATTCCAGTTACAGAATTATTGCATGAAAAATCTAAACGCTCTTATTATTTTTTGGACAATCGCAAAATACAGAATAAATTTTGGAGAAATTTAATTGATATTACAACTACAGGTCCCCTTCCGCATACTACCGAAAACCCATGTTGGTGGTGCCGTAATACTTTCAGTACAAATCCTATTGGGTGTCCTTTAAAATACAATCCACACAAAGAAGAAAATACGAAAATAGATGAAAAATTTAAGAAGGCCGGTATTAAAACTTCTACTAATGATTTTTTTGAAACTGAAGGATTGTTTTGTAGTTTCCCATGTTGCAAGGCTTTTATTATCGACCAAAAAAGTTGTGTAAAATATAAAGAATCTCTAGCATTATTATCTCTACTTTTAATTAAGCTTTACGGAAAAATTGTAGAAATACCTACTGCTCCTTCTTGGAAAATAATAAAAGAATACGGGGGTCACCTAACAATAGAAGAATATAGGGCGACGTTTGGTAAACTCGAATATACATTGACTGTCAATATGAGACGTCCGTATATGTTTTGTAGTAGTTCTTACATTGAAGAATCAAGAATAAAATTGTTTAGCCCCAATAAGTTATAAAAGATGTTTGTTTTTGATCAAAAACAAACGTCACAAAGTACTATAAGTGTACTATAAGTCTACTATAAGTCTACTATAAGTGTACTATAAGTGCATCCTCCATTTATTAAAATCTTGTCGTCGCCTAACTAGATCGACTTTCACTCTTTTTCCTGTGTTGCCATCGTTAATCAACGGTTCGATAAAGTCGGAAGTTTCTAAAATCCATTCTGAATTCGATCCTTCAGGGGCATAAACAGTGAAATAATAAACAAGAGAATTCGAGTCAACTTTAAAGTTTAAAGGGACAATTTTTTTACCATTTCTATAAACTATAGGAGTTTCTTTGTAAATATATCCTTGAACAGTAAAACTTTTGGAATTGGGAAATAAAATTGTTTCAGCGCTTGTAAAAATTGGATTGCATAATACACCTTCTCTTTCGGCTATTGTAAAGTTCTCTCGTTTGCTAAAGCAAAAAAAGAATATTACAACCATCCCAAGAATAACGAGAAGGTAATTCATTATTATAACAAAATAAGAAAAAATTTTGTTATGTCAAATGACATCAATTTTAAACATTGAAGAAATAACAATTAAAAATAGAAAAAAAGGTCCAATAATAATTTCAACTGACAAAAAAGGAAAAGGGGGACGAATACAGATAGCCGTTATGAGTTTAAAAAACGGAGAAGACATTCCTTTTGAAACGCACGCTCATGTTACACAATTTATAAGAGTAGAAAAAGGTGAAGGACTGGCTTTTATTGGCAGAAAAAAGTTTGTGATATCAGAAGGGGATTCTTTTACAATTCCTTCAAAAATTCGGCATCGAATATTGTGCACTGGAAAAACACTAAAAATGTATAGCATTTATGCGAAAGACTCAACAGATGAAAAATGGGTGCATTAAATATTAATCTTTTTCTAACTTCATAGCTTGAAATTTAATTTTGATGTATTCTGCTTCTGGTAAACTTTGTGAAAGATTTAAAAAGGAGATATATTCAGTCAGCATTGAAAAAGACGTAAAGCCCGAAAAAATCCGTTTAACAAAAAATAAAGATTCTATCCGATATATCAAAAACACTTCTGAAAAAGTACGATCGGCAGCAATACAGAAAGTTTATAAAAACTCGCCCTTCTCTTTCGAATCGTCTTTCGAATCATCTTCAAGCGGTATAGAGTCTTCTTTCGGACCAATATGTATTACATTATGTTTTTTCTTTCTTTTGGTTGTTTTTTCTGGAATATAAAAACGAGCTAATTCGAATTCTAAAGCTTTGGCTAATGATTCTTCCATTGCATTTCTTCTTGTATTTTCTATTGTGTCACCAGGCCTTATTTTTTCAATATCTAAAGCAATAGCAACGTCTTTATCATCATCAGTATTAAAATCGTTTGTGTCCTGTATTTGTTGAAGTATTTTAACGTCATTTTCATTTTCTTCTTGAATTTTATTAACCAATATCTTTGCTAGACTAGAAGCATTTGGCATTTTACTTTTTTGACGTTGTACTCCAGGAGAGCCAAGAGATGATTTTTCCTTTTTAAAATTTTTGTATTCTAACGAAACAGGAGAATTCAAACTTGGGCTATTCTTAGCTATATCATCAAATTTGGTTCTTATTTGATGTAAAGATACAATAGGATCTGTTCTGGCTAAAATTGGAGTCTCAACGATAGAATCTATTTCTCTTACAAGTTCTCCATAATCTGCTGAAGCATTTTTATTATCAACGCTTGCAGCTCCATAATTTAAAAAAATCATTACTGCCGTTAAAACGACGGAAATGATCCCGATGATACCCATAGCAAGTCTTATATATTCGTCGCTTGCGCATAAAGTACTAGCGTCAATAGAACATTGTTCTGTGCAAAGATTGCAATTTTGAAATGTAGTGAGTACTCCGCTAGATACAATAGTGGATAAAATTGTTGTTGGCACCCCAAGTAAATAATAAAATTTTGTGTATTTTCTTTCCGCCTCTTTGTGTTCGAAATGACGATTATTAATTTGTTTTCTCCATCTTCTCAAAAGTTTTTCTATATCTGGGGTCCAATATTTTAATCTTTCAGTGATTATACGAGCTTGATTTAAAATTTCAGCAGAGAATTGTTCCTCCATATTTCTTAATCCATTCGTTTTTTTAAAAAGAATTTCGTTTTTGTTTAATTAATGGACGCTGGAATATGCAGGACGTCTACTGGTCAAATCTGTAAATTAGGCCAAAAACGAGGTGGATTATGTAGCAGACACGGAGGATCTCCAAGTCCAAAAAGTTCACCTGAAAGACGAGCTTTAAATGATTTCACCAAGTTGGATTGCTCTGTTTTATTAAAAATAGCAGAATATTTAGACCCTGAAGATTATATTAGTATGAGTCAGCTTTCTTATGAAATTGATATGTGTTTAAGTGAGAGAAGGTACAAAGGGAAAAAAGAAAAAGCAGAACTAAAAATGGTTCAAAGAAATATTCTTGCAAAAGAATCTAAAGCTGTTAGATGGGAAGGATCTTCAATCCGTTATATAAAAAACCCGACGAAAACTGCTCAATTGGCAGCTGTAAAACAAAATGGGTTGGCCATTCAATATATTGAAACCCCTTCAGAAGAAATGAAATTGGCTGCTGTAAAACAAAATGGGTTAGCTATTCAATATATTGAAAATCAAACAGAAAAATTACAAATTGAAGCTGTGAAAAATAACGCAGAATCACTTAAATATATTTTAAACCCTTCGGAATCTCTTAAATGGTCTGCAGTGGCTTTAATGCCTCATGTTATTAGAGATATAGAAAATCCATCCGAAAATCTTCAACTTGCAGCAGTCAAATTAGATCCAAATGTTCTCTCGATGATTAAAAATCCAACAAATAAGGTGCTCGCATATGTTGTAAAGGCAGATTTCCATAAGTTCTTTACGTGGGAGGTTTTTCATCCACAATCCGATCTTTCAGAAGAAATCCAGTTGGAAATGATCAAGCAAAATCCCGATTATTTTACCTCGTGGGTCAAACGTAGAGGGGTCGAGCTTTCAGATAAAGTCTCGAAAGAACTTGCAAAGCGAAAAAAACATTTTTATTTTTTCTAAATGCAAAAAACCCTTCTTTATCAAAGAAGGGTTTTAATAAGATTTAATTGACCAAGTCTAATATTTTTTTAGCGAGGAGAGTCAATGATTAAAAACATATTCAATTCAAAACCTTCAAATACACAAAAATCAAAGGGGTAATTTCTTCAACAAAACTTTTAACGTTGGTTTCAATTTTTTCATCACCCCAAAACACATGATTCCATTGATTTAAACACAGATTTCGTTCAGAAGTCAGAACCCTCGCATCGCTTTCGCCATCGTTAACCATTAGCTTTGCTATGTTATTTTTGTAAATGACAATTTGGACGTAAAACTCTTCATCTTCAAAAAAATATGCAAAAGTCATTACCGGAAAGTGCAATAGCTCATGTTCGCTATCACAGTCAAGGCACATATCCCGAAGACCAGTAAAAGAAAAGTCATCACAATCCATTTCTCCGACGTATTCCCTAATAGCATTTTCTGAGGATTTTAGCAACTTTACCATTTCTTTTTCGGCGTTGATCTTTGCTTTTTGATATTCAAGAAAGCTCGCCATTTCGGAATGAATAAAATTCCGAAATTTTTCAACAATTTTCAGTTTTTCCTAAATGCAAAAAACCCTTCTTTGGCAAAGAAGGGTTCAGGTGGTTCGAGGCACTTGTTTTTGGAGTTTACTTTTTATTCGGAGGATTCATCTTCGTATATAGGCATCTTGATGTTACGTGCCTTCAAGAGAACATCGCCAAACATTTCTCGAGGAGATACGTCATTGTTCGCCTCGAGCCGCTTCAAAAAAGAGGGGCAAAAGCTCTCCTCCGGTTGGGATGTTCCGCTCGAAAGATTTTGTCTGGGGAGAGTCTTGTAAGAGACACTCATATTTGTTTTCAAAGGAAGACAAAAATAATAATAAAGTTCAAACTAAAATTCAGTTTTTCGAAAACTTCAACTTTACATCAACAAAAACTTCAGAATTTCCATGCTTTGCAACAACCATTTTGTTCAGTTTTTCCTTCTTTTTGACTATAACTCAAATGAGTATTTTCAAGTTCGCACACCTTTCGACATTCAGTCTCCCCTTTTCCGTTTATGTAGTAAATTTTTCGTATTCCAGCGAATTTTAAAGCTGTCGTACACTCTGAACAAGGTTGCGAATTTGCGAAATTATTGTAATGGTCTATTCTTACAACATAAAAATCAATCGAGTTCTTTTTTACGGGCTTTCTCATTTTTCTACTTGCTTTGTTAGCGATCTTTCCGTTCAAAATAGCGATCTTTCCGATTTCGAAGAATCTTTGAAAGAGTGTCGATTTCTGCATGAAAAGAAGTCAGTGTCTTTCCACGAAGAGACGATCTCTCATGGTTAAAACCTCCAGCGACAATCTTTCCATTTGAAACGGCCACGCATCCAATTCTAAAGTAGAACTTTGACTCGCTCGCGAATCTCTTAGCCTCGTCAATATACTTCTCCTGCTTCTTACTCAACTGTAACATCTTGTTCAAGAATGAAAAAAATTTTTATGTTTTGTGAAAAAATTCAGTTTTTTCAACTTAAAGTTGAAATTTGTCGAATATTAAAAAATATGCTTTTAAAAGGTATGATATGCTTTTCGGATCAAATGTAAACTTTAGGACTTATAAAGCATATTTTCTTGTATATTCTCTTGCCACTTCAATATATTTAGCATTGTTTTCAATGAATAGTTTTGCTATTTCCGGCATCAGAGGATCGTTGGGATTCGGATCTTTAAGTAAGTCTGTAAGATATCCTATAAGAATTTCAACAGTAATAGAAGGAAGCCAATTATCCTTTAAAACTGAAAGACAAATACTTCCTTTGTCATCAATATTTGGATGGTAAATTTTAGTAATGAAATGTACTTTAGGAGGGTCAAAAGGATATTCATTTGGAAAATTAATTTCGACTAAAAATGTGCCTCCGTAGTAAGCACTATTTTCGGGGCCAAAAATCACAATTTTCCAATGAAACATATTATCATCAATTATTTCAGCATCAGTTTCAAGAGTGTCAAATTCCCTCTTTAATCTTTTCATGATTTTGTTATGAAAACTTTTTGATTTTAAATATGATTTGATTTTTAATTTCAAGAAACGTAAAATTAAAACAAAAATTTTCATTCTTTTTCTTAAATATGGCTACTTTAAAAAAACGACCTTGTGGTCCAATCAAAAGTGCAAAAAATCCAGAAGCGTACACAAAAGAAGAACTCGTTGTTTTGGCAATGAAAAAATTTAACATTACAAAAAGCAAAGCAACAGCAATGACGAAACCAGTGTTATGTGCTTCCCTTATTAGTGGAAAACTAACAGCAGAAGTTCTAAAAACTGTAAAGGCTCGATCTAAATCTCCTATTAAAAAAACAGCTAAAACACCGAAACCAAAGGAGACAAAATTGCCTTCTAGACCTCCGAAAAAAGTTGGTAAACCAAAAAAAGTAAAATTTGACATTGAAAAGTCAAGTTCTGAAAAGTCGCCAGAAAAGCTGAGCCCAGAAAAGTCACCAGAAAGTTCCTCAGAAAAGTCTTCAGAAAGTTCCTCAGAAAGTCCATTAGGTAACTGTATGGAGAGGTCTAAACTTCCTCTCCAGCCTCATCAAAAAGCAATTGTGGAGCATATGAGAAAGAATAGAGGTCTTATAGTTGCTCATGAAGTAGGTAGTGGAAAAACATTAGCAGCAGTTACGGCTTCCCAATGTTTTCTTGAAGACAATCCAAAGGGCCAAATTATTGTTGTCACTCCTTTGTCTTTACAAGACAACTTTAAAAAAGAAATGGCTACTTATGGTGTAACAAAAATGTCAAAGTACTCTTTTTACACTCTTCAAAAGTTTGCCACCAAGTATAATAAGAAAAATTGTGGAGGCGGTAAATACCCTGTTATGTTAATCATCGATGAAGCGCATAATCTCAGAACTCCAGTAAAAGTTAGGCGAAGCACTAAAAAAGGAAAGTCAAGATCTGAGGTAGCAGTAGATTGTGCTAAAACTGCTGACAAAGTTCTTCTCTTAACAGCAACAGCAGTTTATAATGAACCGAGAGATCTTGCAAATTTAGTAGCAATGGTGAAAGGAATCGACCCTCCGACAAAGAAAGATTTTGAGAATATAATTTCAAATAAATATACTTTTGAAAAATTCTTTTCTTGCGTTATTAGCTTTTATAAGTCCCCTAAAGACGAAAACTATCCTAGCTTTACAGAAAAGTATGTAAATATACCAATGACACCTTCTTATTATAAAAAATACATGGAAATTGAAAATGTTCTTGGAGGTATAAAATATTTTGATAAAAAAGATAAAGAATGGAAATACAAACCTTCCGAGGGCGACGAACCAGATCCGTGGGTTTTCCTAACAGGTCTTAGAAAAGCTTCGAACAAGTTTGAAGATGACTGTATTAAATGCGATTGGGTTTTGAATAAGGTTAGAGAGAAAAAGAAAACAGTAATATATTCCTTCTTTCTAGATTATGGTGTTAGACAAATGCAAAAGATTTGTGATGAAGAAAATATTCCATGGGTAGAAGTGACTGGCAAAAGTAAAGCCTCAGAACGTAGCAAAGCAGTTCAAATGTACAATGACAATTTAGTAAACGTTTTATTTATTACAAAAGCTGGAGGAGAGGGTCTTGATCTTAAAGGAACAAGAAATGTTATTGTTTTTGAAGGTTCATGGAACAAAGCAACTGATGATCAAGTTATAGGACGGGCAATAAGATATAAATCTCACGCTCACCTTCGTAAAAGTAAACGAAAAGTAAATATTTACTATTTGGTTATCGTAAAACCGCCTGGAAATACAGATAAATATGATTCAGCTGATGTAATGATGAAAAAATTAACTTCTAAAAAAGAAGCCATTAACTCTGAGTTTATTTCAAGGGTGGCCGAACTTTCGATTGAAAAAAATTTAAAATGTTAAAATATAATTTTCGATCAAAATCGAAAATTATAAATATGATATTTCCGTTACCAAATATAGAATATTTTTTTTTAAAAGTTTTGCCTTTTGTAATGAGAGTTGTAAAAGATTCCCACGTTGATTATAGTTCTTCAAGTGTGAGAAACAAAATACCAGTCATTGATCTCTTACCTTCAGCGCCTATTGAGGGATCAATTGCCTTATCAGAACCCTCGAAAACTCCCTATTATGCCGATGGTTTACAATGGAAACCATTTTTAGGCGCCACAACTCTTGAATCTGGTATGATTGGTATATTGAATAACAGTGTTGAAATTGCATCAGATGGGCAGTATCATAAAGTTCTTTTCGATACTGATTTATCTCCTCTAACTCCAGCACATCCTTCTTTTACTATAGACGTTCCAAACTCGCAAATTATAATTAATACGGACGGAAATTATTTTTTGTATTATAATGTAACCCCTTCAAATTTATCTGTTAGATCTGCAAACCAACCAGAAACATATGTATCTCAAATGGTAACATCTTCAACCTCGCCTCTGGCATTTGATCAAAAATCAGGAGGTTTTCAACTTATAGGCGGAAATTTAGTTCAACCTATACCTTCTTCAGCTGAAAACTTATCTTATGTTAAATTATCTGGATCTTGGTCCGGTTTTCTCCCATCTGCAACGACCGTTAATACCTCAATGGCTATTAATGCACTCACACAAAATGTAGAGTTTCTATTTGGCGAGGGAGGAAGAATGCAATACATGGGTATTATAAAAATCGCTTAAACCCTAAAAGACATTTAAAAGGACATTTAATATAAAAAATGAACGATCTTGCCCACTTTTCTAATTTATCGCCTCCTTTATCCCCAAATAAAGAAGAAATTGAAATTTATAAAACTCATATTCCTGTAAATTCAACAGTTCTTTTACTTGGATATACTAAAGAGCTTTTAGATCTTGCTGATACAGCGATCGATATTAACCCTATTCCTCATGAAAAAGTAAAAAGAGGAAACTGGTTTGATATAACGGATGTTTATGATGTTATTATTGGTGACGGGGTTTTAAATTTAGCTGGGGGTATATTAGTAGAAAAACTATTGAAATATACTCGTAAAATTTTAATTATTAGATTTTTTCCTGAAAAGTTAAAAGAAATGAAATATGCAACACATTTTAAAGAAACATTAATTAACATTAAAGAGCCTGATATTGTTATACCAACTAACGAATCATGCATTTTGATATGGAAAACATCAAAATGATAATTGGGATGCTTGAAAGCGACTCCTATAAAGATGAGTTTTTAAGTAAACGAAAAGTCGAAGAACAACGCATATCTAATCTCCCCTATAAGACTAGATATGATTTTCAAAGCCTTGAAAAATATATTCCAGTCGGGTGTCCAGTCTCTAAAACATCTGGAAGTACAGGAATACCTGTAATAATACCTAAAACAGATGAATCAGAAATTTGGCATTGCATTACAAATTATAGAGAGTTACTTTGGAGAAATTGGGATATAAATAAAGTTATAGTCATTATTTTAGCTAAAATAAAAAAGGATGAGATAAAAGGTAGTATCCATTCATGGAAAATCACAGCTTTAAGAGATATTCAGCAAAAATTAGAGGAATTAAAACCCTCTTATCTTTACACATATCCAAGCATAGTTTCCTATTTAGATTTGAGTCGAATTCCTTCTATAATAGATATTAAAACAGTCGGTGAAATAGGAGGGACAAATTATTCTTGCGAAGAAGCTGGAACTATTGCTTTGCAATGCCCTAATTATCCCGAAAACTATCATATTATGGAAAATATACTTGTAGAAAATCATCTAACTTACGGAGCTGTTATAACGGACCTTTCAAATCCATATGTGACAAGATATATTATAGGGGATAAAATTGAAACTAGCAATGAGACGTGTCCTTGCGGACGTCTCCTTCCAGTAATAAAAAAAATATATGGTCGTGTTAGAAATATGTTAGTGTTGCCAAATGGAGATAAAGTATGGCCTACGGTTGGAGAACCTTTATTCAGAACAAAAGTTTCGAATAAAATTAGAAGACATCAAATAATACAAAAAAATCTATATGATTTGGAAATTAGGGTTGAACTTGATGACGATTTAACGAAATCGGAAATTAAATCCTTAGAAAATTTAGTTTTAGAAAATCTAGGATATGAACATTTAAAATGCAATGTTATAAAAGTAGATGAATTCCCCCCAGGAAAGTTTGAAGCTTTTAAAAGCGAGCTTTAATTAATTTTCGCTATTATTATCGAGTACACAATGTTCTCCGCAAGCTATGAAATGATCTTGCAACTTATGAATGTGAGAAACATACAATGTTTTCCTCAAAACATATTTAATATATGTACGCGTCATTTCTAATATCAAATCGTATTCAGAAGCAGCCCATACATTTAGTATTTTTGAATTCTGATCTTTTTTCATATAAAAAACTGGAATTATCTGGCTCATTAAAAACAAACTTTTATTTAAAAAATGATTTTTCTTTAAAGAAAAATCAAATAAGTAAAGAAACATGAAGGACGCATCAGAATATGGTCTTAAACCTTTCGAAGATCTTCAAACATCCACTACGACCGTAATGGTATATTCTAACGTAATTTTTAACACTAGAAGAATTTTTGAAAATATAAAAATAACAAAAATAGATTCTCCTTTGACAAAAAAACAAAAAAACGTAGATAAAAAGAAAATAAACGCTCCTTATGGTTCTATTATTTCAGTACAAAGTAAAACTCATATTAGAGGGCTAGATTTGAGAAAAAAGAAAAAGAAATGGTGTACAATTTGTCAGCCTGTAAAAACAGTTGATGATAGCAAAATTCAAGTGCTGACAGTAACTGAAAGATTAAAACAAGAAAATGACACAGACATTTACGCGATTATGTATTATTGCAGTGCATGTGATAAAGAATACTATCCTTCAGACATGAAGAAAATTAATCACTTTCTTAATCAGCTCACAATTGTAATTTCGGTTGGGAATCAACCTCTTCTTAATATTATGATGTTCAAGGACAATTTGAAGTTTGCAGGTTGTAAAAATATAAATGATGCTGTAGAAGCAATTTTGGTGCTGTGGCAAGATTACATTTTTACAGGCCCTTCCGATTTATGGAGTTTAAAAAAAGGAGCTAAAAATCCTAGATTTATTTTTGAAACAGTAATGAGGAATGTGGATTTTAAAATAGGATGGCCAATTGAAAGACCAGCTTTAAATTATTTAATGAATAAAGAGATTTACTCTAAATATATCTTTATGTCACAGTACGAATCGACAGGTCATACTAATGTTAATATTAAAATGTTTTCTCGAAAACCGAAAGATTTCAAATATGATTGTCTCGTTGTCCCAATTGATAGTTCCAAAGAACCTTATTTTATTCAACTTGATGACATTCCTTATAAATCAGACAAGAAAAAAGCTAAAGACCTCAAATATGATAAATATGTAACTTTTATTGCATTTTCATCGTCTGAAATAATTCTCTCTGGTCGGTATGATGAAAACATGAAAGATATGTATAATTTTTTTGTACACACAGTTTTTACTCATAAGTTGAGCGTTGAAGAAAAAATGGGGGAAATAGAGGATTCGAAACTTCGAAAAATCAAAAAACAAACTTAATTTTTATTTTTGATATCAAGATCAAAAATTTAATTTTCACATTATTTGTTAGTGTTACTTTCTCCGATGCAACTAAGGTTTTCTTTTCCGGTCTCTAAATAATAATAAATTAACATGCTTTACGCGGATCTGAACATAAAGGAGGGCGAAAAATAGGGGTATTTGATAAAGAAATCTTTATTTTTTCAGAGTGAAGATGACAAATTTCACCTTTCTTTTTACATATTTTACAAGGAGTTCCATTTAAAGTTTTTGCCAAATCAGCCATTAAATATTTAAAAGTTAAAATCATTTTAAAAAGTATATATATATTGATGCAAAGGACTTATCGTTTACTCGACACAAATGGATTCGTACCTTCATTTGAGCAAATCAATACTCTCGTTCATAGTGAAGACAACGCTACAGTTAAACCAGAATCCTCAGTTGCAAAAACAATCCCAAGTTTCGTCTCGAACACTGCAAACACTACAAGAAGCAGTAATAAATACGGACCTACGACAAAACGATACGAAAGTTTACGATACTACGGGGCCGGAGGTTATTGATTATATTAAACCAAATTTAATTTTAGATGACGTTATAAAAGAAAACGAAAATATGTGCAACAAAGATATGTGCACCAAAGATTTTATTTTTGACACTGAGGGGTATGGAATTTATGAAATTCCTTTTTTGAAGGATCACACACCTTTCAAAACTTCCAATTTGATCGAAAAAAATATCAACAGTTTTGATATTGATCCTTTCACAGGATTCGATCCATTGTTTCAAGAAAATAGCATAAAAGAGTCTGATAAAACTGTTGAGTTTTTTGAAAGTTTAGGCCAGCGTCTTGATTTAGCTTTAAAAACTGAACAAGCAACTATTAAAAATTTTGAAGAAAAACAATTTTCGAGCGATTCTGTTTCGCCGGTCAAAAAAGAGTGTTCTGTATCTGAGGATATTTTATTCGAAAAAGTCTTAAAAGAAGAAATTTTTAAAGCAGAAAATTTAATCCTTGAAATTAATAATATGACTCATATCGAAAAAACTGACGTAACTGCTGATACTTTTCTCACTTCTGAGACTAAATATTTAATCAAACGTAATGGTGTAGAGTACGCTTTTGCCGATGAAGAGAAAGTCGCCATTAGCATTGTGAACTCTCTTGCAACAGACGAGGTTAAGAAACTAACAAATGACCGAACTCATGTTTTTCTTCGCGCCGACCGTGAGGATCGCCGTGTTCAAATCTATACTCAGGCTATCGGTATCATTATGAATTCTGGAATTACAAAGAATACTATTTTTGAGATTTTACCCGTACGAAAAATCTTTTTCGTCCACTCGGATCCGGTTGGATTCTCAAAGGAGGAAGTTAAACGTTTTGAAGTTTCCAAATAAATCTATAAATTGTTGTATAAATCTTTTTATAAATCTTTGTATAAATTATTTTTGGTTTGAACCAAAAATTTAAAAAGATTATTGTTATTTTTGTAAAGAAATAAATTGTTTTATTTTGACAAATATGAAAAAACTTCTTCAAGTTTTACAAAATGAAAATATCAGTAAAGAAACTTTAGAGGCAATAAAAAAAACTAATAGAATAAAATTTATACCAGAAGATAAACCCGAATCTATTGAAAGAGCATATGAAGATACTGCTTTATCAATAGGACATAATGTTACAATAAGCCAGCCAAGTTTAGTAGGGAAAATGATCGATCTTTTACAAATAGAACCTACAAATAATATACTAGAATTGGGAACTGGATCTTCTTATAATGCAGCTATAATGAGTAAATTATTAAGGTCAGGATTTGGCGGCGGTACTCTTACAACTGTGGAAAGAGTGAAAGTTTTGGCAAATCGAGCTAAAAAGTTATTAAGTGAAAAAAATATAAAAGTAATTGCCGGTGACGCTCTCAATGTCAAATATAGTCATAAATTCGATAGAATAATTGCAACAGCTGAATTTTTAGATCAAAAACAAATAGAAACATTTGTAAAAAGTAATTCAAACTTGTTTTGCATTTGCGTTTATCCTTTTGAAGGATGGCTGTGGAAAATGGTCAAGTGCGGTGATGCGGTTAAAACCAATAAATTGTTAAGAGTAAGGTTTGTTCCAGTTTTAACGGGTTTAAAGTAACTTGAGGTTTTCTTGATTTCAGTATATTTTCCATAGAGATCAAATATTATGAAAAAAATGATATTTAAAATTATCATTTTGTCTTCAATATCAGAAGAAAATGACTGAAAGAGTTTGGGAATCTCCATCATCATCTGGTGGAAAATTTTGGGCTTGTTCTATTAACGAGGCTGAGGTTGTTACTAGATGGGGAAAACTTGGTTCAAAGGGACAAAGTAAAACTACGATACACACTGACGAAGAAAAAGCAAAAAAATTTGTTGAAACAACAATTAGAAAAAAGGAAAAAGAGGGGTATATTGAGAAAATTGGTAAAGAGCCTATTTCAAAAACTAAAATATCTGTTTCCAAAAAAGAGCCTGCTGCAACTAAGAAACCGCCTAAAATAGAGTCTGATGACGAAGAAGAAACCTCAAAACCTGTCCCATCAAGCTATGTTCTTCCCGCCTTGTACAATAAAGATGCAAAGGGTAAAGAAAGAATTTGGAAGATTTGGGTTATAAAAAACAAAGTCATAAAGATGCACGGAGAAGTCAGCGGCAAACAAACTATGGCTGACAGATCCTACGAAGGTAAAAATATTGGAAGATCTAACGAAACAGATGCGAACGAACAAGCAAATCGCGAAGCCGAAAGAGATTGGGTTAAACAACTTGATAAAGGTTACGTGCCAAAGACCAAAGAAGGTTTAGCCCTTTACAAAAAAGTTCAAGCTGAAAAGGTTAAACAAGGAGGAGTAAATACAAATGTTGCTTTTGTGGTTGCAAAAGAGCTACGAGATGTTGAAATTGAACAAAAAGAAGTTTCAACGACAACAGCTAAACTCAAGGCTGCAAAAGCTGTCAAAAAACTTAACAACGGAGCAATGCCTGGATATAAAATTGATTTGTACCCAATGGGATGTCAAGTTTTCGCTCAAGATCCTACTTCAGCTGAAAATCCAGAGGAAAAAGTATTGAAATATATGAACTTTGAAAATGGAGTTTATATTCAAAGAAAACTAGATGGGATAAGATGTATTGTACGAATTGTTGAAGATGACAACGGGAAAAAATGGGTAGTCATGACTTCAAGACAAGGCAATCAATTTGTTCATCTTAAAAAGTTAAGAGCTGAAGTCCTGAAATTTCTCGAAGACCATGAAGATGTGGTTCTTGACTGCGAAGTTTATGCGGAAGAAATTCATGCTTCAATTACTTATAAAGGAGTTGATAGCACTGGAAAGAAAAAAGTAGTATTTGGAGAAGGCGAAGAAGCTTTACCAGAAGAAATGCGCTTCAAAGCTATTTCAGCAACAGTGAGATCGGCAATGACAAATCCTGGTGTTCTTGAAGATCAAATGTGTCTGTACGTGTTTGATATCGTAGATCCAACTGAAAAATTAGATCAAGATGAAAGATTTGAAATTTTGGATGGACTTTTCAATCGAAAAGGGATAAAAAAGACTTGTCCTAAAATTGTTAAAGTTGAAAGATACGAAATTAACAGTGTTGAAGAAATCACAGAATACCATGATAAGTTCGCTGCAGAGGGATATGAAGGTGTTGTTCTTCGAGACCGAGCCCTAAAATATGAATGTTTGAAAAAGAACAAAAAGTCGAAATGGATGAGGAAATACAAATATTTTCTAGACGCGGAATGGCCTATTGTCGGAGCTATATGCGATAAGGGAGTACCACGAGAACAATTTCGATGGATATGTGAACTTGAGGACGGAACTAAATTTTATCCCAAGCCTCGAGGGACGCGGGAAATGAAGTGGGAATGGTTTGATAATAGCGACGACTTTATTGGAAAGATGTTGACTGTAAGATATCAGGGCTTGGAAGACAGTAAAAAACCTCGCTTTCCTATCGGGATTGAAATAAGAGACTATGAATAAGCTTAAAATTGCATTTTTCTCTTAAATAAGAGAAAAATCTTATAAAACTGAATCTTTTTGGTTTTCAATTTAAACTTCTTCAAATCATGGAAATAATAAAATTGGATGATATTTCTGTTGAAAACGTGGTCGATTTAACTATCCGAGTTTCCAAAATTAAGAAAAGCAAAAGTTTTTTTTCGTTTTGTTGATCGTCTTGTAACTTCCCATATATCGAATCTGTGTATTTCAGGATATTTGGGTTCCGCAAACTTTGAGTTTCTTTGTGGAAGTCTACCCAACATGGTTTCACTAAAAAGCCTTGCTTTGACATTGACTGATAATTATGATTTCGGTCGTGTAGACATTTTTATAAGTTCGTTGGAAAATCTAAATTTGCAAAGTTTGACTATTGGAAATTTCATAAGTAATGACGAAATAAGAATAGCGCAAGTAGTATCTTGTATGTATTTAAAAAAGCTTGTGTTTGAAGAACTTGATTTCATTGACCACGAAAACGCGCTTATTGATATTTTAGAATGGAATATTACTCTTGTTGACTTACCTATGCTCAACTCAGGATTTAAACATTTAGCCAGAAGAAACAGAACAATTCAAACTTGTATTAAAAAATCAGTAATAACGCTTTTGGGTGTTAGAAAATTTAAAAAAAAGACAACTAATATTTCCAAAAGATATAGTTCTTATCATTGCCAAATATTTGTTTTCCACAAGAGGAAATGCTGCTGCCTGGAACCATCTCTAAAAGACTTAAAATATGTTTTCGATCGAGATCGAAAATTAAAATATGTTAGGCCGACAATTCAAAGCAGTCGGAGTGTCAGGATCACAACAACCCTCTCTACTTATCTTTGACACCATCGAGTCCATTTGAGAAGCACATGAACTATCGGAATTGCATGTTGAACTCAGGTTGCTAATCACAGCAAATGTAGAATCTGATCCGCAAATATTTAGATAATTTTCACAAGATAAAGTAAACGGAGAATTGGGATTTGAGTGAGGGTCGGTTGGATTATAACAAACACTTGGGAATGTTTGATTGGCTCCAACGATAGCCGCTCTTTCAAGAGGTGGTTTTACTAACGGTGTCAGTGGGGATTGTTTTGCAAAATCCTCTTTTTTACAACTTAAAGAACAGCTGTAATAAATAATAAAAAGAAGAAGTAAAACGGCGCCCAAAATTGCAAGCAAATAAGTCTCCATTTTTATCGGCTATAAATATTTAATATTAAATTTTTGAATTTAAATGTTTCCAAACTTGTTTGGAAATTATTGGGAAAACATCTCTCATGCTGTTAAAACTTTATACTGACTTCATGTTCCATGGTGTCTTAAGGGGTGCCTTTAATATTAATGAAATTAAAAAAAAATAAAAAA
>Ga0209358_10001449_pt1 | contig 18793 bp, 18 predicted proteins | sample LauGreFa1BDMLBSN_2_FD_187574 | JGI IMG/M metagenome (GOLD analysis project Ga0209358, IMG submission 187574) | Freshwater lake microbial communities from Lake Michigan, USA - Fa13.BD.MLB.SN (SPAdes) (version 2) | ecosystem: Environmental > Aquatic > Freshwater > Lake | place: Lake Michigan, USA... | reverse complement strand
GCCACCAAGAGACTGGCTACGTCAGCACTTGCACGTAACACATTCACTTCCAGATACCAAAGAACGGCAACTGATTTTTTTCCATAACGATAGGCAAGCTGATATGCACTATTAATTGCGAAAGCTTATAGTTCTTACGTGTTCAGAGGCTCTAGGTCATATAGTGAATGAAGACGCTGTTCACTAATTTCGGTAGTTGGAACATCAAATACGATACGACCTGCTTTTAGACCGATGACACGCTGCGCTAGTACAGGTAGTAAAGCGGGATTATGAACCACCGTGATTAGAGTGGCACCACGAGCGGATTTTACAAGCAGTTCGCATATATCAGCGGCTGCGCCTGGGTCAAGAGCAGCTGTTGGTTCGTCAGCAAGAATCAATCGTGGTTTCTGCATAAGCATACGTGCTATAGCAACCCTTTGTTTCTCTCCACCAGACAGTTTGTCTGCACGCGTTTCTGCTTTCATGCCTAAACCAACATTATCGAGAGCCTGTCGGGCGCGTTGTATTTCTTCTTGAGGATAGATTCGTGCCAGACACTTCCACCCACTCAACCTTCCAAGCGAACCAATCAAAACATTGTCTAGTGCAGTTAGCCTAGCGACCAAATGCAAACCTTGTAAAACTTGACCAATCTCCTTGCGTAGCAGCCGCAAGGCATTGGTAGAGAGACCACTATTCATTTCCCGATCAAGTACATTTAGGCTGCCTGATGAGCAGCTCATGAACCCCGTAAGTAGCTTGACTAGTGTCGATTTACCTGCGCCGTTATGGCCAATGATGGCAATACGTTCACCGTGTTTGACACTAAAGGCATCTACGTCCAATATACGTTTGCCTTGGATGTCACATATTAATTCCTGAGCGAATATGCAGTGATGGCTCATAGAAGTGACTCGCGAATTCGTCTACTTAACATATCGAAACTAGCCACTAACACGAATACGACTATCAACACTGTTGATAGTCGGCCCCATTGAAAAAGTGAGATCGCTTCAGTGATCAATTGACCGAGTCCACCAGCGCCGATAATCCCTAAAATCGTTGAATCTCGAATATTGAATTCCCAGACATACAAATGGCTTGAAATGAACTGGGGTAGTACGGCCGGCAACACAGCGTGCGAAAAAACTTGCGGGGGCGTGGCACCTACACTACGCACGGCATCAATTGCACCCATGTCAAGCGATTCAATAGATTCTGCAAATAATTTTCCATAGGTGCCCATGGAGTGGAATGCAATAGCCAGAATTCCTGCTGTTGGTCCTAAGCCAATAATACCTACGATGATCAAGCCAAAGACGAGCGTATGTATTGAGCGAGAGATATCGAGTAGGCTTTTAGCTCCCCAGCTGAATAACTTTGGCGCTCCCAGATTACGCGCAGAAAGTAATGCGAGAGGCAAGGAAAGTAGTGCGGCGAGTAGCGAGCCAAGAGTGGCGATGCGAACGGTAGTCCATGTTGCACGAGCCATGGCCTCGATGTGCCTTGTCTCGACCTCTTGGCGATTTTCTACCCTCAGCACCTCACCATCATCACTGCGATACTCAAGCCTGGGATTGCCAAACCATATATCGATAAAGCTGGGCCGAATAAAATCTTGGGTTGTCTGAATTAGATTCTCCAAGGGATTTCTTCCCATAGAGATTTCATTTTCAGAAATCAGTGATCCCAGGCAGGCAGCGACAAATAGAAAATAGGTAATCGTCAGTGCAATGAAGCCATTTCTTCGTGCTGAAACAGATGCAGAGCCTGAGGGATGAGTTGGCTGCATTATTTGGCTTGCAGCTTACCTGTTGCCATTCCGGCGTCACGAATAGGTTTATAGAAACTATTATCCTTGGACACAAAGCCGGTGTAATGCGGTGGCATTAAATCTGGTTTAGTTTTTAAAGCATCTGCCAAACCTTCTAATGCGGCCTGCAGTCTGCCAACAAGTGCTTTATCGGTATATAACTTCTTACTAACAGCAAATGCGTCATTGGGTAAAGGCGATGATTGCCAGATAACGACTGATCGGGAAGCTTTGATTAGGCCTTGCTCAATCATTAAATTACGGTTTCGATTGTAATCTGCGCCTGCATCTAAATTTCCCTGCGTGACTTGGGTTTCAATCGCTTGATGAGCTGTATGGACGACTTTAGAGAAATAGGTTTCAGGATTAATTCCTTGCGTCATGAAGTGATGTAAGGGAATGAGGTAACCCGATGTTGAGCCTTTGTCTCCAAACGCAAATGTTTTGCCTTTGAGATCAGCAATAGATTTAATACCTGAATTCGGATGCGTGATGATGATAGAGAAATACTCTGGCTTGCCGTCGTAAAGTACTGTTGAAATAACTTGTGCGCCTGACTGATGGTTTGCAAGGACATATCCCCAAGGTCCCAGCAAGGCAATATCAGTTTCACCGTTGGCTAGTGATTTTGCTAAGCCCTCCCAGCTGTCGACTGTGCGCAATTCAATCTGACGATTTAATTTTGATGAGAGATAATTCGCGAGAGGCTGGTAGGTAGCGTCGTTTTTATCTTTGTCAGGCTGGAACATGCCCACGCCAAATTTAAGCGGTGTTTCGTCAGCCCATGCCGCGTAAGACAGCAGGGCGAAAGAACTAATGAAAAAAATTCTAAGAAAATAATTCATTGATAGTCCTTTTTTAAACACCATTAAAAACTTTTTAAGTTTGGGATGAGGCTAACTTATACGGTAGGTGCCCAAACAATGATTGATCCAGCCTAATCTCAAATACATTTGCTTGTCAATTCGACTGGACATTATTTTTAATATCACTTTGTAAATAGGGTAAGTTGTCAATCTATCTTTGCTTGGGGAAGTCTTCGCCGTTTTCAAGGAAATGGCCTGAGATAACTTGGGGCGGGACTACGCACACCGCCACATATTTCAAATTCGTTCGGCCTTGTTCTGGTTCGAGCCGCCAAATGCACCATTCAAACAATTTCTCCTGATCACTCAGACGCCGAAGCTGGCCCAAGTCAAAAGAGCCCAGGCTAGCGCATACAAGGCTGATCCAATAACTAATCCGTGGGTTGAATAGCCGCCAAAAAAACGTTCAGCACACAATCCCAACAACGGGATCAACTGTTGTGCGTGCACTCCCAGAAAGTGTGATGGGCGAATGTCTTTGTAAAGATGCCAACCGACGATGGGTAGGCCTTGGCCGGCAGGTGGCTGGTTTCCACCCAGTAGAAATCCGCTGACAGTAGATAGAAGAAAGGTGAGCGTCAATCCGATCACAACACCTAGTGTGCTTACGGACATTTCGTTTCCTTGATTCTGTTTCCAAATCTCCCAAGCTAGCCAGGCTTGTGATGCCGTTAGTCCGACTGCCGCGACAGCCATCACACCGAAAAGCAGTGCATGAAGTGGGTCGCTTGTATTGTAATGAGAGGCCGCGCCCTGTGATCCTTGATACGTAATGTAGGCGACTTCAAAAAATGAAGTTGAAACGATAAGTACACAGATCCAATTGTAAGCTGAGGTGTTTGTTATTGAAGAGTTTGCCAAATAGCTGACCCACACTGTAGTCCAGGCAAACAGGGCAGTAGCCGCCATGAACTTCATCGGCTTTATCCACACGCCAACATCGCGCAATGTGCGAGTGTCTGCCAGCGAAAAAAAATAAGTCAGCCCACATGCCAGCCACATCAAAGAACCATAAGCGATCAAGATTTTTGATGCAAAGCTCAAGGTGGACCAATCAAATTTAAGCCATGGCGGCGTGCTGGTAAAAAGTGTGTTGTACATAAAGTCATTCTATGGTTTGGATTTGATGTTTTAAGAAAAAATCTGGTCAAAAAGTAAGACAAAAAAATACATAAGAACAAGCGGAGCTTTAAGTAATGCGCAATCAAAAAAATTTGACGTAAATTTTAGCGTCTAAATCGAACAATCTAATGGAGCTTATCGTAGAGGCTGTTTATGCGATGAGCCTCATTCCCGCATACTTTGCAGCATTCACATGAAACCTTAAGGTTTGTCCGCAGCCGACCGAGGAAGCGGTCCGTTCAATCAGGCAGTCGGCAACATCGGCTTTGCCGGTTTCAAAAACCCTCAAAGGGCTTGTTGAGGTTGATTCATCGCCCACTTCGCAGAGTGTTGCAAAAATATAACCGCTCTGCATCATCAAAATCGGCTTGGTAGGCCTCTGCGCCGGCCAGGATTCAATTTGCATAACAGTTCCTGATCGAAGTTTGCCTTCGAAAGAAAATTCTGAATATACTGGAGTCGTCAGATGCAGGACGACGCCTGAGTTGATTTCTCTACGTTGAATCAAGGGCCTAGTGTAGTGGCGAGGCCGGAGGATGCATAATGAAAAGAATAATTGCGATCCTGATGGTCCCTATCAGCCTGATGTTGTGGCATGACGTTGCCGTGTCAGCCGAGACTATCGTATTTGCTGATAACGCGCCAGTTATCACGCCCATCAAGCCTTCCAGCCTGCAGGTTCTGGTCGAAAGAGAGGGTATGTCGACGATTGATGCGGTGATAAATGACCCGGGTTCATTTGCACCGACCACCGCCGTGGGTCCAATACAATCCACAAAAACTTACTGGCTGTCCTTTGAGCTGAAAAACGATGCGGCGCGAGATCGTGATTTCAGATTGACCAATAAAACATTCGGTCTGATTGGGCTTCAGGTTTATCTCATTTATGAGAATGGTGATCGGCTCGCCTATGAGAAAAATTTTGCGACGCTGCCACCAAGTAATCAGTTCAGCCGCTTCTCGCCCTTCGTTACGCAAGATCCGCCAACGGAAAGCCAGTATTTGGTACTTCCCTTGCGGCGCAATGAAACTGCCAGAGTTTATGCTCGTGTGCTGCCTGATCAGCGATTCTTGCCACAGCAGTTCAATTTTTTAAGTATTGTCGATCATGCCAAATATCTCGAGCTGAGACGTTATGGTCTCTATATCGAGGGAGCGCTTGCGGGCGCCTTGTTTGCGCTGGCTATTTTTGGTTGGTACTCGCATGTTCGGCATCGCGACCATACGAGTTTGATGTATGGTATCTGGATCCTGTTTGCACTTGGTAGTGTGCTGGTGTTGGGCGTCCATGATGGTCAGCGACTGGCTGAGTTCTTCATCGGTTTTGACAGTCTGGGATCCTTGCCGAACGGTTTGTCATTCCGAAATGCGGTGGGATACTGTGTTGCCGGTGGTCAGAGTATTACCTATTTGCTGTTTGCGCGATCCTTCCTTGGTGTGCGAGAGCGATTCCAGACTTTCTACAAAATTACGAATATCTGGATCGCATTTTATCTGCTGCAGTTGACCGTCAATTTATCGTTCAAGCACACGATTCCTCCCAGCTGGCTTTGGAATCCTTTGCTGATCTGGCTCGTCTTGAATCTGCTGGGTATTTATGTGTGTGCGTTTATTCGCCTTCGAGAGGGAATGTCCATTGCCAAGTTTTTCATGGTGGCGATGGTGCCGTATGTACTGTTCCGATCACTTTTTTTGCTGGGCGTCACCGGCATTCAGTCGCCGGTTACCATGCTTCCCGATGTAGGTTTGTTTTTCCAGTTTAAAGACGCAAATTCGATGCAAGGCTTTGGCGTGGTGTGCGAAGCGCTGATCATGGCGTTGGCAGTGGTTGCTCGCTCTAGGTGGCTGCAAGATGAGCTCACGATGAGCATGCAAGCCCAGCGAGAGCTGGTAGAGAACCAAAACAAGGTACTGGAAGAAACCGTACAAGCGCGAACTAGACAGCTTGAAGAGCAGCATAGTGAGCTCAATGACGCCCATCGGCTCATCGTCAGTTCGGTAGATTATGCGAGCCGACTACAGCGTAGTCAGCTGCCCAAGCCGCACAGAATCGAAGGACGGTTTGCGTCAGTTGGCGTGATCTGGCAACCGCGAGACACGATCGGTGGTGATTTGTGGTGGCTCTCTTCCGCGCAGCGCGCTGGTCCGTTTACCTTGGCAGTTGCTGATTGCACCGGGCATGGTGTGCCGGGCGCGATGCTCTCGCTATTAGTGAGTAATTCTCTCGAGCGGATTTACTCTGGGGAGCCAGATAAATCTCCGGCAAATGCGCTGATGATGCTCGATCATCTGGTGCGTACGGGACTCAATCAGGATGCAGCCAGCAGTGAAAGCGATGATGGCTGCGATGCGATGATCATGCGTATCGACCGTGATCACCATCAGATTGTTTTTTCCGGCGCCAAGATCGGCGCATTTCAACTGACTGCTGGAGGTGAAGTGATCCGGCATCTTCCTACGCGCGCTAGCTTGGGATACTGCCAACCCCCTGATCCTGAAGATGAGCCAATCGATCAAATCATCCACTACCAGGCCGGCGATACGTTTGTGGTCGTCACTGATGGCTATACAGATCAGATCGGAGGCGATCCGAATTCACCGAGTTCATTTGGCTATCGTCGTATCGAGAAGGTTCTGACTGATTCCAAGAACTTATCAGCGAATCAGATTGCGGATGCCTTGAAAGAAGCCTATGAATCATGGCGTGGCCAACAAAAGCCGCGGGATGATCTGACGGTGATCGTATTTACGCTGTAGGACAAGACCCAAGCCGGTGGTGGCGTTACCTGAGAGCCTAGTATTGACGCGGTCTCAGAAGGAAGCATCGCGTTAGCGAATTCAGAAGTTGTTTACATTGCCTTTCACGATAGTCCCGGTGCCTTGCACTTTATTATCTTTCACCCACTGCACCGTTGTACCTTTGATAGACGCGCGCCAGCAATCTTTGGGCTGATCCTTGTAGATCCAGCACATGGTATCCCCCTCGATGCGCCAAACTGCTTTGTAGTCTTTGCCGGAAACCGTACCGTCTTTCGCGTAAAACTCCGTATAACGGCCGGAAGCGAGCATTGAGCCTTCAACCGTGTTACCGGCTACGGCTTTTTTAATTTGTGCGCCCGTGGCGAGATGCGGAATATTGTCAGCCTGAGCATAGCTGACGAGCGCAAGGAAAAGTGCAGCAAGGTGAAAACGTGTCATGGTGCGCTATTTTAAATAGTGACTTGGAAAACTACCATAAATGGTCCGGGTTGAAATACAGCAGACTAGGCTACATTCAGGAGCTTTCCTTTTGTGATTAATTAATCTGGTAAGAATAGTTTTGTCGGTACAACGACGCTTTTCATATTCAGATGCATATCGGACAGCGTTGCAGATAACTTGCTATCTTTGAATTCAACAATGGTGCCATAGACAGGGTTGTTGACCTAAGCGATCCAGAGTGTGTGACTTTGTTTAATTTCATTGTGTAATTTTTTTGCTGCTGAAACGGTCTCCAAATCTGCACCGACTATTACCACGCTAGCGCCATATTTCCGATTCAGTTCGTTTCCTTGAGGCGGTATTTTTCGGCACGTCTCGTAGCCAAAATCAGATCCCAAGCATTCTTGGCGAATTCTTCCAAAGCGCGTCGCCAACTCCACTGGAGGCTTCAGGAGTGTTGACTATCCGGCAGCGCTTGCCGCGTGCGCTACTAGTTTCAGACGAGGCGTCAGCAATTCTTCGGGATGCTCGCCAATGAAGCGATCCGCGTCCCAGTATCCCTCTTGCTTGCTACCGTCCGTATTGGTCAATGTGCCATAGCCGTGGAATTTACCTTCTTGCCAGTCGCCGACATAGGTTGCGCCATCTGACCAGGTATAGGTTCCTACGCCATGAAAGAAGTCATTGCTCCAGCCACCGGTGTACTTGTCGCCATCGGCATAAATCTCGGTTCCCTGACCGTGTCGCTTGTTGTCTTTGTAGTCGCCAACATATTGGTCACCGCAAGCCCAGGTAAATGCGCCTTTGCCGTGCTTTTTTCCTTCTTTGAATTCGCCAACATATTTTTTGCCACAGGCGGAAATGAAGGTGCCATTGCCGTTGGGTAGACCATTTCTCAGTTCACCGTAGTACATTGCACCATCAGGCCAGGTGTGAATGCCCTGACCGAAGGGCTTGCCCTGCCTGAACTCACCAACGTATTTTTTGCCGCTGGGGAAAATCTCGGCACCGTGACCATCAGGTATGCCATTGTCAAAACTTCCGACATAGCGTTTGCCATCAATCGAGGTATAAACCCCTTGTCCGTGGCGAGTGCCATTTTTGTATTCACCGATGTACTTGTCGCCATTCGCGAAGACGTAAGTACCTTGGCCGTGCCTTGTACCCTCAAGGTACTCTCCGATGTATTTCTCACCATCGGTGTAAGTCATCATGCCTTTGCCATGATATTGGCCATGTTTGAATTCGCCGACGTATTTCTCACCGTCAGCGAAAAATAGACGAAGCAAACGCTCCATCAGATGGTTCAGCGGTTTGTTGTCGTCAGATGAAGTGCTCATAACATGCCCGTCCATCACGTCCGTACGATTTCCATGCCTTGGTCAATTCCACGGCCGGTATCGTGTTTGGCTAACCCGGTGTTCATATGCTATTGCCATTGGTCGTCTCACGATAACGCAGCCGGCGGTGTACCTGCTGCCGTACGCTAGACGATGGCTGTGCCGATCAGCCCGGTTGCAGTCGAATTACTATTTTCGTAATTTGGAATTTTGCAACTCGTCGCGCGAGGCTTACCGCAACTGTCATCGGATCAATTTACCAGAACATGAGCGCCAGGGGACAAATCGCTTGACGAAACCAGGCAGCCCTCCGTGCGGCACTGCATCGTAGCCGCCAACCTCTTCAGGTCCAGCCTCAAGGAGACAAGCATCACGATCATGGATTTCATGCGCAATTGATATCTCCCTATTCATTTTCTCGGGCCAATGTGTCCACGAACCATGGCGAGCCCAATCACTGCCACGATCATGGATCCACCCAACAGATTCAGATAGGCAGATGCGCCGCCCGCGGTGATCATCGCCGCGCCGGCAAACGAGCTCACAAACGCCCCTACACGACCAAACGCCATTGCCGAGGCTGCACCAGTTGTACGAATCAGGGTGGGGTACATATGGGCGCACAAGGCGAACAATGCGCATTGCAGTGCCGTTACAAATAATCCATGGAAGCCCAGTCCCCACAGAAAGGTGTGTGTATCCAGTGTGATGCTGACGATTTTCAGTGCGAATGCGGTTATCGCCGACATCGCTGCCCAGACAGTCATTGGCCAGCGTGAACCGAAGCGATTGATCGCGAGGGCGCACAGTACCGCGCCAATCACGCCACCGAAGTTGTACGCTGTCAGACCCATACCCGCTAATGCTGGGGACAGACCCTCGGTAGTCAGCATGGTGGGCAGCCAGCTAAATGCTGTGTAGATCGATAACTGCGTCATGAAAAAGCTGATCCACAGCCATACGGTATCGGATGCCCGTCCATGACGGAAGAGGTCAACGATACTGCCACGTTTGGCATTTTCGATGACCCCGTCAGTGAATTCCTTGATGTGAGAAACCTCATGGGACATGCGGGTCATCAGTGAACGAAGTTCCTCCCAGCGTGACGACTGACGCGCGAGATACTTGGGTGATTCGCGCAGCATCAATATCAAAAACAATGCATAGGCAATCGGCAGCGCGCCGCCGATGAAGAAAAAAGTCCGCCATCCATGGACGGGCAAGATCTGGCCTGCAGCCAGACCGGCCAGCATGCCACCTAAAGGATAGCAAACGATGGCAGTAGTCACGGCCATCGTGCGGTGACGAAACGGAATGAATTCAGCGGTTAATGTTGTCGCTGCAGGTAGCGCAGCGCCAATGCCCAGACCGGCAAAGAAGCGGATCAATGCGATCGTGGTGACATCCGGTGCTAAGCCAATTAGCATCGTCGAAGTTCCAAACAGGAAGACGCTGGCAACCAGTACCGGCTTCCTCCCGAATTTGTCAGAGAGTACGCCAGCACTGAGACTGCCGATAGCCATGCCCACCAGGCCACTCGCGACAGCAATCGAAAAAGTGGCACGGGTAACATCCCACTCTTTCATGATCATGGGAATCGCATACCCGATCATTTGACCATCGAAACCATCCACCACAATAGCAAGGGCAGCGAAAAGGTAAGCCAGTTTTTGAAGGGTGGAAAATCCCCCATCGTCAATTGCCTTGCTTACGTCAAACGTCGCTGATGAGTCGAATGTCGCTGATTCGGTCATATTGTCTCCATATACCGTTCATGTTGCCGGCTTGTGTTTTTAAGTATTTTTTTGATGCTCAAATTACTGTGCTGTAAAGGTTGCACACCTGTACCAAGCCAATATAACACTTGAGTCTATTCGCATTCTTCCTGTCGAATATAACAGGCATCTTTAAAAACAAAACATCAGATGGCTGCATAAAGCGAGTAGTTACTTTTGCTTCATTTCTGTGCGTATCTACTACCATGATGGGTAGCCCAGTTAAACTAAGAAAAATGATAATTTCAAACGTAAAGCAGCCCACTATTCGAAATCTGGCTGTCGCGCCGGTTGGGCTGCGGCAATCGCAGGCATCGCCTCACAGTTGTCGTAGATTGAGCGTAGCGTTGGATAAGGCGAGGTATCGACGCCAAAGCGTGCTGCGCTGAACATTTGCGGCACCAAAGCGCAGTCTGCCATCGTTGGCTTATCGCCGACACAGAATTTGTCTCGCAACGGAGAGCGTGCAAGCTCAGCTTCCAGTGCTGCCAGGCCAAGCGTCAGCCAGTGATGAATCCAAGCCGTTTTGTCGTCTTCCGACAATCCGAGCTTGTTTGTCAGGTACTTCAAGACCCGCAGGTTTTGCAGCGGATGGATGTCGCATGAGATGGCCAAGGCAATCTGACGTACCCGCGCTCTTTCCTGTATTGATTTGGGTAAAAGACGTACATCGGGAAACTGTTCATCCAGATACTCAATGATGGCCAGCGATTGGCTTAACTGAAATCCATCATGATCTAGCAACGGCACTAAATGCTGCGGGTTCATCATTGCGTAGGGCGCGGTGAACTGCATGCCACCATCACGCGTCAAATGTACGGGAATGTAAGCATAGGAAAGTCCCTTGAGCTGCATTGCAATCCGTACCCGATACGCAGCCGAGCTGCGAAAGTAGTTGTGTAGCACAAGTGTTGAAGTGGCGCTCATTTTGATATCCGTTTCCTGATTCGGCTGAAGTTCAAATGGCGACGAAAACCCGATCACCCTCAATCTTGATGGGATAGGTTTTAACGTCTTCAGTCAGTGGTGTGCACATGGCTTTGCCGTTACGGATGTCGAATTTCCCCTGATGGAGCGGGCATTCAATCTCGTGACCTTCAAGAAAGCCATCGCACAGCCTTGCGTTGCCATGCGTGCACAGGTTGTCGGTCGCAAAAACTTTTCCCTCGACCCGATACAGGGCAATGCTTTTACCAGCGATATCAACACCAATGACATCGTCTTCGGGAATGTCTTCAGTTGCAGTTACATCGATCCATTGATCACTCATCTTTTTCTTTCAGATTGGGTAGATGATCGAATTGGGGATCATCTCGGTGTCGTAGATACATAGGCGAGAGATAAACTTCAGCTCGCCTGCGTCGCGTTTGATTCGATCGAGATAACGACCGACGTTGAATACGGTCGATTCGCCGGATAGCTTGGTGCGAAATACTGCATAGTTCGCTTCTGAAACGATGACGCCATCGTTGTCTTCGCGGATGATGGGCAGGCCCACCACATGGCGCTGGTAGTAGGGGTCGTGGTAAAGCGTTTCGTGTATGCCGTAGACGCGGTCTTTCAGCATGTTTTTGCTCAGAAGCGCCAGCGTCGCCAGTGGGAAGCCGCGCTCATAATTCTCGCGTGGTTGAATTTTGTATTCGCAATCATCGGCGAAGAACTCCACCCATTTATCCCATTGGGCACTATCGACCGCAGCGGCGTAGTCGCCGTACAGGCGAACAAGTTCGAGGAAGGTCTGGTTGTCCTGTGTCGTCGTCATGGCCATCACACCTCCATCACTTTCCGCCAGTAGTTGTACATTCCGCGGATTAAGGTTTCGGTCACCATGTGATCGGTGTTTTCGCATTCATAGCCACCGAGTTCAGCCAGAGTGCGGTGGGAGGGCTTTTGCTCGAAACCGAATTGCGACAGTTCGATTACCTCGCCATCGTCGGCTGACACAAATCCAGCGGGGCCGAACAAATTGGCTTGAATCAGCCGACGCTCTGTCATCTCTGGCGTATCGTCTTCAAAGCCGAAGTGAGTCCAGATGAAATCAAATGAGTCATACCCATTGGGTTGTATGTGGCGGGTCGATACGCTGTTGACCTGCTGCTGGAAGATCACGCTCGGAAAGATGGTCATCATCACAGCAGTGGGTCCGTTCCACCAGTCCTCGGGCACGATGTCGATCAGGCGCTTGTCCAGTACCTCCATGTTTTCCTTGAAGCTGGTCACGCCCTGAGTGACGTCGTCTTTTTTGCCACCAGTACCGCGTGTAGAGATCATGGCCGCGTGACGAAAGTGTTCGTCCATCTTCAGTTCTGACTTGTTGTCTGCACGCCAGAGGCCATAAGTGACGAACCAGGTATGCAGCAGCCCGGGGTGGTAGGGATCCTTGATGTTCTCTTGCATCAGCTTCCAGTTACCCGGGATGCGCTGGCGGTTGTAGCCGAGGATGGTCAGCTTTCGACCGTTGAACAGACGATCGAAATAACTCAGGATGGTGGGACCAAGATAGTCTTCGAAGGACTCAACCTCGTGGTCGAATGAAGCGAATACAACACCGCCGCGAGTCGCGACCTTCAGCTTGGTTAGCCCATGATCTTCAGTTTTGAATTCCTTGGGCATGCCGCCATTGACCTTTCCGTCCTGCTTCACACCACGACGGAAAGGTACGCCCTGCAAATCACCTTTGAGCGAGTAGTTCCATTGGTGATAAGGACACACCAGCTCTTTCTTGTTGCCATGGCGCTCGCGGCAGAATTGCATGCCGCGATGGGCGCATACGTTTTCAACGACATTGAGTTCGCCGTCCATGTCCCGTGTCATGACAACCGAGCGCTCACCGATGACGGTACGCTTGAAATCCCCCGGATTCGGTACCTCGGCCTCCAGACCTATGTAGGACCAGTGGCCTTTATAGAACAAACGATCCAGTTCTTTTTTGTAGAGGGCTTCATCGGTATAGGCCCAAAAGGGAATGCGACTCGAGCCTTCGTTTTCCCAGACATGCGCTTGTTGGAATACTTCCGGGTTATTGGCCATGGGGTTCTCTCTGAAAGAATTTACTTGGCTATGCGAACGACAATGTCGGCTAGACCGTCGATATGACCGTGCATCACATCGCCTGGTACCACTGCATTCACGCCTTCAGGTGTACCCGTCATGATCACGTCACCCGGCACCAGCGTTTCGTAACGCGACAGATAAGCAATGGATTCGGCAACAGACCAGATCAGCTTGTCGATGTCCGAAGACTGGCGGCCTTGGTCATTGACCGTCAGCGAAATCGTGGCGGAGGACAGATGCCCGATATCAGCGACTGTGGAGATTGGCCCGATGGGCGCTGACTGCGTAAATGATTTGCCGAATTCCCACGGGCGGCCTTTGTCGCGTGCTTCCAGTTGCAGATCGCGGCGGGTCATGTCGAGTCCTACCGCATAGCCGTGCACATGCTCGAGTGCTTTCGCTTCGGGAATATCTTTGCCGCCCTTGCCGATCGTGACGACGAGTTCGATCTCGTGATGGAAATTCGCTGTCATTGGTGGGTAGGAAATATCGATGGCAGTTTCATTTGCCGGCACCACCGCACAGGCGGGTTTCATGAAAAAGAAAGGTGCTTCACGGTCGGGATCCTTGCCCATCTCGCGCGCGTGGGCAGCATAGTTGCGGCCGACGCAGAAAACGCGATGCACCGGAAACAATTCATCACTGCCAGCGATGGTGAGTGTGTAAGTGGGTGGCGCGGGTATGGCGTATGTCATAGGTCATCCTGTCAGGTGAATTGTTAGAGTCGTGCTTCTCGCCACAGACCCAGCGATTGCTGCGCAGGGCGATCGGAGTAGCTGAACAAAGTGGTTTCGCGCTTGGCGAGAAATTTGAGGGGCTGCCAGGGTGGCACCACGAAGATGTCGTCCTGTTGCAGTTGCCATTCGGTGTCGCCGACAGCGACGGTCGCTTCACCTTCAAGGCATACATAGACCGTGCCATCGGTGCAGCGGTATGGAAGCGTTTCGAAGCCCGCCGGTAACCGCTGCGTAAATGCGCCGATGGTGGGCATGGGCGATGCGCCTGTGGCTGGATTGACGTAACGCAGCTTGAAGCCGAGATGGGGATCGGGTTGACCCGTTGCGATTTTGTCGAGCGACTCCATCGTGCGTATAAAGGGGTAGACGAATACGCGCGTCGGTTCCGAAGGCGTCTGGTAAAAATCCACCGGCAGCATGTTGTTGCCGTATCGGGCGAGCGCATCGCCTTCTGGTCGTACAGCATCCTGCGATGCGCTCTGTCCGTGTTCTGCAAATCCGGCATCAAAGAATCGCACGGTGGGAATGTCTAGGCCATCCAGCCAGACGACGGGCTGATCACCCAAGTTGCCGTGATCATGAAACGTCCACGATGGTGTGATGATGAAATCACCGCGGCGCATGGTGGTTCTCTCACCATCCACGGCGGTGTAGGCCCCTTCACCATCCATCACCAGCCGCAGGGCGGATTGTGTGTGACGATGGGCGGGGGCCACCTCGCCGGGTAGTATCAATTGCAGACCTGCATACAGTGATTGTGTGATCGCCGATTGGCCGCGCAATCCCGGATTTTCGAGAATGAGCACACGTCGTTCCGCTTTTTCTGCGGTGATAAGGCGACCGGCTTCCATCACCGTATCGCGCAGATCTGCATAGCGCCACAGCATAGGCTGTGCTTGACTATCCGGTTGCCGTGGAACCAAGGCACCCAGCACTTCCCAGAGGGGTGTCAAGTGGTCTTTGGCTATTCGGTCGTAATACTGCTGCCGCAGTTGAGCTGTCGGATCACCTGCTTGCGTGGTTGTGATGTTCTCTTGCATTGGGGCCTCTCGATCAGGTAGCACTGGCATAGAAGGCGTCTGCATGAATATGGTTCTCATCCATATGACGCTGTCGCAGCAGAGCGGCGGTGGCTTCCACCATCGGCGGCGCGCCGCACACATAAGCACGCCATCCTTGAAAATCTGGAATGTCTTCGGCAATCGCCTCAGTGACGAGGCCCGTGCGCCTGCCTGATGTGCCGCCATCATCGGTAGTTACGATGACATTGAGTTTCAGTGCCGGGTGCAGTGTCTGCAGGACTTTGAGTTGATCCAGTCTGTAGATGTCTTGGGGTGAGCGAACACCAAAATACAGATGGATAGGGTTGTCCATGTTTGCTGCGATGGCACCGCGCACAATCGACAAAATGGGCGCCAGACCAGTACCGCCGGCGACACACAACAGGGGACCTTCGTGGCGTGTACGAAGGTAGGCGGTGCCCAAAGGTCCGCTCACGCGAATGACGTCGCCAAGTTTGATTTGATCAAACACATAACTCGTCACACGCCCATCAGGCACGCGCCGAATGTGGAATTCCAATTCTTCGTCAGTACATAAGCTCGCCATCGAGTAGGGGCGGATGTGATCGGGCGTGAACTGTAGCGTTGCATACTGGCCGGGCGAGAAAGACAGTGGCTTTGCCGGCCGCAAGCGAATGATCCTGATGTCGTGGGTCGCCTCTTCGATCGCAGTTACGGTTGCTTTGATGATGCGCGCAGGGTGGGTGACGATCTCATCCGGTTCGGGAATCTCGATCGTGCAACTCTCGCTCAATACGCTGGTGCAAGCGAGTACGTACTCACCCTCGGAGGGATTGGTGATTTTGGCTTCGCGCCCAGTATCGATCACGCTGCCGCTGATGACCTTGCAGCGGCAGGTCCCGCAACGACCCGCCATGCAGCTGTAAGAGATAGGTACGTCGTTCGCGCGCAAGGTCTCCAACAGGTTGGCACCCTTCGGTACTTGCAGTACACGATCCAGTGGATGGACAAAGAGTTCCATGGTCTCCATGCGTTCTTGTAGGAATATGGAGCCGAGTATAGGAATCTGACTAAAATTAATATATAGAATTAAAAGAATCTTCCAAATTTACTTTTTGAATAATACTCGGATGGACCTTAAGGATATCGACCTCAATCTGTTAGTAATATTTCAGCAACTCTTGCAGGAGCGGCGGGTGTCGGCGGTCGCTAATAATCTGGGTCTGAGTCAGCCGACTGTCAGCAATGCGCTGAATCGATTGAGACAACAACTGGGAGATGAGCTGTTCCTCCGTACATCGCGCGGTATGGAGCCAACCGCCTTTGCCATGCAGCTCGCCGAGCCAATTAGCTACGCTTTGTCGGCGATCCATGAGACGCTCAATCAGCGCACGCGATTCGAGCCCGCCAGCAGCACCCGCAAGTTCATTGTTGGCATGAACGATATCGGCGAGATTTATTTTTTACCGAAACTGATGAAGGTTCTGGCCGACATTGCGCCGGGTGTTTCCCTGTCGACGATACGAACAACCGGGACGAATCTGGCCGAAGCGATGGAGGCTGGACGCATTGATCTGGCGATCGGCTGGCTCCCGCATTTGAAATCAGGATTTTTTCAGCGTCGTCTGTTTGTGCAGGAGCATGTTTGCCTGTTCAGGCGTGGACATTTGCTGGACAAGTCTTCACCACTAACACGAGAAGAGTTCGAAGCTGCCGAACACGTGGTCGTGTCCTCAGTCGGTACCGGTCACGCAAGCGTCGATGCCCATATTGAAAAGCTAGGCGTCAGGCGCAGAGCTGTGCTGACGGTACCGCATTTCGTTGCGGTCGGCCATATTCTCGCCAACACGGACATGATCGCGACAGTGCCGGAGCGTTTTGCACGACACTGCGTGGCGCCTTTCCATCTGCATTATGTTGAGTTGCCGCTGAAGCTACCCGACATCGGTGTCAATCTTTTTTGGCACGCACGTTTTCACAAAGAGGCAGCTAATCAATGGTTAAGAGGTCTGGTGTTTGATCATTTTAATCATTGATCCATGGTAGGTCTCGCTACTTGTTTGCCGTTGGTATCGTCAAAATCAGCGAGCCTTTGAATTCATGAATTCCGGTGCTTTATCTCCCCACCCTGCTCGGGGTGGTGGTGCAGCCGCAGCTGTTAGACTGTGGTTGGCATCAACGGGTTGAAGAGATAAAACTAACAATGAATCACCCTATCGTACGGCTTCTTGTAGTCGTTAATTTATTGTGGCTGGGCTTATTATCTCAGTCATACGCCGGTATGCTGGCCAAGGACGATCTCGATAAGTTATTCGAGGATCGGTATGTTGTGGGCGAGATTCAGCCGGATTTGCCGGTCTATCCCTTGTTTTTCATAAATCCGACTGCGCCAGAGAGCAAGCCAGAACTCAAGGCTTATGTGTTTGAGACCAATGAGGTGGTGTCGGTACGGGGTTATAGCGGCAAGCCGGTCAATATTCTGGTGGTCATCGATTTATCGGGTCGTTTGTTAAGTGCCCAACTGATCGACCATAAAGAACCTATTTTTCTTGACAGCTATGGCACCTCCAAACTCACTGAATTTGCGGCGCAGTACAAAGGCCTGACAGTTCGCCACAGTATAGAGATCAACAAAGCCACCGACACGCCTTCGCGAAATGAAAGTTCGGCGTACCTGAGGGGTATTCATCGCGGTACGATTACAGCGAAAGCAATCAATCGAACGATCATGACTGCGGCTGCCAAAGTGGCGCTGGCAAACTTGAAAATCAACATCACGGATAGTTTTGACGAAAAAAATACCGAAAATCAATCAAGTGCCCAGCATTCGAATGCGGACGTAAAGCAAACAGTACCGACGCCTCCGTCTGCGCCTGCTGAGACAAAATTGGCAGATAACCCTAAATCGACAGGGGCCGCTGTCGCTGAAGAAAAACTATCGGTTGCGGACACCACCGTCAAACAGGTATCGCCATCTGAAGTCGCGGAGAAAAAATCCGACGAGAGTGCCGAAAAAACTGCCGAAAAGCAGTCTGTTTCAAGAGTCACTGAAAAATTAGAAGTCACCGACCCATCACTCGAGAACCAGTCTGTCCGTGAAGCCGGGACTTTGCCGAAAGATGGTTCCGAAAAAGCCGAACAGATCAACTATCTCTCGGAAGATCAGGATACTCGCCGCGAATGGATGAATCTCTGGCGATCTCGAGGGCTGGATATCGCTATCTTGCTGAGTGGTTTGCTCATTCTCAGTCTGGCGCTGATTGCGCAAAAGCGTGTCAGTGCGAGCGGCGAACGTTTGCGTATCCTGCGCACGGCTTATCTGCTATTCACGCTGGGTTTTATTGGCTGGTATGCGCAGGGTCAGCTCACAATTGTGAATATCACTGCAGCCCTCGAGTCACTGACTACGGGTGGAGATTTGAGTTTTCTGATGAATGATCCAATGACGGTCATTCTCTGGCTTTTCGTGGGACTGACCCTGCTAGTCTGGGGGCGCGGCACTTTCTGTGGTTGGTTGTGTCCCTTTGGCGCGCTGCAGGAACTGATCAGTCAGGTCGCAAATAGCATCGGTATCAGACAACGACGCTTGCGTACCGCCCTGGATGCAAAATTGAAGTGGCTGAAGTACGTTGTTTTGACAACGCTGCTGGCGTCAATTTATGTCGCTCCAAGCTTTGCAGAGAAAGCGGTGGAGATAGAGCCATTTAAAACTGCGATCAGTTTTTATTTTCAGCGCGACTGGCCGTATGTACTCTGGGCAGTGGCTTGTCTCTTGTTGGGGGTTGTGGTCTATCGTGGCTATTGCCGCTATATCTGTCCGCTGGGGGCGGCGCTGGCTTCGGTGAATTTTCTGCAACGCTGGTCCTGGATTCCACGAC
>Ga0209358_10001448_pt1 | contig 18830 bp, 19 predicted proteins | sample LauGreFa1BDMLBSN_2_FD_187574 | JGI IMG/M metagenome (GOLD analysis project Ga0209358, IMG submission 187574) | Freshwater lake microbial communities from Lake Michigan, USA - Fa13.BD.MLB.SN (SPAdes) (version 2) | ecosystem: Environmental > Aquatic > Freshwater > Lake | place: Lake Michigan, USA... | reverse complement strand
AGAAACCACCAACATGAGAACCGAATGAACGTTCGGTGAAAGTGTAATTGTGCCGGCAATAACAAGTAAAGGCAACCAGTAGGCGGCTTGATGAAGTTTTTGAGAAACCCAATAGCTATAAAATACCGCTACGGATAACAACGTGTTTTCAAACAGAGTCTGGGGGTTGGCGGTATTCAAGAGAAACCAAGAAGCGCCCGCCAGAGATAAACTCTGAAGCAATGCTATAAACATGCTTATTGGTTTTTGATGATGGAGAGCACAACACCAGTAACCGATCCGGCTAGTCCACTTAAAGCGCCGCGAATCATTTTTCGAGAGCGCGCCGGTGGCTCAAATCCTTCGGCGTACAAATCGTTGTATTTGAAGTTCGGATCCGACATGTATTTCTCTCTTATTTTAATTTTGCCTACATATTGTATGGCGGCGTATGTAATTGGAGGTATGATAAGAATAAGTAACCCATCTCCTACCAAATTACCGGCAAACAGACAAAGTTCATAACCAATTATTGCGATGTGCCAAGCTTTGAAGTTTTTTCTCGCGTCTCCAGCCCCTGCCAGATATACTCGCATTTCTTCAGGTGTGTAATAGTCGCCAAGCATGGTGTCTTGGTAATACAGAATTTGTTCTTTGCTTCCGTTTGAAAGACTATAGATTTCACTTTTATTCAGTTCAATCGCACGTGTTTTTTCTTTTCCGAAAAGGTTGTTTCTCTGATCGTAGATATAAATCAAACCGTCTTTTTCTTCCCAAAGAGTATTCTCTACCACGGTTCCATTCATCAATAACACTTTTCCCTGTTGCACTTGCGTGAATGCACAGGCGGGAAGGGCGAGTAGGAGCAGAATGAAAATTCTTTTAGCGATGTAGGTCATGGTCAATGAATTTGAAGCACTCAAAGATAGGATTAAAAGGTGTGAGCGATAGACACCACTGAAATTTTACCCTGAAACTCTTTTCGTATAACTTGAAAGGCAGATTCTAATGTAGCGCCAGTAGTAATTACATCGTCTACAATTAAGATGTGATTTACGTTTGAAGGAATTTTATTTTCAATTTGAAATTCAATTTTCCGGCTGTTCATGCGGTCCATGCGATTCCCTTTGGTGGCTCCTTTGCCAGCTTTTTGTTTTTTTAAAACGCTGGAAATAGGAAGCTTGGTTTCTTCTGAAATTCCCTCGCAGAGAACCCGCGATTGGTTGTATCCGCGCTCAAGCTCTTTGTTTCTGTGCAATGGAATAGGAATCAATAAATCAACGTCATGTAGCCAAGGTGTTTTCAATAAACGCTTCCCCATTTCCTTCCCAAAGAAATTTCCAATCTGCATGTTCTTCTTGTATTTCAATTCGTGAATAGCCCGCTGTTCAATGCTTTTAGGTTGAAAGAAATAAAGCGATTGAACGCTGTGAAGCGACATGCGGTAAGCCAATTGAATGTATAGCGTGTTATTCTTTCGAACGAAATGATTGGTCTTGTGCAGGTATTGCTTGCAATAGAAACAGAGGCCCTCCTCTCGAACAGACAAGCTTCGATTGCAAGCACTGCATATCCGAGGAAACCAACAATTCAGAAGAATATTCGAAATCTTTCTCATAATTATGGCGCTAAGATGAGAAATGAAGATTAAATTTGCCGCCTATGATTATTCAGGTTTTAAAGTCAAAAATTCACCGAGTAACTGTAACTGAGGCAGATGTGAATTATATAGGCAGCATAACAATAGATCCAATTCTGTTGGAAGCTGCAAATATGATAGAGGGTGAGCGTGTTCAAGTATTGAATTGTGCTAATGGTGAGCGCCTTGAAACCTACATTATTTTGGGTGAAAGAGGAAGTGGCGTAATTTGTCTGAACGGACCAGCTGCATTGAAGTGCACAATAGGTGATATTGTGATTGTTTGTTCATACGCGCAAATGGACTTTGAAGTAGCAAAAAGCTTCAAGCCTTGGGTTATCTTCCCGAATACAGAAACGAATACGTTGGTTTAATTCAACGACCTTTTATTGAAAGTAGGGAAGTACGTTGGCTTCCCTTTTTTATTGTTCAAAAGAAAATCGTAAAGCTCTTCTGTCCGAAACATGCGCTCCAACGCACCGTGATCGTGCGTTTCAAATACAGTGAACTTCACGTTTTGTCCGTCACATGATTTAATACGTTCTACAATTTCATAGGATTCGCCAAAAGGAACCGCCCGATCTTTTTTTCCATGTGCCACCCAAACTGGAATTGTTGAAAGATTGCACGCATCTTTCGCCTTTCCTCCTCCGCAAAAAGCCGCTGCGGAGCAGAACAATTCAGGGTACTTACCTGCTGTATGCAAAGTGCCGTAACCGCCAAGGCTCATCCCTGTAATAGAAATTCGCATGGTATCTACCCGATGATTCTTTTGAATTTCACGGATGCAGGCAACAACTTTCGAAGGCTCCCACGATTCACCCGCCTTTACTTGCGGTGCAATTATTATTGCCGGAAAATTTCTTCCCTTATCCAATTCATGAACGAGTCCGTAAGACCGAACAACTTCTAAATTCGTTCCGCTTAAACTTCTTCCGTGAAGAAACACAATAACTGGCCAAGCACTGTCTTTTTGCGCATTGTAATTTTCGGGTTCATAGCACCAGTAATGATAAGGAGCTTTCGAATTTTCCACCTTGAACAACTTCGATTTTTGTCCGAAAGAAATTGCGAAGAATGCACAACAAAAAAGAAGGGCTATTAATTTTTTCATTCTAGAATAAAGCTAAAAATTTTGTTTCCTCGCGCAGGCTGAATAATTCTGTTCCCCCAAGCTATAGGAGAAGACTCGAAAGTACAACCGAAATTTTCAGAATAGAGCACGCTGCCATTCATTCCGTCTATGAGATAAATTACCCCGCCAACCGTTGGGACGAATAAAGTGGGATAACCATTTTTATCGTAGAGGGCAATGGGCGAGACCCAGCTGTATTGTTTGAAAGGAACTTTGAATACAACTGTTCCTGTTTCTTTATTCAGTGCAACCAATTCACCAGCACCGTTAACTGTTGTTCTGGAAAAAATGGTGTACACAATCTTAGCCGCTTGCTTCTTTCCGAGCAAAGGTGTGCAAAGCATTCCTCCGTTGTTCACTTTCTCACCCACCGAAGAATAGCATTCTCTTTCAAAGTGCCAAATCTCTTTTCCTGTTAGCGCATTAAGTTTTCTGAGATATCCGAATCCTTTCGAGCCCTGCTTGTCTACTTCATTTCCAATAAAAATAAAAGGGATTTCATTTTCAAGTGAGAGCACTGGCGAAGCATCTGAATCATCGGTGTTGAAGAAATGCCAACGCGGCTGCATGGTACGTACATCGGCGCAAAAAACATTGCCGCCGTTATCTGTGAAATATCCCAATTGCTTGAAAGCGCAGGGGCTCGATTCAATTCCTTGATGATGGGAAGCGGGGAGTTTATAACGAAACTGCTCCACAGAATTAAACGAAGTGTCACTGTAGTTCGTGCGATAAATAACACCAGATTCAGTCGGCCAAATCATGGTCATACTCGCTGTGTCTAGCAGGGGAGAGGCGTCGCAAGCTCCCCATTTCCGATAAGAAAATGCGGAAGGTAAAATCTGCTCGTGAATCAGAGATTGCTTCTTCAAATGAAATACACGCCAAGCCATTTTGCCTCTATGAGGAATGCCTTGTCCAACAAACAATAAATCTTTGTTTTTCGGATCAATACTTGGGGTTCCTTTTATTGGATTTCGGATGAAAAGAGGCGGACGCGTTTCAATACCGGTATCGAAATCGAGGAAATATATTTTTCCAGACAATGAAATCTGAATGATTTCTTTCAGTTCGTTTTTCGAAAGAAAAGTGGGATTCAAATTGCTCAACAATGGAATTTCATTCTTCTTCCAATTGACAACAAGGGGTTGCCCTGTCCAACCTGCCCCACCTCCCCAATAACCAAACGCGCCTTTCATTGAATCAATAGCCGTGCGGAATTCCCAGTCTTTGATAATTTTTTTAGGTTGGAAGAAAATTTCTCCACGCACAGGAGAATTTCTTTGATTTCCACCTCGAAAGGTGAAAATCCCATCGTTGTTTTCTTCATCGATTTCAAAATATAAATTTTGAATATTTCTCACAGATGAATCTTTAGATTCAATTTTGAAAGTTGAATCTAACAGTGTATTGAAATAACTGATTTCTTTTTTTACTGAAACAACTTCTTGTTCCTTACTTTTTTTTGAATGACCCGAATTTTCTTGGCAGGAAGCAAGAAAAACAATGCACGAGCACAATAGAAAAATATGAGAACTTGCTTTTATCATGAAGTCAGACAAAGATAGTCACCTCGCTTCCACTAAATTTGCATTCAAATAATTCACAATTATGAGCGCTTGGGAGAATACAGAGCTGTTTGCGAAGATGAAAGATGAAAACGATTCGTTAAAATCTCTGCGTGAAGAATATTTCATTCCGAAACATGACGGAGCTTCCATGCTATACTTCACGGGAAACTCGCTAGGGCTTCAGCCAAAAGGTGTCAAGGAGTATTTGCTTCAAGAATTAAGCGACTGGGAGAAGTTTGGTGTGGAAGGACATTTCGATGCGAAGCGCCCTTGGTACAATTACCACGAAGTGCTTACTGAATCTCTTGCGAATATTGTTGGAGCAAAGACTTCAGAGGTAGTAGCCATGAATCAGCTTACGGTAAATTTGCATTTATTGCTCATTAGTTTTTATCGTCCGGAAGGAAAACGCACAAAGATTTTATTCGAACACAAACCCTTTCCTTCCGATAGATATGCATTCGAATCACAAGCGAAGTTGCACGGCTTAAATCCAGATGAGGTGTTGGTTGAAATGCAACCGCGCCAAGGAGAAGTGCTAATTCGTGAAGAAGATATTCTAGCGAAGATAAATGAACTCGGTGAAGAGCTTGCCGTAATTTGTTTTGGTGCAGTGAATTATTTCAGTGGGCAGTATTTTAATTGTGAAGCGCTTGCAAAAGCGGGTCATGCAGTTGGCGCCAAAGTGGGTTTAGACTTAGCTCATGCCGCAGGAAATATTGATTTAAAGTTACACGATTGGGATATCGATTTCGCATGTTGGTGCAGTTACAAATATTTGAACAGCGGACCTGGAGGAGTTTCGGGAGCCTATGTTCACGAGCGCTTTCATGGCGCAGATGTTTTGCGTCTAGCAGGTTGGTGGGGAAATAAAGCAGAGACAAGGTTCCTGATGCAGAAAAATTTCGACCCCACGCATTCTGCAGAAGCGTGGCAAATGAGCAATGCTCCTGTTTTATCTATGGCTGCTCACAGAGCTGCTTTGGATCTTTTCGACAAAACATCGATGACCGCGTTGCGCTCTAAATCGAAGGAGCTTACGGCATATTTAGAATTTATTTTTCAAGAATTGAAGTCGAAGGGAGTTCCCGTTGAACAATTAACATCGCACAATTCCGATGAAAGAGGATGTCAACTTTCTATTCGTTTGGAAGGTAGAACCAAAGAGTTTGTGGGTGTTTTGGCGAAGGAAGGTGTTGTAGTCGATTGGCGTGAACCCGACATAATTCGAATGGCGCCGGTTCCCATGTACAATTCATTCGAAGACATTTACGCTTTCGGGAAAATTATGGAGCGGATTTACAATGTGAATTAATTCGAGCCGAACAAAACTTTACTTGACTCATAGAGCAGCTTCAATGCTCCGATAAGCATAACAAGTGCAAATCCGAATTTCACTTTCGCAATGGGAATGTTGTGTGCGAATTTACTTCCGAAGAGTGCCCCTGAAATAAATCCAGCCCCAATCAAAAGAGCAGCTACTGTGTTTACGTTTCCTTGCTTGTAATAATGCATCACGGCTAGAAATCCTACCGGTAGTAATAGAACAGCTAAACTTGTCCCTTGGGCTTGAAGCTGAGTGTAACCGAGAAAGTACACAAGCGCCGGGACAATAATAAGTCCTCCGCCAACTCCAACAAATCCGCTGAGCATTCCCGAGGCCATACCAATAGCGAGAAGCAAGAAAACAACGTATGCAGTAATTTCCATTTTCATAAACTCTGGGTGAAAGTTAGTCTTATTTTTAATTGTTCCACTTCGAACTTCCCTTATTTTTGTTCCACATAAATAGAAAACAATGAATTTTCCAGCTGAATTGAAGTACACAAAAGACCACGAGTGGGTTCGCATTGAAGGCGATATGGCTACTGTTGGCGTTACAGATTTCGCTCAAAGCGAATTAGGTGATATTGTATTTGTTGAAATTGAAACTCAAGGTGAAAGCCTTGAGGAACATGCAATCTTCGGAACGGTTGAAGCGGTTAAAACCGTGAGCGATTTGTTCATGCCGGTTTCAGGAACTGTAATTGAGGTGAATGCTGGATTAGAAGCTGATCCTGCCCATGTGAATAATGATCCTTACGGAAGCGGTTGGATGATCAAAGTGAAGTTATCAGAAGGAGCAGATCTTAGTTCTTTAATGGACGCTGCAGCTTATGAAGCTTTGGTGGGTTAATCTTCCAAAAAAATATTTTGCAACTGCTCACATTTTGTGGGCAGTTGTTGTTTTTGGCCTACACGCCATGCCTAGCAACACTTTTCCTAAAATTTCTTTTTGGGAAAATTTAGGTCCGGATAAGATTGTACACGCCTTCATGTTTTTCATTGGTTCTTGCCTTGCAGTGTTTTCTGGGTGGGGCAGAATGAAGTCGGCAGTCATTTGGATATGTGCCGGAGTTCTTCTCGAGTATTATCAATTCTATTTTACGACCGATCGCTCTTTTGATTGGTTTGATGTGATGGCTAATGCTACGGGAGTGTTTATGGCGTTGGTGATTTCAAAAGGAATTGTCTTGAATCGACGATAGTATAAGAGATTTTTTTTCATCTAGACTTCCTGATAGAATTATAAAGTTTACTTGTGAATTCCGAAGTTCGATTTTATATTTTTCAAATAATCTCCCTCTCTCTGATTGAGCCGGTGCACTTCTAAGCGCATCTTCTTCCCACCCCACATCAGGTGTGCACAAAAAGTGAATGTCCATTTTGTAGGAAGGAAGAATTTCTAGTTCGGGTAAATTCAATTTAAAAACCTCATCATTCCAAATTCGCAGAACAAAAACATCGGTGTCGAAAATTTCATGTACGTATGATTTTCTCTGAGTGAATAGAGCACACTGCTCTTTTACAATCTCTTTAAAGTCCTCTTCGCTTGCTCGGAAGATTTTCTTTTCTTCTAAATATTCACGCGCATATTCTAAGACACAAACAGAATTCGAAAGCTCTGAAGAAAGCCATTTGGAAAAGGTAGTTTTTCCACTCGATTCTGGACCCGTGAAAGCAATGCGCATTGAATACTTTGTTGTTACTTTGCAAAGATGTCAAATACTGAGCGACTCTCATCGAAAATAAAACAACGCGACTTCAAATTGAATGCGCTACTTGAATTAACTGAAGCTATCAATGCGAATAGTTCAGAGCAAGATTTGATTTTCCAATTTCAAAATATTGTACAAACGCATTTGGGAATTGAGAAATTGGCACTTTTTGTTAAGCGAGAAGATTGGCAGTGTTTGCTTCAGTACGGCGACATGAATGTTTCAGAATTTGTGATTCCCGCCGATGACTTTTTTCATTCAAATAAGGGTGTAACACTTTCAGAAGATGCTTCGCATGAATCTTACGATGTCGTAGTTCCTGTATTGCACAACAATCAACCACTAGCTATTGCGCTTGCAGGAGATAATGCTGAGGATGCGCGCGGAATGAGTCCTACGGTGAAGCACATGCGCTTCCTTCAAACTTTAACATCGGTCCTCAGTGTTGCTCTCGAGAATAAAAGATTGCTGACCAATATGGTTCAACAAGAAAGATTAAAAAAAGAGTTGGAACTAGCCGCAGAAATGCAGCAGTTACTTTTGCCCAATCATTTTCCAGATACTTCTGTATGGAATGTTCAAGGGATTTACAGAGCCCATCAGCAAGTTGGAGGAGACTATTACGATGTCTTTCAAATTAGTGAACACGAATGGGTCTTTTGCCTCGGTGATGTTTCCGGAAAGGGAATGCCTGCGGCTTTCTTAATGTCGAATTTTCAAGCGTACGTTCGAAATGCATTCGAAGAGAAACGTCCCGATTTAGTTAACCTAGCGAACAAATTGAACAAGCGTATTTGGGATGCGGTTCAAGGGGAGAAGTTCATTACGTTTTTTCTTGCTGTATATAATTCGAAATTTCAAGAGTTGGAATATGTGAATTGCGGACACAACGCCCCTGTTTTCAAAACGGCAAGCGAATTCAAACAATTTGGAGCTACTTCCATCGGATTAGGAATGCTTCCTGAATTGCCAAAGGTGAGCGCCGTGAAGCAAGAGGTTTTGTCAGGAGATGTCCTATTGGGCTATACAGATGGACTTGTGGAAGTTAACAATGCCGAAGGAGATTATTTCGAGATAGAAGGCATTGAACGAAATATGAAAGGTTCTCATGCGAAGGATATCTGTCTTTCAGTTGAGAATGCAGTAAACAAATTCCGTGGTGAATGTTTGTTCAACGACGATGTAGCCATTATGGCTATTTGTTGGAAATAGTTTCTTTTTCTTTTTTCAAATGGAATAGATCCATCGCAACTAAGATTCCGATGAATCCCCAAAACGGCACCGAAGCCTTGTCCGTGTCCAAATAATTGTTCAAGGTGCCGTGCACGAAATAGGTAATTAATCCCAAGAATGCACTGGCTATAATAGCGCGGTGCTCTCTCTCTACAGCCGCGTAAAACAATTTAAATCCCAGAACAAGGGTATACACAAAAATTGAAATGAAGAGCAGCATTCCCAATACTCCTTCTTCCGCAAGCGGACCCAAGTATTCGCTGTGCGCGTTACCTCCATCACCATTGTTCGTGCTTATGATCGTTCTATCCTTCGCTTGCTGAAACGGCGCGTAGACGAATTGATAAGTTCCAGGCCCCCAGCCCAAAATAGGTCTTCTGTGAAACATTTCCATAGCGCAATGCCATCGATTCAATCGCTCTAAATTCGAAGCGTCGGAAGACACGTTGGAAATAGAAGAAACGTGTTCATCTAATTTGTCGCTACTCTCTTGCTTATTCTGTCCAAGTTCTTGTTGAATATTATCCCACGAAAAAAGAAGAACACTGCCGAAAATGACTGTTCCATACAACACGTATTTCAGTGGAATGCGCAGCATCATGATTAGAAGTATTCCAAATGCAACCACAACAGATACCCACGCCGCACGTGTGAACGACAGCACAAGCCCAATGGACACGATGATTAAGGCGGCGTATATTAAGAAGGTCACCAAGGGGCTTTTCTTTTTCAAAAAAAGCAAGCCAATGGAAACTGGAAAAAACATAGCCAAAACAGCGCCGTAGCTCGTGTGATCTTTGAATAAAGGCTCCATAACCCAATGTGCACTCTCCTTGTCGAAGTTGAATTGCGCATGTCGCGATACCGTGTAAATTATTACAATACATAGCGGGGCTAAATAACTAGCAAAGAATTTTTTTATGTTGGAAAGATCTTGGAAAAGATGGGCCCCAAGTAAATAAAATCCCGAGATAAACCACAGGCGTGTTGCTATGAACTTGAATGAGACAAGCGGATACTCGCTAGTAACCGCTGTGAAAACCATCCACAACAAATACAAGCCAATGATATAGGTGAAAGGATGTTTGAATATTCTTCGGTCGACGCTTTTTCCAGAAATGATTTTGAAAATCATCAAGAGTAAGAGAGCTGCTATAATCGGTTCCGTTGGCAGATACATGCCAATGTGAGCCACTTCCATGTCCTCCAAATTAATACTCAAAGGAGTGGCCATTACGCTGAAGAACCACACCCATTCAATTTTGTGAATGGCCAACCACAAGGCAAATAGGGCGGCAGGAAGAATAAATAGAAAGTACATTTCAAACGCAACAGCAATCGCTTGTGTAAGAGCGAATAAGCTTCCCCAAAATAGAATTGGTTTGTTTTGAATAATTGCTGTGACGGCCCTCAATGCTTATCCCTTTTTCAACTTTTCAATGTTGTCGCGTACTAAAATCACCACAACGCCGAAGACGAATGTAGCCATGGCGCTCACCACCACAATGAGCCATCGAATAGGGTATGACTTTTTATCGGCCGCCGCGGCCTTGTCCACAACAAGGTGAGAAGAAATATCAGACTCAACGTCAATCTTCATCAAGTCGTAACGCTTCCTAAGAATCTGCATTTTCTCATACCCTCCGTCAATTTCGCTTTCAATTTTCTTGTAACGTGTTCCGTATTTAGAAAGAAAATCCATTTGAACTTTGATCTCCTGCGCGCGATCAGGGTGTCCTTCCACAATGGCTGTTCCGTATTGCTCGGTTAAATAGGCAATCTGGTCTTTGTAGCTGTAAACGCCTTTCTCTTGAAGATACTGCATAGAGTCTTCAAGAATTTTTATTTCAGTTTGAAGTGTTTCCAGCGAAGACTTGGCATACAAGAAAGCCGACATAGCTCGGCCGCTGCGCATTTGGTTACTCACCGAGTCTGTCAGTTGCGCAATGTCATTGGCAATGTCTCTAGCACGCTCTGGAGAGGCGTCTAGCACCGTGATTTCAATGGACCCGAAGCGGGTTAAGTCAGCAGAAACGTTTTCGTTGTATTCCTTGCCAATTAAAGTATTGGCTCCGCGGTCTGTTTTGGCAATATTATACACTTCCCAAAGATTGTACTTCTCTATAATTCTTCCTCGAACTTGATCGGAGTTAATAATCTGCATCAAACGCTCTGCGTCTTCTTCTTCACCGTAGGCCAAGACGTCAGATTTCTTTACATCTTCTAAAAGCTGCTCCCCGAAGCTGTGCTGCTGAGAGGCGAAAAGCACAACAGTACTTTTGTATTTTTCTGTAATCAGAAAAGAGGCGCCTGCTGCAATTATTGCTGCTGCAACCGTTACGAGGAACAGATGTTTTCTCCACTTGAAGACAACGACTAATAGATTAGACGAATTCAGGGATTCTTCAGAGTTATTTCCTTGGTTATTCATGCTTTGGTCAATGATCCTGCAAAAGTAAGGTCTTTTGAAGGCGGTTCGAACTGCTTAAAGGAGTTTGCTCGGAAATATTGCCCGACCTCTATTTTCGAGGTGTTAAATAAAAAATGGCAGATTAAGACATTTTTCAGTGAAAAATTCGAGTTCCTGTATTACTTTTGCGCCCGAAATTCAAACTGAATACATCTTTCTATGTCAACTCAAAATGGTAAAGTAGTTCAAATTATTGGCCCTGTGGTAGATATCTCTTTCCCTGCTGGTCAAAAGCTTCCTAACATCCTAGACGCCCTTGCTATCAAGCGTTCTGGCGCCGACGATCTAATCCTTGAGTGCCAAAAGCACGTAGGTGAAGATACAGTTCGTGCTATCGCAATGGATGCAACTGAAGGTCTTCAGAGAGGTGCTGAGGTTGTGGCTCTTGGTCGCACCATCACCATGCCAACTGGAGAGCAAATCAAAGGTCGTTTGTTCAACGTAGTTGGAAAAGCGATTGATGGTATCGGAGAAGTGAGCAACGAAAATGGTAATTCCATTCACCGTGCCGCTCCTCGTTACGAAGATTTGTCTACCGCCACTGAGATCCTTTTAACAGGTATTAAAGTAATTGACTTGATTGAACCATACTCAAAGGGTGGTAAAATTGGATTGTTCGGTGGTGCCGGAGTAGGTAAGACCGTATTGATCATGGAGTTGATCAACAACATCGCAAAAGCATACACAGGTCTTTCTGTATTTGCAGGTGTTGGTGAACGTACTCGTGAAGGAAATGACTTGTTGCGCGAGATGATCGAGTCTGGCGTTATTAAATATGGCGATGCATTCGTGCACGAAATGGAACAAGGCGGATGGGACGTATCTAAGGTAGATATGAAAGCTCTTGCTGAAAGCCAAGCAACATTGGTGTTCGGACAAATGAATGAGCCTCCTGGAGCACGTGCACGTGTTGCATTGAGCGGTCTTTCGGTTGCTGAATACTTCCGTGATGGAGATGCTGAGTCAGGTGGACGTGATATCCTTTTCTTCATTGACAACATCTTCCGCTTTACACAAGCAGGTTCTGAGGTGTCGGCTCTTTTAGGTCGTATGCCTTCTGCGGTAGGTTACCAACCAACATTGGCCTCTGAAATGGGAGCTATGCAAGAGCGTATTACTTCAACGAAAAGAGGTTCTATTACTTCGGTTCAAGCGGTATACGTGCCTGCAGATGACTTGACTGACCCTGCGCCAGCAACTACATTCGCTCACTTAGATGCAACAACGGTATTAAGTCGTAAGATTGCCGAGTTAGGTATCTATCCCGCGGTAGATCCATTGGATTCTACTTCTCGTATCTTAACTCCAGCTATCGTTGGTGACGAGCACTACACTTGCGCTCAACGTGTAAAAGGAATTCTACAACGCTACAAAGAATTACAAGATATTATTGCGATCTTGGGTATGGACGAATTATCAGAAGACGATAAATTGGCTGTATACCGCGCTCGTAAAGTGCAGCGTTTCTTGTCTCAGCCATTCCACGTGGCAGAGCAATTTACCGGTATCCCAGGGGTATTGGTTCCAATTGAAGAGACAATTAAAGGTTTCAACATGATCCTAGACGGAGAGTGTGACGAGTTTCCAGAAGCTGCCTTCAACTTGAAAGGTACTATCGAAGAAGCTATTGAAGCTGGTAAGAAAATGTTGGCTGAATCACAGAACTAAGAGCAATTATGCGCGTTGAAATAATTACCCCAGAAACCGTCCTCTTCCAAGGAGAAGCAGAATATGTTTTCCTTCCTGGAAGTTCAGGTGGATTGGGAATCTTGAACAATCACGCCCCCCTCATTTCGTCATTGAAAAAAGGTAGCGTGCGAGTGAAAGATGCTCAAGGCAAAGAATTGACTTTTGAAGTGCTTGGAGGCACTGTTGAGGTATTGAACAACCAAGTAATGGTTTTAGCTGAATAATACTTCCTCAACGGAAGAACAATCTATCTTTATGAATATTGAACAACTCAACACCGGCTCTCTTACAGGAGAGTTGAAGGTGACTCTTGACCCTATTGATTACAATGAGACTTACGAAACGGCCTTAAAGATCTACCGTAAGCGTGTTGATTTACCGGGGTTTCGCAAAGGTGCAGTTCCTGCTTCTTTAGTGAAACAACGTTTCGGTAAATCATTATTGGTCGACGAAATAAATAAAATGCTCCAAGAGGCTATCGGAAATTATGTTTCTGAAAACAAACTTGAATTGTTAGGTAGTCCAATTCCAAAGGATGGCGATGATGTTGGAGATTGGGACAATCCTTCAACGTTCACGTTCACGTATGAAATAGGTTATGCTCCAACATTCGATTTGAAATTAGACAAATCAAAAACATTCACGAAGCTTGAAGTAGATGTGAGCGAGGAGTTAATCTCTCGTCAAATGAAGGAATACGCGCGTCGTCACGGTCAATTGTCTAAGCCAGAAGTTACAGAGTCGGAAGACATGATCATGGCTGAAATTGCCGAATTAAATGAAGACGGTTCTGTGAAAGAAGGCGGTGTTTCAAACAAGACTTCAGTTTTCTTGGAATACATCAAAGACGAAGCAACTAAAGCGTTGTTCGTTGGAAAGAACATTGGCGAAATAGCTGTGGTTGATCCGTTCTTATTGAATGCCGATCACGAAGATCTTTCTCGTATGTTGGGTGTAACACACCACGACCTTCATCACATCGACTCAAAATTCCAGATAATAATCTCTGAGATTATGCGCATGCAACCTGCTGAGCTTAATGAAGAATTGTTTGACAAGTTATTCACTCCGGGTACTGTAACTTCTGAAGAAGAAATGAAAGCTCGCGTTACGGCTGACTTAGTTGCTATGTTCGAAAAGGATTCAGAGTGGATGTTCAAGCGTGACTTTGCGAAGGATATCGTTGATATGGTTTCTATTGAATTACCTGACGAATTTTTGAAGCGCTTCATTCTTATGACCAACGAGAAGCCAATTGAAATGGCTCAGTTAGACATGGAATACCCTGGCTATGCAAAGGGATTGAAGTGGCAGTTGATTGAAAATAAAATCATCAAAGAAAACGAAATCAAAGTTTCTGTAGATGATGCCATGGATTATGTGAAAGCTTCTTTGGTAGATCGTTTCAAGTCATACGGAATGCCTGTTGACGAAGAGCGTTTAGATCAATTGGCTAAGCAAACACTTGCGAAGCAAGACGAAGCGAAAAATGTTTATGACATGCTTTATGAAGACGGAGTAATGAAAGTGGTTCAAGCGAACTGTTCTTTGAAAATTGAACGTTTGGCTTACGAAGATTTCAAACACCGCGCCCAGCACTAAATAGAAATTGTAGAAAAAGAAAAACCTCGGAATCTCCGAGGTTTTTTTACGTCCAGATTTTTAAAAAATTAATTCGGAATTAAAGAAATCTTTTCTAAGATCTCTGATATCTCACGCTTCGCAGAAGCAATTTTCTTTTCAATTTCTTTGCGCATACCTTCAGCTCCTTTGCCGGTGAAAATGCCCATGTTGTTTTCATACGATTTGATATCGCCTTTTAATTTGTCTACTTTATCACGCAAAATCATTTTTTCTCTACTCAATCCTTTATCGCCAGTAGACTTAATGGTTTCAATGCGCGATTTGTAACGGGTGATATCTGCTTCCTTGCGATCTGCAGTCAACTTACCATACTTGTCGTCGAAAGCTGCCTTGTGACGCGCTTGCATTGTCGCGTAATGCTCTCTTGGAACATGCCCCAATGCTTGCCAGCGCTCATTGAACAGACGCAACATTGAAAGATCTTCGTTTTTGTTTCCTGAAAGCGGAGTGGTTTCAATTTCAGTAAGCAACGCTTCCTTCAATTTTAAATTCTCTTCTTGAAGTCCCGTTAACTCTCCAAAGTGCTCTTTCTTTCTTTGAAAGAACATGTCACATGAAGAACGGAAGCGCTGCCATAATTTTTGTTCCTCTTTCGGATCGGCTCCCCCCACTTGTTTCCACGAGTCTTGAAGTTTTTTAATTCCTTCAGTGGCTAGTTTCCAGTCGCTGCTGTCTTGAAATGCTTTCGCTTCGTTTATGATAGTCTCTTTCGCTTTTTTGTTTTTTTCGTAAACTTCTTTGCGCGATTCATAGTAGGCTCCGCGTTTAGTGAAAAACAAATCGCATAGGCCACGGAATTCCTGCCAAATTTCTTCGTTCTCTTTCTTCTTCACCCAACCAATGGTTTTCCATTCTTCTTGAAGTTTCAAAACTTCTTCGGTCCACTTGTTCCAACTGTTGCTTTGAGTAAGATCCAATTCGAGAATCTCTTTCATGCGCTGAATAAGAAGTGTTTTCTTCGCTAAATTTTCGTTGCTGCTTGCGCTTAATGCATCGTAATGAGTCTGAACACGTTCTTGTTCTATACGAAGAACCCCAAAGAAATCATCGCCCATTTGCTGAAAGGTTTCTCTTGGAGAAGGACCAATGAGCATCCACTCACGCTGAAGTCTGCGAACTTCAACTTCCAATTCATTAATAGACTCGATAGCGTAAAGTCCTTTCGCTAACTCCATCAATTCTTCCTTCAACTTGTGATTTACTTTTAAATCGTTCGCCTGAAGTTCTTTGTAGATATTGATGTGATAGAAAAAGTCTTGATTCGCTTTGTGCCAGCGGTCAATTAAAGCAGGGTATTTATCGCCAGGAACATCCCCAGTATTGTCCCAATATTCTTTTATTTCTTTTTGAAGAGAAAATGCTTTTCCAATATTTTCTTCGTTCTTGGTAAGTCGCTCCATGCGATCACACAAGTCAGATTTTATTTCGAAGTTTCGCGCACGCTCTTGAGCAAGAGCTTTGCCTGAAACTTGAATTTTGTCTTCGTAATCTTTGAGTAATTCTTGAAGTGTCCCTTCCAGTTCATGAGGCGCATAAACAAAATCAGATTCTACACTTTCTGCATTTTCAGATTTGAATTGCGCCCATTGGAGTTGACGCTCTTTCACGCTTTCAGCTTTCCAGTTGCTGCGAATATTTTTTACTTGATCGCGCACCAACATAATATCTTCGGCTTGAAGTAAGTCGCGCAACTGGCCTATTAATTCCTCTTTCATTTTTCTATCTTCTATTCTATCACAAATTTAACGAAGAATTTTCATAATTCCTTTGAACATTTCACTCCGAACAAAGTATTATTTCTAATTTAGAAAAATGCAAAACGAAGCGACATTAGATCTTGCAAAATGCCGATTGAAAATTCAGCGGTATTGCGATAAAGCGGAACGCGCACCTTTTGACGTAGAAAAGAAATTAATTCAATACGGGGTGTGGCAACAAGATAGACAAGAACTCATGTCGGAGTTAATTACACTGAATTTATTAAGTGAATCGCGATTCGCTTCAGCGTTTGCTCATGATCATTTTGAATTTCGAAAATGGAGCAAGCGGAAAATTGAATTACATCTTAAAGCTAAAGGCGTTTCTCCACGAAACATTCAAGACGCTATTCGAAATCTACCGAGTGAAGGAGATGCACTTCAAATACGTGCACTACTTCCTGTCCTTCAAAAAAAATATGAAAAAAAAGGAAGGTTGAAAAATCAGTATGCTGCGAAAGCCCTAATTCGAAGAGGGTTTCAGACCGATGAGGTGTTTAAAGTGCTTCGCGAGATGAGTGAAAGTTTTGACACGTTTTTAGATTAATTGGCGTACTTTTGCACTATAAAATTTCATTCCAGATGGCGATAACAATTGACGCGATCAACGAACTGAAAGAGCGCACGAGAGCGCTCGGGAGGTATCTTTGACGTGGAGGTAAAACTCCTCCAAATTCGTGAAGACGAAAAACTAACACAAGACCCGGACTTTTGGAACGATCCAAAAAAAGCCGAGGTAACCATGAAGCAAATCCGCAACAAAAAATTGTGGACAGATGCTTATCAGAAATGTCAATCTGCGGTTGACGACACCCAAGTGCTTTATGAATTTTTTAAAGAAGGCGAAGTAGACGAAGCCGAACTCGACGTGCAATATAAACTTGCATCGACCGAGCTTGAAGAGCTTGAGTTTAAGAATATGCTTTCTGCAGAAGAGGATAATCTAAGCGCTGTCCTTCAAATTACTGCGGGAGCAGGTGGCACAGAAAGTTGCGACTGGGCAAGCATGCTCATGCGCATGTACATCATGTGGGGTGAAAAGAGCGGCCATAAAGTAAAAGAACTCGACCTTCAAGAAGGAGATGTTGCAGGAGTAAAACAATGTACCCTCGAATTCGAAGGGCCTTTTGCATTTGGTATGTTGAAAGGTGAAAACGGAGTACATCGCTTGGTGCGTATTTCTCCGTTCGACTCGAACGCAAAACGTCACACTTCTTTCGTGAGTGTTTATGTGTATCCGTTAGTAGACGACACCATTGACATTCACATTAACCCAGCAGATATTTCTTGGGATACTTTCCGTTCAGGAGGTGCTGGTGGACAAAACGTGAACAAGGTAGAGACGGGAGTTCGCTTGAAACACAAGCCTTCCGGAATTATCATTGACAATACAGAGACGCGTTCCCAACTTCAAAATAAAGAGAAAGCTTTGCAATTATTGAAGTCTCAATTGTTCGAAGCGGAACTCGCAAGACGTCACGCTGCGCGCGATGAGATTGAAGCAGGGAAAAAGAAAATCGAATGGGGATCTCAAATTCGAAACTACGTTATGCAACCATACAAATTGGTGAAAGACGTTCGTACGGGTGAAGAAACCAGCGATGTTGAAAAAGTAATGAATGGTGAAATAGATAATTTCTTGAAGGCCTTTTTAATGGGACAAGGGAAAGGAGTTCAGCATTCCGACAACGACGATTTATAATTTAATAGCGAATATCATTATGGAAAATTTTCGTATTGAAAAAGATACAATGGGCGAAGTAAAAGTGCCTGCTCATGTGTATTGGGGAGCTCAAACAGAGCGCTCTAGAAATAATTTTAAGATTGGACCAGAGGCAAGTATGCCGAAAGAAATTATTAAAGCTTTTGGAACATTGAAGAAAGCCGCAGCACACGCTAACTGTCAGCTAGGAGTGTTACCTGTCGACAAGCGCGATGCAATTTCTGCTGTGTGCGACGAAATTGTTCGCGGAGAATTGTACGATCAGTTTCCACTGGTAATTTGGCAAACAGGTTCAGGTACGCAAAGTAACATGAACGTGAATGAAGTTGTTGCAAATCGTGCGCACGTATTAGCGGGTGGACAATTGGGCGAAGGGCAAATGTTGTTGAATCCGAACGATGACGTGAACAAATCTCAATCTTCAAACGATACGTATCCGACTGCTATGCACATGGCCGCATACGAAGCGGTTGTGCGAGTTACCATTCCAGGTGTTACGCAACTGCGCGATACACTTGCAGCGAAATCGAAAGAGTTCATGAACGTTGTGAAAATCGGTCGCACACATTTAATGGATGCAACTCCGGTTACACTAGGACAAGAATTAAGCGGATATGTTGCGCAACTCAATCACGGTCTTCGTGCATTGAACAACACGCTTTCGCACCTTGGTGAATTGGCTTTAGGAGGAACGGCAGTAGGAACTGGAATTAATACACCTGAAGGATATTCAGAATTAGTCGCTGAAAAAATTGCAGAGTTCAGCGGGCTTCCTTTTATTACCGCCCCGAATAAATTTGAGGCATTAGCTGCGCACGACGGTATTGTTGAAACACACGGCGCGTTGAAGCAATTAGCTGTTTCTTTAAATAAAATCGCGAACGATATTCGCATGATGGCTAGCGGTCCTCGCAGCGGAATTGGAGAGATTCACATTCCTGAAAACGAGCCC
>Ga0209358_10001446_pt1 | contig 18851 bp, 15 predicted proteins | sample LauGreFa1BDMLBSN_2_FD_187574 | JGI IMG/M metagenome (GOLD analysis project Ga0209358, IMG submission 187574) | Freshwater lake microbial communities from Lake Michigan, USA - Fa13.BD.MLB.SN (SPAdes) (version 2) | ecosystem: Environmental > Aquatic > Freshwater > Lake | place: Lake Michigan, USA... | reverse complement strand
CGTGTTGGCGCAGGCTGTCGGCGCTGTCCAAGCGGATGTTTTTCATTTGCACTTGCTCCCCATGGCAGGACACACAGTGCTGGGCAACGATGGTTTGCACTTGGGCCAAAGTGGCCTCGGCGGGGGCGGCGCTGGGGGCCGGTGCAGGGGCTGGGCGCAGCCACACCACCACACCGATGATGATGGCCACACCCACAGCGGCAAACGGCCAGGGGTTGGCCGCACGCTGGTGGTGCCAGGCGTGGCGCTGCACAAAAAACTGACGGATCAAAGCCCCTGCCAGCATCATCAGCAACAAGATGAGCCAGTGCATTTCGTGGGTATACAAAAAGCTGTAGTGGTTGGACAGCATGGCAAACAACACCGGCAGGGTGAAGTAGGTGTTGTGCACACTGCGCTGCTTGCCGCGTTTGCCGTGGATGGCCATCTCCATGGGGTCATAAGTTTTGCCCGAGGTCATGGCGGCCACCACTTTGCGCTGGCCCGGGATGATCCAGAAAAACACGTTGGCGCTCATGGCGGTGGCGATCATCGCGCCCACGATCAAAAAGGCCGCCCGCCCAGCAAACAGCTGGCAGGTGAGCCAGCAGGAAAAGGCCACCACGATGAACATCAAGCCACCGACCCAGGCCTCGCCGTTTTCGCGAAACCCAAAGATGCGCGAGATGGCGTCGTAAACAAACCAAAACGCCACCAACAAACCCACGGCTGTGGCGCCAGCGGCCACGGGCGACCAGGCGAACAAAGACTGGTCGATCAAAAAAGTGCCGGCGTTCCACAGGTAGAGCACGGTGAACAGGGCAAAACCACTCAGCCAGGTGCTGTAGCTCTCCCAGTAAAACCAATGCAAAGGGGTGTGGATTTTTTTCGGTGCCACCATGTACTTTTGCGGGTTGTAAAAGCCCCCGCCGTGCACCGCCCACATGGCGCCGTCAACGCCCTTTTCCAGCAAGTCGGGCGAGTTGGGGCGCACCAGGTTGTTGTCCAAAAACACAAAGTAAAACGACGATCCCACCCAGGCAATGGCGGTGATGACGTGCACCCACCTCAGCAAGAGGTTGGCCCAATCCAAAAGGTATGTGTCCATGTCTAGGTCTCGGTCAGCTCAGTGTGACGGTGTCACCCTCACCACTGCGGGCGCTGTAAGGGGGAGAACAGGTCGCGAACAAGGGTGTGGCCCCGCTCCGCTGCGACAGGAGTGACAAGTGTATACAGTTTTAGGCTTGCAGCAACTGGGCGGCCACGGCCACCGCGATCACCTCGGGTTGTTTACCGGCGATGCCTGGCACGCCAATCGGACAGGTGACGCGGTCAAAGTCTGTGGGGCCAAAGCCTTTGGCCTCCAAGCGGTGTCGAAATGTCGCCCATTTGGTCTCGCTGCCGATCAAGCCGATGTAGGGCAAATCTTGTTGTTGGCGCGCGCGCTGCAAACACGCCGCCAAGATGTCCAGGTCTTCGGCGTGGCTGAAGCTCATCATCAGCACATGGCAGCCAGCGGGCAAGTCCCACACGGCTTGCTGCACGGGGTCGGAGTGTTCACAGCGCACATTGGCCGGCACTTGGTCGGGAAAGATTTCATCGCGGCTGTCCACCCACAGCACCGACATGGGCAAGCGACCCAGCACCTCGATCAAGGCCTTGCCCACATGGCCGCCGCCAAACAAGGCCACGGCTTGGGCATGTGCCTTGGTTTGCGCTTGCAAACGCGGCAGGTCGCTGGCGGTGATGCCCTCAAAACCCAGCACCACCACGCCCCCACAGCATTGGCCCAAGCTCGGCCCCAGGGCATAGCGGTGCTCAAACGACACCGGCGCAGACAAAGTCGCTTCAGCCGATGTCGACCCCGCCAAAGCGGCGCGGGCCAAGCGAATGGCCTCGTGCTCCAAATGTCCGCCGCCCACCGTGCCCACGATGGCGTTGGCAGTCACCGCCATCCAAGCGCCCTCCTCACGCGGACCCGAACCCTGGACAGAACGCACGCTGACCCAGATGGCAGGCGCGGCTTGCAACATGGGGATCAAATCAGAAAATGAATACAAAAGTTTCTCCGGGTTTGCCTTTGTGCCACAAAGGATGAAACAAGCGCACAGTATGGCGCACGCGCTCGTTTTGTTCTGTGAATGCCGTGCCCCTTGCGCACGCCAGAAGTTTGCAATCCATGAATATCTTGCACTTGCACCTGCATCACCGCCACAGGCGAACCCAACTGTTTTGGCCTGTCATGGCGTTGGCGTTGGCTGCTTGCGTGAGTCCCCCCCCCGTGGCCGTGGCCCCACCGGTGATCGAACCACCCCACCGCCCTGAACCCGTGGTGATCGTGGCTCCCCCCAAACCAGTGCCACCGGTCACAGCGCCAGAACCGGCACCCGTGTTGGTGTCCAAAGCGCGCAGCGAACGAGAGTTTCGCAAAGATGCAGCGCGCCACATTTACGAACAAAACGCGCACCGCATTTACAGCGGTCGCTTGCCGCCCTTGCTCAAGGCGGTGGGTGTGATGGATGTGGTGGTGGACCGGCGCGGCCATGTGCTGCGGGTGGAATGGCGTCGGGCACCCAAACATGCACCCGACGTGATCAAAGAAATTGAGCGCACCGTGATGGCGGCTTCTCCCTACCCCGCGCCCATCCATTTGGGCCAAGCCACCTACACCGACACCTGGTTGTGGGACAAAAGCGGGCGCTTCCAACTCGACACCCTGACCGAAGGTCAGCGCTGAGCTTGCCCCCACCGCACTGCGGCGGCATGGGGGACTTGGGTCGCTGGCGCAAGCGCTGAATCAGGCGCTGACTTGGGCGCGCACGCGCTCGCAGGCCAACAAAATTCGCTCGGGCGTGGCTGGTGCATCCATGTGCACCAGCACCTGGTGGTTGGCACTGGCCGACACCGCGTCGCGCATCGCAAAGTAAGTGGACAACGCGAGCATCAGCGGGGGCTCACCGGTGGCCTTGCTTTTGAAGGGCGTGGCTTTGACGTTTTCGCCATCGAACAAGCTGACCTTGAAATGCTCGGGCACGTCTCCCGCCACCGGAATTTTGTAGGTGCTGGGCCCATGGGTGAGCAAGCGGCCTTTTTTGTCCCAGATGCACTCTTCCATGGTGAGCCAGCCCATGCCTTGCACATAAGCGCCTTCAATTTGGCCCTTGTCCACCGCTGGGTTGATGCTGCGGCCCACGTCGTGCACGATGTCCACCGCTTTGAGCCACCACTCGCCGGTGCGGGTGTCGATCTCCACCTCGGTCACCGCGGCACCGTAGCAAAAGTAATAGAAGGCCTGGCCTTGCAGGGTTTGAAAGTCGTACTTGATTTCGGGCGTCATGTAAAACCCAGTGACGCTCAAACCCACGCGGTCCAACCAGGCTTGCTTGGCCACTTTTTCCCAGGGCACCGACGCAGCGCCTTGGGCCGAACCGGCATGGGCCGCATGGCTGTGAAAACGCACTTCGCTGGCATCGCAACCCAACAAGCGCGCCGCCACCGGTGCCAAGCGGGCACGCATTTGGTCGCAGGCGTTGTTGATCGCCGCGCCATTGATGTCGGCCCCGCTGGACGCAGCTGTGGCAGAGGCGTTGGGCACTTTTTGCGTGTCGGTGGCGGTCACGCGCACGCTGGAGACGGAGATGCCCAAACCATCGGCGGCGACTTGGGCCATCTTGGTGTTCAGGCCCTGGCCCATTTCGGTGCCGCCATGGTTGACGCTGACCGAGCCATCCATGTAAATGCTGATCACAGCGCCGCCTTGGTTCAGCATGGTGGCAGTGAAGCTGATGCCAAACTTCAAAGGCACCATGGCCAGGCCACGCTTGCGTTGGCTGTGTTTGGCGTTGAAGGCATTCACCGCTTCGCGCCGAGCACGATAGGCGGACTCGACCTCGAGTTGGTCGAGCACTTTGTCGCCAATCCAGTCTTCGATGCGCTGGCCATATTGGGTCATCAACGTGGACGGGTCGCCGGAGACCGCCGGGTCGCGGTACAAATTGATGCGGCGCACATCCAGCGGGTCTTTGCCCAAGGTGTTGGCGATTTGCTCCACCATGGTCTCAATGCCAAACATGCCTTGCGGACCGCCAAACCCACGGAAAGCGGTGGCGCTTTGCATATGGGTTTTGCAGCGGTGGCTCATGGCCTTCAAATGCGGGATGTGGTAGCAGTTATCGATGTGCAGCAAAGCGCGGTCGTTGACCGGGCCAGAGTAGTCGGTGCTGTAGCCGCAGCGTGAATACAAGGTCACATCCAAACCCAAGATGCGGCCACTGTCGTCAAAGCCCACGTCGTAGTCGATGCGAAAGTCGTGGCGCTTGCCGGTGATCATCATGTCGTCGTCGCGGTTGACGCGCAGCTTGACAGGCTTTTGCAGCTTGAACGCGGCCAGCGCAGCACTCTGGCTGAAGATGCTGGCATTGCCCTCTTTGCCACCAAAACCGCCGCCCATGCGGCGGCAAATCACTTCCACATCATTGGTGGTCAGGTTCAAGGCTGCGGCGGCTTCGCGCTGGTTGCCGTCCGGGTGCTGGGTGGACACATACAGGGTCAGTTGCCCATCTTCGCGCGGAACCGCGTAGGTGATGTGGCCTTCCAGGTAGAACTGCTCTTGCTGTCCGCAGTGGGTTTGGCCTTGCAAGCGGTGCGGTGCGTTGGCAATGGCCGCTGGCGCATCCCCCCGGGTGATGCCTTTGGACGGCATGACAAAGCTTTGCTGGGCCATGGCGTCGTCGATCGTCAAAATGGCTGGCAGTTCGCGCACAGCCACTTTGGCGCGGCTGGCGGCCTCGCGGGCGTAAAGCATCTCGCGGGCCACCACCACGGCCACGGCTTGGCCCAAAAATTCCACTTTGCCGTCGGCCAAAAAGGGGTCGTCGTGGATGATGGGGCCGCAATTGTTTTCGCCCGGGATGTCGCGGGCGGTGAACACCGCCACCACGCCGTGCTCGGCGAGCAAAGCGGCGCGGTCAATGCCCTCGCCGATCAGCTCGCCATGAGCCACTGGGGACTTGATCAGGGCGGCATACAAGGTGCCGCGCAGCTCAGGGATGTCGTCGGTGTAAACCGCCTCACCGGTGACATGCAAATGGGCCGATTCGTGGATCAACTCCTGGCCTTGCACACCGGCAGGCAACAACTCGCGAAGGGTATTGGGTGCGTTCATGGTCAAGCCTCCACGGTTTGGTTGTCTTCGATGAATTGCAGCACCAGGTTGCGTGCCACCAAGGCGCGGTAGGCCCAGGTGGCGCGCAAACCGTCGCGCGCAGTGAAACTCGCTGCAATGGCAGCGTCCAAGGCAGCCGCCGTGACCGCCGCAGGCGCTTGGCCTTCCAACACCGCTTCCAAGCGCGGCGCGCGGCAGGGAGAAGGCGCCAGGCCGTTGTAGGCCAGTTGCACATTTTTCAACTGGCCGTTGACCATCTCAAACCGGATGGCCGCGCAAGTGGCAGATATATCTTGCTCAAAGCGTTTGCTGATTTTGTGCGCCTTGAACACCTCGCCAGGGCGGGGTTTGGGGATCTCCACCGACTCGATGAACTCACCGGGCTGCAAAACGGTTTTTTTCTGGCCGGTGTAGAACTGCTCCAGGGACAGTGCACGGGTTTTGCTGCCCCGGCGCAGGTGCAAAACCGCCGACAAGGCCAGCAAGCAGGGCATGGAGTCGCCAATCGGTGAGCCATTGGCGATGTTGCCCGCCAAGGTGGCGGTGGACCGAATGGGCGGTGAGCCAAAGCGGCGCAGCACCTCGGCAAAGTCGGGGTAGGCGTCTTTGATGAGGTTCATGGTGTCTTCCAAGGACACCGCAGCACCCACACGCCAAGCTTGGGGGCTGTCTTGGACTTGGCGCAGCTCGGTCACATTGCCCAAATAAACAATGTGGTCGGGCCGGGTGTATTGCTTGTTGACCTGCAGACCGATTTCGGTGCTGCCCGCCAGCAAAGTGGCTTGGGGGTGCTGGGTCAAATAGGCGGCCACCTCGGCCACGGTGGCGGGGGCCACAAACTCATTGCCTTTGCGGGTGCGCAGCACCGGCTGGGAGATGATTTCACCTTCTAAGCTCAGGGTGGGCACGCTGGCGCGGCGAATCTCTTGCAGCAGCGGCACATCGGCTTGGTCATCGAGTTTGAGGCCCGTTCCTTTATGGCAGGCTTGCACGGTGGCGTCAATGATGGGTTTGTAACCGGTGCAGCGGCACAGGTTGCCACTGAGGGCGTCGGTGATCTCCAAGCGCTGGGGTTGGGGCTTGATTTGCACCAGGTTGACCAAGCTCATCACGATGCCGGGGGTGCAAAAGCCGCACTGCGAGCCGTGGCAGTCCACCATGGCCTGTTGCACCGGGTGCAAACTGCCATCGGTGCGCTTCAAGCTTTCAACGGTTTTGATCGACTTGCCATCCAGCGACGGCAGCAAATGGATGCAGCTGTTAATTGGGCGGTAATCCACGCCTTTGCCGCTGGCGTTGAGCTCGCCGACCATGACCACACAAGCGCCGCAATCGCCTTCGGCGCAGCCTTCTTTGGTGCCCGTGCGTTGGAGCTGTTCGCGCAGGTAATCTAAAACTGTGGTGGTGCGGCGCACACCCTTGGCTTCAACGATCTGGCCGTCGAGCACAAAGCGAACCGTGTTGGTGACTGGAAACATGGGATGGGGGTGTTGGGTTGAGGGGGTTCAAGGCATTTTAGGGATAGCCGACAGCACGCCCCTGTCGCGCATGAAAAAAGTCTGGGGCCCCCCTAAAAGGCCGATTTGCCTCAGGAGCCCCGGTAAGTGGAATAAGCCCAGGGGCTGACCAGCAAAGGCACGTGGTAGTGGCCGCTGACGTCGGCCACGCCAAAGTCAAGGCTCACTTGGTCTAAAAAGGCGGGTTCTGGCAGCGCCACACCTCTTCCGGCGAAATAGGCTTTGACATCAAACACCAGGCGGTAAGTGCCTGCTTTCAAACTGTGGTTGTCGTACAAAGGGCCGTCGGGGTTGCGCCCATCGGCATTCAGAACAAACCGTTTGACCAGCTGGGCTTGACCCCCTTGGGTGGTGAACAAGGACACACCCATGCCCGCCGCCGGGCAGCCGTGCATGGTGTCCAAAACATGTGTGCTCAATCCCATGGGCATTCCTTGGCGTTGGTCAAAATCAAAAGTGTATACAATTTTTTGAAATTTTAGATTGATAACCATCCCCCTGCCATGCCCGACACCAGCACACCCACCGATCAAATCGTGGAAGGTCTGACCCGCGCCATCGTCGAGCACCGCTTGCAGCCCGGCGCCAAACTGGCCGAACAAAAGCTGGCCGACCACTACGGCGTGTCGCGCACCCTGGTGCGCCAAGCCCTGTTTCAGCTGTCGCAAAAGCGGCTGATTCAAATGGAGCCCGCACGCGGCGCCTTTGTCGCCACCCCGTCGGTGAGCGAAGCGCGCCAGGTGTTTGGCGTGCGGCGCATGTTGGAGGCCGAAATGACCCGCGCTTTTGTGCGCGAATTGCAACCGGCGTGGTTGAAAAGTTTGCAAGAGCACGTGGCCCAAGAGCGCGAAGCCATCGCCCAAGACAATGTGAGCGCCCGAACCGAGTTGCTCGGCGACTTCCATGTGCGCATGGCCGAGTTGATGGACAACCCAGTTTTGGCCGACATGCTCAACGATTTGATCTCGCGCTGCGCCCTGATCACCCTGATGTACCAAAGCGCCCACGCCGCGCGGCATTCGGCTGATGAGCATGCTGCCATCGTGCAAGCCATGGCGGCGCGCGACGAAAACTTGGCCGTGTCTTTGATGGCCGAGCACCTGCAACATGTGGAAGACAGCTTGATGTTTGAGCGCACCGTGCCCAGCAACGATGTCGCACAAGCCTTGCGTTGATTTTTTGGATGTCCCCATGAACTACGACAGCACCCTGCCCTATCCCCGCGACTTGGTCGGCTATGGCCGCAACCCACCACATGCCCAATGGCCGGGCCAAGCTCGGGTGGCCGTGCAATTTGTTCTCAACTACGAAGAAGGCGGCGAAAACGCCACCTTGCACGGCGACGCCGGCAGCGAACAGTTTTTGAGCGAAATGTTCAACCCCGCCAGCTACCCAGACCGCCACATGAGCATGGAAGGGCATTTAGAGTACGGCTCACGGGTGGGCGTGTGGCGCATCTTGCGTGAATTTGAAAAAAGAAACTGGCCACTCACCGTGTTTGGCGTGGCCATGGCCTTGGAGCGCCACCCCGAATTGACCGCCGCTTTTGATCAACTCGGTCACGAAATCGCCTGCCACGGCTGGCGCTGGATCCACTACCAAAACCTGGACGAAGCCACCGAGCGCGACCACATGCACAAAGCCCTGGCCATCATCGAGCGCCTGACCGGGCAGCGCCATGGGCAAGCGCAGACCGTGCACGGCGCGGGTTGGTACACCGGGCGCGACAGCCCCAACACCCGCCGCTTGGTGGTCGACCACGGCGGCTTTGTCTACGACTCCGACTACTACGGCGACGACCTGCCCTTTTGGATGAAAGTGGCCAAAACCAATGGACAAGTGGTGCCCCACCTGGTGCTGCCCTACACCTTGGACACCAACGACATGCGCTTTTCCTCGGCCCAAGGCTTTGCCCAAGCCGAAGACTTCTTCATTTACTTGCGTGACAGCTTTGACGCTTTGTATGCCGAAGGTGCTGACAGCCCCAAGATGATGAGCGTGGGCATGCACTGCCGATTGCTCGGCCGCCCTGGCCGCATCGTGGCGCTGCAAAAGTTCATGGACCACATCGAGCGCCACGACCGGGTTTGGGTGTGTCGGCGCATTGACGTGGCCCAGCATTGGCGCCAAGTCCATCCCTACCAGGAAACACCATGACCCTGAGCCTTGCCCAATTGAACACCCTGGCGCCCGATGCGGCATTGCAGGCCTTGCATGGCTTGTACGAGCACTCCGATTGGATCGCCGAAAAAGCCCTGGCCCAGCGCCCCTTCACCAGCGCCGCACACCTGAAACAAGCCATGGTGCAGGTGCTGCGCTCTGCGGGGCGTGAAGCGCAGCTCACGCTGATCCGTGCCCACCCTGAACTGGCCGGCAAGGCCATGTTGGGCAATGCCCTGACCGCCGCCTCCACCGACGAGCAAAGCCGAGCGGGCCTGACCCATTGCAATGCGCAAGAGCTGGCGCAGATTCAGCAACTCAACCGCGACTACAACGCCAAATTTGGCTTTCCCTTCATCTTGGCGGTGCGGGGCCCGCGCAGCAAGGGGCTGAACCGTGCGCAAATCATCGCCACCTGGCAAAGGCGTTTGGGCAACCCAGTGGACTTTGAATTCGCCGAGGCCTTGCGCAACATCCACCGCATTGCCGAAATCCGGCTCAACGACAAACTCGGCCTCCACCCCGACTTGGGCCAAGAGGTGTGGGACTGGCACGAATGGCTGGCGCAATTCAGCGACCCCGGCTTTGCCGAACGCGGCGAGTTGACCGTCACCTACCTCACCCCCGCCCACCAAGCCTGTGCCCAAACGCTCGGCTTGGGCATGCAAGCCTGCGGCTTTGACGAGGTCCACACCGATGCGGTGGGCAATGTCGTGGGTATCTACCACGGGGCATCGCCCCATGCCCAGCGCTTGCTCACCGGTTCGCATTACGACACGGTGCGCAACGGGGGCAAATACGACGGGCGTCTGGGCATCATGGTGCCCATGGCCTGTGTGCGCGAACTCGCACGCCAAGGCCGTCGTTTGCCTTTTGGCATTGAAGTCGTGGCCTTCTCTGAAGAAGAAGGCCAGCGCTACCGGGCCACCTTCTTGGGCTCTGGGGCCTTGGTAGGGCAGTTCAACCCCGCTTGGCTGGACCAAACCGATGCCGATGGCATTTCCATGCGCGAGGCCATGGCCCATGTGGGGCTGGACCCCCAAGACATTGCAGCCATCCAGCGCGACCCGGCGCGCTACCTGGGCTTTGTGGAAGTGCACATCGAGCAAGGCCCGGTGCTCAACGAATTGGACCTGCCTTTGGGCGTGGTCACCAGCATCAATGGCAGCGAACGCTACTTGTGCGAGATCCATGGCATGGCCAGCCACGCGGGCACCACACCGATGGACCGCCGCCGCGATGCCGCTGTGGCCATGGCCGAATTGGCCTTGTACATGGAGCGGCGCGCTGCACGCGACGGCGACTCGGTGGCCACCATCGGTCAGCTTCAGGTGCCCAATGGCTCGATCAATGTGGTGCCGGGTCGCTGCCAATTCAGCTTGGACATGCGCGCCCCGCTCGACGCCCAACGCGACGCCCTGGTGGCCGATGTGATGGCCGAGTTGGACGCGATTTGCCAACGCCGTGGGGTGCGCCACCACACCGAAAAAGCCATGAGCGTTTCGGCCGCACCCAGCCACCCCGCGTGGCAACAACGCTGGGAAAACGCGGTCACCGCTTTGGGCCTGCCGGTGCACCGCTTGCCCAGCGGCGCTGGCCACGACGCCATGAAACTGCACGAAGTCATGCCCCAGGCCATGCTGTTTGTGCGCGGCGAAAACAGCGGCATCAGCCACAACCCCTTGGAGAGCGTGAGTTGCGACGACCTGCAACTGGCCATCGACGCCTTCACCCATTTGCTCGACCACCTGCACGAGACACCCACACCATGAACCACCACGCACAAATCGATACCTGGATTGATCAGCACTTTGACGAAGAAGTCGGCTTTTTGCAGGCCTTGGTGCGGGTACCCACCGACACCCCGCCGGGCAACAACACACCGCATGCGCAGCGCACCGCCGAATTGCTGCGCGCCATGGGCCTGGTGGTCGAGGCCCATGAGGTGCCTGCCGCCGAAGTGCAGGCCCAAGGCTTGGAATCGATCACCAATCTGATCGTGCGCCGCCGCTATGGCGACGGCCCCACCATTGCCCTGAATGCGCACGGCGACGTGGTGCCCCCGGGCGAGGGTTGGCGCCACGACCCGTATGGCGCAGAAATTGTCGACGGCCAGATGTTTGGCCGCGCCACCGCGGTGAGCAAGTGCGACTTTGCCACTTTCACGTTTGCGGTGCGGGCGCTCGAATCCCTGGGCTTGCCGCTCAAAGGGGGGGTGGAATTGCACTTCACCTACGACGAAGAGTTTGGTGGCGAACTCGGCCCCGGTTGGTTGCTCGAAAAGGGGTTGACCAAGCCCGATTTGATGATGGCCGCAGGCTTCAGCTACCAAGTGGTGGTGGCCCACAACGGCTGCTTGCAACTCGAGGTGACGGTGCACGGCGAGATGAGCCATGCTGCCATTCCCGACAGTGGCGTGGATGCGTTGCAAGGCGCCACCCACATCCTGAACGCCTTGTATGCGCTGAATGCCGATTACCTCCAGGTCACCTCCCAAGTGGAGGGCATCACCCACCCCTATTTGAATGTCGGTTTGATCCAAGGCGGCACCAACACCAATGTGGTCCCCGGCAAAGTGGTCATCAAACTGGATCGGCGCATGATCCCCGAGGAAGACCCCGCGCAAGTGGAAGCGCATTTGCGCCAGGTCATTGCACAGGCGGTGGCCAGCTTCCAGCCGCCGCGTGGTGGGCGCCACATCCGTGCGGACGTCAAACGCCTGTTGCTGGCGCGGGCCATGGTGCCCCTGGATGGCAACCGCCCTTTGGTGCAAGCCCTGCAAAAACATGGCACGGAGGTCTTTGGCGAGCCCATCCCGGCTGTGGGCACACCGCTCTACACCGATGTGCGCTTGTATGTGGAGCGCGGCATCCCCGGCGTGATTTACGGCGCTGGCCCGCGCACCGTGCTGGAGTCACATGCCAAAAGGGCCGATGAGCGGCTGAATTTGCAAGACCTGCGCCGCGCCACCAAGGTGGTGGCGCGCAGCCTGTTGGATTTGCTCAGCTGAACCCCTTTGCCAGTGACCCAAGCCTTGCACCCGATGGCAACCCCAGCACCCACTTCCGCTGAGGTGGGCACCGCTCCTCCTCGGGTTTTCATGGGGTGGCGCCGCACCCAAACTGTATACAATTTTGTATGGATTGATCGATCCTGCGCGCCAGGCCCGCGCTGCCCTCCCAGGCACAAAGGCGAAACTGGTGCAAGGTGCACCAAGGAGGATTGGCAATGCACACCGCAGGTGCGGCGCAGGTCGTCAGATGGGGGAAAATGCGTGTTGCCCCCCCAGCGACCTGCCCATGCTGGGCATCTATATTGCTAAACCCTTTCATCATCATTAGGAGTTTCCATGTCCAAACGCCCCTTCCTCAAACTTTCCCTGCTGGCCACTTTGGCCCTGTCAGCCACCTGGGCCCAGGCCCAAACCACCCCGATCAAATTCCAACTGGATTGGCGTTTTGAAGGCCCAGCCGCCTTTTTCACCCACCCCGTGGCCGCTGGCTACTTCAAAGACGCCAAGTTGGATGTGACGGTGGACGCCGGCAACGGCTCGGGCGGTGCGGTCACCCGCGTGGCATCTGGCACTTACGACATGGGCTTTGCCGATTTGGCCGCCTTGATGGAATTCCACGCCAACAACCCCGACGCGCCCAACAAGCCCGTGGCCATCATGATGGTCTACAACAACACCCCGGCATCGGTGATGGCGCTCAAGAAATCAGGCATCAAAGTGCCCGCTGATTTGGCCGGTAAAAAATTGGGTGCACCGGTGTTTGACGCCGGCCGCCGTGCCTTCCCCATCTTCCAAAAAGCCAACGGCATTGGCACCGTGGCCTGGACCGCGATGGACCCCCCGTTGCGTGAAACCATGTTGGTGCGCGGCGACGTGGACGCCATCACCGGCTTCACCTTCACCTCGCTGCTCAACATCGAAGCGCGCGGCGTCAAGGCCGAAGACGTGGTGGTCATGCAGTACCCCGACTTTGGCGTGAAGTTGTATGGCAACGCCATCATCGCCACACCCAAAATCCTGCGCGAAAACCCCGAAGCCGTGAAAGCCTTCCTGCGGGCCTTCACCAAAGGCGCCAAAGATGTGATCGCCAGCCCTGCCAAAGGCATCGAATCGGTCAAGGCCCGCGACGGCATCATCAACACCGAACTCGAAGTGCGCCGCCTCAAGCTGGCCATCGACACCGTGATCAACAGCCCCGATGCGCGCAAAGAAGGCTTTGGTCAAATCCAAGGCCCACGCATGGCCCTGATGGCGTCGCAAGTGTCAGATGCCTTCAACACCAAGTCACGCGTCAACCCCGATGCGATTTGGAACGGCAGCTTTTTGCCCAGCGCCAAAGACCTCGACATCCTGCCTAAAAAATAAGCACCCGAATTCATGACTGCTGCTGCCGATAACTTCGTCGACTTTCAAAACGTTTGGCTGGCCTACAACGACGAGTTGTTGGCGCAAAACCACTTTGCGGTCGAAGACATCAACCTCCAGGTCAAACAAGGCGAGTTCATCGCCATCGTGGGGCCTTCGGGTTGCGGCAAATCCACTTTCATGAAGCTCACCACGGGTTTGCGCCGCCCCACCAAGGGCAGCATCCATGTGGGCGGGCAAATGGTTGACGGTCCGCTCAAGATCAGCGGCATGGCGTTTCAAGCGCCATCGCTGCTGCCTTGGCGCACCACCTTGGACAACGTGCTGCTGCCGCTGGAAATTGTCGAACCCTACCGCAGCCAGTTCAAAGAAAAACGCGCTGAATACGAAGCCCGCGCCATCGATTTGTTGCGCAGCGTGGGCTTGGGCGGCTATGAGCGCCAATTTCCCTGGCAACTCTCGGGCGGCATGCAGCAGCGCGCCAGCATTTGCCGCGCCCTGATCCATGAGCCCAAAATGCTGTTGCTTGACGAGCCCTTTGGTGCCTTGGACGCCTTCACCCGCGAAGAACTCTGGTGCACCCTGCGCGACCTGTGGACCGAGCGGCGATTCAATGTCATCTTGGTCACCCACGATCTGCGCGAGTCGGTGTTTTTGGCCGATACCGTTTATGTGATGAGCAAAAGCCCTGGCCGCTTTGTGGTACGCCGCGAGATTGATTTGCCGCGCCCGCGTGATTTGGAAATCACCTACACCCCTGCATTCACCGACATCGTGCACGAATTGCGCAGCCACATTGGCGCGATTCGCAAAACCTGAGCCGATCGCCAAGCCCCATGAACAACAAAAAACTCGAACGCTGGTCGCCACTGATTTTGCTGGTGGTGACATTGCTCATCTGGGAAGGCCTGTGCCGGGCCTTCTCGGTGTCTGAATTCATCTTCCCAAGCCCCTCGCGCATCGCCCAGCAAACCGTGGAGTATTCGGGGGTGATCGCTGCCCACGCCTGGCGCACCTATTGGGTCACCATGGCCGGCTTTGGCATCGCCATTGTGGTGGGTGTCTTGCTCGGCTTTGTGATTGGCAGTTCGCGCTTGGCCTATGCCGCGGTCTACCCCTTGATGACCGCTTTCAACGCCCTGCCCAAAGCCGCCTTTGTGCCGATCTTGGTGGTGTGGTTTGGCATTGGCATTGGGCCAGCCATCTTGACCGCTTTTTTGATCAGTTTTTTCCCCATCACGGTCAACATCGCCACCGGCCTGGCCACCTTGGAGCCCGAGCTCGAAGACGTGTTGCGCGTCCTCGGCGCCAAGCGCTGGGATGTGTTGGTCAAGGTCGGTTTGCCGCGCTCCATGCCTTACTTTTTTGGTTCGCTCAAAGTGGCCATCACCTTGGCCTTTGTCGGCACCACCGTGTCAGAGATGACCGCTGCCAATGAAGGCATTGGTTATTTGCTGATATCGGCCGGATCGGCCATGCAAATGGGCTTGGCCTTTTCTGGCCTGGTGGTGGTGGGCGTGATGGCCATGGCCATGTATGAGCTGTTCAGCTACATCGAAAAGAACACCACCGCCTGGGCCCACCGCGGCTCACAAAACACCTGAGTTTGGCCACGCGCCTTGCGGTCTTTTTCGGATCCCCGTGGAAATCCTCAGCTTTGCTGAGCTTTCACCCCTTCACCAGCACCCTCGGACGGCACTGATCAAGCCCGTCAGTGGGCAGCATGTGCCGTCCGCAACAGTCAAATGGTTTGACTTGAAGGCCCTGGGCAAAACGGGTGAACCCTTAATCATTCAGCCAAAATAAAAAAATAAACCCAAATCGAATTCACTAGCATATTTTTCTTTTTTATGCATTGATTTACGAATATCATCGGTCTTACAACTGGCAGTATTTTTAGCAATTCTGCAATTTCAACAAAGGATGCCGATACATGAGCTCAGCACAAGCGCACCCCAATCCCCCTGTGTCCACCCAACCCACTGGGGTGGACTGGCTCTTCCTGCTGTCATGCGTACTGGCTTTGGCCTTGGTGGCATGGTTTGGGAAGATGAATTACACACAAGCCAACAAAACCGAGACCGCCAAACGCAATGGCGAAGCCGTGGTGACTTGGATGCAAGAAGCCACCGCGGGCCGCTTTGAACCCGACTTTGGCGTGGCCGCCTGCGCAGGCACTGCGCCCCCCCCAGCTGGCTCAGTACCGTCCCCTGACAAAGCAGCCACAACGAAAGCTCCCAACACTTGGGGCGGTTGTTTGGATGCCATCTTGCTGGAATCCAACATGAAGGCCTTGGACAACCCGTTTCGAGATGGCATTTCTCTGGATTTCGCGCCCGCCTGCAACCCCGATGATCGCAGCTTGGCGGGCAACATCGTGATTGAAAAAATCACCCCCACGCCCCCGGGGTCGGCCATAGCGACCATCATTTCCCCGATCACCCCCGATGTGGTGATCGATCAAAAAATCCAGGTGCGCCTGTCCGTTTGTGACAAAGGCGCTTATGCGGTCAAAGTGGCCGAGTTCGAATTCTGAGGTGCACCATGGAACAACCCCGCAAAGCCATCAAAATCGCCGACCTTGACGCTGCCACCCTTTTGGGTGCCGAAGTAGAGGCCAACATCTCCCCTGATTTGCCGCGCCGCCAATGGCTTTATGCCTGGCTGCTCAACCCCAATATCCCAGGCAATTATCAAAAGTCGGTGGACAAATGGATCGCGATTTTGATCATCGCCAATTTGTTCACCATGGTGCTCGAACAAGTCCCCGCGATCTTCGAGCCCTACAAAAACTGGTTCCACGCCTTTGATGTCTTCTCCATCATCGTTTTCGTGATCGAATACCTCACCCGCTTTTATCTGGCGCCCGAGGACGAAGAGTTCAAAGATAAAGGCAACCCCCGCCTGGCCTACATGGCCAGCCCATTTGCCATCATCGACCTGTTGGCCATCCTGCCCTTCTTTTTGCAAGCCTTTGTGCCGGTGGACCTGCGCGCCCTGCGGTTTTTGCGACTGCTGCGGATTTTGAAAATCTTCCGCATTTTGCTGCCCGCTTTGAAAGAGTTCAAAGCGCTCAACCGCGAGCGCACCTTCCGCCAAAAAATCCACGCCTTGGTTTTTCAAAGTGCTTACGGCGGCAAGCTCAAAGAATTCTTTGATACGTTCATTGGCGTGTGGGTGCTGATTTCCGTTTTCGCTGTGGTGCTGGAGACGGTGGCCTCGGTGAGTTACCTGATCAACATCGAGTTTGTGATTTTGGACACCATCGCGGTGGCGATTTTCACCATCGAATACATGATGCGCATTTATTCAGCGGTGGAGGAACCGGGCCACCGCAACCCACTGACTGGGCGCGTCAAACAGTTCACCAACCCGTCGACCTTCATCGACTTCTTGGCCATCTTGCCCTTCTTCCTGGAGGCTTTGTTGCACCATGTGCTGGACTTGCGCTTCTTGCGGATCTTCCGCTTGGCCCGCTTGCTCAAGCTCACCCGTGGCAGTGACGCCACGGCCACCTTGTTCAAGGTGATCAAGCGCGAGTGGCCGGTGATGAGCGCAGCCGCCTTCATCATGATCTTGCTGATCGTGCTGACCGCCAGCTTGGGCTATTTGGTTGAACACGCAGCCCAACCCGAAAAGTTTGAAAACATCCCCACCGCCATTTATTGGGCGGTGATCACCCTGGCCTCGGTGGGTTATGGCGACATTTCACCCGTCACGCCCATCGGGCGCGCCATCACCGTGGTCATGTCCTTGTTGGGCATTGGTATTTTTGCCATCCCCGCCGGTTTGCTGGCGTCTGCCTTCAGCGACCAACTGCACAAAGAGCGTGACGCCTTGAAGGCCAGCATTTTGAAAATGTTGGGCGACGGTGAGCTGGACGAGGAAGAAATGGCCTTGTTGCGCTCAGAGGCCAAGCGTTTGCACCTGACCGTGGAAGAAATGAATTCCATCCTGGAGGTTCTGCAATTGGAGTTGGAGTCTGCGCGCAAAAGTTTGCTGCAACTGCCGGTCAACGTGATTGCGCAAAATTCCTTGCACGCTGTGGAGCATTACAAGTACCTGTTGAATCAAATTGCGCAATTGGGTATTTACGTAGACCAATCCGCATTTTTAGAAAAAGCACAATCTGAAGATCGCTTGACGGTCAGTGAACTGGAGCTTTGGAAGCGCATTCTCGAGCACCGTTGAAGCCTTAAAAACCGATACGCGCCCCTGCGGGGGCGCGTTTTTTATCCTGACATGATTTGACGTGACCACATCTGCACAACCCCAAAGCCTGCAACAAACCGTGATGGAGGTGTTGGACGGCTCACCCAAGCACGTCGTCAGCCGCTATGTGGAATGGGTGATCACGGTGGTGGTGTTGGTCAATTGCTCGGCCGTGATTTTGGATTCCATCCCCGAAGTCCATGCCGAATACAAAGATTTTTTCCATGAGCTGGAATTTTGGAGCGTGATGTTTTTCACGCTGGAGTATGTGCTGCGCGTGTGGTCGCTCGGGGCCAAGTTCACCGCCGCACAAGGCGGTGCCTGGAAAGGCCGCAAGGCATATATCTTCAGCCCGTTTGGCTTGATTGATTTTTTCGCCACCATGCCGTTTTACCTGCATGTGTTTTTCCCCACGCTGGACTTGCGCATCTTGCGCGTCTTGCGTTTGCTGCGCATCCTCAAGCTGTCCAAATACAACACCGCCTTGCAAGACCTGTTTGCCGCAGTGAACTCTGAGCGGCGCGCTTTTGGCTCGGCGGCGTTTTTGCTGCTGATTGCCACCGTCGTCTCGGCGTCGCTCATGCACTTTGCCGAAGGGCACGAACAACCCCAACACTTTGGCTCCATCCCCCACTCGATTTACTGGGCCATTGTCACCATCACCGCAGGTTACGGCAATGTGGAGCCGGTGACCAAGGCCGGGGAAATCATTGCCTTGCTGACCGGCTTTTTGGGGGTTTGCATGGCGGCCATCATGACCGGCATTGTGGCCTCGGCTTTTTCCAATCAAATGTCGCGCAAAAAAGCCGCTTACCAAAGCCAGTTGCGCCAAGTGTTGTCTGATGGGGTGGTGTCTGATGCTGAGCGCGAAAGCCTGCGCCGCTTGCAACAACAGTTTCGGCTTTCTGACGCCCAAGTGCAGGCCATGATCGACGAACACAAGGCGGAGAAGTCTTCATGAGTGAAGCCATTCAAAACCTCGGCGCCTTAGCACGCGTACAACGCCGTATTTACGAGGTGTTGGATGGCGCGGTCGTAGACCGCACCAGCAAAATCGTTGAAATTTTCATCGCCTCTTTGGTGGTGGCCAATGTGGTCGCCATCATTTTGGAGTCGGTGCAATCCTTGCACGACGAGTACGAACAGTTTTTCTATGTGTTCGACACCTTCAGCGTGATCGTTTTTTCGGTTGAATATGTGTTGCGGGTGTGGTCGTATGGCCGCAAATACCTGGGAACAGAGCCAGGCTTGGCCTGGAGGGGCCGCAAACAATACATATTCAGCATGTACGGCTTGGTCGACTTTTTCAGCACCGTGCCTTTCTACCTGCAATTGCTCTTTCCGGGTGCCGATTTGCGGGTGCTGCGCATGTTCCGTTTGTTGCGCATTTTCAAGCTGTCGCGCTACAACAGCGCCATGGACGACATGTTCGAGGCTATCA